>Ga0334884_1000213_pt1 | contig 108645 bp, 70 predicted proteins | sample GraSluR1_MG_7_FD_207215 | JGI IMG/M metagenome (GOLD analysis project Ga0334884, IMG submission 207215) | Sludge microbial communities from methane-producing bioreactor in Wageningen University, Netherlands - Granular Sludge_12_05 R1 | ecosystem: Engineered > Bioreactor > Anaerobic >... | reverse complement strand
GCCTTAAGTTTGATCTCTTCTACTTCCAGAATAACTTGCCGGATGTCATCGTCTTTCATGATAAACTCCTTGTGTTTAGATTGGAGCCATTATCTAGACAAGCGTAGGTATGTCAAGCTATTTCTATATGATTTACGTAAAATGTCCAAACTCCAGTCAAGCGTTAATAATTAACGCTTGATTAAGGGGGGATAATCACTTGATTAACTGCCACAAATATGGCACCTTTGGAGTTAATACCGCTTGATATGGCACCTTTGGAGTTAATGCCGCTTGATATGTTCATACATGCCGATGAATTAAGAGCTCACTGATATGTTCAGAGGAGCCCTCAATCTTCGGGCGGCATTGACTTCAAACAGCGGGAATGGAGGAGTGAAGGGTGAACAGAGAACAGAGAACAGAGAACAGAGAAGGCATGCTCGCTGCTTGAACTCCTGCGCTTTGCTACGAAGTCCAAGGGTGGAGGGCGATCCCGCTGCTTGAACTCCTTCGCTTCGCTGCGAAGTCCAAGGGTGAGGGCGCTACGGCGAGCGCCCCTACCAGCTGCTCCCTAAAACTCAAAAACCTTAAAACCCTAAAACCCTAAAACCTTAAAACCTGCCACCTGCCACCTGCTTGACAAGAAACGCAGCTCCACCAACATGGTGTCATGGAGCAAAATCGCGCAAACACCGAGCCTTTGGCCACTCCGGTGAAGTTCATCAAAGGAGTGGGGGAGCATCGTGCCCGGCTGTTGGCAAAGCTTGGTGTGGAGACGGTGCAGGAGCTCATGGAACTCTTTCCACGCGCCTATCTCAGCCGGATATTGAACCCCACCTTGATGGATCTCCAGGTATCGGAGATGGTGTCGCTAACCGCAGAAATCTCCTGGGTGGATTTGAAGCGCAGCAGCAAGGGCAAGAACATCCTGAATGTGGGTGTGAATGACGGCCGGGTGGGCCTGGTCTGCGTGTGGTTCAGCTATCCCCCCAAATATGAGAAACTCTTCCAGCCTGGCAAGAGAGTCTGGTTGAGTGGGACTTTGAGCGAATATGGTAGCCAATTGCAGCTGAATCATCCCAGTTTTGAGCTATTGGATGATAGCGAAGAAGAGAGTGGGGATTTTTGGAAGAGCCGTGAAGTATTGCCGATCTATCCCCTGACCGAGGGACTCACTCAAGCGCAACTGCGCAGAATCGTGTACAAGGCCTTTGAACTCTTCAATCAGCATCTGAAGGAGTGTTTGCCCTCTGATCTGTTGGAGAAATACCGGTTCGCGGATCGACGCACGGCTTTGATGACGGTGCATTTCGGCACCGATAACGCCAAGATCGAGCAGGCCCGCAAGCGCTTTGCCTATGAAGAGTTTTTCTATTCGCAGATCATGTGGGCACGTCACCGCGCGCACCATCAGAAAGAGGCGGCGGGCATCAGTTTTGAGAACAAAAAGCTCTATACCAGCGCGCTCAAACAGCGCTTACCTTTTCAGCTCACCAAAGCCCAGGTGCGAGTGATCAAAGATATCTTTGCCGATATGTGTTCGGAGCTCCAGATGTCCCGTCTGGTGCAGGGCGACGTGGGTAGCGGCAAGACGATTGTGACCCTTTTTGCCATGCTGCTGGCCGTCGAAAATGGCTATCAGGCGGCATTGATGGCGCCCACGGAGATCCTGGCAGAACAGCATTATCAGAATATCTCCAAGCTGGTGGAAGGCATGGAGATTCCCGTGATCCTGCTCAAAGGCGGGTCTTACAAAGGGAAGGCTCAGCAAAAAGAAGAGATTCGGGAACATGGCGGTCAGATCATCATCGGCACGCATGCCCTGATCCAAAAGGATGTGGAGTTTTGCCGGCTGGGTTTTGTGGCGGTGGACGAGCAACACCGCTTCGGAGTGGAGCAGCGCGCGCGTCTGGCCAGGCATGCCGGGCATCCTGACCTCCTCTATCTTTCCGCCACACCCATACCCAGGTCTTTGGCGATGACCGTCTATGGCGATCTGCAGGTGAGTCAGATCGATGAAATGCCGCCCAACCGCAAACCGGTGATCACTCTCATCCGCAGTGATCGCAAGCTGGACACCGTGCTGAGCGATGTGCATAAACAGCTGCTCAAAGGGCGGCAAGCCTATTTTGTGTGTCCTTTGGTGGAAGAAAGCGAGAAAGTGGCCTTGCTGGATGCCGAGCGTTTGCACCAATATCTGAAAAACAAGGCCTTCAAGGAACATGTGGTGGAGCTGATTCACGGTCGGATGCCGGCCAAAGTGAAGGATGAGATCATGCAACGCTTCAAAGCGGGGGAGATCCACATTCTGGTTTCCACCACGGTGATCGAAGTAGGCGTGGATGTGGCCAATGCCACGGTGATGGTGATCGAACACGCGGAGCGCTTTGGCCTGGCACAATTGCATCAGTTAAGAGGCCGAGTGGGACGCGGAGCGGATCAAGCCTATTGCTATCTCATTGAGCATCAACCCCTCAGCTCCATAGCTCGCGAACGATTGGCCACCATGGCCAGAACCAATGACGGCTTTCTGGTGGCCGAAAAGGATCTGGAACTGCGTGGTCCGGGCGAGTTCTTTGGTCTGGAACAATCCGGCATGCCGGAATTCCGTTTTGCCAATCTGATTCGGGATCAGCATATACTGGCTGAAGCGCGGATCGATGCCTTCGCGATCGTTCAAAAAGACTCTCATTTGATGCTCCCGGAGCAGGAACTTATCAGAAATATCTACTTCTCTAAGTACATTAAGAAAGAAGAACTTGTGCTATATTGATGTCCATGCCTGGCTAAAAAGGGCTTGACTATATCCCCCTCACGAAAACAATGAAAAAAAAAGACCCCCGAGGTGCCCATGAAAAAGCTGATGCTTATAATCATGCTGATAATCGTAAGCGCTGCAGCCTTTGCTGTAAAGTTTGATCCATACTGGTTCGAATCCCGCACGATCATCGGCTGCTTTAACAGAGAAACAATCCCAAATATAGACGGACGATTGGATTTCACCACCCAAAACGGCGTGGTTCGCACCGGTCTGGAAAGCTTTGACGCTCTGGCCGAAGAATACCGCATTGTAGAGCTCAGACAGATGCATCCCTATGTCAAAGTTCCAGAATGGAACGACAACGGCATCTATCTGCAAAATCACTATCGGATTATCCTGGAATCGGACGATCGCATCGATGAAGCTGTGATGGCACTGCAGAAAGATGCCCATCTGATCTATGCCGAATTGGAAGCCATCAACCGCCAGAAGTTCGTGCCGGACGATCCCATGCTGCCTCAGCAATACGCGCACAACCGTCTGCAAAGCTTTGATGCCTGGGATTATGTGATGGGAAGCCACGACGTGGTAGTAGCCATCACCGATAGCGGCGTGAAATGGAACCATCCGGATCTAAGAGCAAACATCTGGATCAATCCTGCCGAAGCTCCCGGAATGTCCATCAATTGGGATGCCGGAACCATCAGTGGCGGAGACGGAGTTGATGCCGGTGAAGGCGGAAACAAGATCGATGACCTCGTTGGTTGGGACTTTGTGGGAAATGACAATAATCCCATTCAGAATTGGGCTCATAATGATCATGGAACCCACGTAGCCGGATGTGCCGGCGCTGTGGGTCACAATAGCATCGGCGTGGTGGGAACCGCTCCCATCGTGTCCATTCTCGTTTGCAAAGGCGCTCCGGACAATCAGAACTCCTCCGGTGTGCAATATGCCTATGATCAGATGAAATACTCCGGTGAAGTGGGCGCGCACATCATCAACGCTTCCTGGGGCGGCCCCGGTAGTGGCACTTATCCAAATAGCATCGTAAATTATGTTACCGCTTTGGGTGCAACTGTGATTGCCGCAGCGGGAAATGCCAATACCGAGCACACTTCCAGCTATCAGGATTTTCCCGCGGATTGCACCAATGCCTTGAACGTCGCAGCCACGAACATGGCTGACGTGAAAGCCAGCTTCTCCGATTTTGGCGAACCGATCGATATCTCCGCTCCCGGTGACGGCATCCTTTCCACCATCATCGGTGGCAATGGCTACGCGTCTTATGGCGGAACTTCCATGGCCAGCCCTGTGGTGGCCGGCGTGGCAGCTTTGGTGAAAAGCATGCATCCGAATTTCACCTCGCAGCAGCTGCGTGACCGTCTGATGTACACCGCGGATCCCATCGATCACCTCAATCCCGGTTATGAAGGCAAGCTTGGCACAGGCCGCGTAAACTCTTTCACCGCTACCATGTATGACAAGATTCCGAACATCGTCAAAGAAGATATCACGATCTCCGAAGTCAGTGGCGATGGCGATGGCGTGCCCAATCCCGGCGAAACCATCGGCGTATCGGTTAAACTCGGTAACGTGATGACCGGTCACGGTGTGTTGTGGATGGATGCTCAGGGGCTTACTGCTTCTCTGAGAACACATTATCCCGGCGTGACCATCATTGATTCCGTATCTACCTATGGTCAGCAAGGTTACCTCTTTGCCGGTTCATCGGCCTGGAACGAAACTACCTTTACCTTTAATACAGTTTCCACTCTGCCTTCCGAGCCCATTCCCTTTGAACTTGTAGTAAGAGCAAACAATGGCGCGGAATATCCCTATAACAAGACCATTCCGCTTCAGATCAGCCTTTCTCTGGTGCAAGCCGGATGGCCGGTCGATGCCGGCGGTGCCTCCACAGGCTCTCCAATCCTGGTGGATATCACCGGTGACGGCAAACAGGAAGTGGTCTTTGGCGATCAAATGGGCAATGTGAATATCGTGCGCGCAAACGGAACTACCCAGCTCACCGGATTCCCTTTGAATATGGGCGCAAACGTGGTGGGTTCCATCGCCATGAGCAACCTGCAGGGTAACAATACTTTCGGCTTTGCCGCCAGTCTTTCCAATAACAATGTGGTGGCTTTCAATTCTGCCGGTCAACAGCTGTGGAGCGTTCCTGCCGGTGGTACCTTGCGTAACGGTCCGGTGATCGCAACCCTCACCGGAGCCGGAAGCCCTAAAGTCGTGACCATTGCTCAAAACGGTACATTGCTGGCCGTGAATGCTGATGGCAGCACGATGCCGAACTTCCCGGTCTCTCTATCCGGAGCTTTCCTGGCTCCTCCCGCTGTGGCTGACCTCAATGGCGATGGCAATCTGGAAATCCTGGTTTGCAGCCTCACCGGCACCCTTTATGCCATCAATCCTCTCACCGGACAGAACATTGCGGGCTTCCCGGTAACCCTTCAGGGCGGCAGTCAAAACGCCATCACCATCGCCAATCTGGATAGTGACAATCACCCTGAAATCCTGGTTTCCACCAGCACCAGCGGCTACCTCTATGCCCTCAATCATGATGGCAGCGTCCTCTTCCAAAAGAACATTGGCCAACAGATTAAGACCAGCCCCGTGGTAGCAGACGTGAACAACGATGGGAACAAAGAAATCATCCTGATCACCGCGAATGGCAACGTGCACATCATGGATCTGGGTGGCATCGATAAACCCGGTTCACCGATCGCCATCGGAAACGCTGTGGAATGCACTCCCGTGGTGGCCAGATTTGATACCGACAATTATGCCGGCATCATCTTTGGCGATACCACCGGCCTGCTGCATTCTGTGCGCATGAACGGTACTGAATCTCCCAATTTCCCGATCAATATCAACGGCAACGTCAAGGTCTCAGCTGCTCTGGCAGATATCGACCTGGATGGAGATCTGGACATCGTGATCCCGAATAATGCCGGCTTCTACGTGATAGATATCAAACGCCCTGCCTACAGCATCGAATGGAATTGCTATATGGGCAGCTACAACCGCTCCGGAAACGTGTATCAAACCACTCCGAATCAGGATGTCACTACTCCGGTATTGACCACTGAGCTCAAAGGCGCTTATCCCAATCCCTTTAACCCCAGCACCACACTTAGCTTTAGCCTGGCCGAAGCCTCAGAAGTGCACCTGGATATCTACAATCAGAAGGGTCAGAAAGTGCGCAGCCTGATGAGCGGCATGATGAACGGTGGCGAACACCAGATCGTGTGGAATGGCACCGATGATTCCGGTCGTCTGGTCTCCAGTGGACTGTACCTCTTCCGCATGAAATCCGGAAGCTATAGCTCCACCCGCAAGATGATCATGATGAAGTAAAACACCAAAACCTAGGATAAATTAAAAGGCTGCGTCACGCAGCCTTTTTTGCGTCATCGGTTTCGAGGCATAAAAAGTATGATTCGCGCAGAAATATCTTGACAGGTTTTTCGAGTCCCTATAAGTTGCAGTCAGGCTAAATAAATGGAGGAACAATGAAAAAGACATTGTTTGTTCTAATGGTGGTTGTAGGCTTGATAACTACCATTATCGCGATTACCCAACATTGCACCGGTGTATTCACCGGAATAGTGAAGAATGAGAAAGGCGAAGCCCTTTCTAATGTATCAATTGACGTCGTGCAAAATCTTGTGACCATCGACACACTATCCACAGATCAAAATGGCTGTTTCGATCTAAGTGCTCTACCCAAAGGTGATTACGAGCTACACATCAGCCATCCGGAGTATCGGGTGTTGACGAAGAAAATCTCCCATGATCCGGATAAGAAACAATCCCAGGTATTGAAGCTGGAACGGTTGGCGGGAGAGCAAGATGCATTTGATCCGACCACTTTGCTTCCTGGTATCCCGCTTACCCAGGGAGTAGCGCGTCCGGCGGGAAGAGCCCGTCCCGCTTCTACAGGTTCAGGGGGAGGAGGGTTACAGAGTTTTGAGGCCGGATCTGCCGGTGGCGCGGGATCATATTCCATCGTGGGTGGCCAAGGCTTTGCCGCTCCGGGTGGATTGGGTACCCAAAGTCCACACGTCCTTGGTAATACAGAAGAATATAGCGCGCTGACCCGCAATATCTTCCATAGCCCGCTGGATCAACCGCTTTCCACTTTCTCGATAGACGTGGATACCGCTTTCTATTCACAATTGCGTAGTATGTTGAATAGGGGCCGCTTGCCAAGTGCCAATTCTGTGCGCATTGAAGAGCTGATCAATTACTTTGATTACGACTATCCGGAGCCGGCCAAGGGGCAGGATTTCTCTGTGTTTACCGAGCTGGGCACAAACCCCTGGAATGCCCAAAGGCAATTACTGCATATTGGCATCCAGGGGCGTAAGCTGGATATGTCCAAGGCTCCTGCCTCAAACCTGGTCTTCCTGATCGACGTGAGCGGCAGTATGATGGACAGAAACAAGCTGCCTCTGGTGAAGGAATCGATGAAGCTACTGGCCGAGCAGCTACGCCCCCGTGACAGAGTTGCCATCGCGGTCTATGCCGGCAAAGCCGGTTTGGTGCTCCCAAGCTCTGATGGCGGCGAGAAAAACGAGATCATCCGGGCTTTGGACAAGCTTCAGGCCGGAGGCTCCACTGCGGGTGGAGCAGGCATCAGATTGGCCTATAAGACTGCTGAAGAGAACTTTATCAAAGGCGGGAACAATCGCATCATCCTCTGCACCGATGGCGATTTCAATGTGGGAGTTTCCTCCACCGCGGAGCTGACCGAGATGATCGAAAACTATCGCAAGAAGGGGATCTATCTCAGCATCCTCGGTTATGGCATGGGAAATTACAAGGATGGCCGCATGGAAGAGCTTTCGAACAAAGGCAATGGCAACTATGCCTATATCGACAACATGCGGGAAGCCAAGAAGGTGCTGGTGGATCAGCTTGCCGGCACGCTTTATACCATCGCCAAGGACGTGAAGTTTCAGATCGAGTTCAATCCTGCCCATGTAAAAGCTTACCGGCTGGTGGGTTATGAAAACCGCATGCTGAAAGCCGAGGACTTCAAGGATGATACCAAAGATGCCGGAGAACTGGGCGCCGGACACACCGTCACAGCTATCTACGAGATCATTCCGGCCGGATCAAAGGAGAAGATCGCCGATGTGGACGTTCTGAAGTATCAGGAGAATAAGCTTAGTGACAGCGCCAGCAATGAAATGGCCACCGTCAAGATCCGTTACAAGAAACCGGATAAGGACGTGAGCACTCCGCTCAATGTGACCGTGAACAAGGAAGCCAAAGCCTGGAAAAGCTGCTCCGATATCTACAATTGGGCCAATGCCGTGGCCGGATTTGGACTCCTGATTTCGGATAGTGAGCACAAGGGCGATCTGAGCTGGAACATGGTGCAAAACCTTGCCCGCAGAAGCGTTGGTGAAGATACTGAGGGTTGGCGCAATGAGTTTATCCAGCTGATCAGTCAAGCGGCCAGGCTGAGCAAAGCATCCCCAGATGAGCCAAGGGACGATGATGATTGGGGTTTCTACTGATCAGTATGACAGTGATTAGACAGTGTTCAAGCCCGGATTGCGTTCCGGGCTTTTTGCCGAAGATCAGTTTTTTGTGCTTGACACATAAAGCGCTTTCGCTTGAGACTGCACCTTGCGTAAAGCTATTAAAACACAGGAGATAGATATGAATTACTTTTTTAGCGAAGAGCAGCTTGAGATGCAAGAATTGGCACGCCGCATTGCCAATGAAAAGATGAAACCACTCAGTGAACACTATGATGAAGCTGGGATCTTCCCCTGGGACATCGTGGAAGTGATGCGTCAGAGCGACATGTTTGCCATCCTGATCCCGGAAGAATACGACGGTATCAGCGGCAAAGTAATGGATTTGGCGATAGTTACGGAAGAGCTCTGCGCTGTTGACGCGGGTATTGCTCTGGCTTTTGGGGCCACCGGACTGGGCATGTATCCCATCCTGATCGCCGGCAGTGAAGAACAGAAGCAGAAATATCTGCCCATCATCGCAGCGGGTGAACAGCTCTGTGCTTTTGCTTTGACCGAAGCCAATGCCGGCAGTGACGCCGGAGCCATCGAAACCACTGCCCGCAAAGAAGGTGATTACTATATCCTCAACGGCACCAAACAGTGGATCACCAATGGTGGCGAAGCGGGCATCTATACCGTGTTTGCCATGACGGATAAGAGCAAAGGCGCGCGCGGCTGCTCCTGCTTCATCGTGGAAAAGGACACCCCGGGCTTCACTTTTGGCAAGAAAGAGAACAAGATGGGCATCCGTTCCTCAGCCACCCGTGAGCTGATCTTTGAAGATTGCAAGATTCCCGCTGCCAATCTCTTGGGTCGCGAAGGCACTGGATTCATCACCGCCATGAAGGTCTTCGATAAATCCCGTCCCATGGTGGGCGCGCAGGCCGTGGGCATTGCCCGTGGAGCCTTTGAAGCTTCCGCGCGCTATTCTCAACAGCGTCAGCAATTTGGCAAGCCCATCTCCAGCTTCCAGGCTGTGCAATTCATGCTGGCAGATATGGCCACGCAGATCGAAGCAGCCCGTGCCCTGGTCTTCCAAACCGCGCGCATGGTGGATGCCGGGATCAAGAACTATGCCAAAGAAAGCGCTATGTGCAAGTACTACGCTTCGGACGTGGCCATGAAAGTCACCACCGATGCCGTGCAAATCCTTGGCGGATATGGCTATATGAAGGAATACCCCGTGGAGAAGATGATGCGCGATGCCAAGATATTGCAGATCTACGAAGGAACGAACCAGATTCAACGCGGCATCGTGGCTGCAAACCTGCTCAAAGAGTTTTAGAAATGCACGAATGGATCAATGGCCTGCCTATGGCCATCACAGTCTGTGACGCGGATGGCATCTTCATCGAAATGAATGATCAGGCGGATAAGACTTTCGCCAAATATGGCGGACGAGAGCTCATCGGCAAAAGCGCTTATGACTATCATCCCCCTCACTGTAACGATATGATCCGCAAGATGATAGCCACCGGTCAAGCGCATAGCTATACCATCGACAAAGCCGGGCAGAAGAAGCTGATCCATCAGCAGCCCTGGTTCAAGGACGGCATCATAGCCGGAGTGGTGGAGTTTTCCATCGTCTTGCCGGACGATATGCCGCACTATGTCCGTGGCTAAAATCCTTATTCACACTTGTTGCGCGCCCTGCCTGATAGCTCCCTACACCCAGCTATCCAAGGCAGGGCACGCGGTTTCAGCCCTGTGGTACAACCCCAATATCCATCCGCTTTTGGAGTATCAAAAACGGCGTGATACCTTGCGGGATTTTGCCATGAAGGAAGGATTTGAGCTCATTGAGCACGATGAATACGGCTTGCACAGCTTTCTGCAAAACACTCTGGACAGGATCGAAGAGCGTTGTGAATACTGCTATCGCAGTCGCCTGGAGAAAGCAGCGCAGATCGCCTCCGAGCGTGGCTTTGAAGCCTTTAGCAGCACCCTGCTTTATAGCCGCTATCAGAAGCATGAACTGATGATTGCCATCGCGGAAGAAATGGCTGCGAAATACCGGGTGGCCTTTTTCTATGAGGATTGGCGCGCTTTGTGGCAGGAAGGCATCCGGCTCTCCAAAGAAGCCGGAATGTATCGTCAGCAATACTGCGGCTGCATATTCAGTGAAGAGGAGCGCTATCGTGAGCAGATACGAAGAGATAATCTTAAGTAAACTAAAGACATACTCCATCAAAGAACGTGGCAGCAAGGTGGAAACATCGCTCTTTGCCCAAAAAGGCAGAGTGGACACCTCTATGTTTCTGGATTGCCTTCCGGATATCCTCAGTGCTAAAGACCTGAAGTCCTTGATTGCCAGGCTGAAAGAGGCCAAGGCAAAGGGACGCGGGATCATCATCGGCTTGGGTGGGCATGTGATCAAATGTGGCTTGGCACCTTTGATCATTGAACTGATGGAAGCTGGCTATGTGTCTGCTATTGCGGTAAATGGCTCGGTGATGATCCATGATTACGAAATAGCCTTTTATGGCCAGACTTCAGAGGATGTGTCCAAAGCCCTGGCGGATGGTTCATTTGGCATGGCCTTTGAAACTTCCTATGGTATCAATCACGCTATCACGCATGGCAGCAAAGCCGGACTGGGCCTGGGCGAAGCCGTTGGACAGGAAATCCTGCGTAAAGCCCCGAACAGCGCGCTTTCACTACTGGGCATGGCTTTTAAACACGAAATCCCGCTCACCGTGCACGTGGCCATCGGCACGGATATCATCCATCAAACGCCCTGCGCTGATGGCAAGGCGATCGGGGATTGCTCCCTGCGCGATTTTCGCATCTTTGCCAAACAGGTTTGTGCCCTGGATGATGGCGGTGTGTATCTCAATCTCGGTTCTGCGGTGATCCTGCCCGAAGTATTTCTCAAAGCGTTGACCGTTGCCCGCAATATCACCGGCTCAGTAAGGGACTTCACCACAGCGGTCTTTGATATGAATATGCACTACCGCGCTAGGGTTAATGTGGCGCAAAGGCCTGTGGAGACGGGCGGACAGGGCTATTACTTCATCGGTCAACACGAGATCCTGATACCGCTTTTGGTGAAAAGTGTGCTTGGTGCTTAGTGCTTAGTGCTTGGTTCTTGGTTCTTGGTACTTGGTACTTGGTGCTTGGTGCTTGGTGCTTGGTGCTTAGTGCTTGGTGCTTGGTACTTGGTGCTTGGTGCTTAGTGCTTGGTGCTTAGTGCTTGGTGCTTGGTGCTTAGTGCTTAGTGCTAGGATTGCAGACGTCTCGTCTGCACAAGCAGCGTAGCTGCTTTCTTTTACGGAACTCCGCTTCGTTTCGACACGAGGACGTGTCGCATCCTATGGCTTTCCTCTAAACCCCCGCATTCAGTACTAATCAACCCCGCACCAAGCACCAAGTACCAAGAACTAAGCACCAAGCACCAAGCACCAAGCACCAAGCACTAAGCACCAAGTACCAAGAACTAAGAACCAAGCACCAAGTACCAAGCACCAAGTACCAAGCACCAAGTACCAAGCACCAAGCACCCCTCAGACCTCAGACCTCACCCCTCACACCTAAAAAAAAGCTCCCCCCGATTTCTCAGAGGGAGCTTTGGATGTTTAGGGAGTGCTTTTTGTTTTAAAATCCGAACCAGGGGCCTACCGTAAAGGTGATCCCTTCGTATTTGGTATTTGGTGAATTTGTTACTTCGTATTCTTCTTCACCCATGCCGATCACGCGCCAATCCTCACGCAGGCTGATACCATAGGCATATCCGCCTTCCGCGCGGATTCCGAGCCAGGGCAGGAATCTGATCAAAAGTTCAGCTCTGGGTTGGGCCAGCAGATAGCCTTTGCTGAGTTTGAAGTGAGTGTTGTTTGAGCTGGTGATGATATTGGGCAGATCGCTCCAATTATAGTTGGCATCGGTATTGACAAATTCCATTTCGTGTCCTGCTCCACCGACCATCAGGCCCAGTGAGGTAACCACGTTTTTGGTGATGGGGATGCGCTTATCGAGCGTCACTCCACCCATCACATTGCTGTATTGCATCCAGACATGGTAGTTTGAATCATCCACGTTTTTGCGTTTGCTATCGGAATAACTGGTGATTTGTCCACCCAGAAAGTAGCCTTTGCCCACCGGGAGCTTGCCGCCAATGCCCTGTTGCAAAATCACGTCATCGGGATACTTGCCGAAGCCCAATTCGGGTTGGCTGATCAGATTGTTGATATCGTCCATATCCAGTTGAATCCACATGGGGATCCAGGAGCCACCACCGTATCCGGCACTAAGTTTCTTCTTGGTAGGGGTTTGGGGCACAGGAGTGCTGCCAGAACTGGAGCCGCGTGAGCCGATGGTCATATCAAAGCTCTCGGTTTTGCCATCACGGAAGACAACGATGGTGGCCACGTCTCCGGCGCGCAGGGCTTTACGGATGCGTTCAAAGGCTGCGTAGTTTGTGACTTCTTTGTTGTGAACTGAGAGGATAATATCGTCTTCCTGGATGCGGTAGTTCCAGGCTGGGGAATCACGAACGACTCCGGTTACCAGGACGCCGATATTGCCCTTATAATTCAGCGCTTGCGCTTTGGGGAAAGTGAGATCTTCCAGATAGAGGCCAAAATACGCCGCGTCTGAGGCTTCTTTGCCACCGGTTCTGTTGATCACTACACGTGTATTCACATCGTCAAGGCCTTTTAGTTCCATTATCAGGCGATTGACATCTTCAAGGTCTTTGATGTCTTGCTTTAAGTCCGCGTCTGCAAGCAGTAACGAACTGAGAGCTAGCGTCAGGATCAGGAGTAAGCTAATCTTTTTCATCGGTCTTACCTCGCTTGTTTTTCATATCCTATGTGCAAAAGCTGTGCCATATCCAATTATCAATTTATGTGTATGAATAGCAGTGTGTTAGCATACAAGCCGTGATTCCGATAGCCAGAGATCCATATCATTGTGATATAGCGCTATATCGAAAAGACATTGATTGAGTATCTGAACCAAGCTAGCGGAGCTTTCCCAAAGCTCCATCTGGAGTTTGGACACTTACCGATATATGAATGTCCTTAATTTTGATCTTTCTGGGTTTCTGGCTTTGTAATGCGCATGCTATCTGAAATACTCTTCCTACGAAACTCACATGGTCATCAAGCACCGCGCAAGACTCAGAATACCTCGCGGGCATTGACGATGAAGTTCACGGAGTCATCCCCAAAGCCGATGTCCATCCTCAGGTTCAGCTTTTCGTCCGGTAAAATGGAGAAGCGCAGCCCGCCTCCCACAGAATAGTGCCAATCTTTCAGACTGATATCACGGAGAGCCGGAGCCACCTGACCGGTTTCGGCAAAGAGCACGAAGCCCAGACGGCGGGAAAAGCCACCCTCAAAGGGGAAGATGCGATGTTCCGCGCGTTGCGCGACGCGAACTTTGTCGATAAAGCGTTTAGATCCATAGGCCCTTAAGCGGCTACCGAGTTCCGCATAGTTAAAATATGGCATAGCGCCGGTATGAGTCACCAGATCGCTTTGCAGGGCGATCAGAGACTTGGCTCCGGTGGGCAGATAGGCTCGGAAATCATAGCGAGATTCGGTGTAGTCATAATCGCTACCCAGAGCGTCAAGGAAGAAGAGCTGCGCGAGCTCAAGCTTGTATCCGCTTGTGGGGTAATAGCTTCTGTCTGTGCTGTCAAAGCCGATGGCATAGCCCGCGCCGGAATATGTGGTAGCTTCAAAACCGGGGAGATCGCTGCTCTGCATAAAGCCACCCATCACGCTTTTACGCACACTGTGCCTTCCTTGCGATAGCCTTAGGGAAAGATCCAGATTTCGCCCCAAACTCCGGCTCAGCTTGCTCTCCACGGCATATAGCCTGGAGGTAAATGCTTCCGCGTCGTTGGCGGAAGTCGCGTTTCCCGTGCCATAAAAGGTATCAGGCCAATCCTGAAAGATCATGGTGGCTGAGAGATCCCAATCCTCACCACGATATTGGGGCAACAGCACCAGCAGGAACTGATGTTTCTGAGTGTACATCGTGTTGTTTAAGAGGGAGATGCTTTTGCCACCCTGATTGAGGATGGGCTCCTCCAATTGGTATCGGAAATAGCTGAAGCCACCCCCCATGAGACCCGTTTCTCCGGAATAGGCGATAAAGGGGTATCCGGTGAAAGTGATTTGCGCGATCAAGGCGTTTGCTGCCATGACCACGAACAAGATCAGCAATATATGTTTCATTGATAAAACCTCATTGTTAAGGCACTTCTGTGCTCCGGGTATATAATAGCTCTTTGCTTAAGGTAGGGCAAGCGCTAATGCTGATCTGAGGGTTTGAGTTTTAGAGTTTTAGGGTTTTAGGGTTTTAGGGTGTCGGCTTTGTGCAGATTGGGGATGGGGTTCTGGTTTCCCGCAGATTAGCGCTGATCAAAAGCGCAGATTGACGCAGATTTACTGGCTGTGGCAGGTTGCAGGTTACAGGTTACAGGTTACAGGTCTGAGGTTTAGGGCTGCCAAGCTCCTGCTTGGCAGAAGCAGCGCCAGCAGCTTACTTTTGCTAACCACAATCGCGCAAGCAATCGCCAACAATCGCGCAACAATCGCGCAACATGCTGCAATACAGTGTATTACGTCTTTCTCCCTCATTTGAGGGCGTTAATCAAGTCTTAATCAAGCGTTAATCAAGCGTTAATAATTAACGCTTGATTAAGGGGGGATGATCGCTTGATTAACTGCCCCAAACATGGCACCTTTGGAGTTAATGCCGCTTGATCGATTAAGGTAAGTGTAAAGTGACAACGAAAACTGCAAATTGTGCAGCGAAAACTGCAAACTGTCGCATCGTTACTCATCCTTGCTCATCCTTACCAAGACCCTTTTAGGTAGTTTTTGACAGGATTTCTGCAAATCAGATCACCGAAAACTTCAAATTCTGACACGATATCTGCAAGCGCCATTAATTGAATCTGAAGTAATCTTCACTTTCTCTATCTTTTTCAAATTCGATTCTTTTTTTCAAATCGTCTAAGCATGTTGCAACCCAATCAACAATCAATGGATCATCGTATTGATCAAGAGATTTCAACACTATTATGTGTCCTTCGTAAATTGGTATCGCTGAACCACCCCAGGCTCTTGGCATCATATTAGAATAAATCCGATCCAGAGTTATCTGGTTATAAAGCTTTAAATCGAATAGTAACAGTATCAATTTATGAAATTGAATGTCAGCTCCATTGAATGTCAAAACGGGTATCAATGATGGAAGAGTCTCGTAAGCCCTAGTTTCTTTTTTACACCAATCTATTAGCACGCTTTCAGAAAGAATGGAATCTATACCCTTCTTTTCACCAATCTCGTTTTTGGGATTTAGCAAGTATAGTAGACCGTATGAGTTTTCTGTGTCCTTTAGCAAGAAATCTGAGATAATGTCCCATGATTCTTCAAATCTACTTTCAAGTAATAGGAAAACTAACGATCGAATTTCAGAATGAAATCTATGTGAACTCCAGTAATCCCTAGATAACAACAAAATGTCGGTAATAATGAATGATAGAAATTTTGGATCAATCTCTTTTAATTTGAGAGTCTTTTTTACTAACTCATGACGGTGATACAAACTCATCGAATCATTGTTAACATAGCTTGAAAGTGGTGCTTTGATAAGTAGTTCTTGTATAAATGGACTAATGCTGTGAAGCTTATTGTTACCCTCATCAAACATCAGATACATTGCTAATATGTCGATAGAGGGATGTACGAAATCAGTATTGATGTCTACCGCACTCGAAACGAGCCTCTGAACATGTTCTGGGCTACAGCTATCCAATACACTGCCGTATGAAAGTAACCTAAACTGATTTGGATTCATGAGTTTGGATTCGATCAGTTGTTCAATAACGCTCAAATCATAGGCATCTAAATCCTGCATTCGAATAACATCAAACAAAAACCGATTCATAATATCATCTCGCAACAGGCTTTGTATCATTTCACAATACAGGTTTGTATCTGTTTGTTTAATGTACTGAAGCAACCCGGCGATGACTGATGGATTTGATTCCATTGGATCAGTCTCTTTGAATTCTTTCACAAGAACATTGAAAAGGGCCAGATTGTCCTCAATTAGCTTACCAAAAAGGAAACCGACCTTCGTTCCATATCTTTGCTCTCCTTTCAACAACAAATCTAAGTGCTCATTGATCTTCTTATTTTGTATTAACTCAGTAAGTAATTCTTCTGCTTTTTGCTCGGATAAGTCTATATATTTTCCATCCTCTTCTTTTTCATTATCATATGGGGGCCTGCATATCACTTGCTGAATTTGATCCTCTATAGTTTTTGGGGATAAAATCTCTATGCATTCAGCAATACATTTGCTTCTTAAGGGATCATTTCTAAACTGATCATGTTTCTGGTACCTTATGAATGCTTGGATCAGATTACTCAATACAATGTTCGGTTTGGTATGAGCACATGTGATGAAGTGAACGATCTCACTCAATAAACCAAGTTTTAGGAGTCCATACAATGCTCTCTCAAAAGCCTCCTTCACCATTCCTCCCATTATGGGAGAATGGTCAAGTACTGACAATAACATATCTAGCCCAGTTCTAATGTAGTCAAAAACCTCGTTCCATTTCTCTGGCATCCATTCTGTTAACTCTGGTTTTGTCCCTTGTAATTCGGAACCACAGCTTCTAGTAAAGTCTCCATAATAAACAACGTTCTTGAGCGCTTTGACGGCTAGATTTATGGACTCATTGTTGTTTTCTCTTAGTAGTTCTTTAATGAGTTTTAGTCTTTCGATAAATGGTGCATTTGCTCCTGAAAGATGAATATGGAACAGTTGTAAAAACTGACCTGTGGCATTATTCGCATATGGTTCGCTTTCTGATAAAGCTAACTTCATCAAGGATCTGGATGCTTTAGAGAAATGTTCTCTCCAAAAGCAAAGCATTTCCAAGGCAATTACCAGGTTTCTTCTTCCTTTGATGAGTTTAAGGTCGGCCAATTGAGTCCAGGAAATAACCCTGTGTATAGCATCAGCAGTTGTTTGAGGGTTCACTTCCACAAGGTAGCGGAAGACCATCGAACCCCTCTCTGAATAAAGGACTTCCGCTTGGCCAAAAGGGGCTTGTTCTTCACAAAGCTTTCTAGCTATATCCCTTGCTTGTGGCACATAATCTAAATGCCTAAACTGCTTACACAGACTCTGAAGCATGTCCGCGGGTAAATTCTCATCAGTAAAAAGCGTCTCAGCCTTTGCCTGCATACAAACTTTCCACCATTCTTCTGCTAATCTAATAGCAAGTGGCTTAGGAACAACTTGTAAGAACTTGTGCCGATAATCTATAATGCCTCTATCATGAAATCGTTGCATGTAGCTAAAGACGGTTGAAACGTCCTCACCAGCTATTTCGTCAGCTACGTATCTCAGCTGCCATTCAAGTTCTTTCTGAAAACCAATGTGATCAAATACGGACAAGGAACAAAGTGTTTTGCATTCATCTTTAGTTATATCTAAGGAGCAACCAATCATTCTTTCAACGAGACTTTTTTGTGTTATTGAACCGACATTGGGTTCGTTTTGGAGATACGAATTGGCAAGTAAGGAGGCTATCTTTGGAAATCCTCCGGATAGTTCAACGATCTTTCTTATAACTGTCTGATTGTTTGTAAGGTTTGGAAATGCAGTTACAACGATTTGTTCAATTACTTGATTTGGTAGCTTTTTCAACGGTATGACATTGTCATTTCTTTCAGAAGGATCATTGTCGATAGAAATCATACTCAGCTTTGAGTCTTTATGCGTTATCTCTTGAACCAATTTATCATGGAGATTTGGACTACAATTGTCAAACACCACAATACCGCTTCTTCCATGATTTATTAACTGAAATATGTCACTGATAATTACAGAATTTTGAACCTCTTGACAGTCTATATAAACTACCATGTTGTTAAGTATGGACTGTTCAATGTTAGGTGGACCTTGTTCTGGAGGTTTGAATGTTTCAAGTACTAATCTTGATTTTCCCAAACCTGATAATCCAATAAGCCTAATAACGCGCTGAGGTTCTAATAGCGTTTTCTTAATGAATTCCATGTGTGATGATCTTTCTACATCTCCAACATAGGTCAACTTATTGTCCGCATACCCAGACCACCTATCCCATAGTTGAAAATTACTTCCAATATTCTGTCCTGATGCTTCCTTTACATATACGATAGCTGCATAGTGTTCATTAGTCCATTCAGCAATTTGTACTGAGCCATAAATGGTTATGTTATCTTTTGTTACTCCGCTCTTGCCAGCATCGTGAAATCCTGATAATATCTTATTCTTTCTTTCCTTTATCATCCTAGCATTTAGGGCTTTATTGTTAAAAATGATATAGTGTTTGCCGTTATTACCTATGTCCACAAGCATTGGTTTGAGAACTCTATTCTCTTTATCTTGAAACAGCTCATTATAACATTCTTGCGGTCCAAACCCCGTTGCTTTATTCTGAAATAAGCACTTATTTGATGGGAACCAGTTTGTTTTTTCGACAGACCCTTCCCAATTTACCCCTGCATCTTCTCCACCATCTCCAGATGTTATGCTTAATGAACCACTCACACCAGACTTCTCGATGTTATTTCTAGCAGCCTCTAAATACATCAGTTTAAACATCAAGGTGCTCAAACAAATATCATTCAATTGTTCGATATCTTTGGATGTGATTTCATAGATTGGATTCATTATTTGTGTCTCCATTTACTATTATATAAGTCATTTCCAGCCCAGATTCCTGCCTCTTCTCCGGCCGTCGAGAAGTAGTCGATGTAGCTTAGAACCTTGTCATACTGGTGCATTCACTCTCCCATTAAGCAGTTATTTACTCAATTCTGCAAATATTTATGCGGGGGTCTCATTGTCAATAGCAATCGCATACTTATCGATTCTTAACCATTTCTATGCGGGTATCTGCGGAGAGAAGCGGAATTTATCGATTGACAATTAGAGGGGGTTCGGCGATGTATGAATTTGGGTGAAAAAGGTGAAGGAAATCCGCTTTTCTGAAAAGGTTAATCCCTTGCCAATAAAGCCCATTAGGAGTGACCATGGATCATTTGCAGGACAGGTGGCTGTCCATCAAAGAGATATGTGCTTACCTCGGAGTAAGCGATGACACGGTGTATCGCTGGATAAAATTCCACGATATGCCCACCCACAAGATGGGGCGATTGTGGAAGTTCAAAATCAATGAGATAGATGAGTGGGTCAAGGCCGGTGGAGCAACACTTAAATCAATCAAATCAAGAGCTAAGAAGATATAGGCTCACAAACGTAATAAATCCAGATCGCCTGTCTGCAATGGCTTTGATTGATGGCAGATTGTATTCATTTAGCACAATCTCATTGCACGCTGACAAGTGATCTATAGATAAACGGAGTAATTAATGGCGCACAAACTGTCTTTATCATGGTTGGAACGCTTTCTGGAGGAGGCCTGTGAATCCCTGCGCGGAAATATGGATGCCTCGGAATTCAAGGAATACGTGATAGCCATGCTGTTTCTGAAGAGGGTAAACGATCTCTTCAACATTGAGCGCAATAACCGCAAGGCAATCCTGGAGAAGAAGGGTGTAAGCGGAGAAGCGCTTGAAAAAGGACTGGAGAGCGAATCAAGCTACGATTTCTTTGTACCGATCCGTGCCAGATGGGAGAATATTCGGCACCTGAAGAAAGAAATCGGAGATGAACTAAAGAAGGCATTTGAAGCCCTTGAGGATAGCAATAGCGAGACTCTGGAAGGGGTGCTGAAACCGATTGACTTTAACAAGACCCTGGGCAAGAACAATAAGCGCATCACAGATAAAGACCTTGTGGAACTAATCACTCACTTCGACAAGGTAGTGCTCACCGATGACAATCTGGAGTTTCCAGATCTTCTGGGCTCTGCGTATGAGTATCTGATCAAGTACTTTGCTGATAGCGCTGGTAAGAAAGGCGGGGAATTCTATACCCCCAGGACAGTGGTAAAACTGCTGGTAAACATCCTTGATCCGGCTGAGGATGCTGAGATCTGCGATCCTGCAGTAGGTTCAGGTGGTATGCTGATAGAGGCCTTTAGTCATGTAGAGAGCAAATACGGCTCTGCCAGAAAGCTGACTCTCTACGGGCAGGAAAAGAACGGAACCACATGGGGCTTGTGTAAGCTCAATATGCTCTTTCACAATATTCTTGATGCCCAGATCGAAAACGGGGATACCCTGATGGAGCCCAAACACGTGGAAGGAGGAGAACTCAAACGCTTTGACATCGTAATTGCCAATCCTCCCTTCTCCCAAAACTACTCCACTGATGGGATGAAATTCAAGGAACGTTACCGCTTCTGGATGCCAGCCAAAGGCAAAGCGGACTTTATGTTCGTTCAGCACATGTTCAGCACGCTCAAATCCAATGGCAGGCTGGCTGTGATTATGCCCCATGGAGTTCTCTTCCGGGGTGGAGAAGAGCGCAAAATGCGGGAATGGCTGATCAAAGAAGGCTATCTGGAAGCGATCATTGGGCTGCCACCGGCACTCTTCTACGGAACCGGTATCCCGGCGTGTATCCTGGTGATCAATCGCAATGCTGCCAGTACCCGCAAAGAAGTGCTCTTTATCAATGCGGATCATGAGTATAAAGTTGGCAAGGTGCAGAATATCCTGCGTCCGGAGGACATTGAAAAGATCAGTTATGTTTATAGGCACAAGCGAGAACTGAATGCCTATAGCCGTCTGGTAAGGCATGAGGAACTGGAGGCTGAGGAGTATAACTGCAACATCCGAAGATACGTTGATAACAGCGATCCGTCTGAACCGCATGAAGTGAAAGCCCATCTCAAGGGAGGCATCCCTGAAAGTGAAGTGAATGCCTTGCAGGGCTATTGGAATAACTATCCGGGGATCAGAGAGCAGATATTTACCCATGATAGGGACAAGTATCTGAAGTTTAGCCAGAACATCAGTGACAAGGAAGCCATCAAAGGCTATCTGGATGAGGTAAAAGCGATACAAGACAAACACGAGAGCTACATGACATGCCTGAAGCTCTGGTGGGATGAGCACCAAGCCAAACTGGAAGCGCTCCCTGATAATCGTAATGTATATGAGCTCTATCATGCCTTCTCTGCCACGATTACCGCCAAGATCGGCTCCTTGGGCATCCTCGATGAGTTCAAATGCAGAGGTGCCTTTGCGGGATTCTGGAACGATATCTTCAATGATCTGCGCAGTGTGGCAGCCAGCGGATGGAATGCCGAACTAATACCTGATGATGAAATCCTGCAAAGCCAATTCCCTGAGGTGATCAAAGAACTTAATGACTGCATCGCCAAGCGGGATGAATTGGAAGCGCTCTTCACTGAAGTGAATGATCTGGAAGAGGGTGCCTGGAGTGAAGAAGAATACGAGGTCTTTCCTAAAGAAGAATTGGCAGAGGTTAAGGCAACCATTAAGAGCTTGGGAGCTGAACTGAAAGAGCTGAGTAAGGACATCAAGAACAAGACAAAACAGATCAAAGCCCTTATGAAGAGCGGTGAAGCCTATAGTGAGATAGAAAGAGCTTTAGAATCACTCCAAAAACCTGAGTTGGAACTTGAGAAGAGAATAGCAGCACAGGAAGCCCGTATTGCCAAACATCTGGAAATGGAAAAGGAACTGAAAGAAAGCCGTAAGAAGATCAAAGAGATTAAAGACCTTAAAGAGCAACTGGTTGAGCAGGCAAGAAGCAAGATCAGTCAAGCCGAAGCCAAGCTATTGATCCTGCAAAGGTGGGAAGCTACCCTTTACTCCAAGGTCAACGAGCATTTGGTTCAGAATAGCAGAGACCTCAGAACTGCTCTTGAAAAGCTCTGGGACAAGTATGACCAGCCCTTGCACAGGATTCTACAAGAACGGGATAATGCTGCAACAGAACTAAGCAAATATCTGCAGGAACTTGGATATGAGTGAGTGGGTCAAGCTTAAGATTCCGGATTTTGCGACTATTATCAGTGGGGCAACTCCTGCAACAAACGTTTCAGAATTCTGGGATGGGGAGATTGTTTGGATAACTCCTAATGATCTAAGCAAATTAAGAAGTAGATTCATAGATACTTCTGAAAGAAAGATCAGCCATCAAGGACTTAAGTCTGCGTCCACAACAGTCACGCCTGCAAGAAGTGTTGTAATGTCATCCAGAGCTCCTATTGGGTACTTTGGCATACCAACCGAAGATTTCACAACAAACCAGGGATGTAAGTCATTCGTGTTCAGCGATGAACATGATGCTGAGTTTCATTATTACAACTTTGTATATCATGCTGATCTCTTCAAAAGATACGGAAGTGGATCAACTTTCATGGAGATATCAAAGTCGAATATTGAAAAGCTGAGTTTTCTTGTCCCAGTTGATATAAGGGTGCAACGAAAGATCGCTAAAATCCTCAGCACAGTCGATGATGTGATAGAACAGACTGAAGCTGCTATAGAAAAATACCAAGCCATCAAAGCCGGGATGATGCAAGATCTGTTCACCAGAGGCATTGACACTCGAACTGGGAAGTTACGACCCACGATTGAAGAAGCACCTGAACTCTATAAAGAATCAGAATTGGGATGGATACCGAAGGAATGGGATGTAACAGAGGTTAAGGATGCATGTTTGGAATTCATCAATGGGGGCACACCATCTACGAAAAATGCATCAAACTGGGTAGGGAATATCCCGTGGATCACAGGAGCGGACTTCTTGGAGTCGTACGAAGTGGGATTTATCAGAAGGCATATTAATGAGGAAGCGCTAAGATACTCTTCAAGCCATTTGATAAGAGAAGGCAATATCCTACTCGTTACAAGAACCGGGGTGGGTAAATTGTCTATCGCTCCATTTGATGTTGCCATTAGCCAAGACATTACCGGAATCATCCTTGACTCCAGCCAATACTGCGTTGAATTCTTTTATTACTATTTACAGGTCTTGGTTGAGGATTTCAAGAAAATGAACCAGGGAACCTCAATCAATGGGATTATCCGGAGTGATCTGGAGGCAACTTTGATACTGAAGCCATCGCTCGATGAGCAGAAGCAGATAGCTGCTGTTCTTAAGGCTTTGGATGAAAATTTGAAGAAAGAACAAAGCAATCTGAATAAGTATCGTGACCTTAAAAAGGGACTGATGGCAGATTTGCTTACCGGGAAAGTAAGGATTAAATGAGATGAGGATTTACTTATGATGAAGCATAACTCCAATTACCCGATAAAACACTTATCAGTTAGAGTGCCATGGCATGACAATGGTTGGGATGGAACTATTTGCAGAAATCCAAAGGCAAACAGCGCATGCTTAGTACTCAAGAATTGTGCTGAGAACAGAGACGATGAAAAAGAAGATAAACTGTCTGGAAAATCCATCAGAGATCTATCCCAAGATGATTATCCTGTATGCGCCAGTGAGCGTGGTGTTTTTATGGCCGGGTTCCCAATTCGTAAAGTTGTAACACATCCATATTTCAACGGATCTCCTAAGACTCATGGGCACTTAAAGCCTACTACTATCGTATATCCGCCGTTTAGTTTTTCTGCTGTTCCATATAGATGGGTCTTAAAAGAAAATGCAGAACTTCTATCGGAAGCTTATAACCTTGATTATGCTGATGACAGGGAACCAGTACTAGATTGGGGAAAACCTGTAAGCTGGGTGCAGGAGATTCGGAACCAGAAAGCTCTATTGAACTGCTTCTTTGAGCATCTTGATGTTACAAGTTCTCTGGTGTTTGCATATGCAAAACAGGTCCCCTTTGTTGAAGATAACAGAAAGGTGCTTATTGGAGTTGGAAAGATTAATGATATCAAACCAAGTGAGGCATATGAGGGCTCTAACGAGAAGTTTGGGACGGCCTATTGGGAACACATGATACATCACAGTATTCGGAATGATTGTAAAGATGGTTTCCTATTGCCATATAGTGAGGCAACTGGTTTTCAGAAAACTAATCCAGACTTTGATATCAACGACATCACTGTCTCAATTCCTGATGATAAGCACTTAGAGTTTTCGTATGCATCAGAACATGTCAGCAATGATGCAGCGATAAGAATCTTACTGGAGTGTCTTAAAGCTTTTGAAAGAGCTGAAGAATATGGAATAGGCAAACACAATCAATCAGCGATAAAATGGATTCACAATGAGATCTCCAGATTAGATAAACTAAGAGGGGCATATCCAGGTATGGGAGCGGCTCTATGCGCATTTGGAATTGAGAAAGGGCATTTTGTCGCTGCTGAGATAATCAATAACCTCAAAGATAGTCAATCTAATCCATGGAGAGTATTTGAGAAGATTGCAGATGGGAATACTGGTATGATACATGACAGAATTGAAAGACTAATACCAGAAAATACTAAGACCTTGTATAAATCGATAATGCAAAGAAAGCCAGATAGGTTGAGCTTCCTACACTTACTAAGCCGGTTCGATCTGTCCATAGAACAAGCAATTGCTCTATGGGTTGAGGAAGAGAGAACTAAGTATTTTTATGATAGAAGAGAGAGCGAGTATCTAGTTGATCCATATTTGATCTACACAGATCTAAGATTATCTACGATACCAGTAGATATCAAGACAATTGATATGGGGTTGTTTACCAAAGAAAACTATCCAGACCTGTTACCAGGGTCAATGAGATACACCGACCCATTGGCAAACAACAGAATCAAAGCCTTTACTATTCATCAGTTAGAAATTGCATCCAATGCTGGTCATACTTTACTTCCAAGGAAAGACTTAGTGAACCAGGTTCGTAGTTTGGGAATTCGCCCAGAATGTCCAATAAATAGCGACTATTACGATCTTGCAGAAGACGGCTTTAGTGGCGATATAGCAATAACAGATACCGCATCTGGTGATAGAGCTTACCAGTTAAACAGATATGTCCTTACCAAAAATATCATATCCAAGAAGATCATGGATAGGGTAAAAGGTCAAAAGCTTCAAATAAATGAAGACTGGGAAGTAACTCTGAACTCGAAGCTACCAGGTTCTCAAATTGATGATCAAGAACAAAGAGCAAGGCATGAAAAAGTAGCTGCACTTCAGACACTTGCAGAATCAAGGTTTTCTTTGTTAATTGGTCCTGCTGGAACTGGTAAAACTACTTTGTTGACGATACTTGCTGGCCAGCATGAGATTATGAGTGCAGGAGTTCTCTTCTTAGCTCCAACTGGAAAAGCTAGGGTAAGAATGGAAGAAATCGCCCGGGATATCAACATAACAGCAAAAACTATTGCACAGTTTCTGGTTAGTTATTCACGGTACGACACTGATACAGGGAGATACGTGATGTCTGACAAGAGATGTGCCGAGCCGTATCAGACTGTGATCATAGACGAGTGTTCCATGCTAACAGAGGAGATGCTTTCAACGACTATGGATTGCTTACAAGGCGTTAAGAGATTCATATTAGTCGGGGACCATAGACAACTACCCCCGATAGGAGCAGGAAGACCTTTTGTGGATATTGTAAACTACCTGAGACCTTCTGATATTGACTCTTCATTCCCGAAGGTTGCCCCTGGTTATGCAGAACTAACAATCAGGCGCAGGCAAGGTGGTGCAAGTCGAGAGGACTTACAATTAGCGGAGTGGTTTGGTGGAGGAACTATGGAGCCTGCAGCCGAATCTGTTTTCGAACTCCTTATTAGCAAGAAAGCATCAGAAAATATCCGGGTTGAACGTTGGCAGAATGAAGATGATTTTAACAAACTGCTCGAACAGGTACTTCATGAAGAACTGGCAATGGAGAGTTTTGACGACCTGGATAGCTTTAATAAATCGCTCGGTGCTGTAGATAACTACTATTTTAACAAAGGTGTAGCAGTTCACTCGGTTGAAGATTGGCAAATTCTGTCTCCGGTTAGAGGGAAATTGTTTGGAGTATCAGCCATTAACAGAAAGATACACAAGCAATTCCGTAGTAAGCAAATCCAGAACAAGTATAGAAAACTGCCAGAACCACTCGGTTCCGAACAGATTGTCTACGGGGATAAAGTAATAAATGTCATCAATAAATCCAGAGATTCAAAATCAGTGTATCCGTCTGATGGATTGAATTACCTGGCTAATGGTGAAATTGGTGTAGTGATAGGACAATTTAGAAAGAAAACTGATAAACAACAGCCCAAACACACACATGTGGAGTTTACTTCCCAAAAAGGATATACATACACTTTCTGGGGTTGGATGTTTAGTGAAGAAGGAGATTCTCCGCTGGAACTTGCGTACGCTTTAACTATACATAAGGCGCAAGGGAGTGAGTTTGGCACCACTTTTATAGTAATACCCCAGCATTGTTCTCTCCTATCACGTGAAATGATTTATACCGCTCTAACTCGTCAAAAAGGTAGAGTTGTGGTGCTACTACAGGGAGAGGGTCTTGAATTGCTGAAGTATTCGAGTCCGTCGAAATCGGAAACATTAAGACGAATCACCAATCTCTTTTCTAAGCCCAATGTCATCGACTTTGATGGTCACTACCTAGAAAAGAACCTCATACATCAAGCAGAAGATGGGGTTATGCTAAGGTCAAAAAGTGAGTTGATAATCTATCAGTTGATGCTCAAGAAGGGTATTAAACCTATGTATGAGAAGAGAATAACCATTAAGGATGTAGTTATTTTACCTGATTTCATCGTTGAAAATGATGATACAGGGGTTACTTACTACTGGGAACATTGTGGTATGATGCACGACCCAGAATATGTAGAAAGGTGGATCAAAAAACTCGCATTCTATAGAGAAAACGAAATACTCCCTTACCAAGAAGGTGGTGGAAGAAACGGAACACTTATAGTTACTGAAGAGAAGTTAAAAGTTCTGGAGAATGGACAAGTTAGGGGAGCGTTCTCAGTGCAGGAAATTGAAGATATAATAGACAAGGTTCTCTTGGGGTAGATTATGTCCGAATACAACAGTGTCGAACTTCCCTTCCTGGATAAGCTGCAGCAGCTTGGTTGGGAGGTAATTGATCAGGGGACGGGGTTTACTCCCTATGATCCAAGTATCAGCAGGAGAGAAAGCTTCAGAGAGTATATTCTTGAGAACGAGTTTAGGGCTTCTCTGAAACGAATCAACCTGACTGAAGATGGCAGAAGCTGGCTAACTGATAAACAGCTTGAGGCGGTGCTTAGAGAGCTTACCATGCATCCGGGTATGGACTTGCTCAAGGCAAATCAGGCAGTGTATGATCTTCTGACCCGTAATACGACAGTGGATCAGAATGAGCTGACCGGGGAGCAAAACCCCACGGTGAGGTTAGTTGATTTTACTCATCCTGAGCGCAATAGCTTTATCGCCATCAATCAATTCAAGATCGAGACCCCAGGAGCCAGCAGAGCAGCGATCATTCCGGACATTGTGCTGTTTATCAATGGCTTACCGATCGTGGTAGTGGAATGTAAAGACATGGATGTGGCTCAGCCCTTGAGTGAAGCATTTATCCAAATCAACCGTTATGCAAACCTGCGAGTGGATGATTATGGCATTAAGGAAGGCGAAGAGCGGCTTTTCCATTGCAATCTCTTCAATATCGTCACTCATGGCAATGAAGCCAGGTTTGGCACCATAACAGGCGAGTTTGACCACTTTCTGAACTGGAAGGACATCTTTCCGGAGGAGTATAAGACCATCCAGGTTTCGCCAGATGAGCAGCGTCAGGAAGTGATGATTCATGGGATGCTGAATAAATCCATCCTGCTGGATATTTTGAAGAACTTCACCCTTTTCATGGAGATCAAGAGAGGCGAGAAGGTAAAGATCGTCTGCAGGTATCAGCAATACAGAGCTGTGGGGAAAATCCTTAAGCGTCTCAGAACTGGAAAGACACCCTTTGAACGAAGTGGAGTTATCTGGCATACCCAGGGCTCAGGAAAGTCCCTGACTATGGTGTTCCTGATCAAAAAAATTCGGGATACGGATGATCTGAAGGATTACAAAGTGATCATGGTCAATGATCGGCTGGATTTGGAAGATCAGCTTTCCCACACTGTGACTTATACCGGAGAAAGCCTCACGCTGATCGAGCATAAAAGGGATCTGGATAAACTCAAGAACACCAGTTCAAATCTGAACATGGTGATGCTGCACAAGTTCCTGATCAATAGCTCAGTTTCTGCAGAATCGCTATTGGCAGCGGGGATTGTGCCGAAATATGAAGAATTCCCGGAGTTGAATACCAGTGAGCGGATATTGCTGTTGATTGACGAGGCACATCAGGATCAGGGTGGCGAGATGGGCGATAACCTCTTCCTGGCTTTTCCAAATGCGGTCAAAATCGCTTTTACCGGAACCCCGTTACTCACAGAACGGCATAAGCAGAAAACTCATGAACGCTTTGGCAGCTTTATCGATGTGTATAAGATGAATGACTCGGTGGCTGATAGAGCCACTGTGGACATTCTCTATATCGGCAGAACCAGCCAGGACAAGCTGATTGATGCCGAGATGTTCAAGCGTGAGTTTGAAGACATGTTCAAAGAACGCAGTGAAGAAGAGCGGCTGGAGATACAGAAACGCTATGGCACAGAGATGGCTTATCTGGAATCCAAAGAGAGAATCCGGGCCATCTCGGAAGATATCATCGAACACTATACTCGGGAAATCCTCCCAAACGGCTTAAAAGGGCAAGTGGTGGCGAGTTCCATCGTTGCGGCATGTCGGTATAAGTATGAGCTGGAAAATGCGCTAAAACGGCTAATATCGCTTGAGGAAGCAAAACCTGATGATGAGCGGGATGATGAACTACTGAAACAGATGAAATTCATCAAGATCTGCACAGTGGTCTCGATGATGGATAACAACGAGCCGGGCTATGTATCGATAGCTCGCAGACAGGCTCAGGATATGGATGCGGTGGAGAGCTTCAAGAAGGACTTTGACTATAGTAAACCGGAAAGCGGGGTGGCAATCCTCTGCGTTTGCGATAGGCTTTTGATGGGCTTTGATGCTCCGATCGAGCAGGTGATGTATCTGGACAAGAACCTGAGAGAGCATCGGCTGATGCAAGCCATTGCCAGGGTGAACCGTACCAAAGTGATGAAAAGCGGATTTGTGAAAGAACATGGCATCCTGGTGGATTACTTTGGAGTGGCATCGCATCTGAAAGAAGCACTGGCTATCTTTACCGATACTGATGTGCAGGAATTGAATGATCTGAGCGCATACTTCAGGGGATTGGACAAAGAGATTCCGGTATTGGAATCCCGATTCAGAAGGCTGATTCAGTTGTTTGCTGATAAAGGCATAATCCGTATTGAGGCATTTCTACATCAGACCATCGGAGATAATGAAGAGGAATGGGAACTGGTGGAGGATTGCCTGCAATTGGGTGCTGATGTGAAATTCCGGGCACAGTTCGACACTTATCTGAAAGCCTTCTTTGATAGCCTGGAGCTGCTGTTCAATGCAGCAATGGCGAGGGATTACTATGTCCCTGCCAAAAGATTTGGCTATCTGATGATGCGCATGCGTAACCGCTATCACGATCCTACGATGGATTTGAAGTGGGCAGGGGCTAAGGTGCGCAGATTGATCGATAAATACCTGATCTCAGAAGGGATCAATCCCAAGATTGCGCCTGCCAAGCTGCTTTCTGATGAATTCCCCAGGCAGATGCGTGATCATAACAAAACCGGAAAAGCCAAAGCGTCTGAGATGGAGCATGCCATCCGCTGGCACATCAAAGTGAATATGGAGAAAGACCCTGCTCTTTATACGGGATTCCATGAACGTCTGCAGAAGATTTTGGATTCGTATAGGGAACACTGGGATAGGATCATCGAGGAACTCACCCAGCTGAGAGAGGATATTGGCAAAGGCAGAACTGATGAAGCGGGCATTGTGGATAGTCCAGTGATGCCATTTCTGGACTTGATGCTGATGGAAGCAGGAATAGCGGTGGACAGCAAAGAAGCAATTGACGCTGCCAAGCTGTCAGACTTCATCTATAACAGGATCAAAGAATCTCTCTCAATACCCAATTTCTGGCAGAAGCCCAATGAACGCAGACGATTGGAAGGTGATATCCGAGACGAACTTGAGTATTGCGGGATTGAACCCTTGCAGGAAGTGGCTGCCAAGCTGACGGCAGAGCTGATCAATCTGGCTCATAAACGGGAATCTGAGGTGAAGGGTTCATGAGCCTCGATTATAAGATTGTAGTTAGACATAGCAAGCGAAAGACGGCATCGATCTACATCGAGAGGGATAGCTCCATTACGGTGATTGTACCACTGGGAACAAGCGATAGTGAGGTGCAAAACCTGCTGAGCAAGAACGAGTATAAGATACATAAGTATCAGGCAAAACGTGCGCTCCTGAATGAGAAGGCGATCAAGCGGGAACTGGTGAATGGGCAATCCTTCCTCTATCTGGGCAGGAACTACTATCTGCAATATAACGACGAGGTCGATGGCATCCAGTTCAGAGGCAGGCACTTCTATGCTCCGGAAGGTTCTGAAGATAAGCTGAGAGATATGTTCAAAGAGTTCTATCGGCATCGTGGAAAGGTGTTTATCGAGCCCAGGGTACAACGTTTCGCGCAAATGATGGGGATCAGTGTGGAAGCCGTCTCAATTATCGATCTGAAGAATAGGTGGGCATCATGTTCAGATAAGCGACCCAAAGTCAATTTCAATTGGAAGATCATGATGGCACCAGTGAGTGTGATAAATTACCTGATCGTGCACGAACTGGCGCATTTCAAATATAAGCGGCACAGCAAGGACTTCTGGAATGAAGTGGATAAGGTCGTCCCGGACTATCATAAACAGGTGCAGTGGCTGAAAGACAATGGGGTGGCGTTGGATGTGTAATAATAATCAATATGGAGGATAAATGTATCTGCACAAGCTATCAATTACCAATTTTCGTAAATACGGTGGCTCAGATGATAAACCAGGCATTGTTATCGAGTTTAATAAAGGGCTCAACGTACTTATAGGGGAGAATGAATCGGGTAAGACTTCTATTGTTGATGCTATAAGGTATGTACTTCAAACCCAGAGCTACGATTTCACAAGAATCGATGAGATAGATTTTCACTATAGCAATGGCGATCGAGCAAAATCATTGAAGATCGAATGCGAATTCAAGGGTTTTACAGATGCGGAAGCGGGTAACTTCCTGGAATGGATCGGTTTTGATGACAATAACGAGTATGTATTGAGAGTATGGCTGAGTGCTGAAATAAAAGATAATAGGATTATACAAGAGATTCGGGCAGGGATAGATAATGTCGGAACCCAACTAGATGCTGGAGCGAGAGATCTACTCAGAATTACTTATTTAAAACCATTAAGAGATGCTGAAATGGAAATGGCTGCAGGCCGAAGATCAAGATTTGCTCAGTTACTCAAGAGCCGAAGTGAGTTTAAATGTAAAACAAAACAAGAAGAGAAAGATCATCCCCTTAGCAAATTGGTAGACTTGGCAGATTCTGGGATCAGTGACTATTTTTCTGGAAAGAATGAATTTACAGACAAGAAGAACAAAGAGGCTCTCGAATTGATTGAACCACTGATAGATAGTTATCGTTCAAAGGGTGACCCAGATTCAATGGCTATTGCTATAGAACTTGAGAACATCATAACTCATTTAAGTAACAATAATCTGGTAGACGGCAAGGCTATAATCGAAACCATCAAGGACAATCTGACTTCATTTACTTCTGCTGGCAAGAAAATCGAACCATTCGTGACCTTGTCAGGTGTTGAGTTATGGGCTATAATTCAACGTCTAACATTGAACATCGACAATAATCCGCCAAGTTTAGGATTAATGAACCTACTTTATATAGCAGCTGAGTTGATGTTATTGAAACGAGAGAATCACACTGGGCTCAAGCTTGCGATTATTGAGGAACTGGAGGCTCATCTACATCCCCACTACCAGATAAACACACTCAAGTATTTCACTGAAAACATCGGTGTTAACGGACAAGTATTTCTAACAACTCATAGTGTTGTATTGGGATCATCAGTGCCTCTCGATAGCTTACTAGTATGTAAAAAACAAGATGTCTATCCGATTGGAAATCGTGAGAAGGATAAACAATATACTGAGATTGAAAAGGATGATGCTTATTTTTTAGAAAGATTCCTTGATGCTACAAAAGCAAATCTATTCTTTGCTCAGGGTGTGATAATAGTCGAAGGAGATGCCGAAAATCTTCTTGTACCTGCTTTGGCAGAAGTTATTGGACTACCTCTCAGTAGATTCGGGGTCTCAATCGTAAATGTAGGCAGTACGGCATGGAAGCGATATGTGAAGATATTCGAGAGAATGGATGGGAAAGTAATGCCGGTAAAGGTAGCCATTGTAAGCGATGGGGATGTTCCATGTATTGAACATCTGAAAGAAAATCCTCCGAAAGTATATCAAATGAAACTCGATACTGGAGACGTTGTTATTGAAACAGAAAAGAAAAGATTTATAGAACGTCTTAATTCGTTGAATCAGCCATCAACCAATATTCCAGAAAAAAATAAGCTCGATAAAGAACATGTCGATCACTACATAAACTCGGTTAAGCATAGGAAAGATACGCATAAATATACACCGAAGCATAATAATATCCATGAGTTTCAAAATGAATGGACACTTGAGTATCACCTTGCTCAGAGCTGTTTGAAAGATGAGTTACTATCAGCAATGAGCAAAGCAAAAGAGATATCTGGTGCTGGTCTAGAACTGCCAGATTACAGTTCCAATGCATACGAGTTAATGAAACCTTTCCTTGGGAATCTATCAAAAGCTCTTACTGCTCAATTCTTGGCAAAGACCTTGTTAGATAAGAAAAACGATTTGAGAGAAGCTATTGAAAATGATGATCAACTCCAATATCTGATTAATGCTATAAAGTTTGCTTGCAGTCAGGATATTTAGGGTAGCCCCATGGCAGAATTAAACGAACTTGGCATCCTCTCGCATTTACCTGAAGCGGAAAAGCTATTTCTACCCAATGGATATCATTTTGACCAAGAGTCTATCAACTTTATCAAGTGCCTGGAATCAACTGATGTGGTAGCTTGTCCGGGTAGCGGCAAAACAACAGCTTTATTAGCAAAGCTATTTATTCTCTCTAAATACTTACCCTTTGAAGGCAACAAGGGAATCTGTGTTTTGACTCATACAAATGTCGCCATCGATGAGATCAAACGGAGAATGGGTAAAGCCAGCTCGGTGTTGTTTACGTATCCGAACTTTTTTGGGACTATTCAGAGCTTTGTCGACAAGTTCTTAGCAATCCCTGCATTTGTTGAAGAATACGGGCATAGAAACGTAACCATTGACTCATCACTTGCAGAGAGCATCTTTTGGAAGAGGTTGAAACCAAGGACCAAAACTTGGGTGTCGAATCAGTATATAAACATCATAGCTTCCTTAGTTTTAACTGCCTCAGATGAAATCATGTTATCCTCTGATGGAAATACATCTTCACTCAAGATTGGTAAGCAGACTGAGAGTTATAAAGAACTTCTATCCGTTAAAAAACATCTCGTCGAAGACGGCATTATTAGATATGATGAAGCGTACCTATTTGCAAAAAACTACATAGCAAAACACCCAGGTTTACCTGAGTCAATATCCACAAGATTTTGCTACCTTTTTGTTGATGAGATGCAAGACACCGATCAAAGACAAAATGACCTATTAAACAGAGTTTTCAATGATAGTGTTGTTAAGCAGAGGATAGGTGACCCAAATCAGGCAATTTATGACTTTGTAGTCTCGGATGATGTTGCTTGGGGATTATCGGATAAGATTATAACCATATCATCATCAAAGAGAATTTCTAACCAAATTGCAAAATCTATTCACAAAGTGTGCATCAAACCCGAGGCAAGCCTGAATGGTATTGATCGAGGAACCGACTGTCTCCTCTCGCCAGTAATTATCTTGTATGATGATGATTCACTATCAGTTGTGCTTAGTAAGTTTAGTGAATTGATCATGGAACGGGAATACCTATGGAAGCAAGAGATTGCTGAAACAGGTAAACTTCCACAATATTATGCAGTTGGTTGGACCCATGATAATGAGGGAAAAACTGCATCTGGATTAAGTAAGACTAGTATTAGGTCATATTTCCCCGATTACCATCGGCCAGTAAGGTCAGGTAACCCAATCTACAACTCGCTAAAGAATTATCTGGTCAAATCACCCGATTCACAATCGCAGGTGATCCCCCAAATGATTTCAAATTCGCTGATAAGTTCTTTCCTGAGAGTCCTAAGCGAAGGAGATACAACCAATCCTTTAAGCGGTAAGCAATACACCAAAAGTACACTGAATGAATATCTTAAGACCATAGAAGAATTTCATTCTGAGTTCAAATCTAATCTGGCATTATGGGTAAGGCAAATCAGCAAACATGCCTGTGACGACACAGCGTGCTCTCATAGAAATGATGTATATCCTAATTGTGTGTTTGAGCAGATAATTCAATATCTGAAAGAAACTTGGCTCCCACATTTTGAGATTGAAGAAGCTCAAGTTAATAAATTCATCGATAATCCTATAGACCAAATGGAGGACACCTTTTCTGTTAGTAATATCTTATCGTTAAATGGCATTGATATCAATGTTGGGACGGTCCACTCTGTGAAAGGCCAAACTCATACTGCAACGCTATTCTTAGAGTGTTTCAATGATGGGTTTAATGCGAATCAACTAATCGAACAATTGACGGGAAATCCGGCTGACAAGGTAAAAGGTGCTCGAAACAAGAAGAGTGCTCTAAAGATTGCTTATGTTGCAATGAGCAGACCTACCCATTTATTGTGTGCCGCATTTCATAAAGATAGAATTCCATACACAACTCACAAAAGCCTGAGAGACTTAGGTTGGTCATTAGTGACCATTTGAGGGAACAAGAATGTACGACTTACAACACTCAATGACTCACGAACTTGCTATTTATCTAACACTACTTCTACCAGAGCTTAGCGATACTTGGTGGCAAGACATGGTTCTTGCTTCTTTGAATCCAAGACAAAAAGACAAACTTCTCAAATCAAAAGAAGCAGTCCTTGATAACCTCGACCTCGCAGCTCTACTTAGGATATTTGATCAGAACTGGTTCCGAATATCAGCTCATATGGGATATGAGCCAGAACAAAGGCATTATCTAAAGGAGATTATATCAATCCGAAATCGTTGGGCGCATAGAAATAGTAATCCAGTCAGCGATGATGATCTATATCGTGACCTTGATACTACACAAAGATTCCTTAAGATGATCAGTGCGGATAGCAAACTAATAGATGATATCCAGCAACAGAAGCAAGAAGTTTTCAAAGGAAGCGCTCAAGAGCGTGTTCAAGCAACTAAACAAGAACCGACAGTGGGGTTTCAACCAGGCCAGATTGTGCGATTGAAATCCTCCATGGATAAGCATTATGCTGTTGTGAGTATTCTCAGCAGTGAGCCAGAGAACAGGATCGATGTTTTCGGAGACGGTGGGCCTCAAAGCTTTTATGAATCTCAGTTAGAAGCAGTCCCTCAACGAGTATTACACTACATGACTCTGGATGAGTTTAACGCAGCAATTTCGTCACTACAGATTAGACAACCTAACCTCACTACTCTTTACTCACTGAACTCAGCCAGGATAGATTTCATTCCATACCAATTCAGGCCTGTATTGAAGTTCATCAGGTCGGATCGTCCCAGGCTTCTGATTGCTGATAGTGTTGGTGTGGGTAAAACCATTGAAGCCGGCTTGATCCTCAAAGAACTCCAAGCGAGAAGAGAGCTTCAATCGGTATTGATTATCTGTCCCAGGCCTCTGGTGGCAGAGAAGAAGTGGCTTACAGAGATGAAAAGATTTGATGAGTCATTCCGGCAGTTAGACGGAAAACAGCTGAGGCTCTGCATTAATGAATGTGATCTTGATGGAGAGTGGCCCCAAGATTACAGAAGATCAATCATCCCCTACTCATTGTTTGATGAAACCCTGCTTCACGGAAAGGATAAACGAGGTAAAAAGAGACTTGGTCTACTAGACTTGGACCCTCCTCCACACTTTGATCTGATCATTGTCGATGAAGCACACCATATCAGGAACACCAATACTTATGCTAATCAGATAGTAAGCTACCTATGTAACAATGCTGATGCTGTGGTTTTTTTAACGGCGACTCCAGTACAGACAAAAAGTGAAGACCTCTTTGTTTTGTTGAACACCCTCCGTCCTGATCTGATTATTGATCGTAACAGCTATCGAACTATGATGGAGCCCAATCAGTTTATCACACAAGCCGTGAAATGTGTTAGGCAAAACAAGCATGACTGGCAGGAGCGAGCAACTGAGGCCTTAGTTCAGATCATGACGACCGAGTGGGGGCGTTTGATTGCCCAGAATAATCCCATGTACAAGTCTATACTTGAGGGATTGCATGAAGACCCGATGACTAATGAACAAAGGGTTGTGCTGATATCTCAAATAGAGGATTTGCATACATTATCGGGTGTAATTAACAGAACCAGAAGAAGGGATATTGGTAACCTGGTTATCCGAAAACCGGAGACTGTAATGGTCAGTTTTACCCCAGAACAGGCCCTGATCCACGATGAAATGCTGAACATTCAGCGGAGAATATTGGAACACACGAGTGGTAATGTATCTATCAACTTCCTGATGTCTACCATCCGCAGACAGGCAGCAAGTTGCATTTTTGGTCTTTTACCATTGTTGAAGGATATCTTGAATCGTAGATTGGATGAAGCATTGTGGGATGATCTATTTGACTTCATGCCTGATGTTGAAGCAATTCAAAGTATAAAAGCTGATGTTAATGCGTTGTTAGATCTGGCTTCGCAAGTATCCGGTAATGATCCTAAGCTTGATGCTCTGGTGGGCGTACTGAAGGAGAAGCAATCTTTACCCAATAATAAGGTTATGATTTTCAGCAGTTTCATTCATACCCTAAGGTACCTCTATAAACATATGCAAAGTGCCGGAATTCGGGTAGGTTTCATTTATGGTGGGGTTGATGATGAAGATCGTCTTGAACTGCGCAGAAGATTTCAGTTACCCAAAGAAGAACAGGATAGCCTGGATGTGATGTTGTTCTCTGAAGTGGGATGTGAAGGTCTCGACTACCAATTCTGTGATACTATGGTCAACTACGATCTTCCATGGAATCCAATGCGGATCGAGCAGAGAATTGGTCGCATAGATCGTAAGGGACAGATGAGTGAGAAAGTACTTATTTATAACATGATTACTGAGGGAACAATAGACGATGATATCTACAATCGTTGTTTGCTGCGGATAGGCATATTTGAGCATTCAATCGGTGATTCAGAAGAGATATTGGGAGAATTGGCTGTTTCGATCAAGAGTATTGCAGAAAACCTCAAACTCACAGATGAAGAAAGGAAGATCAAACTGCAGCAACTGGCGGATAATAAGCTTCGCAAGATGCAGGAAGAAGAGAAACTGGAACAGCAGCAATACGAGCTGTTTGGTATCGAGGTTCCAACAAAACAAACTGAACAAGAGATATTGTCAGCAAGCAGCTATTGGCTTTCCCCCAGAATGTTGGAGCATCTGATCGAGTCATACTTAAATCAAAGACTTGGCACAGAGCAGAAATACATCCTTGGGGAAAAAGACCCCAGGACACTACGCTTGTCTCAGGAAGCCAGGAGTTTAATACTAAGTGATTACAAGTCACTAAAACTCAATCCAAATGCAACAGGAAGAGCTTGGGAAAAATGGCTCAAAGAGGCTAATCCCCATCTGAGCATTACATTCAATACCGAATATGCAAGTGAAGACACTAAGGTAGTTCTTGTCAACGCTATGCATCCTCTCGTGAAACAGGCAGCTCATCATATTGATAGCTTTGATTTCCCCTATACGGAGCTGCAAGTCGCTGACTCTGATATCACTTCCGGAGATTATGACTTTGTGATTTACAAATGGGAAACACGGGGTATCAGAAACGACCTTTCTCTAAAGCCAATTTGCTCAGATCCGAGAGTGGGACCCCAACTGATTAATCTCATTGAAAGAGCATCTGACAGCCAGAATAAATCGGAACCAAAGCTAAACCATTGGGATCATCTTGAATCCCGACATTATGAACTTTGGAAAGAAGAAAAGCACAGGCACATTGATCGAACCAAAGAGCTTGCCGAGTATAAAAAGCAAAGCTTGAAGACCAGTCATCAAGCAGTAGTGGCATCAATTACCGATAGAATGGAGCAAGTATCCGACGAGAAGATCTTGCGTATGTATCGGGCGCAACTGGCATCATTGGAGGCTGCATACGCCAGGAACATTCAAGCCCTGGACATTGCAGTGGAGAAAGCAGATATTGTAACCACTCCTGTAATGTATGGCATCATCAGAGTAACCAAGGAGGTATTGTAGGTGAGCCAAAGAATTCTTGATCTTATTGAACGCCGCAAGAGATGGATTGCGATCAACCAAGAAAATGGTTTTGAAGAAGGTATTAAAAACCTTCTAACCGATTTGTATCCAGACAGTGCCCATTTTGTTTTCGAATTACTACAAAATGCAGAAGATGCAAAGGCAACAGTGGCAATATTTAGACTTCTAAATAACAGTTTAGAATTTGAGCATAATGGTAGCCGTCTCTTCTCAATAGATGATGTAGAATCTATAACAAGCATAGGCAGAAGTTATAAAAAAGATGATCCGACGAACATTGGAAAATTTGGTGTCGGATTTAAATCTGTCTATTCTTACACGTTGACCCCTGAAGTATTGTCGGGCGATTATCACTTTCAGATACATGATTTAGTCGTCCCAAACATAGACGGACTAGAATCAAAACCAATAGGCCAGGATGTAACAAGAATCACAATTCCTTTTAATAATCCTAATAAGCCTACTGACAATGCTGTTGCAGAAGTTACTAACTTACTAAATTCATTAAATGAAAGCACTTTGCTGTTTCTGTCAAATATTGAAAGGATCGAGTATAGTTTGCCGAATGGGCGGACTGGCTATGTAGAGAGGGAAGACAATGACGGTAATATAGTGCATATAAAAACAATTTTTCCGGGCGACAAGGAGACTAACACCGCAAGTTACTATCGGTTTAGAAAAGATGTTGAAGTTGATGTTGAAGATAGATATAAAAAGACTTGTCGCATTTCCATAGCTTTCAAAGTAGAACAAATACCAGCGAACGAGAAAAATGACTATGATATTCGATGGAAGATTAAGCAAATTGAGCCCGGTCGGGTTTCCATTTATTTCCCTGCAGATAAGGAAACTTCTAACCTGAAATTCCACATAAATGCGCCCTTCGCTTCGACTGTTGCACGAGATAGTGTAAGAGACTGTGGGGAAAATAAAACGCTCAGAGATCAGATCGCTACTTTAGTAGTAGAATCCTTATTTTTCTTGCGTGACAATAACCTTTTAACTGTCGATTTCCTCTCAGTGCTACCCAACAGTAAGGATGATTTACCTTCATTTTATCGACCAATATTAAGTAAGGTAGTCGAAGCGTTTAAAAACGAAGATTTAACACCGATGAAGATGGGTGGACATGCTGCAGCTTCTGGGATTTTCAGAGGAACTGCTCAGCTTTCATCATTGCTGACAGATGAAGATCTTATTGTTTTGTTGAATGACGACTATATTACTCCGATGTGGGTAGCCAACGCACCACTGAGAAATAGCAGATCTGATGACTTTTTGTCTATGCTAGAGATAACCGAATACAAGATAAGTGATTTTGTCGCTGCACTATCCGTTATGCCCGATCATATACAAAAGTGGATTATCGGGAAATCTGACGAGTGGCATCAACGATTGTATGCAATGTTGGCAGATTATATTAACAGTGCTCCGGATAACATGTTACGAGCAAGAATTAACTCACTTTCGGAGTTGAAAATTGTTAGATTAGCCGATGGTACATATGAACATGGGAGTAACTGCTTTTTCCCCGATGAGTCAAGTGAACATGATAAACTACTGCCTAGAGTAAATAGAGGTGTTTATTCATCCGGGAGCAATAAAGCTCAACAAGATAAAGCAAGGCTTCTGCTTGAAAAAATCGGCGTAAGAGTAGTCGGAGAATCAGAGCAGATTGAGGCAATGTTAAGAATGAACTACTCTCAAGAAGCTGTTGACAACAAAACGTTTAATCCCAAACTAAGAGACATAAAACGCTTTATAAGATTTACTAACAAAGAACCATCACAAGCAAAGATTTTCGAAAATGCCTACATTTTCAAGTGTGAAAATGGGAAATGGTGTATGCCTAAGCAGATCTACTTAGACGCACCTTACTTAGATACAGGATTGTCAGTTTATTATTCAACAATATCAGATAAAGCCTATCGCTGGAAACTATCAGACGAGTATATAGGCCTCAATGTTTCATCTAATGAGATTGGAGAATTTGCGAAAACTGTGGGAGCTCATTCATCAATCAAGATAATAAAGAAAGAAGGATATAAATGGATTGACTATGAAATCGAGTTCTTGTCATATCATATTGACCAAGTATCACTTCCAGTTTCAAAACTGATATGGGGTCTGTTAGTTAATTGCGAGCAATCACGTGACTACACTTGCTATAGTAGACTGGTAAAGCCACGAGTATATTATTACAATGATGGTAATTCGGCATTCCTAAACATTTTAAGTAGTCATCAATGGGTCCCACAGGTACATCCCAACAATGATACGTTGCAGTTTGTTGCCCCCAAAGAAGCTGATTCAAAGTTACTACCTGATGGCTTCACTTTTGATAACGGGTGGTCGTGGCTTACAAAAACATCCTTTGGAAGTATTGTCAAACACCGAGAAGATCTCAAGCGCCAAGAAGCACTCAAAAATGATGAGGAGGCTCAACAAAATGAGTTAGCAGCTAAACGCATGGGATTTGTTTCATTAGCCGAAGCACATGAGGTTGCCGAAGCAAAGAAAAAAGATCCTCTAGGATATGCGCGTTGGCTAGCAGGAACACATAAACCTGAGTTTCCACAAAAGGAATCAATAGACCCTAATCGAAGATCGCAAAAAATTGAAGATGGAATGGCTGATGCTCAACAGAAAGCTTACGAGCAGAGACCAAGAAGTACACGAATAACGGGTAATACTGCTGATGTTGAAAAGTATCTTCGGTTGTCATATGAAAACGATGATGGATTACTAATCTGCCAGATATGTAAAGATGTAATGCCGTTTAAAAAACGAAACGATGAGTACTACATGGAAAAAGTTGAGGTCTTTAATAAGGGATATCTGAGCAAAGAACATCATTCCCATTATCTTGCTTTGTGCCCTCTATGCTCGGCAAAATATAGGGAATTTGTGAAAACTGACTCGAATCAGATGGATAGTATAAGAGATTCTCTTCTGCAAAACGATTGGCATGAAATCCTGATCCAACTGGACGAAGAGACCACCATCAAGTTTGTTGAAACTCATTATACTGACCTTAGAGACAGCATGATTGGTGAATCAACAGAGAATGATTCTATGTAACACTACCAAGGCTTAGGTCTGCTTGAATTTTCATTCACACCCAAACGATGATCTATTCAAGCAACCTATAGCACCCAATCCCATTCAGACTCCTGAGTTGACCCAATATACCTTTCTGGACTTTTCTGCCGATTTTGGGCACGTTTTGGCGGGATAGAACGATGTAAGTGTACTGCCTTAGATCAACTACTTCAATTGATGCCAGTGCCTCCAGATAGATATAAACCCATTGCCTGGATTTACCGATAGCTTGAGCAATCTCTCTGATGGACTTGTAACTGCCTTGTTCCAGGATGTCCAGTAGCCTGTGGGCATCAGCTAAGCTGAAAGTCCAGCCTTTGTAGTGCTGATAGCCGATCCTGGCTTGGTAGCGGTTGGCTCGGACGTAAATGGGTGGATCATCTTCTATCTGCTTGATCGTTTGGCTTTGGAGCAGTTCGGGTAGTAGCATTTCTATTGCTTCTCTGCTTACACAGGTCAGTTTGGATATTAGTTCTGAATTGAACGGTCGATCATATTGGCTGATGAAGTTGAGGATGAGTTCTCTATCCGTCATTTTGACCTCAATCATCCAGATCGGCTTGGGAGATTACTTCAAGATTCTTGTATCTGCCGATTTCTTCCACTGAACGGATAAGTTTCATGGCTTTGCGGACATTGCCACAGGAATGGAAGTGGACATACTCGACTATGTCCGGATGGAACTTGATCTCCAGAATCTCACTGCATAACTGGGCTATATCTCTCTTTGGCAGGTCTTGAAACTCATAGAAGAAGTTGCATCTATCGAAGTAGTATTCATTGATCTGATTGAGTTTGTCCTTGGCATTCTGCATCCCGACCAGGATGACAATTGCTGTGGTCACATCCACGATATCCCTGATTGCCCCCAAGAGCTGGGGATGGCGGAAGGCATAGTCTATCTCATCTACCACGATGATCGTATCCTTGTGATCCTCCAGAACCGTTATACACATCATGAAGAGGTCATTAGCTGTACCGTAAGGTATGTATTCTCCCATGCCAAATCTCTTGTACAGGGCTAAGAGCAGCTTCGAGGCAAAGGCCTTGGGAGTGGTAGTTGCCTCCAGTCTGAGGTAGAGATAACCCTGACTGAAGGCTATCCGGCTGGCATAAGTTGTCTTACCCAGTCCTGGTCTGCCATACAGCAAGCCAAGTCCTACCATCTCCAGCTTGGGTCGGGTTAGCAGGTATTCGATGCATTTGTCTGCAGCTATTACGTTCTGAGTTCTGACTAGTGTTCCCTGTTTCATGTTATCCTCCTATTTGTTTATTCCGATTAGATCTAAGAACTCTTTTCTGGAGAGGTGAGCGAAAGGTGACTGCCCGTTCTTGGCCTCATCCTGAGCTTTGTTATCATCTGGCAATTCTGCTGGGTTGGAGATCGTTTCCGCTGGATCATGATCTTCTGCTTCCGTGCCTGTATCACCAGTTGTTGCGGTGGCAGTGTCAGATCTATCTTCATCTGATGCTTCTTGTTCTGCTTGGGCTCTTTGTTGGGCTTTGTAGTACTCCCTAGCCGTTTTACTAAAGCCTATCGCGAACTCCATGGGTGGTTTATCATTACCGGACTGGTATTCGAGCCCTATACGGTCGAATGATTCTTTGATTTCCTTGAGGATTATCCTATCCCGCTCCTGCTCTACCAGTCTCTCTTTCTCCTTGGGATCAAGCTGTTCCCGTTCTTCCGGACTCAGCATATCCGGGTGCTTCGGCAGTCTCATCATCGCCTTTTTGGTCATCTCTTCGATGATCTCGTCACTATCCTTAGGTGGCGCTTCCAACATGGGAGGACTATTGAAAAGCGCTCTGGCACCCTGATCCTCAAACTTCTCCTGCTTAGATGGGGAGTTGCTCAGTATCTTATCAACTGCCTTCTGGGAGTTCACCACCCACTTCTTGGCATTGCGTTCTTTCTCCCGTCGGAGGCCCTTGATCTCTTTGTATTCCTTGTTCAGTTCCTTATGCGAGACTGCCTGATCCATCGAAACCTCAATGAAGGGATGCTGTGCCTTGCGGAGGGCTGCCTGGCAGATGAAGACATCGTTCTTATCATAGACCACGATCCATCTGGCATCGCTGTAATCGAATCTGATGATACAGGGCTGCCCCACGTGATTAACCAGTTCCCGGTGCCAGTAGACCTTCTTATCCAACCGGATGCCTTCCGCGCGGATATTCTTACGTTCCATCGCCATCATCAGGAAGTTGAGCCTGGAGATCTCTATCTGGCGACTCTCGGCTATCCTGGCAGCACTGAAGACTTCATAGGGTGTGCGTCTGTTGAGTGAGGTGTGCGGTGTCTCTCCATAACAGAATCTCACATAGAAAGCGATCATCTGCATCGTCTCTTCAATGGTCGGTGGCTTACCGGCATAGAGCTTCTTAGCCCAGACTTCATTGCGATGCAGAACAGAGGGCTTATCGTCAATTGATGAGCCTCTAAAGGTAGTGATGAACCGCTCAAACTGCTCCTGGAAGGTCTTGAAGAAGCGTTCGATGATCTTGGCCTTGGCATTGTAGCTCTCGGCGAATCTCACTCCGATATTGAGCCGAGGGAAGATACCACCCAGTTCCTTGTTCAGATCATGCTCTTCCCATCTCTCATGAAAGAGCTTAGCTCGGAAGGCCTTGCCATTATCCAGATAGACATACTTGGGTAGCACCGCCATCGTTCCGCTATTGTTATCGGCGATCTGAGCGCAGTTGATGAAGCCATTGCGGAAGGCAGTCAGGATATGCTGGCTATCTTCGGTAAAGGCAAGTGATGCTCCCACGGGATAGCGGCTTGCCCAGTCCATCACCATGATCATCGTCATGCGTTGGGCTCTGCCGGTTTGGGGATTGAGAATATCGAAGGAGAGGGTATGTCCATCCGCCACCCAGACCTGTCCTACCTCCAGAGTGCTGTCATCTCTCATAATGCTCTTGATGAGATTCTCTGAGACAAACTTGCTGCCATCTCTGGCCTGATGCCATTCTGCCGGATGCCTGGCAGCCCATTCCTCACACCAGCGTCTGAGAGTCCGTTCATTGGCCTGGGATTCGATGATCCCGTTTCTGGCCATCTGCTTGAGGTTAGTGATGGCAGAACCGATCTTGATGCGGTTGGGATTGAGCAGCAGATGCAGCAGGTATTGCTGTTCCTGATAGCTGATCTTGCGTTCTTTGTACTTGCCCTTGCTCTTGTGGATTAGGGCATACATATCGAGATTAGTCTCATGGTAAACGCGTAGCCATTCTCTAAGCGCTCTCTCTTTCCTGGGTCCTTTGAGGTTATAGAGTTCTGGCACCAGTCTCTTGCCGTTATAGTCACTGGTGATCCGTTTCCAGGCTAATACTTTGGATTCCGCTCCATACAGCCTGCGTATCACCTCCTGGCAGAACCGTCCATAGAGTTGAGCCTCTTCCTTGTATAACAGCCGTTCCTCTTCAACCGGAGTCAGATCGAGAAAGTCACTGCCGAAGTCGATCACTACACCATTTTCCTTGGCTTCGTGGATTAGGGTGAGTTTGCGTTCGAACTCCAGATAGTCATCGTAGGTCTCATAGACTGTCTCTGACTCCAGGTTGTCTTCTGAACTATCGGCATTGGCATTGTATTGCTGGCGGTAGGAGAGCAGGAAGCTATAATCGACAGGCGCATCACCTTCATCACTTGCTACGCCAATTCCAGCCCTCACTTCTGGAGCCACTTTACATCTGCCACCACTCTTAATCTCCAGCTTCAGTCCCTGGCTCTCCATCAGTTCTTGCAGCTCATTCAGCTTATTCCGGTATTCTCTCAGGAACTCCTCAGTCGGTCTGCCATTATAGGGAAACATCTGAACCTCCTGTAGAATCCTTGATCTTCGAGGCTAGGTCATTACCATTATCATAATAGACCAGGAACACACTGGGGTAACTGTGTACTCCCAGTTCGATCTCTTCCTCAAAGTAGAGCTCCGGTTTACGCAGCTTTTCTCTGAACCTGTCATACTCCGCCTGGATGATCTCTTCCGTTGCCAGAACAAAGGTCTTGATCGTGGCTCCGTTCTTGGTAGGTATCTGATGCTTGAGCGCGGTCAGTTTCCTGGCATCGACCATTCTTCTGATCGTCTTCAGGTTCTTGTTCATCAGTAAGGCCACCCTATCGATGGGTAGCCAGATCAAATCGACTTGCATGTCCATGTCCAAATCCTTCAAAAACTGCGACCCACTTGGACATTTCAGTCTGAAATCCTGAAAAATGCGGTCAAGCGCTTGGACATTTTGGCCTCTCATCATAGTTATCAATGAGTTAAGCCTCATGCCTACCCCCGCTTGGACAGGGGTACCCGCTTGGACATTGCCCTGATTCACCCGTTTCAGCACTTCCGATTGGCAGCGTTTCTTGGTAGTCATTCTACACCTCTCTTATGTATATAGTAGGGTGCTAACAACCACAAGCGCAGAACCTTGGGAAGTCCTTTCTGCGAGTTTGCCAGCTTTCTTACGCATTCTCCGGCAATACTTTATATTCCACTAGGGTCACAATATGTACTTTAATATTGACTCCAATCCGCTCTGCAGCAGAATGGCATCTGGAACTAATCTTGCAGCCGTGCGGATATAGTCAATGCCAAAGTTACTATATGGAGACCATGATGAATAAACCGACTATCGGACAGCGCCTTAGCTTAGTGATTAAGGCAATGCGCCTCAAGGATTACCAGTTTGCCAAGAAGTATGGCATCTCCCGTGCCTCGCTATCAAGATACAAACTGAATGAGCGCTATCCCGATCCTGAGTTCTTAGAAGCCCTCTCCAAAGATCAGATCAACCTCCACTGGCTCTTTACCGGAAACGGTTCCATGTATGCCAAGGATGAGTTCCAAGAGCTGATCCAATCGAATCAAGCACCAACAAGCCCAACCAATCCAGATGTATCAAACCCCACCATAATCTCTCCAATCCTGCATCCCATCACAGATAAAAACTTCGATCCCACACATTCGATCACCTTCCCCATAGTTGGTGAGATTGCAGCCGGACCTCCTATGGAGATCAAGGACGAGTGGAGTCAAGTGGGTCAGATTCAATTGCCGATCTCATTCCTCCCCGGCAATCCCAAGCAATACACTGTCTTTCAAGTAAATGGGCAGAGTATGGAGCCCGTGATCCAGCATCAGGACATCGTGGTCATCAAGAGCGATATGAGTTGGGAAAATGCCGATGGTAAAATTGCAGTTGTAAGGACTGACGATGGTCTCACCATCAAGAAGGTACAAATCGACCACCACAGGCAACAGATTATCCTCCAACCATTTAATATAGACTATCCGGTTCTTGTTTTAGACTCAGATTGGAATTACGGAGCTTTCCTGATCGGCACAATCGCACTCCAATTGCGCTTTTTCTAATTTCAAAGTTCCGATTTTCCAACTGCTCTTTCCAAAGCCTGTCCAAACGCTATCCAAATTTGCAGTAAAACTGTCACAAACCAGTCCAAAACAGTCCAAATAAGCGCTTGGACATTTCCAAAACCAGTCCATCGTATCTCGCCACCAATCAAAGCCTTATCCCCACTTTCCTCTTGTGTCACAACTTGCAGCTTTGGGTGTCAGTTTATAGTAAGCCAATGAATCTTGAAGCTATAGCTATGTTCAGAGTAGCCCTTGATCTTTGGGCGGCATTGACTTCAAACAGCGGGAATGGGGAAGTGAAGGGTGAAGGGTGAACAGAGAAGGCATGCTTGCTGCTTGAACTCCTCCGCTTCGCTACGAAGTCCAAGGGTGGAAGGCATGCACGCTGCTCGAAGTCGAAAGCGCCGGACATTATCAGCTCCGATGTGGATTGGGAGATAAGCGTAATTGGCTTGGCTTCACGAAACTGGGATAGCGCTTTCAACTCCGAGTGAGGCTCCTTTGGAGTTAATGCCGCTTGATCGATTCAGGTTAGCCAATGAATCTTGAAGTTACAGCTATGTTCAGAGTAGCCTTCAATCTTCGGGCGGCATTGACTTCAAACAGCGGGAAAGTGTCTCCTTTGGAGTTATTGCCGCTTGATCGATTAAGGTAAGCCAATGAATCTTGAAGTTACAGCTATGTTCAGAGTAGCCCTTGATCTTCGGGCGGCATTGACTTCAAACAGCGGGAATGGGGAAGTGAAGGGTGAAGGGTGAACAGAGAACAGTGAACAGGGAACAGGGAACAGGGAACAGGGAACAGAGAAGAGTGAACAGAGAAGGCATGCTTGCTGCTTGAACTCCTCCGCTTCGCTACGAAGTCCAAGGGTGGAAGGCATGCTTGCTGCTTGAACTCCTCCGCTTCGCTACGAAGTCCAAGGGTGGAAGGCATGCTTGCTGCTTGAACTCCTCCGCTTCGCTACGAAGTCCAAGGGTGGAAGGCCTACACGCTGCTCGAAGTCGAAAGCGCCGGACATTATCAGCTCCGATGTGGATTGGGAGATAAGCGTAATTGGCTTGGCTTCACGAAATTGGGATAGCGCTTTCAACTCCGAGGGAGTCTCCTTTGGAGTTAATGCCGCTTGAAAGATTCAGGTTAGCCAATGAATCTTGAAGTTACAGCTCGGATCAGAGTAGCCCTTGATCTTTGGGCGGCATTGACTTCAAACAGCGGGATTGGGGAAGTGATGGGCGGAGTGATGCTCTTGCTCTTTGGGATGATCGCTTCAGTGGGTTTGAAAAGCCTGATTCAAGACAGGGCGGATCTGGATAAACCTCGCAATCTGATCATCGTATCGCTGATCCTGGTGGTGGGGATCGGGGATCTGAGCCTGAACTTCGGACGTTTCCAGATGGGAGGAATTGGCTTGGCCGGCATCGTGGGGATTGCGTTGAATCTGCTGCTTCCCCAAAAAGCTGCTTGACAGATATCATCTTATCTTACAAATGGCTTCTATAAGGATTTAGTATTTTGGAGTGGGCATTAGGATCAGATGTCCAAAATCTGAAGTGCTTTGGTGGACTGTATCTGATGCTATTGGGGAGGATCGATGTTACGCTATGTGCCGGACTTTATAAGGCATAGATTCGCGCAAGGCAAGCTGCAAGGCAGCTTCAAGGGCTTTGTGCTGCTTTTGGATATTGTGGATTTCACCGGAATGGTGGAAAAGTTGCAAGGGGATGGCCAAGACGGAGCGGATGGAGTAGGCAAATTGCTGAATGCCATCATGCGAGGCCCCATTGCAGCGATCTATCGTCATGGCGGTTTTGTGAATCTGTTTGTGGGTGATGCCATCAGTGCCATATTCGAAGCAGAAGCGTCCTCCAATGTGCAAGCCGCATTGACTGATATCCGCAGGGCCGTGGATAGTTTGAACATAGGGGGAGAGCTGAATGGGGGCAAACGGCTCGCGCTTAAAGAAGCCGTTACTTATGGCGAGATATCCTGGCAGATCCTGACCAATGATCATCAGTATGACTTCCTCATTTCCGGAGAGCCGATCATCGAGGCTGGCAGGCTATTGGGAGCAAACCGTCAGAGCAACATTTCAGATACAGCAAAAGCTATCTTCGATATCGACGCGCGAAGCAAAGTTCAGCAGCCATCGGTGGAGTTCCGGGCTCAGACAGCATTAGCAGACAGAGATGCCAATTCATTCTTGCACAAAAGGCTGCGCGGACTGGGTGCCGGCAACCAAATCCGCAGTATTGCTCCCTGCTTCGTGAATCTGGGCTCAGCTAGTGATTTGAGCGCTGCCCTCAGGCATATCCACATCCTGGCAGATCGTCATCACGGCTATGTGAACAAGATCGAATATACGGATAAAGGCATCGTGGTGCTGATCCTCTTCGGAGTGCCGCTCAGTGACGGTCGCAGCTTGACTCAGGCAGTTGACTTTGCCGTGGATGCCATGGAATTGCTGCCTGAGATCAGCATCGGGATCAGTTGCGGCTATGCCTTTGCGGGATGGGTGGGCTCGGATGAGGTAAAGGAATACACCGCTTTGGGGCATCCCTTGAACATCGCGGCCAGGCTGATGCATAGGGCAAAAAAGGGAGAAGCTTTGTGTGATAACAACGTTTGGCTGCAAATGCACGAACCTTATGCTCTCTTATATATGTCCTCGATCAAGCTCAAAGGTGTGGCCAAGCCCATTCGCTATCATCGGATCATGCGTCGCAGGCTCATGGATCGCTATCAGTTCAAACATAGTTTCGTGGGCCGAGAGTGTGAAATGGCCGAGCTGAACATGGCCATCACGACATCCATCCATGATAAACGGAGCAGAATCATCTATATCAGCGGTGAACCCGGCCAGGGTAAGAGCCGTCTGGCCTATGAATGCATGCAGGGCTTCAAGTCTTACCCACGGCTTATCGTCAATTGCCGGGAAGACGCGCGGCGTCCTTTGGAAGCCATCGCTCAGATCGCGAAACAACTGTTGGGGATGAGTGACAAAGAGGATGAGCATACCCTGAAGGCAGAGTATCAGCGGAACTTTGAAGCTTTGTTTGCCGAGGCAACTCTACCAAAACCTGAGCTGAGCGCTTTGGCCTCTCTGCTCGGGATCAGTTTTAGCGCTTCCGTGTGGGAAGCCACCGAGCCCGGGATGCGGGCACAGAAGCAGGAACAGGCGTTTCTCTCGCTGCTGCGCTACTGCTTGGGCAAAGAACCTCTGCTGATCATGCTGGATGATGCTCAGTGGTTGGATGCCCACAGTCTGGCTCTGATCAGAAGAGTGTACACGGAGCACTGTGAAGCCCTGCTCATCCTGGCACCCTCGCGCTTTGATCAAGATGGCAAAGCGCTGAACCTGGACTTGGTGCATCTGGATTGTCAGCATCTGGAGCTGGAGCGGCTCGGCCTCAAAGACGCTGAAATCCTGCTTGGCGAGATCCTTCGCGTGCCCTCCTTGCCGCAATCCAGCTGTGACCTTATCTATAGTCGGGCCGGAGGCAACCCCTTTTTCCTCGAACAGATCACCATGTATCTCCTGGAATCTGATCTTCTGGATGATCGGGCAAGACTGAGTAGAAGGCTGACGGACATTCCCAGTTTCAGCATTAGCGACGTGATCAACAGCCGCATAGACGGGTTTACCCAAAGCATGCAGGAGTGCCTTTACCACGCTTCCGTGCTGGGGATGATGTTCAACGTGAAGGTACTGCAGCAGATGTTGAACCAATCCATCGAGAGCAATCTGCAAACAGGACTTCAGCATAAACTCTGGACCGGGCTTTCGGAGCTGCAGTATATGTTTTCTCATATCGTGCTCAGGGATCAGATCTACAGAAGGATGGTGGGCGACAAAGTGCTGCAATTGCATAGGCTTGCGGCCGATGCTCTGATCAAACTCTACGGTAGTGATGGTAGTGCGCAGAGTGCGGAAATCGCACAGCATTATGAATCCGCAGAGGACTATGACGCGGCAATAATGCACTGGATCAAAGCTGCGCAGTATGCCATGCAGCACGGCACCTGGCAGGAAGGAGTTTCCTGTCAACGCAGAGCGGTGATCCTGAGCGCGCAGCATCATGGTTTTGGTAGCGATAAGCACAACCAGAGGCTCTTTTGGCTGGCTCTGAATTATCACTATATTCAGCACTACAAAACGGCTGAACCGCTTTATCTGCTTGCCTTGAAGCGGCGCATTGCCATGCTGGGCGAGGATGACTCCCGGCTATCTCCCTATCTAAACAACGTGGGACGCTTTTACAAGGATAGTGGCAGATGGGACAAGGCCGAAGACTTGCTGCGGAAGTCCTTGCGCATTGAGCATCTGAAGCAAGCAAGATCATCGAATGTGGCAGATCGGATCAACAACCTGGCATCCCTTTTTGCCAGAATGGGTCTGCTGAAAAAGGCCATGAGCTATTCCAGGCAAGCTCTGAAGATGTTTTCTGAAAGCGATCACCATGAAAGGGACTACTTTGTGGCCCTGTTGCAAAACAACATAGCAGCCCTTTTGATCCGAATGAAGAATTACGAAGAGGCTGAACGCTATACCCTGAACGCTTTGGCGACGATGGAGTCCGCGATAAGTGAGACGCATCCCCGGGCAGCGCACTGCCATCTGAATCTCTTTCAAATCCGCTTTGAACAAGGACGGTATCAGGACGCGGGACAGGCGCTTGAGCAGGCATCGTCACGGTTCCGGCAATTCTTTGGCGAAAACAATCCGGATTATGCCCGATGCCTGATGTATCATGGCGATCTGTCCAAAGAAACCAATAACCCTGAAGGCGCGGCAGAATCATGGCAAAAAGCTCTGGATATCCTGAAGCAAACCCTCGCTCCGGATCATCCCTTGCTGCTTGAAGCGCAAAGCAAAGTGGCCGGGATTTCTGCTTGACACTCTTGGGACATTTCAAATCCTGCTCTCAAGATCCAATGTTGTGAGGTTGTCGTTGAAAAAGCTTATGCTTATACTCCTGTTTATGATGTCGTTGCTATTCGCGGTGAATCCCACCCGTGCCATGCTCTACTCCGCTTTTATTCCCGGTGGGGGACAGGTGTATAACCGCGCCTATGTGAAGGCGGGAATCGTGATCGGAGTGCAGGGCTACCTGGTGGGCAGCACTCTGTACAATGATGCCAAAGTGCAGGACTATAAGAAAAAGATAAGTGCCACCGATGATGCCTTTCTCTTGCAGCAATATCGGGATGGACGGGATGAATACCGCGAGCGCCGCACCAGTGATATCTGGTGGATGGGCATCACTTGTGTGCTGAGCATGCTGGATGCCTATGTGGACGCTCATCTGCAGGACTTTGAGGCTGAAAAGCAAAAGCTACACCTCCGCTTTGAGGATGAGCAGTTGCAATTGAGATACCACTTTTAGGGGATGATAAACCATGAAGAAAAGCCTATCGATTCTTATCTTGATCCTGATGCTTTGCCTGCCGCTACTGGCGCAAAAGCAGATGACCGTTGCGGATTTTGAACAGGAAGTGTGGCGGCTCACCAATGAAGAGCGCGCCCGGCACGGATTACCCGGTCTGTATTACGAAAGTGGTCTGGCAGCTCTGGCTAAAAGACACTCAGCCAACATGCTGCAGCGTGGTTTTTTTGCCCATCGTGATCCTTGGGGAGATGAAGTGTCAGGACGCAAAGACAAGTATTATCCTAACCTTTTAGTGAGCTCAATCGGCGAAAACCTGGGGAAATTCACCAATAGCCAGAAGGTCTTTGTACCTCAGGAATTGGTGACCGGATGGATGAATTCTCCTACCCACAGAGCCAATATCCTGGATCAGGGCTACACCCACATCGGCATCGGGATCGTGTTTCGCAATGATGAAATGTATGCCACGCAGAACTTTGCCACTCCCATAGTGAAGCTGATCAGCGAGATTCCCCAACGCATGACCACCAAGAACCCCTATCGACTGCGCTTTGAATACATGGCTTTGGCATCGTCAACAAACTTCAACGCGATGCTGATCTTTCCGCGTAAGGATATCGCGATCAAGATTTCAGACAACCAGGAGATGGTGGGCGCGCAACCCCTTCCGATCAAGTGGCTGAACGAGCGCAGCTTTGAAGTGGAAGTGCCTTTCGTGGCCGGAAAAGGCGATTACAAGCTTTGCTTTGGCTATGGCGGGGGATACTTCCCGGAAGGAATCCTGCTCAAGGTAAAGTGATTTCCACAAAGACCGGACAGTGATCCGAGCCCATCACATCCTGACGGATACCGGCATTGGTGATCAGGCCTTGGTGCTCTTGATCCACAAAGAAATAGTCTATTCTCCAGCCTATGTTCCGGGGACGCGCTCCAGCGCGATAGCTCCACCAGGAATACTGCTCCGCTGAGGGATCAAAGATACGGAAGGTGTCCACCCATCCATGTTCCACGATCTTATCCAGCCAGGCGCGCTCGATGGGCAAGAAGCCGGTAACTGATTCATTCTCCTTGGGTCTGGCAAGGTCTATCTCTTTGTGAGCAGTATTATAATCTCCGGCAACCAGGATGGCCTTGCCAGTGGCGCGTTTGGCCTGCATGATCTCCAAAGCCTTGTCATAGAAGCGGAGTTTGTATGCCAGGCGTTCATCTCCCTGCCCACCATTGGGGAAATAGATGTTGAACAGGATAAACTGCTCGTACTCAGCGATGTTGATGCGCCCTTCGATGTCAAACTCATCCTCGCCAAAGGCAGTTTCAAAGCTCAATGGCTTGATCTTGCTGAGGAGTGCGGTTCCGGAATATCCCTTGCGCTCGGCATGTGACCAATATTGGTGATATTGGGTCAGCTCTGCCATTTCAGGGGGGATCTGATGTTCTTGCAGTTTGGTCTCCTGGAGGCCGATGACGTCGATGTCTTCGCGCGCGAGCGTATCCAGGAAGTCTTTTTTTAATACAGCCCTAAGACCGTTTACATTCCAAGACCAAAGTGTGAGCTTCATGTGTCCTCTTTATTGTTTTAATGTTCAGATTAGCGTTTCTGTCCAGTGGTTGTTCTTATGCTTCAGGATGAAGCATCTACAAAGCTACAAATACCTCATATTCAAAGTCCATTCATGTATTCTCGGATCCAGGATCTCGCTACCTACACCGATAGAACTCAGGCTATCTTGAAGCGCGGTCAGGGCGGGATACTCCGTGGCAAAATGTCCGGCATCAATGATGGGGATCTTGCTATCCAAAAAGCTGTGATAGCTGATGTCTCCAGTGATCAGCAAGTCGGCTTTGGCTGTGGCGTTATCCAACACTGATCCTCCCGCTCCGCCACAGATGGCGACGCGGTTGATCATGGTGTCTTCATCGAGCCCCGCTGTCCACAGCTTGAGGGCAGGAGCCATAAGTTTGGTTTTGACGTCTTCTGCCGTTTCTCTCAGGTTTTGAGGTGAGGGATACGCGCAGATGAGCCCGATGTCTCCTTTTTCCGGATCCCCCAGGCTTTCCTGCACTTCCAGATTCAGCGCGTCTGCCAGGGCATGATTCACGCCACCCAGGGCAGCATCAAAATTTGTGTGCATACTGATCAGGGAAATCCTGGCCTCGATCATGTTCAGGATCACCGGATTGGTGATCTTGGAGATGGGACGAAAGATCAAGGGATGATGACTGAGAATGAGGTCAAAATCATGCTCAATAGCACAGCCCAAGGCGTTAGCCGTGGCATCCAGCGTGATCAATACCTTGTTCACCGGCCGTCCGGGATCACCGATCAACAAACCGACGTTGTCCCAGCTTTGCGCCAGGGAAAGGGGGGCATAACGCTCCAGGTGTTCCAAAACACTCGCGATCGTCATTGATAACTCCTTTAATTATAGAGGAATCTTTTGATTTTTTGGGTAGGTGTCTTCTCGAAAGGCTCCTTTTGCTCGATGATCTTGTGCACTTTGGAGAATGACGCCACATTGGCATTCAGGTGCGTTCTCAGCTCCAGCAGGTGCTTCTCGATGAACTTTTCGCTTTGCGCGCTACCCATCTTGGATATTCCATGCATGTTGTCTAGCATCTCATAGTTGAGGAATACCTTGGCCATGATGTTGCCCCCGCTTTCATAAACCAGAGATTCCAGCACAGTTTCCGCTTCATTCAGCTTGGCTTCCACCTCTTCGGCATAGATGTTGTCACCATTGGGGCCGATGATCACGTTTTTGATGCGGCCTTTGATGTAGAGGTAGTTATTCTTGGTTAGCATGCCTAAATCCCCGGTCTTGAAGTAGCCGTCAGGCGTAAAGGCTTGCTCTGTGCGATCCTTATCTTTGTAGTATCCTTTCATCACGGTGGGGCCTTTGATCTGGATCTCACCGATCTTGGTTTTGGGATCAGGATCGGCAATGCGCACATCCAGCTGGGGTAATACGGTTCCGGTGGAGCGGAACTTGACCACGGAAGGCGTGCAACCGGCGATCAGGGGAGAGGTTTCGGTAAGCCCATAACCGATGGCGTAGGGGAAGCCGGCCTCAAAGAGAAAGCGCTCCACTTCTTGGGAAAGCAGGGCTCCGCCGATGCCATAGAAGTGCAAGGCTCCCCCAAAGGTCTTCATCAACTTCTTCCCCGCAACTTTATGCAGCGCTTTGCGCAAAGGGGGAAGCTTGTACATCTCACGCATCATCAGGTTTTTGGTGAGCTGAGGATATACCTGGAGCTTGAAGATCTTTTCGATGATCAAGGGCACGGTAAGGATCATGGTTGGTTTGATCTTCTGCATGGCCGGAACCAGGATGCGGGCAGTGGGCGGTTTGTCCAGATAGTAAACGCAAGCGCCTGTCATCATCGGAATGATGAAGCCGATGGTGCACTCATAGGTGTGGGACAAGGGCAATACCGAGATCAAGCGGTCGCGCTCGTTCACTTCCTGGATGTGCAGGGTCAGCCAGGCATCCATGACCAGGTTTTTGTGGGTCAGCATCACGCCTTTGGAGCTGCCGGTGGTTCCTGAAGTATAGATGATGGCCGCCAGGTCTTCCTCACCGGGCTCCATGCCAATCAAACCCACAGCCTCCCTTGCCTTGTTGCTAAAGCGTTTAAAGGCATTGCTGCGTTCCTGGATGAACTCCGCAACCTTGTCCTTGGGCAGATTTGCCTCCACAGGCAGCAAACTATCCAGATTGATCATTACCGGGAAAGGATCCAGATCGCTATAGGCAATCTTGTCATATTGCGCGGAGGATACGAATACTACCTTCGCGCCACTGTGGCGGATGATCTGCAAAATCTCGTTTAGATGAAAATCCACCAGAATAGGTACAACTACTGCACCCATTGTAGTGATTGCGAGATAGGCTACTCCCCAATTGGGCATGTTTTGGGATAAAATCGCCACCCGGTCGCCCTTCTTGATCCCGCTATCTCTCAGCATCTCGATCACGTCATTAATCATATTACCCAGTTGGGCGTAGGTAATGGGTTCTTCATCCACCATAGACAGAGCAGGCTTATTGGGATGGCGCTCTATGGTTTGCTTAATCATTGCTTTCATGGTATAAGTTTCAAGTTGGATCATAATCTCTCCTCAAGGTGCTTAATCATTACAGGATAATCAGAAATGGGCATAAACCAAACTATCATTCACTTTTTATTCCGGCCAGGTAACCTGTTGCCATAGCCATCTGAAGACTGAAGCCACCGCTGGGCAGGCTATAGGCCAGAGACTCGCCGGCTAAGTATAAGCCGGGTATGAGCTTGGACTCCATGCTGGAGGCTTTTACTTCATGAATGTCCACCCCGCCATAATCAGACATGGCCAGGTCAAGCCCGTTCAGGCTCTGAATCTCAAACTCCGCGTGCTTCAGCCATCCGGCCAGGAGATTTCTGTCTTTGGCGCAAAGCTCTGCTGCTGGGCAATTGGACACCCCGCAATGCTGCAGGATGGCTTCACTCAATCTATGAGGGATATCCAGCAGTTGCAAGATGCTGCTCAACTGCTTGCGAGGATGCTGTTTGACCAAATCCACAAAGCGCCCGGCAGCATCAAAAACCACTCCGATTCGTGCTGAGGGCTGCATGCGGTAGCTATTGTCCAGGATCAGAGGGCCGCTGAAGCCCTGATGGGTAATGAGCAGATCCCCCTGCATCATCTGCTTTCCCAGTTTCAGGCTGGTTCTGGGCAGAGTGATTCCCGCGCATTCTCTGAAGCTGCCAAAACTTCGGATCTTCACTGCAGCCAAAGCCGGCTTGGGATCGAGGATACTGTGTCCCAATTGCTTTGCCAGGTCGTATCCGCTGCCGTCACTCCCCGTCTGGGGATAGGCCGCGCCTCCTGCTGCCAGGATCAGTTTTGCGGTGCTGTACTCTATTCCGTTGCTATCATATAGGGTAAACCCGTGATCTGCCTTTTCCACTTTTACGATCCGGCTATGATATTGAACGTGGTGTCCCTTGTTTATCACCAGCTTCAGCAGGGTGTCGCGCACATCAGCGGAGCGCAGGCTTTGGGGAAACACTTTGCCATCTTCACGCGTGAACAGTGGACATCCGGCATCCTCCAAAAGGCGCATCAGATCCCGGTTGCTGAATTGATAGAAGGCTGGCTTCAGGAAGTTTTTGAACTCACCCATGCGTGCCAGAAAGGCCTCGCGCGTGGCGGCATTGGTGACGTTGCATTGTCCGCTGCCCGAAAGCAGCAGTTTCTTGCCGGCAAAGCTGTTGCGCTCCAGGATCAAGGCCGGGCTCTTGCAGCCCAAAGCAGCACCCAAACCTGCCGGGCCGGCTCCGATGATAATCGTCATTTCTTTAACATCGATTTGCTGAAGATATGTGCCGGAAGAGAGATGTCGATCTCTATCTTATCGATGATATACTCAGTGCCCTTGCCCTGTTTCAGCTCATCCTTGAAAACAAAGTGAGTGGGATACCAGCGTCCGGAAATGCGTTTCACATCCGAAGCCTTCACCGTTTTCAGCAGCTTTCCGCTCTTGGCATACCACTCTTCATACAAGGCCACATTGCGTTCTTTGTCGATGTAGGCCTTGCGCTTATGGTAGCTGACATTGTCATTTTTCGCGCTCAGTTCCATGATCCAGCAATCCCGGCCTTCGTGCTTGATCGTGCCTTTGATCTCAGCATTGTAGCTATCCAATAGCTGCGTTTCTTCCATCATGTCTTCATAGGATAGATCACTGCCCATCACGGATTGCTTCAGCATGTTGCCGGAAATCTGGATGCTGCGGTCGGTATTGGGATCAAAAATCCAGAGGTCATCTCCCAGTTTCAGCATTTTGGTGCCCTTCTCGCGTGGGGGAGAGAGGTATTCGCTAAAGGACTTCTCGGTTCCTTCGGAATAGCTGATCAGTTCCAGGGTGCGGGACGCTCTGCGCGCGTGCACGATCATCCGGGTCTGCATTTTGGCTGATTTGGTGGTCATGTTTCTATCCACTGCCCGTAGGATGTCATCAGCGTTCGGGCTTTGTGCCGTCAGATGGCTCAGCAATAGCAGAACGGCTATCATCAGTATTAGTTTCTTCATGCTTCCAGCTCCTTAAAGAGTTGTGAGGTTTGACGTTTATAGATCGCGATGCCGGCCAGGGCTGCCCCCAAAATGGTGGAAAGCACCCCAGGGATGAAGCTCACGATCACCGCGTATGCATTCAGAGATGTGTAAAGCGTATTTTCACTCAGCATGGTGGAACCGCGGTTATACACGCTCATATCCATGCCGATGTTATTGAAATACAGACTGATGGCCGAGCCCAGGATGATTCCCAGGAATCCGCCCACGATGCCCACGATGATAGCTTCTGTTAGAAGTGACCAATATACCCGGCGCTTGCTCTCGCCGATGGCCAGGCGCACTCCAAACTCGCCATAACGCCGGATACTATTGAGCAGTCCGGCATTCCACAGCACAATGCCCAATACCAGAATGAAGCCAATGGACATCCATAACACGGAGTAGTCCAGCATGGTGAGGATATAGCCGATGTTCCCCTGATCCGATAAGCGCAGCATTTGGGGCGAAAACTCATCTTCAGGATCGCTGTAGCGCGCGTTGAAATCATTGGCGATGCGGGTGGCTTCCCTACGTTCATATTCTCCGCTCTTGAAGAAAGCCAGGATCTCTCCGGCAGAATCCTCCATATCCAGCATCATGCGGATATCATTGAGATCAGCCACCACCGCGCCCTGATCCAGAGAGAGGATGCCAAATTCCACGGTGCCACTGACTAAGAAGTTTTGCATGCTCATCGCGCCAAACACGGTGGAACCGATCAGGGTGATGGTATCGCCCACCTGAATTTCCAGCTTTTCAGCTGCGATCGCGCTCAGCAAAATCTCCCTTTGAGCAGCAGGCAGCTTTCCGCTTTTCAGCGCAGAGGCCAATTGCAACCGTTTGGATTCGGTATCATCTGTGAAGAGATCGATGGCAAATCCGATCACCTCGCCTTGAACTCTGGTTTCTCCCTCTGCATCGGGCACATCTAAAAGCGCGCCAAAATTGATGCGCTCCACCCAGTCCAGCTGGGGATAACGCTCTTTGTATTCCTGCAACTCCTCAGAAATGTCCAGTAATGCCAGGTCATAGGGCTTGAGATCCAGCATTTCGGCATACGCGCGGCTCACCACCTTCAGATGACCGGTATTAAAGCGCGCAGTTTGGCGGATATAACTGCCTTTATACCCTTCCAAAAAAGAAAAGGTAAAGATCAAGAGCGCCACGGTAAACATCACGATCAGTACCGGGAACAGCCAGCGGTGGCGATCCCGAAACACACCTTTTAGTAAGAACTTAAACATCTCAATTCACCTTTCCTCTCAGCGCGTCCACCGGGTTTAGCTTTGCGATCTTGCGCGTGGGCAGCCAGCTCACCACCGCGGTGAAGAGCAGGATGATCAAAAACACAGCCGCGATCTCATTCAATGGGTAGCGGAACCGGATGGTCTCACTGAAGCCCTGAACGCCAAAGTCTTCGTATCCCGCGGGAATCTTGAATCCGGTGGTGGCAAAATACCAGAAGAGCGGGAAGCCCAAAATGGGGGTTAGGATGATCGCGCCCACTGTATAAAGCGTGCCTTCCAGGGTAAAAAGCAGGGCGATCTTGCCTTTGGTGAAGCCCAGGGCACTCAGAGTTCCGATCTCCTTGCGGCGCTTGAACACTGCCAAAGCCTGGGTATCAAAGACGGCGATCATCGCCAGAAATACCAATAGCGCGTACATCAGCACTTGCTGAAAGCGCTCATTTTCCAACATCTGATACAGGTCGGCGAAATACTCATTCTTGTCGATAAAGCGAAAGTGCTCCGTCTCAATACTGCTCAGGTGATGTTGTGGCCACTCATCCATCACGATGTAGCTGGCCGCACTGCTCAAACCCCGCAGTTCATTCAGGGTGCGGTAATTCATCCACACCGAGCCCACATCCACACTGGAGGCAGGGATGAAGATCACGGCCTTTACAATGGCATCTATGGCATTGAAGGTGCCATTTATATCCCGCACGCGGATACTGAAGATATCGCCTTCACTCAGCCGGGAGCTTTTGGCCATCGATTGGCCGATCACCACTGGAACCATGTCCCCATCCGGAGCTTGCAGCAAATGCGAAGGAAACTTCAGCACCTCTTGGTCAGTGGGCATTGCTTTCAGAACCGCGCTCATCATCCGTCCTTCCGGGTAGATGCTGGCAGGGGCGAGCAGGACGGGTGCCCATCTAGTTCCTGTGTTACTAAGCAATAACTTCACACCGGACAGTGGAGCGTGAGCATCCTCCAAACTGAAAGCATCGTAGGGATCATAGCTTTTGACGCGTAGCATTCCGCCGCCATATTCCCATTCTTTTTGCTGGGTCTCGGCCAGGCGGATCCAGCTATAATACATCGCCTGAGTCCATACCATGATGATCAGCACGATGGCGATCACCACCACGTTGATCAGGCTACGCCAGCCATTATTGATGATGTTTCTAAATGCCAGACGCAAGATCATCGCTCTGTACCTCGCCATCGATGAGCCGGATTATCCGCCTGAGATAGCCGATCACCTTGGGATCATGCGTGCTGAAGATAAAGCTGGTCTTCAGCTCCCGATTCAGCTTTAGCATTGTATCCAGGATATTGTGTGAATTCTCGGTATCCAGATTTGCCGTGGGCTCATCTGCCAACACAAGATCCGGCTTTTTGACCATCGCCCGGGCAATCGCCACGCGTTGACACTGTCCTCCGGAAAGCTGATTTGGCCGGCTCTTGATCTTGTCCGTCAGCCCCACCCATTCGATGGCGTCTTTTACCATCTTATCGCGCTTACTGGCGTCCATTTTGAGCAGCAGCAGGGGAAATTCCACGTTTTCATACACATTATAGACCGGCAACAGGTTATAGGTCTGAAAGATGAAGCCGATGTGTTCGGAGCGCAATCTGCTGGCCTCTTTCTGCTTGATCTCGTGGATCTTGGTCTTCAGCACTTCCACCGTGCCCTGGGTGGGCGTATCCAGTGAACCCAGGATGTTTAAAAGCGTGGTTTTGCCACTGCCACTGGGGCCCACGAAGCCGCTAAATTCACCCCGCTCAAACTCCAGATTGATGTTTTTCAGAGCCCAAAACTGCCCTTCGCCGGTGGGAAAGGCTTTGCTCATCTTAGCGATTTTGGCGATTACTTCATTCATGCTTACCCCCTGAAAGTACCGGCGCTCGCCGTAGCGCCAAGAGACAAAGAGTAGGCGGAACGGCGTCCGCCTGTACCATGATGGCACCCGATGTCGCTACGTGGATGCTGATTTTTTGCGTTTACTTCATTCATTCTTACCTCTATAGATGCGCGTTGATCATCGCGCGCAGGCTGCTGCCTGTCAGGGAGGATGTCCCCACAGTCAGTTCCCAGGATATGATGTCATATACTCTTTGCCAGATCACGCCCAAGGCGTAATCTCCCTCTTTATACTCGATGCTGCCGATGGCGGATACGCTGTCCAGAAGCCCCAGGGGATAGGAGAGCATCAGCGCGGCAGGCAGCTTCTCGATGTGCTTGTTGTCATGGCCACCGGAGCTGATCATCATCTGCTCTGCCGTGATGGCCAGGCCATTTCCGATGCTAAAGGTACAATCCGCCCCCAGGGTTAGCGCCAGCACGTAGTCCGGCAGCAGAGGAGCGTCTCTGAACGCGGAAACCGAGGCTTCGATCCAGCTGCCAATGGTATGATCCATCCGCAGATCCAGCCCTGCCCGGTCTTCCGCGCCCTGCTCCAGTTTCCTGTGGTGATAGCTGATGGCCAGATCCCCCAAAGGTGAAGGGTATTGGACGCGACCGCCAAGCTCCGGACTGTCTTCTTTGCTGCTAAAATTCTTCCCTGGATCGGGGTTGCCCCTAGGATTCGACACGTCTCGTGTCGACACGGAACGCAGTTCCGTAAAAGGAAGCGACTTGGTCGCTTGTGCAGACGAGACGTCTGCAATCCTATCCTCTCCTGTCGACATAGAACGCTGTTCCGTACCCCTGATTACCCACACCCAGAGATTAGCATTATTCAGCCAATGGTGCCGCAATAGCGCGGCTTCCACGCCTGAAGTATATTGATGCGGATCCAGGGGATCCAGCGTGTCAAACCACTGCAAGGGTCTCAATATCCGCGCGCTGCCAAAGTTCAGCCGTTGCAGACCAATCCTTAGCTCGGTTTGGGGACGGCTCAGGCTGACCCAGGCGCGATAGCTCTCAGCGTTCATCGTGGCGTTATGTCCATCCTCCCAGGAGCTCTGATAGCGAGCATACATGCTGTATTCCCCCTGCAAGCTCAGCGCCTGCAAATCAAGGCTTTCCGAGATGTCCATCGCCCACAGGGTTCCCAGCCTTTGCTGCTCTTCCTCCAGATCGCCATAAAGGGCAAAGCGATTGCTGCTCTCAAGACCCCAAAGGCCAAAGCTCGCCAGCAACAGCAGCTGGATCAGTGCGGACTTCATGTTGCTTCCCGATTGATCAGGCCATATACCAGTATCTCGTTCACCTGCGCTACCATGTCTTTGAAGCTCGCGCATTTATCCTCCAAAACTCGCCGGGAAATCAGGCCTGAAAGCTCTCGCAGGATCGCCATAAACAAATCGATGTTCAGTTCAGGATTGATACCGCCCCGCTCTTGCTCTCTTATCAGAAAGGCGCGGAAGCTGGCATAACTTTCGCGACTCAGCTTTTCATAATAAGCGCGTGCAGTGGGATGCTCAAAGAACCCTTGGGTCAGTTCCTCGCCCAGGATGTCTATAAATTCCTGCTTCATCACGATCACGCGGTCAAACTTCTCTTTCAGACCGCGTTCACTATCCAAGAGCTCGTTGCTGCGGCGGATCATATCCGAAAAGATGAGCTCGAGGATGGCCAGGATCAAGCCGTCTTTACCCCGGTAATAGCGGTAAAATGTGACTTTGCTCACCACCGCGAGCCGGCAGATCTCCTCCACACTCACCTTGCTGAAACCATAGCGGTGAAAGAGCTTGGTCCCCGCGAGCAGCAAGGCTTTTTGCTTATCCGGCAATGCCGCCGGAATCAGTGATCTCATCATCTTCGTAATCATTACGTCTAACCTCTGTCTTTACGATTCTGGTGCCATATTCCAAACACCGTTCATTCTGTCAAGAACATTCCGCTCCCCCTCCTCCCCTCGGAGTTCAAAGCACTACCCCAATTCCAAGCTGATTCCCATTGTTCACAGTGCTTTGGACTTCGAGCAGCGAGCATGCATCTCACTCTTCACATTTCACCCCCTGTCCCGCTGTTTGAAGCCGATACCTCAGATCCCTCACGCCTCACACCTCACACCTCACGCCTCACACCTCACACCTACTCTCTCTTAACTGGACAATCACTGGACAAATCCAAAACTATTTTTCGAGGCCTCACGAAAACCCTTGACCTGCTTCGCTTTACAGGATTCGACACGTCCCGTGTCGTTTGTTAAGGTAACGGACTCAGAAGCAGCATCTCCTCAGACTTCAAGTGGCAATTATAGTGTTATGGGACGGAATATCTGCATACCGAATCAAACACCAGTCCCTGGCTACAGAAGCGTTTCAAGCAGCGCGAGGACATTTCGGGTTGACATCCGAACAGAGTTACCTATCATTGCAATTATGAGGAAGTTATGAACAGTGAGTATGATGATCTAAAAGAAAAACTGGCCATTGCTTTAAAGCGGATCAGTGAACTTGAGGCAGAAAACTCAAGATTAAAGAATATGGGCTTGAAAATGAATCATCCATCAGCACGGCATCTGAAAAGCTCAGAAGCAAGTAATGTTAAGATATCGGATGATACTGTAGCCGATGGAGTGGATGTCACTGATGCATCTGTAAGTATGCAATCCAATCCTGAGGATAAAGTACATCTCTTTCGCATCTTGTTCCAGGGTAGGGAGGATGTCTTTGCCATCAGATGGGTAAGCAAAGACAATAGATCGGGTTACTCTCCAGCCTGCTACAATGATTGGAAAAACGAAGTATGCAGCAAGTACAAGAAAATATCCTGTGCCAATTGCGAGAGCAGAAGACTCATCTCAATAGACGATAAGCAGATATACAGACATCTCAGTGGAGATATCACCATTGGTATCTATCCGCTTATGGAAGATGATACATGCAAGTTTCTGGCTATAGATTTCGATAAGAAAGGATGGCAGGCAGATGTCAAAGCCCTGCTAGAGAGGTGCCATAAATACCATGTTCCCGCCTATATAGAGATATCCAGATCCGGAAACGGAGCTCATGTCTGGTTCTTTTTTAGTGAAAGGATATCCGCAGCCCAGGCTCGCAGGCTGGGAACAATGCTTCTAAGCGATGCTATGGAAGATCGCCACCAAATCGGCTTTGACTCATTTGACCGCATGTTCCCCAATCAGGATACCATGCCTAAGGGTGGCTTTGGCAACCTGATCGCCTTGCCCCTACAAAAAAGAGCCCGAGAGAAGGGGAATACCGAGTTTGTGGATCAACAACTTAACAGAGTTAGAGATCAATGGCACTTCCTGGCTCAAGTAGAAAGGATCAGCAAAGGCAGGATCAATGCAATTCTTTCGGATCTTCCTGCTCGTCACGGATCTATGGGATTATCGCGCATCTCCATACCTGATGCGGAAGAGCCGATGCCTTGGGAACCGAACATAACTAAGCCTGATTACAAGGATGTGCCCTCTGAGCTACAGATTATCCTGAGCAATTTGATCTACGTGGAAAAAGCAGGACTTCCGCAGAAACTCATGTCCCATATCCTCCGGCTTGCAGCCTTTCAGAATCCGGAGTTCTACAGAGCACAGGCCATGAGAATGCCAATCTACAATATACCCAGAGTGATCAATCTATCCTCAGAAACAGATGAACACCTGATAATCCCCAGGGGGTGTTTGGAGGATCTAGCAGAACTGGTTACGCCATTAGGGATAATGCAGAATCTGAACGACCTCAGATATCCTGGGGAGCAGATCAGTGCTCTCTTTATTGGAAAACTGAGCCCTGAGCAATTACTTGCGGGCAAGACGATGCTCAAGCACGAAACTGGTATTCTCTCCGCTACAACGGCATTTGGCAAGACTGTTGTGGCAATCTGGATGATTGCTCAAAGGCAGACCAATACTTTGATCGTCGTGCATCGCAGGCAGTTAATGAACCAATGGGTAGAGCGGCTGAAGTGTTTTCTGCAAGAACCGGAGATAGGGCAAATCGGTGGAGGTGTAGATAAGAGAACCGGCAAGGTCGATGTTGCCATTATTCAGAGTCTTACCCACAAACACGCAGTTAAAGAGCTTGTTAAGGATTATGGCATGGTGATTGTGGATGAGTGTCACCATATCTCTGCCTTTAGCTTTGAGCAAGTACTCAAGTCCGTTATGGCAAAGTATGTCTATGGGCTTACGGCTACTCCAATTCGCCAGGATGGTCATCACCCCATTGTGTATATGCAATGCGGCCCTATCCGCTATAAAGTAGATGCCAAATCTCAAGTTCTGCAAAGGTCATTCACTCACAAGGTAATAACTCGCCAAACAGACTTCTCAATGATAAAACCTAGCGAAGAAGCCGAGATCAAGATCACAGACATCTATCATGCTTTGGTAGAGGATACCAGGCGAAATGACATGATTCTGGATGACGTTATTGCGGCAATCGTAGCCGGGAAAAGCCCACTCGTCCTAACAGAGAGAACTGCTCACGTGGAGTTCTTTGCTCAGAAACTTGCGGGCTTTTCCAAGCACGTTATCGCGCTAAAGGGTGGCATGGGCAGAAAACAGCTGAAAGCGGTAATGGATAAGCTCCATTCCATACCAGATGAAGATGAAAGAGTGATTATCGCAACCGGAAAATACATCGGAGAGGGCTTTGATGACAGCAGACTGGATACCTTGTTCCTTACTATGCCCATATCCTGGAAAGGAGTGCTGCAACAATATGCAGGCAGGCTGCATAGGGCTCATGATCATAAAACAGAAGTTGTGATCTACGATTATGTCGATATGAACGAGCCCATGCTTGCTAACATGTACAGAAAGCGATTGAAGGGGTATGAGGGTATGGGTTATACTGTCAGCAGCAAGTAAGAGCCCCCCTATGGTTTGAATGTGCTTCTCAGCACGTCCTGATGCGGAATTTCGATGTCCTACCATGCTGTTGTTGCCATATCGCTATCCTTTGCTTGTCTTGTTTATATGCCAGTAGCCTGTCTTATCAGTACCTATTCGAATTAGCACACCTTTCTGTTTGAGGTCTTTCAGGTAACGCTTAACAGTCGAGCGATGTTTCCTAATTAAAATGGATAAATCATCATAAGTAGCGGATGGGTTCAAGCTTATCTCTCTTAGGATGTCTTTCTGAATGGAAGTCAGTTCTATAGTCTCATTTACAGGTTCATTTACAGGTTCATTTACAGGTGTATTTATAGTCTCAATTGTAGTTTCATCCCGATACATGGTGATCTTCAGACAATCCTCATCCTGCTTCCTCCTGTCAAATTTATTGGGGGTTGTGTTTATTCCCATTCAGTCTAAGTTGAAATCTTGTCTGCATTAATCAGATAATGGTATGCGATCTTGTACTTCTCCAACCGAGCGAAATCCTTCTCTTGTGGATTGGGGATGCGACTCAGATCCATGTTGTCGATCAAGTCCGCAAGCTTCACTTGCCGGGCGCTGGTGTTGTTTGCTATTGCCCTTATGTAATCCATGTATGGGATGCTTTTATCGTGAGTTAACAACCAGATAGCCTCAAGCACAGCACCTGAAAACCCGGCCTCGGCAAGTTGGTCAATAGTAACATTCGTATCTTCCACCACATCATGCAGAACCGCTACAACCATGGCTTCCGGGCTATCCTGCCGGAGCATAAGCCTAAGAGGATGCAGCACATAAGGCATTCCTGCCTTGTCTTTTTGGCCACTGTGGGCCTGAACGGCTATACTGATCGCCTTTTCAATGTCATTCATAAGACTCCATGTAATGTATTGTTCCAATTTTTTCAAGTTACATCCTTATCTCTGTTAGTCAAACACAAATGTCTGAATCACTTTGTCCAAATCTGTTTTCCAAAGATTCTTTTCACTTTCACGATAGGACAAGGTTATCGTGTGCATCATCCTATGGTTTTGGAATGTGTAGGTCGTGACAAAAACAGGATTGATGACCGATTTCAGAGATCTGCGGTAAGTTAACTTGAGAGCATAGTTTCCGTTAATCTTCTCAACAGTAATAGGATACCAGTCCAATATAGAGAATTGTTTCTCCAACTCTAGTTTCGAGATCTCTTCAATTTCCGATAGTTCTTCTTTGGAATAGGTAGGCTTCTCATTAAGCTTGCAAAACTCTCCTTCGCTGCCTTGAGTTGTGTTCACAAGTATCCGGCAATACTGTTGACGGGCTTCGGGGTCTAGATTGTTGAGGCCCTTTTGCTGGAGAGTTAGGTCCGAGTGATAGGGGATTTCAAATACATCCCTGATCGCGTCTGTAAGCTTTTTGTAATCACCTCCTTGGATCTCCAAGGTCGGAGGTGCCTGAAACCTGGCAACCCTTGGTATTGATATGTTAAGCCATCCATCCATCCAGAGAGGAGCCTCTGTATGAGATTGGGTATCCTTGTTTGAGCTAGCATTGCAGTTAATGAAGCAAAACATAATCAACAACAAGCTGATAAGGATGAATATTCTTGTGGAGTTCATGTAGTGATTCTTCATATTGATTTCCTATATGTGAATAATAGTGACTGATTGAGTATAGAGCGTCTAAGGCCGACTGAAATACCATCTCTGACGCAGCTATAATGATTGGCAGATAGTGAGCCCTGAACCAATCGACAGAAATATCTCAATATCCCCATCAGGTTTGCTCGGATAAGCGGCACTCTTCTATCCACTAAAGTGACTTTTCTCATGATTACATGCCTCGTTTCAATAGACAGTCTGTAGTGAGCTATCCATATAGAATAGGTATGCCCCTATCTTATGGGATTTTTGTATACGACTGATTTCGATTTCTTGTTGAATCGCCTGTTTGCTACCACTCATCTATCGCTCCTTAGGTGTATATCTCGACTTCTACATTATCATGATTCCTCAGTTTATCTGCTAAGACACTCAGAATATCGCGTTCCCCCAGTTTAATATTGAATGTTTCAGCCCAGGTGTCGCCTTCCAGTATTATTCCCGAGCGTCCCAGTGTTGCATGCTTCATGTCATTAAAGGCATACTCCAGAGTAGTTTTGAAGTTGTGCTTATAGATCACTAAACGCTTTGATGTAATAACCAGATAAATGTTTGCACGGTAGGATAATAACCACAAGAAGGGCAGGGCTATTAGTAATCCTCTGGCAATGAATGAGGAGACTACCATATATGCTAACACTATTAAAATGAAGTTCTTATTGTTTCGGAACTTGGATACATACAGAATTTCCTCTCCCGGTATCAGTACGGTATTTAACACCTTAACAAGCTTGGTATAATTCGCATGCCTATAGCTATGGTGAATCACCTGTCTTTTAAGCTCTAATTCCGGTAAACTAGAGTAATACTGGGAAGGGAAAACAGACATATATGTGTGGAAGTTTTCTTTAAGTGACCTGGTATTAGCCTTTAACAAGGATTTCTCAACTTGGTATTCCAATAAACCACCTGTATGAACTAGATCGAGAGATCTATCAAAAAGCCTGATCCCAAGCAAATTCTCCCTGGGGATAAACACCGGATTCTTTTTTTTTCTATTTATCGAAATCCCATTCTCAAGGAACCTGATAAAATAGCTGCGTTGTTTCAAAAAGAAGAATACACAACCCAGACCAAATACACATAGACTGAACAGGAGATGACAAAATCGGAGTCCGGCAGCTAATGCATAAACACCATACATTAAGGCTGGAATGATTCCAAACATGGAGAGTATTAGGTACAAATAGCTTTCTTCGATTGCCTGAAAAGAGAACAACTCGGTAGAATCCTCCGTATCGTAATACTTCTTAGCCACACCACTATCTCTTCCTTTAGCAATGGTAGGTTCATACATCTCGAATTCATGGGAATCTGAACCGTCTACTAACTCACTGGATTCGCTTATGGAATCTTTGGATATACTTAAAAGAAGTTTAGCGGCATCTAGATTCCCTTTTTCTGCGGCTATTTCCAGCAAACGAATTCCCTCATCTTTGAAGCGATCACTTGGTGCTTCATTCCAATATAGTAATCCCAGCATAAAGGATGCTTCCGGATCTCCTAGTTCAGTCAAACTGAGACATGGGTTAATAGTGTTTTTGTTCTCGCGGACAAATTCTTCTTCCAAGTTATTCATGTTCTCGTAGTACTTCATTAGTAATCCTCGCGTATAATTTAATTATCGATTTCTATGTGCTTTATGCCACTTATCAGCTGTTTCCTGTATTCTTGTGATTTGTGTGTTGTCTAACAGTCGCTCTACATTCACGCGATAATCATATAGGCTAGCACCGTTGGCATTAGCGACCAAGATCCAAAAATAGGCTTTTTCGTAATTGGCCACACGATTCTCGCCAGTTATGTATTCCTTGGCAAGAGATTTTTGCTGATCAACACTATAGTTGCCACCTGGGTAATAGCTTGTATCCACAGACTTGAGCACTAAAGCGATTGCCAAAACAAGAGAAACTAGGAAAAATACGATCGCTGTTGTTCTCCCGAAAAATTGCATCTTTAACACTGATGATAAAACGGACTCCGGTTTTAGGGTCATTTCTTTTTATTCGCTTCTGATAGCATGATAGCTATTGGCAGACGTGGATATAGGATCCCTTGTTTGTTCTTCGTTTTTCGGCTTCGGTTCATCGGGAACACAATCTTTAGATTGGGCTTTTGGGGATTCAAATTTGTTGTATTTTCTGGTTGGTATCGTTTTGAGTAATTCTTCTGTAGTTGCGTAACCATAAGCTTGAGCAATCTTTGCTTTGAAATCATGCCAATCTTGAATTCTAAGCGCATTACAAAGGTAAAAATCAGCCCCAAACTTATCCTTCCAAAAAGCTATAGCAGAGTCTATGTCTGCATCATGCTTGGGTTCCCACCAAATGGCGAAACGCGTATCTGTGTCGTTGTATAATAATGAACTAGCGCAATGAATACTTGCGTTGCATATCGGGCATTGGACGAGATTAATCTTGTCATTGGCAATTTGATCACGGTATTCTTTCCTCTCCCCCCATACAGTTCTGTAGACTTCTGTTTTAAACTTATTGTTGCACTTGGGGCAAACAGCAACAGCCTGTACCTTTTGACTCATTATCGCTCCCTTTTCGTTTACTCATTTGCTTCTGCCAGTTACTTCATGTTATTGTGAGCACGTTCTTCTTTCAGCGCAGTAGTGGTGGTCAGCAATGACGCTACCCGTCACTCAGCGATTACTCGAATATTCTTAGCATTTATCACAGTACCGGTATCATAGATGCTTAAAAGGACACTCTCGGCTTTTTTTCTATCGCCTTGTCGATAGTATAAATAAGCCAGATTCCCGATTAGCTCCTGCTTCAGAAAGCCATTTTTATCTCTTATTTTATTGAGACACTTTATGGCATGCTTATAGTTGCCTGCATCATACTCTTTGTAGCAGGTCAAAAGGTCATCACTTGCAATCATGCTTTGCATATCTGATCGTGCTTTTAGAAATCGCCACGCAGATAACAATATGATAGCTACCACGAGTGAAAATAGATATGTACTCTTCAGTATCGCATTCCAGTAATCGGTGATTGGGAAGAACACAAACCCCAAATCCATCAGAGCAATCGATAAAGGGACCTTCACATAAGGGCTTGACCCCTGTTTGCTTAATGTCAGGAAATATACGAGAGAGCACCCAAACACATAGATAAATAACACTTTCCAAAAATAGTAACCTATAATCGTCATCCTTCGAGATATACCCCTTCCAGGTTCTTTTACGTCCTTTGTGAAGCTAACCTCATACACTCCATCAGACTCTGTGTAGATCTTAACCCATTCATCATTCATTCTCATTCTCCTTCTTGAATAAGTGATTAATATGGCAGCCTAGTCTGTCATACTTAAATCTTCGCCAACTCGTCAATCGTCATCCGCTCAAAAGCCTGCGCCAAACACCCAACCTTGAGCATGCAGAGAAAGACTCCCATCTTGTAGGATTTTTGCATTACCGTCTTCTCGATCTGGTTTACCAAGGATATCACATTTATCTCATTGTAAATCATCGCATAATCTCCACAACTCACCTTCTATAGACTATCTCTGTTTGTCAACTCATTCATCCTAAACCAACTCCATTATTCCCATACTCTTCAAATACTCATAGGTGGCAGCATAGAACTGTTTTTGTCTGGTATGATCCTCATCATCACCTTCTGGCACAACGATCACCATGCCTTGTCTAGCTCTGGTCAGTAGCACACGATAAGCATTCTTAAGATAGACCTGGCGCTCGAGCTTATTGATATGCTGCCATTTATCGCCTCTAAATGACCAGTGCTTCCAAGCTCCCTTATCATACCGAAAATCTGCATCCCAGGTAACGCAGGCCCAATCCAATTCCAAGCCTTGAACCTGGAACTCTGTGGCCACATCTTCCAGATAATAGGAGGAGCGCACATCGTCCTTACCATTTAGAAACCAGTGCACAGGATCGGTCATGTATCTCACGTCAATCGCTAATGGCTTCAATCTGTAGGCCTGAGAAGAAACCACAATGCCGTATCTTTCAGAGCCTCTGGCCTGTTGCCGTAACCATGCTTTCGCTTTTTGCATGTCGCGGCAAAGCACTATGGGATAGCTCTCTTGCAGCGCTGAGAGTGTAGCTGTTGCTTTTGGATCAACATCTAAAAGTTGCTTTACCCACAGCGATACATTCTCTGCCCTAAAAGATCGCATTGAAACACCCAGATGCAGCTCGGAAAGTGTGTTTACATGCTGCCGAGAAGCCATCCTTTCTAATGCCATTCCTGCATCATATTCACTATCCAAAAGCCGATCAGATAGATACACGTGCCAATCTGGGAAACCGCCCAAGATGGAATCAATCCATTGGCTGATTCCCGCTTCACCTGTATTGATTTCCTGCCCTCCACCAACCAGGCAGATCACCACTGCCCAGTCCTGATGGCGATCCATGCAAGAGATCAAAAACTCCGGTTCCGACTGCGAAAAGCCAGGTTGATGCTTCTTGTTCTTCATGAACTTCACTGTTTGTTCCAGATCCCATGCCCTTTGCGCTTCATCAAAGATCGCAATCCTGTTGTATGGCGGTTTCCTATCGATCAGGCATTCATCCCTGAAGTGATGGACGTTTTGCACAAAGGATTTCACCTGGCGGGAGGCATTTCCTTTGCTCGGTTTTTTACCTCTATGCTTGTCTCTGGCCACCATATCTCTGGCCAAAGCTTCCCTTAGAACAGCCACGAGCGGCCCATTACCAGAGAGGAACACACCCTTCAGATCATTCTCTTCCCCGATTCTTTGGGTCGCGATGTTCAAACCCACCAAAGTCTTCCCTGCTCCAGGCACTCCAGTGATGAAACAAATAGCCTTGCGATGATGAAGCTTGACATCCTCAATGATATTTATGATAGACTTCGTGGTAGCACCCAGATTGATGGCACTGGCATCACTGCGCGAGATATCCTCAACCGCATGCCCATGGTACAAGGCCAACGCAGCCTCAATAATGCTTGGTGTGGGCTCATATCGCCCTTCTTCCCATATCTCTGGATCAATCTCAGTGCCTTCGGCAAAGTCAAGAATACTGTGTATTTGTGCCAAAAAAGCAGCCTGATTAGTCATTATCGGGACAAATACTTTATCTTCCGCAGCAGTTAGACTGATGCATGTGACCAGCGCCTTGGCCTTGCTGGCAAAGAGCATTGGTGCAATAGCCACATTATGACTGGTCTCATGAAAATTCTTCAGATCAAGCGCATAATCCCACACTTGGTCGATGGCTGCCTTAGTATAAGAATCGCCTCCAACCTTGAACTCAAGCACAAAAAGCACATGCCGGATTGCCAACAAGACATCAATCCTTTTCCCCATCCTGGGTATCGAGTATTCAAAATAGATCTTGCCCTCAAGCCCTTTTAGCAAAGGCTGTAAGATGTCTATCTGCATCTCCCAGGCATCTCGCTGATTCTGAACGATATCAAAGCCACTGTTTTGAGCCAAAGTGCCCAAGATAGCCTGCTTTGAGGCTGTGCAAAAACTCTGGATAGATGCAGAGTAGTAGGATCTATTCAAATCAATCTCCTAGGATTACGGATATCGTCTCACAACAAAAGAATCAGCGCTGATCCGTACGTCAGACCGAGTTTTATCACCTGTATTGCCGCAAATATCAGCGACGAAGCAAGTTCATATACACGCGCTCAGTTGTCAAGAACTTCATCGATTGTTTTAAAAAAGTTTTGTTCATGGTCATATTGCGGATATCGGAATTCGGTCTTGGTTTGACATGAGATTAGGCCATGAAGGCACTTTGTGGCGAAGGATTGCAGACCTCTCGTCTGCACAAGCAGCTTAAGCTGCTTGCTTTTTTACGGAACTTCGTTCCGTCTTGACACGACCGGGGTCCCCAAGGCAGAGCGAAGCGAAGTCTTGGGGTGGAACAGACGTGTCGAATCCTGTGGCTTTCCTGTTATATGCCGTCCCGCTGGGACTCTGCACGGTCCTTCGAACACGATCATGCTATCTAAACCCCAATGAAAGGGCTTTCGCAACAGTGAATGAAAACCGGGTGAGGATTGCAGACGTCCTCGTCTGCACAAGCAGCGAAGCTGCTTTCTTTTCTCGGCCTGCGGCCTCGCTCGACACGAGACGTGTCGAATCCTCTGGTTTTCATGTAAAATGGCGTCCCGCTGGGACTTATCGCTCAAGATTCTGCTGTTATGCGCGTGCTGAAATCATCACTATAGGATATCTGCTGTGACAGAATGTTCTAACTCCAGGGAAAGGCCTTCGGCCTTTATGGCAAGCGGAGCTTGCCACCCCAAGGTGGATGCGACATCCTGTCGCGTGCAAAGTCGCGTGCAAAATCGCGTGCAAAGGTCAGGATGAAGTTTCACACCCAATCTCAGCCCATTGAGATAGGGTCATGATACGGTGATGATACGGTGATTTTCATGAGCGTATCATCACCGTATCATGACCGTATCTCGATAGGGAGGTGTTAGGTGTTTGTGGGTCTTTCACTCTTTTTCTCTGTGTTAAGTTCTCTTTTCCATCTCATTTGTTATTGCCTGGTGGATGGCGAACTCGAAAGCGGGGGTAACCATCGGCTTCGATGCGGGATTGTGAAGTGGTCGGGCAGCATAAATCCTATCGTGATTATTTGGTTGACAGGAAAATGTGATCACTCACATTTGTTGCGTTAAGCAAATGTGTAGCGTTTAAGCATGAGCATGGATGTCACAAGTGTTTCTCTTTTAGTAGCATAGAGAGCATGTGGTTTTGGGTGCCACAAAGCGTTCCGCATCGTTCACGAAAGTTTGGGAGTAGATATGACTAAGCCACGTAATGACTTTTTTACAAAGCCGCAAAATGCAGAAGGGATTGAGATAAATCAGGCGAACCCGCTTGTGGACGAATATCAGGTACTCAAGCGCATGTCTCAATCTGCTGGCGAGGTATTTTGGACAGCGGATTTGGACCTGAATATCTTGTACATTAGTCCATCCGTGTTCTATCTGACGGGAGATCCGCCAGAAGTGCGGAAGAAGAAAAGTCTAACCGACATGATGCCTCCCGAATCTGTAGCCTTGATTAAAAGCGTGCTTGCTGAGGAACTGAAATTGGCACGAACCAGAGGTGCAGAATCCACTCATGGCCGGGTTGTGGAAGTGGAACGATACGACAAGGATGGCACCCGAAAATGGGTATCCATAAACGCATCTGGAGTTCATGACGAAAATGGTGAACTAATCGGCATTCAGGGCATCACCCGCAACATCCATGAGACCAAGACAGCTCAGCTCAAGCTGGCGCAAAGCGAAGCCCGCTTTCGCATGCTGGCAGAAAACCTGCATGGGGTTATCTATCTGTGTCGCAACGATGAGCGCTACAAGATGGAATACATCAGCGAGTCTATCAGTGATCTATTGGGTTATCCGGCAGAAGTCTTCACTTCCGATGAACTGAGTTTTACCGAGCTTTATCATCCGGATGATCGAGCAGGAATATATGAGACAGCGAGTAACTGCGTCGCTGAAGGCAAGACCTTTCATCTGGTCTATCGTGCAAAACATAAGGATGGTTCCTGGCGCTGGATCGAGGAAAAGGGGAAGGAAATTGAGAACGAACGCGGTGAAAAGCTGTTGGAGGGCTTCCTGACGGATGTGACCGAGCGCGTTAATCAGGAAGAACAGGTGCGGGAAAGCCAAGGCCGCTATGAACAGCTGTTTAATGCCAATAACGACAGCATATCTCTGGTGTATCTCTTGCCCAATGGGGAATTGTCCAATTTCATCGAGGTCAATGATGCCGCAGGTGAAGTGATTGGATACACTCGCGACGAGCTTTTGCAGTTGAACATCCGGGATCTGGAAGAGCCAGGTTCGGCTGCTGAAATTGAATAGCGCTTGACGGATATCAAAAAAAGGGGTGCCAGCAGGTTTGAAACCAGGTTTGTGGCCAAAGACGGTTCAATCGTAACTTTTGACGTCAAATCAAGACTGATTGACTATCAAGGCCGGCCTGCGCTGCTCAATATCAGCAGAGACATCACGCAAGGCAAGATCGCTCAAAAGAAGCTGGAAGAGAGTGAAGAGAAGTTTCTCAAGGCATTTCATAACAGCCCAAACATCATTGGTTTGAGCGATGTGGAGACCGGTGAATACCTGGAAGTGAACCAGGCCTTCACCGCTAAAACCGGCTACACGCCAGACGACGTGAAAGGCAAGAAAATCGTTGATCTCTTGCAGATGGATCCTGACTTCCGGGAAAAGGCCATGGCACAACTCATGCAAAATGGTTGCGTGCGAGATTTGGAGACAGTGCTCTATACAAAGACCAAGCAGCCCTTGGAGATTTCGATGTCAGCGGATCTGATTAGCATCCAGGGCAAACAGTACAACCTCACCACGGGGATTGACATCGGCCCCATCAAGCAGGCTGAAAGGGAATTGATCCAAGCCAAAGAACTGGCAGAAGAAAGCAGCCGCCTGAAATCCAACTTTTTATCCAATATGAGCCATGAACTGCGGACTCCTCTGAATGGGATTCTCGGTTTTGCCCAGCTACTCAAAGAAAGATTCTGTGAAGAACCGGAGCTTGATATGGTAAACATGATCTATGCTTCCGGGAAAAGGCTGCTCAAGACTCTGAATAACATAATGGAATTATCCAAACTAGATTCCGGTCACGTCAAAGTCCAATCTCAGTCCTGTGATTTGGTGCTTATGACAGCGAATGCGGTCAAACACTTTGGCTCCATCGCTCAGGCGAAAAATCTGAACCTGCGCTTCAGTTCGCACTACACCAGGCTGAGGCTGACGTCCGATGTGCAGATTCTGGAAAAGATCATTCACGAGCTGATCAATAACGCACTGGCCTTTACCTATGAAGGAGAGGTGGTTGCGGAGCTATCCACAGTGGAATCCGATGAGGGGAAAAAGGTCATTTTGGCAATATCTGATACAGGGATTGGGATCACGGCTGAGCACCAGGGCCAGATTTTTGAGCCTTTTCGTCAGGCCAGTGAAGGCTGGAACAGATCCTATGAAGGTACAGGGTTGGGGCTGACAATATGCGAACGATTCGCCAGAGCTCTGGGTGCCGAGATCAAGCTGATCAGTGAACCCGGGATTGGCAGCACCTTCTCTTTGGGATTGCCATATTCCCTCGTTTTGGAAGAGGATTCACGATGCGATGGAACTCTGAAGAGCAGTGACTTGCCGCTTGCTCCGGATAGGGATAATGCGGCACATATTCTCCTGGTGGATGACGACAAACTATGTGAAATCCTGGTCAGGACAATGCTTCAGGGTCATGCCCGGCTGGATTATGCCACTTGCGCTATTGATGCCCTCAAAATGCTGGAAGATGGAGATTACGAGCTGATCTTGCTGGATATTAATCTGCGCAGAGGTATTGATGGTACTCAGCTTCTAACCCGGATCAAACAGATTCCCAAGTGTCAGGATATCCCTCTGATAGCCCTCACAGTATATGCCTCCCAGGAAGAAAGAGCTGCGTTTATGGAGCATGGCTTTTCAGATTACCTGTCGAAGCCTTTCCTTGCCAATGATCTGAGGGATATTGTGAAAAAATGGTCCAAGAAAGGATCCGGTGAGTAGAGTCTCAGTTTTCCCATTGTCATTTATCCCTATCTTGATAGATATCCAGGCCAATATCCGAGTGAAACAGCTTCCTCTGCTGAGAATGCTTCATTAAATAGTGATGCTTATTTTAGGATATCGTCTCTGATTTGTAATAGTTCTTCCGGTATCCGATTCCTTTCAAGCTGCTTCTGTGCAATTTCTTTGGCAAAGTCAATATCTGTTGCCTTCGAAGCATTACCACTGGGTTTGTGCAACACACTCCTGATCTTGTTTAAGGCTGCTTTACCGGGGAAAAAATCAATTTGTTTCCCCTCTTGGTACATCGCTTCGATATCACTAAGTTTATCCTGCACATGATTCTTGAGCTTATCCTGCTCGATATCATGCAGTTTAATGGCTAAGTTTATAGTAAATCTGCTATCCGAAATGTAACGGACAATGGAATCAATATCTGTTATGTCTGATTTTTTGGGAGCAGGGGGGAATCCTTTTCGCAAAGATAGATCAAGATCAGCCAATATGTAGCAACAAGCGAACCAGTATTTCCCGGCCTGGATATAAGTTTCTATGCGGTTAGCGATTTCATCTTTAGATAGCTTACGCTTATGATTGAAATCGGAATCATGGATAGCCTCCGGATCAAGCAGATAATTCTCAATTTCGTGCTTTTTAAGAGTGATCACGTTGTTTTTGATAGGTTCAGCGCTCCATTTATAGTCACGATCCACGATGCCCCAGCACTTCAGCCCTCTGTCTTTGTATGACTTCGCAAGACTCTTTACGCTTAGAATGCTACCCGCTGTAACAAAATGAAGAGCCGAGAGCTGAAGCCGCCAAAGCTCACTAAGGTATTGCCTGGTAAGCTCATCCTCTACAAATATGGTAGTTTGGTGATTGGAGGCATGGATAAATTGCAGGCCACTCATCTCGACAAATCCTCTTTATACCGATAGTCTTCATCGCTCTTTAGCACAAATAGCTCGTAGCTTTTTACGGACTCGATGATCTCAATGGAATGTGTGGCGCAGATGATCTGTGTATTTGGGAGAAGGTCGCGGAGTGCATTCAGGATAACTCGATGCCATGATACATGCAGGTGTAGCTCAGGCTCATCAACAATCAGAATGCCGTCTGCTAGATCTTTTCTGATGATGGTGCTTAAAAACGAGAACAACTCTATTTCGCCAGAGCTCAGATTGTCCAAGGCGACGAAATGCCCTGCACTATTCGGGTATTTTAAAAATACATCAAAGCCATCCTCGATGTTACTACTTACTTTATCGATCTTAATCTCAATATCCGCACCCTGGTAGAAGTTCTTTAGTGCTTTCATAATCTTAGAAATGGCTTTTAGGTGTTGTGTGCCCGGTATTTCCTCGTCTTGGCTGATCTTGTCAGACATGTATGCGTTGATTAGGAACTGCTTCAAGTTCCATAGGCGATTTACTTCCACATCCTGAGGACGGTTTCCTTTCTTGCCTAAAGTGGCAGATAATGGGCCTTTGAGAAGTGGTTCACGCCATGACGAAAAGTATTCAACGCGGGTAGTCGCCATTTTCAAAAAGTGAGAAGTCGTTGCTGGGTTAGCGCTATCCGAGCTTGACCGACTCAACACATGCTTATCTCTGCCATTTTGTATTGTTAAGGTAATGCCGAAATCATTGCCATGCCTCTCGTTCTGCTTAGAGAATATCTTGTCATCCTTAGCTTTTGGCCGAGTCAATGTGATAACTATGCTCTCAAGGATACTGGTCTTGCCACTTCCGTTGGGGCCGGCAAATACTACAACATCAAGCGGATCATTGGTTAATGGGTTGATGAAATCCTGCTCGAAACTATCAATGCCGCGAAAGTTTGATATCTCCAGTCTGCTAATCTTCATGTTAACCTCGATCGGGTATTATATCCAGTTTTTGCCATTATGCAGGTGACTCGTCTAATGTCAAGGGTTTTCCTGGGCAATCTCAGATTATCAGGGAATGCACCAGGCACCAAGCACTAAGCACCAAGCACCACGCACTAAGCACCAAGCACCCAGCACCAAGCACCCAGCACTAAGCACCAAGCACCCAGCACCAAGCACCAAGCACCCAGCACCCAGCACCAAGCACCAAGCACTAAGCACTAAGTACCACGCACAGCAACACAAGCCCTGCTCCAATGAAGTTGTAAGCCATATCCACCGGGTTATAGCTGCGCCAGGGCACCAGCAATTGCAAGAGTTCCAGCCCCGCTCCGGCATAGAGCACGATCAGCGAGTACTTGAGGGCTTCGTGCTCCTTAAACCATTTGATCCGATGGATCTTTCCCAAAACCCAGATCCAGGCAAAACAGAAAATCATCAGCGCGTGCGCAAAATAATCCAGACGAATCTGGAAGATTCTATTGCCACTGAGGCTTTGATTTGCGTCATTACCGATGGGGATCAGGTTGAACACAACCAGTGCCATCAGCCAGAGCCAAAAGAGCTTTTTCACATGCTTCTCTATCATATTTTTATCCATACGTCACCAAAAATCCCATGCTCACTCCACGTCAAGCCTTTTCGTGGCGGGGGTATTCGACCTCCCTCGACACGAGACGTGTCGAATCCTAACACTACGGTGACCATAGGATTGCAGACGTCTCGTCTGCATAAGCGACGGATTCTAAGGAACTGCGTTCCTTGCCGACACGAGACGTGTCGAATCCTGACCACTTGTTTGCTGGATCTGATAAGCCTGGAAAATACAGGCTCAGCGATAACTATAAACTTCTATCCCAGTTCAAAGCTGGTGATGCCGTAGATATTGTTCAAGGGTAGCTTGGGGGCTGTGCCTTTGTACATTCTGGCAGTCTCGAAGACCGCTTGCATGGAGTAGGTTTCCACGAGCTTGCGTGCCTCGCCATTTGGTTCCGGGATATCCAGATAGAAGCGTTTACCCTTTGGGACTGAAGACAGTAATGCCAATAGCATGCTATCAGCACAAAGGGCGTCATCGGCAAAGAGCGGGCCGATCTTGTAGCCTTCAAAGCAGGCCCGGATCACGCCGAAGGCTCTGATCCTGCCATCCCGGATCAAGACGCGCGGATGGGCGTTCTTTTGCAAGAGCCAGGCCTGGAGAAAGCTGTCTCTGTCCACTCCGAAATGACGGGTGTCATAGCTTAACAGCCTGTGGTAATGGATGTCTCGGGGAGTGATGATGTCCGGATCAACGAATTCTGTAGTGCTCGAGAATCCTGCATAGCGGATATTGCGATGCGTGAATTCAAAGCCCGATCTTTGGTAGAAATCCTGCTGAGCCACCACTCCATCCAGGCCAATGCAAAGCCCCGCCAGTCTCTGCAAGGCATTATTCCAGATCTGGCGGCCATATCCCAGACCACGATAATCCGGATCAACGATGTAAAAGCCGATGAAGCCAAAGCTGTTGTGATAGTTCACCGCGGAAATGGTGGCGATCACTCTGTCTCCCAGATATGCAGCAAGAAATCCCTGATTATCTGATGCATAGAAAGATAGGGCATCTTCCAGGCCGGGATTCCAGCCCTCGGCTTTGGCCCAGGAGATGGGAATGTGCATATCTTGAGGGGGCAAAGCCCGTATTTTCAAAGTCATTTGCATGGCGGATTCACTCCTTCGATGTGTAGCTTTCTCTTTGAGATTCATGCTATTGGCTTGTGAAAACCTGTCAATAGCTTTGTGGCGTTTCAAAAAAAGCATTGACAGAAAAAGGGGCTGCAATTTTGGTGAACAAACTGCTGCGGGGTGTAGCGCAGCCCGGTTAGCGCACTGGTTTTGGGAACCAGGTGTCGGAGGTTCGAATCCTCTCACCCCGACCAGCGCTTCGACGAACGCAGTGGGCGTTTAGCTCAGTTGGGAGAGCGCTTGCCTTACAAGCAAGATGTCGGGGGTTCAAGTCCCTCAACGCCCACCACTTCTTTCAGATAGGTGACCGATGAAAATAGCAATCACAGGTGCCAATGGCTTCGTAGGCTCTGCCCTCATAACTCACTTTGCAGATCGCGGTCATACCGCAATCGCGCTTGTCCGCAAATCCGCTCAAATTGCTATAGATACTTCTCTCATCCGGGTAGTTGATTATAACGATCATTTTGCCCTCCAATCCGCTTTACAGGATGTGGACGTGCTGGTGCATAATGCCGGCAAGACCAAAACCCTTAATCACATAGAGATGATCCAGGCGAATGTGGGGCTCACTCGCAAGATCATTCAAGCCATCAATGCTATAGATAACCCTCTGCAACTCATATATATATCGTCTCAGGCTGCATCACGCCCTTCCCGGATTGGGGACTTTGTGCGCGAAGATGAAGCCTCGCAAGCGGTTACCTCATACGGGAAAAGCAAAGCCCTGGCCGAAAAGCTGATCCGTAAGCATTGCCATCAAGCTTTTACCATAGTGCGTCCTTGCTCCATCTACGGTCCCGGTGACAGGGACTTTTTGCAGCTATTCAAGCTCTGTCAGCATGGGCTGAGTATGCGGATTGGCAGGCTGGAGCGACAATTGAACATGATTCATGTGAGCCAATTGGCAGATTTTCTGCTCTTGATCGCAGGGAATGACAAGGCTTATGGTGAGACCTTTTTTGCTACTGATAATCAAGTCTATACCCAGGCGCAGATCGCGGAAACCATCTGCACGGCGATGGGGAAGAGGCACAAAGAGATCTTGATCCCGGAAACCCTTGCCCGCTTTGTGTTTAGAACCGGAGATCTGGCAGGAAGATTGAGCGGGAAAGCCGGAATCGTGAACAAAGAAAAGCTGGCTGAAGTGCTGGCGGAAGCATGGCTGGCGGATCCTACTAAGGCCAGAGAAGTATTGGGCTGGGAGCCTGAGCCTAAACTTGATCAACTGATAGCGGAGACTTATCAATGGTACGTGCAAGCATCCTGGTTGTGATCCTCCTCTTCTGCGGCTTGCTATTTGCGCAGACAGAGGACTTTGATATTGAAGCAGTATCGGACACTCTGAGCACGCAGGCTATTGAATCCATCAATGTGGCAGAGCCTGCTTCAGCAGTAGCAGAAGTTCAGAAGAGCGAAGTGCTCGCCTGGGTCGACGAGGCCAAGACCAAGCTAACTACGGACCGGATGCTGTGGCAAGCTCAGGACAATCTACCACTTAGCTACCGCTTTGGAACTGCGACTACTCAGCTGAACACAGATCCCGTTCATCTGCACATATATGGCTTTGAGCGGCCTCAGAGCATGATGGACAATGCCATCTATCTTGACTATTTCTCTCGCTATCACCATCCTGATTACGCAATGGGCATAGCGGAGTTCAAGCATTTGGACTATGCTCTGCCGGTTACGGTATCAGGATTGAAGGGCTCTCTGGGTGATTATGACAGTCGCGATGTCTCAGCGTTTTTGGCCAAAGGCTCGGTATTTGGTTTTGATGGGGCAAATCTTTATCTGGATTACACTCTGCAAAACGGTTACTGGCTGGATTTACCCAAGAGTGGCACATCCTTGCGCACTCTGATGTCCTATCGTTACAGGGATTTGGAGTGGAGAGCGGAATATGCTTCATATCAAAAAGATGGCAGCAGTCTGGAGCTGAGTCCGGCATATTGGACTGCCACAGCCTATCGCGTAAAGCATAGCTACAGCCATTTCTATACGCACTTGAAACATCCCTGGCTCAATGTAGCCCTGATCAATAGTAAGGATAGTGCCGCTTCTGCATCTTTTCAGAACAGCCTCAAGACCGATGCTCTGCAAATCGCGGTGGAGCGCGGCATCACGCTGCCTCAGCAAAGCATGTCCCTACGCTATGAATCTGCTGATGTCACGCGCAACTATGATCATGTAAGCAGCTACAACAGCATGCACTATGAGCACAAGCTCAGTCTTGATCTGACAAACACCACTGCCATAGACGCGCAGGCTCGGTTTGAGCTTCTGGATTGGGAATACGCGCGCAGCTATCTGCAACTGCAAAAGAGCTTTAGGCAGACCACTTGGGGACTCTATGATCGTCGAGACTGGTCTGATCGCTCTCAGGATTATGCCGCACAGAATCCCACGGATGGCTCAGTGATGAGCGCAGTCGGGATATTCAGCGACGCGGAAAGCGGAGCCTATGGCATTTGGCAGCAAGGGGCTCTTAGCTTACGTGCCACAATCGCTTATCAAAACCTAAGTCAAGCCACTATGTTGCAAGAACTCAGTGATGATCAGGCTTTAGTGAGACTCATTGCGGAATACGCTCCTCGCTTTGGAGACTGGCAGATATCCCTAAAACCCGGCTGGAAGGCGCAAGATAACAGCATATACCTGATGGAAAACCCACGCTATACCTTCAGCAGCGAGCAAAGCCTGACCAGACACCTGGGGCATGAAAACGCACTCAGTGCGGGCTTCAGAGTGCTGGGTCATTCGGATTACTATCTGGCTAACGCAAGCAATCCCGCTCTGGTGGAAGCCTCCACTGCTCTGGATCTGTGGCTGGGGGTCAAGATCGGCCCTCTCTTTGATTTTTCGGTGAGCGCGCAAAACGTGCTCAATAGCAGTGTCTTTGGCGTGTATCCCATCCCGCTGTCAGTGCACGCGCGTTTGAATTGGTATTTCCTGAACTAGTTTCCTATTGTTTCCCAACTCCTGCTACATGCTGCCTAAGATATTGGCATCATAGCAAATGAATGGTGCGTCATGTACATTCTGATCGATGGCACAATTACCGGACAAACAGCAAGCAAGTTTTTCGGAACACTTCTTGCATAAGTAAGTAGAACCAATATTGGGAGGACTCATGAGAAAACTGATAATACTGATAACCCTATTAAGCATAAGCTTGCTTAGCGCAGCGGCTTTGGAACGCTACCAGGAATCCGCAAGCGGGATCAACGCCCGCATCCAGGGATTGCGTCAAAGCCCCATGCCTGAATACGTTGACCTGTATGGAGAAGGAGACGAATTTCCGGATACTCCTACCATCTCCCGCACCTTTGCCTTTCCTTACCAAAGCGCGAACGTGCAGATCAATCAAATGGTCTGGCGTGTGTTTGACGCAGAAGGAAATTACCAGCAAACCAGAGCTGAGGTCTTGCCCGAAGCTGTGGTGGCCATGCAACCCTTTACCTTTAGAGAGATGCAAGGCGTGACTTTGAAGATCAATACTCAGCTGGAACAGAATGGTGAAACTCTCACTCTGGATGTGCTGGATTTTGATCTGGTAGGCTCCGGTCTGGTGGAGTTTCCCACCTCGCTTTCTCCGGCCTTTGTCGATGCTTACAAGGTTTTGGCCGATAACTGGGACTATTCTTACCTGAGAAATCTGCCCATAGCCCGCCCCAAAATGCTGATCATCAGCCATGCCAATCTTACTCAGTATCAGCAGGCTTTTATCAAGTGGAAACGCCAGATGGGCTTTGATGTCTTTGTGATCGATAAGGCTAATGCTGGCAATACCATACAAGAAATCCGCAATACCATTCGTGATCACTATCTTGAGCACCGATCAGATTATCTGTTGCTTTTGGGCGATACCGTGGGAACCTATAGCATTCCCACAAACTTCTATCCCTCTCCAGAGTATGCAGAAAACGATGCGGACGACAACTATTATACCCTACTCGTGGGGGATGATTACTTCCCAGAAATGCTGGCGGGACGCTTTTCCTTCAACGACATCATGGAATTCATCGTGATGGCTACCAAGACCATCAAATACGAATCCGAGCCCTTCATGACCGATCCTTCCTGGATGAATCGGGGCCTTGCGGTTGCCGGAAATTATGCTGAGGGGAATCTCAGACCCAGTACTCCTGTGTTAATGAGCCGCTGGTTCCGTGATCGTCTTTTGGACTATGGCTATGCCCAGGTTGACACTGTGTTCTATCCACCCAGCTACCCCGGCACATCCTCAATCCTGCAATCAATCAATCAGGGCGTGCAGATCATCAGCTATCGCGGTTGGGGAGATGCCAATGGCTGGCACTATCCCAGCTTCCATATCCCTGATCTCAATAGCACTTTCAATGGCCCCAAGATGCCAATCGTGTATTCTATCGTGTGTAACACTGGAGACTTTGCCAATAGCGTAAATCCTTCCTTTGGAGAGCGCTGGATGCGCATGGGCACCACCGCCAATCTGGGTGGAGCAGTGGCTTTCGTAGGTCCTTCCGATCTGCACACCAAGACCAGGCTCAACAATTCCATTTCCAGCGGTGCCTATCGCTCAATCCTGGATTATGGCGTTCGTGGCTTCGGCACCAGTGTGCTGATGGGCAAGATGGAACTGTATAAGAATTTCGTAAATGACATCGCTCCCGGGCAGTATGTGCCCTTTTACTTCCATGTATATAACATCCTTTCTGATCCCTCGATGAACATGTGGGTGCTGCAACCCGGATTGATCAGCGAAAGCATCATTGAAGGCGGACTCACCTTTGCCCAATCTGCCTCACACATTCGGATCAATGCTCCATACCTCAATGGCGCGATGGTTTCCGGCAGCAAAGATGGCATCAACTTCACTTATGCCAGGGTCGTGGATGGCGTGGCCATTCTCAATATCAATCCGGAAGAAACCGGAGATCTGTTGCTCACCGTATCCCGTCCCAATTCTGTGCCTTTGGTGCGCACTCTCACTCCGGACGACGCAGCCGGAATCGGTGTGGTGGAAAACACCGCTGCTGATACTCGCATCAACGCCAACCAGAGCATCAGTGCCTCCATCACTGTGAAAAACTATTCTGATACAGCCTTTAGCGGTGTGACAGCAGCTATTGATGACTATCCAAATCTTGCCATCACTCTGCAAAATCCCGCAGCTTTTGACCTTGCTCCGGGTGCCTCGCACACCCTTCAATTCGAGATTTCTGCCAATCACATGATCCATCCTGACGACGTGATCAATCTCACTCTCAGAACCAATAATCCCGGTTCCGAGCATATGTTCCAGCTTGCCGGCGGAGGCCCTCGTCCTGCAGTATGGTCACACACAGGCACTTTACCCATCGGCCAAACCAGCATAGTTACATTTACTGTGGCCAATAATGGTACTGCTACCATGCCCGATACCCAGGTGATCCCTTTTTCCCGCACCGAAGCGGCTGTGATCGCTCCCACACCCATCTCCATTGGCGATCTTGCTCCCGGTCAGGACAAAACCTTTGAAGTCAGCATCAGCATCCAAAGCGGAGCCTGGGATGGTCGCAATATCCCTCTACGCTTTGAGTTCAGCGATCCCAGCGGTTATGAGTGGATGTCCATGTATGCAGTCACCGCCGGTACTCCCAGTTCAAACGATCCCACCGGTCCCTGCGAATACGGCTATTTTGCCTATGATGATACCGATGTGGACTATGCTATGGCTCCTTCCTATGACTGGTTTGAGCTGGATCCTGACCTTGGTGGCCCCGGCAACCTGTGGTTGATCATGGATGATGGCGTTCTGCATGTCGATCTTCCCTTTACTTTCAGATTTTATGGTGAAGATTATGACTCAATGACCATCTCTTCCAATGGTTGGGTATCATTTGTCCGCTGTGAGGAATCGTATTTCAATAACCACTACATCCCTGCCGCTCTGGGCCCTCAGGCCATGGTCGCGGGATATTGGGATGATCTCAAGGGCAAGAAGATTGGCACATCCGATACCGGAGCAGACCTCTTTGCTGATATGCGCATCCTCTATTGGCACGACGAAGCAAACAACCGCTATATCGTGCAATACAACGAAGCCTACAATCAATACACCATCCAGGCCGGTGAAGATGCCTCCCTGGAGATGTTCCAGATCATCCTTTACCCCAAAGATAATGATGATGGTGACATCGTATTCCAGTATCACACGGTGGATAATCCGGCCTCAAACGGGATTTACTCTACTGTTGGTATCGAAGATCACCGCCAGTTATCCGGCCTCACCTACACTCATGGCAATATCTACCCGATTACTGCAGCAGAATTGGCCGCAGGCCGCGTAATCAAGTTCACGACCACTGCTCCGGATAACTATGTGGCTGCTGGAGACGACTTGGCTCCCATCCCGGTCACAAACCTGCGCAACTTCCCCAATCCCTTCAATCCCAGCACCACCATCGCTTTTGAAAGCAAAGCAGCAGGGGAAGCATCCCTGGCTATCTACAACATGAAGGGACAGCTGGTGCGCAATCTGCACAATGGCGAAATCAAATCCGGAAGCAATAGCTTCGTCTGGGATGGATTTGACAACAATGGCAAGATAGTTGCCACCGGTATCTATCTCTACCGTCTTGACCTGAATGGCGTTAGCTATTCCCGCAAGATGATGATGATGAAATAAATCCTTCCAAAAGGAACCTGATATAGGGCGCCAATGCGGCGCCCTTTCTTGCTCTCTGATGACAGTAATGCTTTGGGGGATCTAAGTTCCACCTTGACAAATCAGAGCTGCTAAATCAAAGGTCTCATTCCATTGACAGAACGAAATATGGAAGAACCATAGATAAGGAATATGAATGCGCAATAGATACTTCTTGCTCCTGGTCGTGCTTGCGGCCTTCCTGCTGGTTTCCTGTGGTGAAAACCAGAAACTGACCCCTCCTCCTCCGGATGATGTGGCCTTGCTCTTTGGCAGTCCCTCCACCCTGGATATTGTTACCTGGAATCTCAAGACCTTTCCGCTTAACTCAAATACCGTGAGTCTATTGAGTGAGATCATTCCTCAAATGGAGGTGGAAGTGATCGCCTTTCAGGAGATCATGGAATACGCGCAGTTTCAAGCTCTGGCAGAGAGTATCCCTTATTACAACGCATATATTTATAATGCCACATCCTCCTATCGATTGGCCTATCTCTATGATAGCCGCAGTGTTACTGTGAATGACGCTTACACCATATATAATGGAGAATCCAATCCCTTTCCTCGCCCACCCTACATCCTCGATATCAGCTTTGCCGGCAAGGAATACTATATTATCAACAACCATTTGAAGGCCTTGGGCGATAACATCATTGATGAGAGCGATCCCTGGGACGAAGAAGTGCGCCGTCGCCTGGCCAGCAACATGCTGGAGCAGTATATCCGGGAAAACCATCCTGATGATCGGGTGATTATGCTGGGCGATCTCAACGATCAGATTCAGGAACCTGTAGAAACAAACGTGTTTATGGCCTTTCTCAGCCGCCCGGATGAGTATCTCTTCACCACCATGCCCATCGCGCAAAATCCCACCCCAAACACAGTTTCCTACCCCTCCTATAATAGCATCCTGGATCACATCCTGATCACCGATGAACTCTTCGAAGACTTCGCGATTGCCGGCTCCCATTGCCGGGTGATCCGAGTGGAAAACCACGTGGGCGGCCTATCCGCCTACTACTCCACGATTTCAGATCACCGCCCTGTGGGTGTCCGCATACAGGCGTATTGAGCGTTTGACTGCTTTCGGTAAGCTCCAAGTCCACTTTTCGGCTTGCATCCCCACTCTCCTGCTCACCCCTTAGTTTACATTATGCTTATTGCTGCTCTACCTCATAATCCTCTCTTACCAAGAGGAGATCATAAGGTAAACACCAGGTAATATCGTGGAAAACTACCCGGATCGTACGAGCGCTCGCCGTAGCGCCCTCTCGTAGCGGAGCTTTCCGAAGCTCCGTAACCCCATCCATCGCTTCATCCTCATCCCCAATCGTACATCGTACATCGTAAATTGTAAATTGTAAATTGTACATCGTACATCGTACATCGTACATCGTAAATTGTAAATCGTAAATCGATATTCCCTCTATCCGCAGACACTTACCAGCAAACTGAACAAACACTTCCCTCCAACCTTACTAATGTAGGTAGTGTCTCAAAGGTTGGTGTAAATTGGGTAACGCCAGATGAAGAAAAAGGTTGAGCCGGATCCCACTCTTTGTTTTGATGGTTTTGACTAAAAAACTAAAGAACAAGGAGACGATCATGACTCAACCGAAGAGAAAGAAAGATGAGAGAGTGGATTTGGTCAAGATATTTCGTACGATGGTACCTGGAGACTTTGTAAAAGTGCTTGAAAACAGCATCCAGAGGTTTATTGACGCAGAGCTTAACTCCGTCCTGGGAGCAGAGCCTTATCAGCGTGTGGAAAGCAGAACTAACTACCGTAATGGTTACCGTGAGCGTAAAGAGCCCCTGAGTACCGGATTGGGGCCTATAAACGTTAGCATCCCGAAGCTCCGCAGCGGTAGTTTCTATCCCTCGATCCTTGAACAATACCAACGGGTGGACAGGGCCTTGATCAGCATCATCAGTGAAGCCTACTTTGCCGGTGTTTCTACTCGCAAGATGAACAAGTTGTTTATTGATTTAGGCTTGGAAAACATAGATCGCAGTTTTGTCAGCCGTTGCGCTGCTCAGATCGATGAAGAAGTGGAGATCTGGAAGAACAGGCCACTTGAAAGGCGTTATGCCTATATCTGGCTGGATGCGATCTACACCAAGATCAGAACCGAGGGCAGGGTTAATTCAACTGCTGTGCTAATAGCGATTGGCCTTAGAGAGGATGGGCACCGCGATGTCCTTGGTCTTCACTTGGGGAATCGTGAAAGCTACTACAACTGGAAAGATTTTCTGCAGAGCTTAAAGGCTCGTGGTCTTGAGAGGTCGGAACTTTGGATCAGCGATGAACATGATGGCCTGATCAAGTCAATAGAGGAGTGTTTCCCGGGACAGCTAAGACAACGCTGTATTGTCCACTGGATGCGAAATGCTCAGAGCAAAGTTTCCAAGACTGATTTGCTGTGGCTGCTGCCGCTAATAAAAGACTTGGTAGGTTCCCGGACAAAGGAGTCCTTTGAATTGGCCTGGAAAGAGCTTAACAGGGCAGCCCAGTCTAAAGGTAAGGACAATCTATTGGATTGGCTGGATAACACTTACCATGATATATCGGTCTATCTTGACTTCCCAGCGGCACATTGGAGTAGAATAAAGTGTACCAACTCACTGGAGCGCTTAAATGAGGAGCTCAGACGCAGAGAGAAATGCATCCGGATATTCCCTGATGAAAAGAGCTGTTTTCGGTTGTTTGGTGCGATCCTGCAAGGCTATTCCGAAGACTGGATAAGCGGAAAACTATATCTTTCCGAGCTAATGGAAAGAATCAGAGAAAACCTGAAAAAGCCCATACCATTTGAGGCAACGCGCGACGGGCTGGAGCCCTGCTCCGTCGGCTACGCCTCCTCCACAGGGCTCCAGCCCGTCGCAGCAAGGTAGCTTGTTATGATAAAGAACTTGACTTGGATCAACGAGAAGAAAACAATGCAATTGGTCGCTTGGCCTTACATAGATTGTGAGTAACGAGGGTTGTAAGATGCCCTCAAACAACCTGAGAAACAACGAGTTGGAATTTTACACCAACATTTGGGACTCAACAGGAAAGCACTACCCTGTATGCTGACAAATCAGGATGAGCAAGGATGAGACAGAAAAACGATCTCTTGAAATTGAGTTTGCTTTTTTCTGACTGACGATTATTTTATACGCAACGTGACAAATGTGCAGATATAGAACTTGCTTATGTAAAAAGTAGAGTTGGATTTATCTTTGTTTTGATTTGTATTGATGTATTTTCGTGCTCGAATGTTAACTTGACTTTTAAATGGAGTTACAATGGATAAACGAATACTCGTTAACTTATCAAGAGATATGACATTATCGTACTCTCGAATCAGCAAAAGAATACATAGCAGGGATTCTATGCGAAAAATGCTTGTTTCATTAATCGGTCTATTTTTTTACATTGCTTGCCATGCACAAACTGGATATTTAAGATCATTTACTATTCATGAACTTGAGTTGGGTTATCTGAGGGATTTTACCCCCAAAACAATTTATGTCTGTTCTGATAATGGCTTGGTGATACTCGGGGATGCTGGTTTTATTGAGGATCCAATGCCGTGGTATTTTGTGCCTGTAATCATCAAACTCGATCCCCAGGGTAACCTGCAGTGGCATCGAGTGATTGATATTTTCTATGAAAATATTATTGGGGTAGGGATTGAGCAAAACGACCTTGTACACTTTGTTATGGGCAAACCATCCGGATATCGGGTAGGGTTCATTGATACAAACGGCTCTTTTACCCTAAGTGGGCATAAATCATTTGTTAACAATCAGTTCATGAGCCAGAGATTTAACAAAGGCATACGCCTGGATAATGGTGAAATCATTGCTTGCGGTAGAATTGGCCTGACATCCTATGGGTACGAGGCAGCATTGTTTCGTTTAAGTACAGTTGGAGATTCTCTCGCAGCAACATATTATCCACCAGATACTCAAGATTATTACTCCGGCACTAATGGTTTTAACTTGGAGAAAAGAGACGATAACTCCTTGTATGTTGCATGTTATCTGAATTTTGATAATCTGAGTATTTTGCATACAGATATGGACGGTTCGATCATCAACCGATACAATATCGACAATAGTAATCAGAGCTATGGCACCACAATGTTCCAAAACTCTGATTCTTTGTCAGTTTTTACTATTGACTCCAGCAGTGGTAATCATGACACTTTGCTGACTTCAATAGATATCTCAGGTAATTCACAGACATATATCCTTGGATCGGAAATGTACTATTTATGCTCCGTAGTAGGTTCACCAGAGTATTTTATATTATTAGGGAGTGACATCCTTGGACACATCAGGATAACTAAATTCAATCAATATCTATCGGAAGTTTGGTCAGTTGCATATGACACGATTAGGATAAGCTTTCCATTTCCACCTCCACTAATAAAAAATATAGAGTTTGATCAACAGGGGTGTATTTACTTTGTAGGGACTACAGGTGTCACGAATATTGTTGCGGTTAAGCTACTACCAAATGGACAGGTGTCGAACTTGGACGAGCTAAACATCCCGAATACACGAACTATCAATGCCTATCCAAATCCAGCGCAAGGTTTTCCAACCGTCGAACTCAAGATAGACGCGCAGGATAGAAGAAGAATAATCGAAATTGATGTCTACAATATCAGAGGCCAGAAAGTAAGGCGCTTAAGGACTAACAATACGTTTGATTTACCCATTAAGATAGTATGGGATAGGAAGGATAGCAATGGCAAGACATGCCCTGCAGGTATATACTTGGTTCGGGATTCACTCAAACCAACCAGTTCTGTAAAACTTATACTAATCAAATAGGAGGTATAATGAAAAGGCAAGTTCTTTTCGCTTTATCAATTGCTTTATGTGGTTTCATGTACGCTCAGACATTAATCGATCGTACTATCACTATTAATGCCCAGACATTAGTTGATATAAGAAACTCGATTAACAATCCATCAAGTGAGTATTATGATCAATTCTTGGTTCCATATCGATCAGACGGCTCCCAACATGAAGTAGAAGAGATGAATCCGCCATCCTATGTTATTGGGACAGATTATGAACATATCCTAAATTCAGTACGTACATATCTGAAAAACGCAATGTTTGGGACAGATCAGTCTTCTGCTATTGCCGGCATTAACAGTGAGCTATACTCCATTTCGAATGATTATTTGACCACCCTAGCGGAATCATTCACAGACACATCCGTTGAAGGTACATCTAGAGCGCTCCATCTAGGTTATTTAGCCATAAGCACGTCGATGTTATACGATTGCTTGTACTATTATTACAGCGCAATGCCTGACACCATAATATATAAACCAAATCTCGTTAAACTAAAAAACATACTAATAATGTGTAAGGATCTGATGTTGGATACTGAGACGTATTATGAATCAATATTTAACAATCCGGGTAGTTATCCGAATTATAATAAGTACCAACATGGATATTGGTCTCATGACTTTCCGAGTTATGACCAGCCTGAGTATCCGGGTTTCAGCTTGATTCAATACAGGTTAGGGATGTACGGTGCATTAGGCTTGACCGCCTTGTTGTTATCCGTTACTGATCCAAGTCTGCATGACGAAATGGCGAGCTTAGTTACGGATATAGATAACCGATTGGTTTCCATTAATGTACCCGACACTTTTTTACCAGAACATCAGAAGGCAGGTATGTTGGATTTTCATACTTCGAAAAGTGGAGCTTATTTCGAGAGCATGGGATATATGGGATTTCTTATGCAACAGCTATCCCCGTATTTTGTGGCGAGAACAAGGCTATCTAACGGAAGCGTAAACTATTTCAATAATCCAAAAATTGTGTCGTGGACTTGTGACATGACGCAGAAGATGTCTCCTACTGGAGAAGACTGGGCATACAATGATTCGAAACATCTTCTGAAAACAAATCCCTGCATTGCATATTCTTTCTATCAAAATACAACTAATCTCCAGAGCATTGCAGAAAAATGCTCATGGTACCTCCGAACAAAAAATGACTTAAACTGTGATCTGTTTATTGACTATGGCAATGCTCTTCCATACAGTAATTTTTTTGTTCTATATTTCTCCAATCCGTATAAACAACCAAAGATACTGGGTTACACCGAGGTCCCTGGTACTATTGGTTCGGGGTCATGGTCGAATTCCGAATTTTCTGTGCTTTCAAAGATTCCTTTCAACTCATCGCCGACAAGTGATACATACCGATTAAAGCCTACAATGCAAATAGTCCACGAGAATAGTTTTTCTGGTTATCATGGTCAAGCTGATCAATCAAGCTTCTCCTTCTTCTATAAAGGGAATCGAGTTCTAATTGATCCTGGGTATTATCGATATGGATGGACTAACGGAAGAACATATTGCCGATCACCTTATGCGCACAATATGCTTATAGTTAACCCATCTGCTACAGTTTTATCCAATCTTGTAAACAATTTGGATGGTGTCTATCGCCCAATCAGTGCTTTTAACTACTATCAGAGTGAATCTGTTACTGAAGAGCAAATGATTGAAGACCCTTGTATTAGAGATTACTTTCAGAAGAGTCCAGACCTAGACTTTCTGAAGTTGAGGCTTGGATACCGTAATGCGGATGATTACAACCAACCCCTCGCTCAGCAAAACGTAATTGCTCGCTTATCAAGAACATTTATTCGGGACGATGATTTGTTTGTAGTATATGATGATGTAGAGTCAATTGACGATGAGAACTTTTACGACTATTGGAATCTATTGCATTTTGGTAAAAGGCGTTATTCAGCTGACGATGTGGTGTTAAATGGTAATGTTTTTTCAATAACACAAGGCTATGATACAGATTTAGAATATGTCGATATAGCTTGCGGATCGTATTCTCCGAACTATTCGATAAACTTGGATACATCACTTAACCTTCCCAATGACCCAAACTTAGGATTGCAAAATGATTACCATTTACAGGGAAGACAGGTTGCTGCTGGAGTCCAGCATCCAAGATTCCTAACAATAATAGCTCCTAGAAATGATTCAGCATCTAGAGTAGTACTATCAGAAACTGAGGAAGATGCAAGTTTTTGTACAGTGATATCTGGCATCTCAAGAACTGACCCAACAATTGATACGATTACTTATATTGGGTGTACTAATGGAGAAGATCAAGCTATTGAGTTATCGAATGCAACCATTGAAACCAACGGAAGAATGTTCGTTGCAACAAGGTATGTAACAGCAAATCCAGTTGCGCTGGATCGTTCATTGATCTTGTTAGGGGGTGATTATCTACGAGCTAATGACACAGCGCTGTTTGAGATGTTTAATGGTGAAGTAAATGGGGTTACTTCGACATACAAGGGAGATGAGCTTGCAGTCGTTTTCCATGGAACTGCAGTATCGTTTCCAAGATTTAAGATATATAGATCTGGTGCTGATCCAAGTCAGTTTTCATCGATTATGCGCACACAGCTTGAACCCCAGATTCCTGAACCCATACCTTATCCCGACGATCCTGATTATAGATATTTCACCACAAACATTGTTCAATCATTGGCATACGATGATCAGTATTTCTACGTAAACTATAGCTGGAACGACTTAAATGCTGCCGGACTGATCAGCGATGATCTGGTTTTTGTTAAGGGTGAAATCCCAAGTACAAACTTAAACACCGATTTAAACATTCAGGGAGATGTCTCCATAACTGGCTCGATCACAATCAACAACGGCGCAAGTATGGATGTCTATTCCAACAGCTCAATGCTGGTTTCAGATGGAGTGGGTATCTCGAATCATGGCGCTCTGAATATCAGCGGTGGGGCTTCCCGCACGGTCAGCATCGGCTCAGCATCGCAACAATGGTCTGGCATCATTACTTACCGTGATGGAAGTTTGATTTGTTATGGCACCGTAGTTACTGGTGCGAACACCGGGATACAGATCAGAGGTAACTCAACAATCTCTAATAGTGAAATAAGTGATTGCCACCAAGGAATATCCATAGAAACGGGAACTCCTTTCTCAATTGATGGGTCTCTGATCCAAAATAATACATACGGGATTGTGATATCAAACAACTATACCACCAGCGATTTGGGGTGCATTCAAAACAACGAGATAACTCAAAACGGCATTGGAATGCTGCTCTACAACAGTAACACAAAAATTGCTTTAAATGACATACACAACAACACTAGAGCGGGCTTGTACTTAGTCCGGGGTTCCGAGCCAATCGTCAAGGGATGCAATATCTCCTTCACGGAACAGAATGGTCTATCCAGACCGGAAATCAGACTCGAAAGTGACTCATACCCTATTATAGACGATGCCCGCAATGACATCAACGCTGATGGGTTAGGGTATTCGCTGTTCTATGATTCTACTGGCAGGATCAAGCAACTGATGGCTAGAAACAACTATTGGGGCAGCACCAACCCCTTTGGAATCAGACAGTGGATATATCCCTTAGACTGGGATGTGGTGTATGATCCTTTTAGTACTGAGCCCAATACATTCTTCCCTCATGTCTATGACAATCTATTTAAACAGGCGTTAGCAGCTGAGGAAAGCGGTGATACATCCTTGGCTAAGCAGCTTTATTCAACTATTGTTGCAACAGAGCCAGACAGCCTGTATGCTCTACAAAGTTTGGGGCGTTTGAATTCCATATATTCTGGATCCCCAAGTCTGCTAAGTGAGTTAAGAACTCTCTACGATGCCTACTTAGTTGCTTGTGACGATAGTATCTTGGTTAAGAATGCCCAAATAAAGAGTGTCATGATTGACAGATTTGATGGCCTGTTTCTTCAAGCGTTACAGGAGTATGATCTTCAATTGCAGTTATCCACAACAGAACTGGATTCGCTGTTGTGCCTTCTCGATATTGCTTATACGCTTGAAGACATGTATTATGATGATCTGGGAAAGGGGTCTTATGGCAGCCTGACCTATCTCGCAAATGGACTGAACATCACTTCACTAAAAGACGCAAGACAAACCGTTCAGCATTTATGGGGGGAGATACTAGCTAAATCAGACAATTCTACATCAGACAACGTTCCAGTCCCCACAAAAATGGCTATAACCAACTACCCCAATCCCTTCAATCCATCAACCACGATTGCATTTTCTCTTCCGGATGAAGGGATAGTGCGTTTATCGGTGTATAACATCCGGGGGCAGCGGGTACGCGAACTGATAGACGGCAGTTTGCCAAGAGGATTTCATAAAGTCGTTTGGGACGGAAAGGATAACGGAAACCGTAGTGTTAGCTCCGGTTTATATTTTGTCCGTATTGAAACAGGTAAGACATCATCAGTTAGGAAAATTATGATGCTTAAATAGTATCATAGATACCATATAAAGCCCGGGGCAACCCGGGCTTTTCTATTGGATAATGGTTCCAATAATTTGATCTATCTGCGCCTGAATGTCGATTGTTAGTGCTAACGATGAAGGAGAAGATATGATTCCGGAAATACGCCTTAGTTACAGAATGTTTAGACCCCACTCAACCAGTGTGTCATGAGTGAAGGCCAATAATGCTCCCTTATCACTTGCGAGATATTGAAAAATCTTTATCTCCCCTGCTGTTAACAGTACTCAATCTGCAATGTGTGATTGCACGCGAAACGGAGCCAGACATAGATCAGATAATGGCTTATCCTGCCTGCGGGATAAGGAGATTTTTTGCACCTTGCCGGCTAAGCGCAATTCAACCTTATAAAGAATCAGGTAGCGCATTCGAGCATAATGCGCTCATTGCTTTAGCTTGCACCACACAAAAGGAGAATATAATGTCTCACAAAGCAATGCATTCAAAAGTATCAATCGACTCTACCAATGTCATGAGAAGTGAACGGTCAAATCAAGCATTTTCTAAAAGGATTCTACCAATCATCCTCGTAATACTGTTTCTGTTTTGCGGATCCATGGCATGGTCGGAGCATATTTTTGTGCACGAGATCACTGTTGATCCATCTTTACCTAACGCTTATCCTCATAACACCAATACTATTGGACAGGCAATTTATTGGGCTTACAACAACGATATTGGAAACACCATAGTCCGGATAGCAGCAGGTGATTTTCCTTCATTTGTAGCCACCCCTACCAATAAAGCAAATCGTGTAGTAAAAGTAATGGGAACAATGGCTTCCGGGCAGTACATGACCACGATATCCGGGCCCACAACGCACCAGGCATTAGTACACATCAGAGAATCTCAGCAAAGCCCTGGATCTACTCTCATAATAGAGGATTTGTGTATTCAGGGCGGTCCCGGAGGGATAAGGGTTTTTGATGATGGATATCCATTCAATACTGATATATCCATAAACCGCTGTAAGTTCGAGAATAATACAGGATGGTCAATCAAGTCCACTGTGCCAATCAGTATCACCAATTGCATTTTTGAACCAAATCAAAACTATGCTGCCTGTGAAGGAGCCATCCTGTTAGACGGCTACGATGAAAGCGCTGCATCGACGATCGCCACAATCAAAGGCAACACCTTTAGTGGACATTATTACGGGCATATTATCAAATTAGGTGAATATGCGGGAGTGCCTACCTTTCATAACCTGCACGCTGTCGATGTTATTGACAACAAGTTTGACGCCAAATATGCCAGCAATGGCCAAAGCAATTGGCGTCCCGGAGCCATCCAGGTAGCAGGAGTACAAGCCGTAAATATCGTTGGCAACCTATTTAGAATCAGGACAAACACCAACCCAGGTGACTTGTTTCAGCTTCGAATCTACAGTCCATATCTCCCGGATAATCCTGTGGGAACAAACAAACTGAATGTGATCAACAACACCTTCATTACCAGCGGAACAGACAACAATGTTTCAGCCATGGGAATTGACAAGAGATTCTATACGGTATCGATATTGAACAATGTGATCAGCAACCTGAATGGTGCCGGGATCCAGTTCTTTAGCGACAACCTTGCCGATTACTCCTATCAAGTGCAGAATAATCTGATCTACAACTGCGTGAGCGACATCATAAACGCCGGCTCTGGCAGCGGCTGGACTGTGACTGGGCAAATCAATAGTGATCCTCTCTTGGATAGCAACAATAAGCCGATAATGAACAGCACTGTTAGATCTCCATGTATAGATGCCGGACTCCGTGATACGGATAATGATGGAATCCCTTGGGGCTCGACTGCCGGGTATCTAACGGGTGATCCTGATGATGCCGATCCGGATGGGACACCTTTGGACATAGGAGCTCGTCGTGCCAATCTGCATCAGTTTGAAGATTATACTATACCCGCAAGCGGAGCCATCAAATGGATGAGCTATCCTGTCGTCAACAATCTCACCACTGGTCAAAATCTTGGTGGATCCTTCTTTTCTCCCATTGTAAATATCTACAAATTAGATTGGGTACAGTGGAAGGAAGAAGACCAGCAGCCTACGACTATGGCATTCACAGGGGGTCTATTGAATAATTACACTGCTGAGGTTAAAAGCGTCTTGGGCTACAAGGTGAAGCTTAAGGATAATGTCAGCCAGTCAATTACCTTGCCAACTCCGGGATTCCGGGCCCCATCCAACACCCAGATCCAGCTCTTCAGATATCTGTCCGGCACGACCACTACCAACGAAAACTGGATCGGATATTTCCACCGTAGCAGTGCCCATCCTTTGGACGCATTTGCCCAAGTATTGGATCATGTTACTTCCATCCGTACTCAGTACTGGAGCATGGTAAGAGATCCCAAGACGGGCGGGTGGGCCATATCCTCCGGCAATCTCACTCTGAATTATGGGGACATGGTGATTGTTACTGTAAATCAGGATTGTAGTTTCACGTGGAATTACTCTATTCCCGTAGATCCCAAAGTAAGAGCAATGGCTACAGCATTCACTTTTGAGGAGAAGGCGGATTACACACCGATGTATGTAGATATGAGCAATCTTCAAGATTTACCCACTGAGCTTGGTATCTACGTGGATGGGGAGTGCAAAGGTGCCGTAGTAGTGGAAGGTGATTTTACAGATGTCTGTGTTTATCTGGAGGAAGATGAAATTCTCGATGAGCAAAACACTGAATTTGTGCTCTACTATGGCAGTAAAAATGCAGTAAGTCAAAGAATGTCTTTTATACCTAATGCTGGAGAATTGGTAATGCAAACTGGATCTGGACTGACCTATTATACTATGCAACTATCAGATAAGTCTGAGATCGAAAGCATTAATCCTGTTACCCAATTGCAGCAGAACTACCCCAATCCCTTCAACCCCACTACCACCATTGCTTATAACCTGGCAAGCGACGGAATGGCAACCCTGGAAGTCTATAACATCAAGGGACAAAGAGTAACTACATTAGTAAATAAGCAACATAACGCTGGTTCCCACACGATAGTATGGGATGGCAAAGATGATTCCGGCCGTGCAGTGAGCAGCGGAATCTATTACTATCGCCTCAATACGGAAAACGGTAGCATCACTCATAAGATGCTGCTCTTGAAATAACCTACATGGCAGGGAGGGAGCACATCCCTCCCTGCACAATTAAACAGGAGTCACGCATGAAGTATTACTATTTACGGCTCTCGCTAATAGCGCTTATGTATAGCCTGCTTGTATCAATATCCGCAACGTCGGTCACGCATATCGTCAAGCAGGATGGTAGTGGAGATTTCAGCCACATTCAGCCTGCCATCGAGGCTGCAAACAACGGGGATACCATCCTGGTTTATCCCGGTGTGTACGTGGAAAATGTGTATTTTAACGGCAAAGCGCTTACCGTGAACAGTCTGGAAGCGCTGGAGGGTGATCGCTCTTATGTGCAAAGCACGATCATCGATGGGAATCGGACAAACCCCTGCGTATCCTTTATCAATGGGAATCTTGAGGCTACACTCCGGGGATTTACACTGCGCAATGGCATGGGCTCCTTTATTGGCGGTGAAGAACTCGAAGCTTGGGGAGGGGGAGTACTTATACTTCAGACCGGCAGGGTAAACCTGACCAATTGTGATATCACGGATAATGTGGCAGCATTAGGGGCTGGTATTTTTAGTTATGGTGGCCCCCTGTATCTGAGTGGAGTAAACATATTTGAGAATCGAGGAGTCTTCAGTGGAGGAGGACTGTTCATATCTGCAGATTATGAACAGAATACTTCGATCACTTTCGATCCAGACAACTTGTGTTCCGTCTACTCGAATCACGGACAAGGTCCGGTGGATATTGTTATTGTACAGATGTTATCTGACGTGGAAATCAATCTTGATCTGTTTACTGTTGCCCAGCCGACGGATTTCTATATCGGGCGGATTATGAATCATCTGGGATATTTCGACTACACGGATACCATCAACATCCAGCGCGGCTTGCGCAGCGAAGTGAATCACGACCTGTATGTAAGCCCGACAGGAAATGATGCCAATAGCGGCCTGAGTCCAGACCAGGCGATGAAGTCCATCACCAAAGCTTTGCACCAAATCAAGGCGGATAGTCTGGACATAAAAACGGTGCATGTATTGCCCGGCATCTATCGGGAAGCGGCAGATGGACAGATATTTTCCTTGCCACTAAAAAGTAACGTGAATCTGATCGGAGCCGGATCCGAGCAGACCATTCTGATTGCTGATAGCGCTCGGCCCCCCATGGTAAGAACCATGATAGCAGGTCAAAGTTTAAGGAACATATCTCTTAGTGGGTTTACCCTGCTGTCCGAAAACGAGGACCGGAACTTTCCCATCATGCTGGGCGAGAGATCGACCAACCTAAAAGTAAATGATATTGTGATCCGGGATATGGAAGTAATTGATTGGGGAGCCTTTAATGTGATGGATTGGAACTCTTCGGAAATAGATTCTCTGGTGCTGGAGAATATTACCACGGAAGAAATAGCCTTTTATGCGATGAACATCGAATCCGGGAGCATCAGCAATTGTCGCTTTGAGAATATCAATTCCCAATATATAACCGATGATACGGTACTTACCGGCAGGGGCTTGATTGATATCTGGGTTTCTGGAACTCTTAGCATGGACAACTGCGAGTTCCGCGATCTTTCGGTTGTGAACGATCAACCAATATTCCATGTTTCGAATAGAAGCTGCTACGACGAGGGGCAAGTAGAGGTAAACATCAATAACTGCCTTTACACAGGATTAGAGACAAACTATCAACAAGCCGTGTCGTTTCACACTAACAATCTTGGCTCATACAAGATCTCAAATTGCACTTTCTATGACAATTACGGGGCCTATGCCGCTGTGGCCATCAGTGGTCACATGAGCATGCGCAATAATATCTTTTACAATCCCGAGGCGCCCAAAGAGATCCACATGTATCAAGTGCCTCCGGCAGAATTGTACTACAGTAGGCTGGATTTTGATTACAATCTGATTCGCGGAGGCTATAGCAGCATCAATAAGCCCGGCAATCTGAGCATGCTGATATGGGGATCACACAATCTAAATCAGGAACCCGGCTTTATGAGTACTGAGCTATCAGATCCCTTCTTTTTGCATCTAAGTCCTGAATCTCCCTGTATTGATGCGGGAACTCCCGATATCTCTGAACTGGGCTTGCCGCCCTATGACCTGGCCGGAAACTGGCGAGTCTGGAACGGCAGGATAGACATCGGTGCATTTGAATATGGCTCTCAGCCTTGGGTTTCCAATGACGATCCGGTGACTCCAGCCCTTCCGGAAGCAAGCATCACCGCCTATCCCAATCCCTTTAGCACTCTCACCAAGATCAAGGTGAACCTTCCGAAGCATGGTAACAATAACAGAATCGATAAAGCCTTGGTGAAGATATATAACCTCAAAGGCCAGCTGATCAACACCACAAGCCTTGATCCCGCCAAAACCGGAGAGCAAATCATACATTGGGATGGCCGGGATTCTGCTGGCCGTTCTTGTGGTAATGGCATCTACTTCCTGCAGTTACAGATAGATGGTAGAAAGCTCGACAGCAGAAAGGTGACGTTGATCAGATAGCCGGAGTGTTTGCAGCAAAGTCGTAGCCACCTCCACCCTTGGACTTCTATCCGAAGGATTGGAGTTCAAGCAGCGAGCATCCTCCACCCTTGGACTTCTATCCGAAGGATTGGAGTTCAAGCAGCGAGCATGCAGATCACTTTCCCCATCATGCTGCTTGAAGTCCAAAGCACGATGAGCATTGAGATTAAGCTTGAAATCAGAGAAGTGCTTTGAACTTAACTGAAAGCCAGCTTTCGCTACCGACCATGAAAGCGGAGGGATAGGATTGCAGACGTCTCGTCTGCACAAGCGACGGAGTCGCTTACTTTTTTGCGGAACTCCGTTCCGTTTCGACACGGGGACGTGTCGAATCCTATGGCTTTCATGTAAACTCCGAGGGAGTCCCACAATCCCGCTGCTCGAAGTCCATTAGCTTTTTCAAGTCATCTTTCCTCTTTGCCTCTTTGTTCGAATCCCATTTTTCGTAGCATCGGAATGCTACGTTACGGGGTTGGGATGCTCTGTTACGGGTTGCATGATTAACCATGTCCCGCATCAGTCTCGCACAAAGGAATACTTACCTTGTTTTCAGAATGAACTTGACAAAACCTGAGCTCTGCGCTGATAAGAAAAAAACGGATTTCCATGCTATCAGCAAGTAATAAGTGCTCAGTTCCGGATTGAATGGCCAGGTATGTGAGCTTGAGAGCAGCCGCGGTTCGGAATCGGGAAAATCCAGAGACTGATCCCATTAAGAGAGGATAAGTATGAATAAAACTACGAAGAATCAAGTAACAAAGCTGAAGAGTAGCATTGAGAAAAACCGGAACAAGCCCGCAGACAGGACTCCTCAGGAAAACGATTCAACCGAGCAGGGCAAGATCCTGGCCTCAATCCTGGAGACGCAGGATGAAATGATCTGCCGCTTTTTGCCCGACACGAGTTTAACCTATTCAAACAAAGCCTATCGGGATGCAATCGGGATCGCAGAATTCCAAACCGAAGGCATTAATATCCTCTCGCTGTTACCGTCAGATTCCAGATAAGACTTTTTGAATTGCGTCAAAAGCCTCAATTGGGAAAACCCTTCTACGGTATATACCTATCACAGCCAGGCGGGGCTAAAGCCGAACCATTGGCAGGAGTGGACACTAAAAGCTGTCTTTGATGCAGATCATCAGGTCAAGGAGATTCAATCTGTAGGCCGGGATATTACTGCTTACAAGGTGGCCGAGGGAGCGCAGGAAGTGCATGGCAGTTTTCAGGCCATGGTTGCCGAGATTGCCAGAAGCTATGTGGGCTCGGATATTGATTGCATTGATGTCACCATCAATGATATGCTGCAAGCGGTAGGCAAGCATTTCTCTGCGGATCGGGCTTATCTTTTCAGATACGATCAAGATCTCAGCCGCATGAGCAACACTCACGAATGGTGTGGCAATGGCATTCCTTCCCAACTGCAAAGAATGCAGAATACCTCGTGTGACGCTTATACATGGTGGCAAAAGAAGATGCAGAAGGGCGAGGTGATCCACATTCCGGATGTGAACAAGCTGCCGATCTCAGCCAAAAACGAACTTAAGGAGTTTAAGGCGCAGAACATCAAGTCCCTGATCGCCCTCCCCCTGAAGTCCAAGGGCCGGATTATGGGTTTCTTCGGCTTTGACAGCGTGAGGCAATCCACTTCCTGGGATAGCATCCAGATCGACTATCTGAAGATTATCGCTGATCTGACAGCCAATCAACTACATAAAAACGAGATTGAACAGGATTTGCAGAATCAGAACCAACTCTATGCTATCCTCAGCAGAATTGCCCAACACTACATCAATCTTCCCTCGGAGCAGTTATCAGATTCGATCAATGCCTCACTGGCCGAATTGGCCACATTTGTGAATGCTGATCGCGCTTATATCTTCGATTATGATTGGGATCGTCAGACATGCAGCAACACCTATGAGTGGTGTGCGGAAGAGATATCTCCCCAAATTGAGGAACTGCAGGATGTGCCTGTGGATATGATCAAATGGTGGACGATGAAGCACAAACAAGGTGAAGCGCTGTATATCGAAAATGTCCTGGCTCTGCCGGAAGATGATGGGGTGAGAATGATCCTCGAACCTCAGGACGTAAAAAGCCTGATTACCTTGCCAATCATGAATGGTAAAGATTGCCTTGGCTTTGTCGGCTTCGATTCTGTTCGGCGATTTCACAGCTATTCTCTGAAAGAGCAAAGCTTGCTCAGCTTCTACGCCCAGCTGATCATCAATGTGAAGAATAGGATCGCCCTGGAAGATGAATTGCGAAAAGAAAAGCAGAACGCGGAGAAGGCAAATAAGGCTAAATCCGAGTTTCTGGCCAATATGAGCCATGAAATCCGCACTCCGCTCAATGGCGTGATCGGATTCTCCGAGTTGATCTTAAAGACAAATCTGGATAAGGCTCAGACCCAGTATGCACAAAACATCATTGGCTCCGGATACACGCTTTTGGGAGTGATCAATGACATTCTGGATTTTTCCAAAATCGAATCCGGCAAACTGGAGCTGGATGTCACTACTACCGATCTCTTGGAGCTAGTGGAACATGCTACGGATATCATCAAGATCCAGTCTGCCCAAAAAGGACTTGAGTTCTTGCTCAATGTCGCGCCTGGCATTCCCCGTAATGTGCAGACAGATCCTCTCAGATTGAAGCAGATATTGGTAAATCTGCTCTCAAACGCGGTAAAGTTTACCCATTCCGGAGAAATCGAGCTCAAGCTGGAATGGAGCAAGGTGGATCAGCATGAAGGAGTGTTTACTTTCGTAGTACGGGATACCGGGATCGGGATCGATCCCGAGCAGAAGGATTACCTCTTCAAGGCCTTTTCTCAGGCAGATTCTTCCACTTCCAGAAAGTATGGAGGAACGGGCTTGGGCCTGGTAATCGCCAACACATTGGCGCAGCTCATGGATTCCAGGATTGAGTTCAAAAGCGAGCTAAACGGCGGGTCAGAATTCTATTTCAAGCTGCTCTTGCCTTATGAACAACGCGACGAAGAGAGCGAAAGCGAGAACCTGAAAGGGATAAAGCGAGCTCTGATCATCGATGATAGCGTCAACAACAGAACCATCCTCAGAGATACTCTAGCCTTCTGGGGCATTGAAAGTAACCTCTGTGACAGCGGGATCGAAGCCTTGAAAATGTGGTCTTCGGGTGAGTGCTTTGACGTGGTTTTGGTTGATTACAATATGCCCCATCTCAATGGATTGGATACCATCAAGATGCTTTTAAATCAAAAGGGCGTTTCTTCGGATGATCCTCCGGCCATCTTGCTCCACAGCTCCAGTGATGATATCAATGTTTTGACGGAATCCCGAAAAATGGGAATCGAGCACGTGTTGATAAAACCGGTCAAGATCAACGAGATATACAAATGTCTAAGCCGCATCAGCAAAGCTAAATTGAGCAACAACAAGCACATTGAAGAAGAACTGATTCAGGATCGCAGAAAACCCGAGTTTGCCAGACCGGCAAAGATCCTGATTGCCGAAGATAATGATATGAATCTCACCCTCCTACATGAACTGCTGACCATGCTCGCCCCGGAAGTGCAAATCTATAGTGTGATCAATGGCAAAGAAGCCCTGAAAGCTTTGGATACATATCAACCGGACCTGATCTTCATGGATGTGCAAATGCCAGAAATGGATGGGGTCTCCGCAACCCGCGTAATCCGCGCCAATCCGAATACACTTCTGGCAGAGACCCCAATCGTGGCGATTACCGCCGGGGCTTTGAATCATGAGCGAACCCGCTGTTTGGAAGCCGGAATGAATGACTTCCTTACCAAGCCAGTGCTGGCCAAGGACCTTGCTGAAGCCCTGAAAAAGTATCTTCTGGAATACACACCCAAAGCTCCCCCCGCGGATCTCAGTATTATTTCCACACACAGCAGCAAACACTTCGATCATCACAAGCTTTTAGCAAACCTTAGCAAGGATATTGAGGTCTTCCGCAGAATCCTGACCGTCACTAAACGCAGTTTCCCTCAAAAGATCAACAAGCTAAACGCAGCCATAGAAGAAGATAACCGAGAGGATGTCAAACATTTAGCCCATTCGATCAAAGGCTCAGCCATGAACCTTTATTTCGCTGAGCTGATGACCATCGCCAAGGATCTCGAAGCTCAGGCAATAAACATGAGTAAAATTGAACTGAACGGCGCATTTCTGAAACTCAAAGAAGAATGGAACATTGTGCTGGACTTGATCAAGAAGATGACCTGACGCTGATTATCTGTCACTTATGGAGCTTTCTGGTAATCGTGGTCAGCTTTATAGCCATCTTCTGGCTTGAACGCCACTGATGAGTGTGTTGATATCCTCCTGAATGGGGCTCAGGAAGTGTTCAGGAGATTGACAGGGGGCGGACGGGAGATCGAATGGGAAGAATATCTGTGCACATGGCCCTCGCATGTCTTTTGAGATGGAACCGGACTACAGCGCCTCGACTGATTTGAATGAGTCTCCTTCCAACATATGAACTCAAGTGAAAGTACACGAATGAATGCGAATACGTAGGTTCAGATGTGTTGGAGTGCTTGGTGCAGATGTGCCTGGTTGCTTTGGAAAGTCAGTAAGGGCGAAAGGTTTATTGCCGCTAGCCCCAATCGTAAGATTGGTGGTTACATGCACACAACAATAAATGAGTCCGGAGCGCAAGCGAAGGACGACACTAATGGCAGTGAATAGTAAGTATCTGGCATCCAGTTTGGCCTTCGTCACTATTGATTTGAGCTGATGATACGGTCATGACTCGCTCATTAAGATCATTGGATCATGACCATATCATGACGATATCTCAATGATGATCGGTGCTTTCTGATACTACTGGCCTTGTTTGCGGGACATTGGAATGCTACGTTACGGACTAGCAGTTCAGGCTTCATCCCTCTCCACTATCTCTACCCCGCCATTGGTGGGAAAATTGACATCAATCAGGTTACTCATCTCAGGTTTTCATTCCAATGATCCGCTATCAACCTGGGAAACAAACACTCAAATGAACTTTTTTTCACATTCCATATCCCTTTGCATGATTGAGATATAGCTACAAGCAACGCCCCTGATATCGCATCAAACTCAAAAAAAGCTATTGACAAAAAAACGGCCTTTAACAAGATGGCGAAACCTTGCTGCTGAGCTTGATGCTCGGTGGGCAAGAATGATCTTTGAAAGTTATAGAGTGCTATAGAGAAACAGTGAGAAAGAAGCTCTTGTCAGTTCTAATCATTTTTATAATGATGGAGAGTTTGATCCTGGCTCAGGACGAACGCTGGCGGCGTGGATTAGGCATGCAAGTCGAACGGTAGTATTCCTTCGGGGATATGAGAGTGGCGAACGGGTGAGTAACACGTAGGTAATCTACCCTCAAATCGGGGACAACCCAGGGAAACTTGGGCTAATACCGGATGAGTGCAGCACCTAAATCATCCTTTGGTTTTG
>Ga0334884_1000200_pt1 | contig 112444 bp, 91 predicted proteins | sample GraSluR1_MG_7_FD_207215 | JGI IMG/M metagenome (GOLD analysis project Ga0334884, IMG submission 207215) | Sludge microbial communities from methane-producing bioreactor in Wageningen University, Netherlands - Granular Sludge_12_05 R1 | ecosystem: Engineered > Bioreactor > Anaerobic >... | reverse complement strand
GTTGTGATTTGCTTTCAAAATTGTATCTTTGACATAGTCTGACACACCAATGTTAGATCATCATCGTCAAGCACTTTCGTTGTGATTTGCTTTCAAAATTGTATCTTTGACATAGTCTGACACACCATGACGTGTCGGTAACCCTGCATCGGGATGTTGTGATTTGCTTTCAAAATTGTATCTTTGACATAAGCGATGCCGTTGATGGTCATCTGCTTGTCGTTGTGATTTGCTTTCAAAATTGTATCTTTGACATAGTCTGACACACCAAGAAGGAAAAAGCCTCGTCACCCTCTCCTGTTGTGATTTGCTTTCAAAATTGTATCTTTGACATAGTCTGACACACCTGATGCAACCCCCGTACAGGTAACCATCACGTTGTGATTTGCTTTCAAAATTGTATCTTTGACATAGTCTGACACACCGCGGTTTCCACAAGGGCTTGACGGATGCGGTTGTGATTTGCTTTCAAAATTGTATCTTTGACATAGTCTGACACACCATCGCTTCTGACCATTACGCCGTTCTGGCTGTTGTGATTTGCTTTCAAAATTGTATCTTTGACATAGTCTGACACACCGTTTTATGACACCACAATGGATTGTGTTACGTTGTGATTTGCTTTCAAAATTGTATCTTTGACATAGTCTGACACACCCTTCCAAGTTTTTCAACCTTAATCACTGCTGTTGTGATTTGCTTTCAAAATTGTATCTTTGACATAGTCTGACACACCAAAGAAATCAAAAGGGATATAGCCGCTATGGTTGTGATTTGCTTTCAAAATTGTATCTTTGACATAGTCTGACACACCTGCTGGTAAATTGTTTGTGGACTGCAAGCCGTTGTGATTTGCTTTCAAAATTGTATCTTTGACATAGTCTGACACACCTGCCGAAAGGCGTGTGTCTTATGATAGTAAGTTGTGATTTGCTTTCAAAATTGTATCTTTGACATAGTCTGACACACCACTCCAGTGATTCTTCCTTTCAAGACAGCCGTTGTGATTTGCTTTCAAAATTGTATCTTTGACATAGTCTGACACACCCGGGAGCCGATGGCGTTACTACTTATACGTGTTGTGATTTGCTTTCAAAATTGTATCTTTGACATAGTCTGACACACCTGGTTCAACTATGTCCCGGCGGCAGACTTCGTTGTGATTTGCTTTCAAAATTGTATCTTTGACATAGTCTGACACACCGTCAGGGCTTTGCGTGAATCATGGTTCGCTGTTGTGATTTGCTTTCAAAATTGTATCTTTGACATAGTCTGACACACCGGCAGCCGAAACAGCAGCGAAAGCCTACGCGTTGTGATTTGCTTTCAAAATTGTATCTTTGACATAGTCTGACACACCAAAACGATTCATTGCAAAGCAAATCGTACGGTTGTGATTTGCTTTCAAAATTGTATCTTTGACATAGTCTGACACACCCTGCTTTTTTAGTACTGCAAGAACCTTGCGTTGTGATTTGCTTTCAAAATTGTATCTTTGACATAGTCTGACACACCTCTTACGCTCTGTTGACCATGAGTTCTTTGGTTGTGATTTGCTTTCAAAATTGTATCTTTGACATAGTCTGACACACCAAAAAGGGAATGGATGCGTCTCAAATTACGTTGTGATTTGCTTTCAAAATTGTATCTTTGACATAGTCTGACACACCGGCAGCCGAAACAGCAGCGAAAGCCTACGCGTTGTGATTTGCTTTCAAAATTGTATCTTTGACATAGTCTGACACACCAAAACGATTCATTGCAAAGCAAATCGTACGGTTGTGATTTGCTTTCAAAATTGTATCTTTGACATAGTCTGACACACCCTGCTTTTTTAGTACTGCAAGAACCTTGCGTTGTGATTTGCTTTCAAAATTGTATCTTTGACATAGTCTGACACACCTCTTACGCTCTGTTGACCATGAGTTCTTTGGTTGTGATTTGCTTTCAAAATTGTATCTTTGACATAGTCTGACACACCTTACTAAGAAATACGGCAAGCAGAAAAAAGGTTGTGATTTGCTTTCAAAATTGTATCTTTGACATAGTCTGACACACCAGAATATGCATATTGTACTCTAAATCAAATGCTTGAGAAGGATGTTAGAACTAAAAAAAGAGTTCTATCCTGTTAACAAAATTCACTATGATGGTGAATTTTGTTTTTTTGTGGAAATTACCTACAAATTAGAAAAGCTCCAATTGTTGATGTATACATTTCCCTTCTACTCTTTTTTGACCTGAAAATATTTCCATTTGACCAAATTGTTTATCGGTAATACAGATTATCCCAATGTCTCCAATTGGGGGAAGAGCAGCTTTTACACGTTTGATGTGTACTTCGGCATTCTCAAGAGATGGACAATGTCTTAGATAAATTGAAAATTGAAACATTGTAAATCCATCTTTGACAATTCTTTTACGGAATTCAGTGTATTGTTTTCGTTCCTTTTTTGTTTGAGTAGGCAAGTCAAAAAGAACAAAAATCCACATAATTCGGTATTCCGATAATCGTTCCACTATATCTCAGGAAAAAGAATCTTACGACACTCTCCACTAAAACATTTATTTAATGATGATGTGGTGAGGCTAACAGCAATCATTAATGGACTTCTTTGTCCGTTTATCTTAACATCAATCACTGGAATTGAAAGTAATTTTATCCTGGTATTGTTATTAATATCTTCATTTCCTTTATCATACAAATCCACAACTATCCTGTCAACATAAGGACGATATGGCTCCATTATATCATCTGCTAAGCAGTATGCATTGTAACGATTGTGATGATGAATCCCTATTGTAGGCAACATTCCACTTGATACTAAACCACGTGCGACAACAGCTCGCAAAATCGCATATCCATAGTTCAGCAAGTTGTTTGGAGGAAAACCTTCACGATAGCGTTTGAATTCTTTGAATAGATTAGCCCAATAATAAGTTGCTGCCCGTGATTCCATATTTCCTACATCTCCACTGCGTACCTCTTCAACCCACTTTAGCATATTCCTTACTTCGACCTTACGACATTCTCTTAAAACAGACGCTTGGTTAGCAATCTTAGCCTGAATCGTTTGTTGCCATAACTGTTTTTTTAAAGGGAGAGAAGCTTCCAATTGGTTCCTGAATCGTTCGTTTTGCACACTATTTCCGGAAAGTGGTAGCATTAATCCTCTAGGGATTCTTTTTCTATCACAAGTGACAACTGCCACGTTATTATCCAATAGAGCCTGTAATACTCCCTGTGTAATTGTGATCTGGTTATTATCTAATACAACAACACCGATATCTTCAACAGGAATAGTCTTTGTATATTCTTTTTTCAAATAATCAGAAAAGGCTTCATTGTTTTCAACTTCAGGTATTTTGATCATCAGTTGACTGTTTTTAACACTGAGGTAAGCTGGGTTTTCAAAAAAAAGAGTCCGTTTTATCATTTTTAAATTACACTTTAAATTACAATGAAAATCAATATTCACCAATTGATACTATTTGACCTATATGATTTATCCGAACTTTTACAATTTTATCAAGTCCCTTTGAACTGCGAAAATCAGTCCAGGTAATATTTCGAGTATTACTTGTAGTGTCTTTTATTGAAGTTTCTAAATGATGCCTAAAAACATAATTTTTAAAGGAAATTTTTTGAACCCTAAATAAATATGGACTTATTAAAGAATAATTATCAGGATTTAATAAGTCAACTTCATTGGGAAAAAAACCAGTAAGTTCATTTGGAAAAACAAAATATTCATTTTGTTTCATACTGAAAAGGAATTGCCATCCATCTTTTTCTTTATACGCTTTATCAATTATTGGCAATCCTAGATTCCTGCGAGCAACCGCTTCAAAAAATGAAACCACATTTTCCTGAATATTACCTTCTGAATCTCTGTATACAGCAACGTGATGATTGTTTCCCGTGTTTACATAATCAACCGGTTGCTTATTGCCCTCATTGTCTAGTAAAAAAATCCCATTTTTATCACGTTTCTCATGGAGATTTTCGGCATTCGTGATACCTGAAATTGTCACTCTCTTTATTGAAATATCTTTATCTTTATTTAACCATATTGGTTTTTTTTCAATATTTAAAAAAGCTTTCCTTGGATCATTCTCATATTCTTTCAACCTGTCTTCCAATATTTTACGAATTTTTAGATCTACCACCTTCTCAATTGATAAATCAGGGGAAATTTCTTTACGAATTGTGTAAATGGTTTTATAAGTAACTGTTTTCACTTTTTCTGGAAGCGTGACAGTTTGTTCCTTGTCAATGTAAATAGGATTCTTTATAGGACTATTTTTCCCTCCAAACGCATTTTGGGGATTATTATCGTATTCTTGTAAACGTTTCCACAAAGCTGTACGATAAATTTGTTTGCTTACAGTTTTAATTTTATCTTCATCAAAAGAAGGTCCAACCTTCTCATCCTTAGTAACATATTGCCTAATGCTGCCGAATATTGTTTCTAAATGTAACTGTCCTCTTGGAGTTTGTTGAATCTTTTTATTAACACCACCATATTTTTGGGTGGTGTTTACATTTTGTGTAATTACTTTGTTTTTTGCTTTAATTGATACCAAAGTATTTTTCAAATGTCGTTTTGCTTGTGCTCTAAATTCATCAAGTGGTATTGGGGGGATAGCTCTGTTGTTCTCAAAGTATTTTGTTTTGAGAGCATATTCGTTGGAAGAAGTATTAAAACTTGCATTTTTATTGTTAAAATACTGGACATAAGCATCTTTAGTAAAGGCAACCGTAAGTGCGTCCATCGCATGGTGGCGATGATCGTTACGCTTTGTCCAATTTTTTATTCTTTTAAGTTGCTTACCTTCATTATTTGTTTCATAATAAGTCAGTCCAAGCCTATCGTATTTATCCCAATTTAACTCTTTCATCACATCAACCAACTGCCAATCATTGCGTAAAACATCAGTTATAGACCCAGTTGTAGTAACCACTCTTTTTACCAAATCACCTAACATTGTTTTTGCATATTTTGTAATATAGCGTGTGTCGCCTAAATCACGGTTAATAAAGCCTTCAGGAATTTTAGCTTCTTGCATTATTAGTTTATTATACTTTACATGAGATAAAACGCCTTTGTTATACAACACAGAAATTCTTTTTAAGTAGTTTTCCAAACTGTTGTCTTCACCTTGTTCTCCATATTTCTCTTTTATGAAATCATAAGCAGTTTTATTCCCTTTTTCAAGGTTTATAGCCCTTAATTCCAGTGTTTTGTTCGAAAAGCTATCGTCAAAAAGTCGTGATTGTGGGATAATATGTTCAATATCAAAATCGCCACTAAATAAAGATCCAGGTGAAATATAAGTATTGGAATACAATGTTTTATAACCATTATCTTTCAATTCCTCATATAATTTATAACGAATTATATCATTGCGATTAACGTAGACCAAACCAAACTGCCCACCTTCAGATAGGGGTTTCGTTAGAATACGCCTATACTCTTCATGTACTTTTGTCGTTTCAGCTATGAATTTTGATAGGTCTTCTCGTTCTTTTGCACTTTTTTTCAATTCACGCGCCAATTCTATTCGGATTTCATCCGGTTTTCCATAGGTGTCAATTATTGCATTGACAACATTTACCATTTGATTTAGTATTTTTTCAACGACGGGATTTCTTAATGAATTTTTCGGTAAAACATCCAGTTTATCCTTAAAAAGCTTCTTTTCAATTTCTTCTTTCGTTAATGAACTGGCAGAGTGACGATACCCAGCGTACAAACAAGCTACATCATATTTATTCCCTTCTTTTAGGTAGGGTAAAATTTTTCGAATGGCTTTTGCCGAAAGACTGCCATAATCATCTTGAAAGACAATTTTAGCTATTTCATTAGCAAATTCTTTCTCAAAACCATATTTATGTGTAATTTGGGAAATAAGCTTCTCTTGACCAGTAGTTGAATCATCACCTTCATAAGAATACAACAGATGCCATAGTTTGTACATTGGCTGTTCATCTAATGGTTTAGAGGAATCAAAATGCAGTATTTGTGTGTTATATCCTAATCCGGTAAATATTTTTTCTACATCTTGTATAATTTGAAAAGCTTGATTCTTAAGGTTTAAATTGTGTCCGGTTTGTTCGACAATATTTTTATATGCCTCGAAAAGTCTGGCTTGTGTTGTATTGCCAGGTATAAAAGCAAAATTTAGATCTAACTCTTGTGGTTTATCAAATAATAATTTCAATACTTCACCTTTCGTGAGCTTTTCTTTCAAAGAAAGTTCCAATGCTAATAATTCTTTTTCTTCCTGGTAAAGTTCTCGTTTACCATAAATTTTTAATTTATCCTCCTGTTCTTCAAAAAGAGAAGAAGCCTTATCCTTTCTTTTTTTATTAATTCTATCTTTTGTGGATACTTCAACATTATTTAACACCTGCCATATCCTAAATTCCTGAAAAAGAGGCGATGATCGTGGAATAACTCTACTCCCTATAGTTTTTATTTTCTTTTTCCCATCAATCTCAATTTCTTCTTTTTTACTTTCAAATTCACAGAAACTTATCAATCCTTTTTGACTTTTGAGTCTGCGTTGGTAGAAAATTATCACGTCACGAATCTCCCTTTTCAAATCATCATTTAGTTCTTTATGGAATTTCGCCTGAGTTTCCCAGAGCACATTATACTCATCTAGATAATCTTGTCGGAAAAAGACCATATTGCGTAAGCTTGCATGAGGATTATTTGCTAAAACTGCCATTTTATATTCACCTACCGTCTGTGGGCGTGTTTGTTTATGAGGAGGCAGATTCTCATATCCAATTACATATTTTTTATTAAAGCACAGCTCTTTACTTCTATCAGATATCAAACCAAGATAACCACTTGAGCCATATATTTGAGCATTAATTTTTGATAAGACAATGGCAATTTCTTCTGGATGTAGTTTTTCATACAGTGCTTTTGAACGCCAAACGAAATTTTCGATTTTTTGTTCTTGCTTGTTGCCATTTCTTTTTAGTCCCACAAGTGTTTTTTGAACTGATATATCTTCATTTTTAGATTCTGTATTATTCCAAATACGTTCTGTCTCTTCCCATTTAAATTGATCCTTACATATTGTCCAAGTAACTTTCTCGTTCTTTCCAAATAATTTATCTTTTAAATCTGTAGTTAGCATCCCAGGATAAAAGGTTGTTTGTTTTTGCCATATTTTGTTAAATTCCGCTTGTAAATCAGAATTATAAAAATCTGGTAAATTTTTCTTTCCTTCATTTATAAGTTTCAAACATAACTCACCTGGTGTCAAGTTTTCGTTATATAATTGCTTTGCTACTTCCATACCATCAATCAGAGTGCCATCTTCTGAACTATTTGATTTTCTGCTACTTTTGTAACCCCGTTTCTTATTTATCATCAATAACACCCGGGAAAATTGTTCCAACGTTATTTCCTCTGTAGCCGCTTTTGCCCGTAATTGGTACGTTTCAAAAGTAGAACGCGGCCCGTTTTCAGAAAGAATTGTGTCATCTGAAATAATATTACTTTTCTTTAAGATTTCTATTAAATTATCACGGCGTAGTTTGTAACGTTGTAAATTGCGTCTCATACTTCGCTTTAGAGTACGGTCAGCATTTGTAGTAATGCTTTTTCCTTTTTCAAAATTCTGTTGTTCATCAATAGTAAGTGGATTTACACGCACTCCCAAACGAATGATTGCTGATTTTTCTTGTTGGTTTTCAGCTTCGTTTACTATTGCCCAACCAATACTATTTGTGCCCAGATCTAAACCTAAAACTCGTTTCATAAGTAATAAATTATAATATTTCTTGTCTTTTATTATTTTCTTTTTTAAATTTGTTCCACAATTTTGAAGCAAATCACAATAAGGATTATTCCGTTGTGAAAACATTAGGGTGCCCTCGTCCTTTAACTGGGGGCATTTTTTATATCACATAATCAAGGTGCTCAAAAATATGTACTCATTCCGCCAAAACTTAACGTAGTCACAAAAATATTCCTGTAAAGGTTTAGTAGGAAATGATGTGTAAATTTAGATGTTCAGTGCATTAATGTTCGGAGAAACTTCTCCGAATATGGTTTAAATATTTATTCATTAACAAGTTACAAGGTTTAAAAAATGGGATGAGAATTCATAGATTTGTGTTTCACGATAATGGAACCTGGATACGACTTGATTGAAACTTATTTGAGGATCCATCGTTCTTTTGTTTTATTGCTCACAAAGATACGATTACCTCTTTTTTCATGCGCTTGGACGTCTATAACGTCATGGTTGTTTCATGATACATATTTTTTACAAACCATTTTCTGATATCCTCAAAACAGACGTCAATTTTCCCGTTGAACCCATGATCCATATCTTTATATTCTATGTAACTTAAATTTTGTTTGCCTGAATGATGAAACTCGTTCACGATATAACGGCTACTTTCGACAGGACAATTGGTATCTTTTTCTCCATGCAATAATAATATCGGAATGTCAATATCATTGATGTAACGGGTTGAATTGTACGTATAATAATTCAACCATTCCTCTTCTTTTTTAGACCTGTTGGACTTGTGCAATAAAGATTCGATTTTTTTTAAGGATACCTCTGAGCTGTGAGGCAATGAAAAATTATTTCTTTGAATGAAGAAACATTCGTACAAAGAGAGAACCCCGGAGCTTATCAGAATCATTCCTTTCACAGCTTCTTTTTTATTGAGCCTGAAGTATAATTCCGGCAGGAATGCTCCTCCTTCCGAAAAACCGATTAAGATGATGTTCTCATATGTTCTTGCATCTAAGAATGAATTGATTGCTGTTGCATAACCGGATATTCGATGGTCAATATTCCACTCGTTTTTTCTATGCACTTTTCCCGGCTTGGTATCCGGTTTTTCGGGAATGAAGAAATCGTATTTTAATGTGATATATTTATAGAAATAATACCCAAATGTAACCGAACGCCATCGAAAAAACGATTTTCGGCCTAATGCAGATCCTGCCCCACTCCCGTCAATATAAACAAACAGGTATTCGCTATCATGTCCAATCGTATTTTGGAAAAAATAACTATTTACGAACCCGTTTCTATATGGCGTTTGTGCGAGTTCATCGATTTGGTACAGATCATCTTGAGCATTCACCATATTTGCAAACATCAGGGCAAGTAAAATTATTGTTGCCGTTAATATTCTTACATATGTGGTTGTTGATATCATCATAATGTCCTTAAATGTCTTCGTTTAAATATGAGCGCACCTACTCCAAAGTAGATGATCGAAAGAACGATTATAGATATAATTTCAGGCATTATATCTGATACTTTCATATTCATTATCAGTGTTTTATTCAACGCACTGATTGCATGTGAAGGAGACATAAGGCCTTGAAATGTGATCGGATAACCAGCTATCGTAAAGAGGGTATTGCTGTGCATAGGAAAAGCCGCTCCCGAGAAAAACATGAACAGGAACATCGGAAAACACCCGACAACCAGCACCTCGTTAGCCGATTTAGTTATAGCTGCAACGACCAGGCTAAAAGCAATCATCGACATACTTGTCAACACGGCAACCAGAACCATTACAGGCAACGAACCGCTATAGCCGAACCCAAGAAGTATTGCAGTAAAAAGGGTCAGCAAAACGGCCAGCACACCTATCAGCAATTGCACAACGCTTATGCCTCCAAAATAAGCCAACGGGGGGAGTTTTGAAAGCTTCAGGCGTATAATGGTCTTGTTTTCCACTTCGGATACAAAGGCAATGCTGGCAGTAAACATCAACATAATGAGCGATATGATTAATATACCGGGAACCAGCAGATCAAACTCCCCAATAGCGCCCGATTCTCCAAGCGGGGTTTCTTTCACTTCTACAACCCTTTTGCTACCGGTAACTTTGGAAATATATTCGTTTATCATTTCATTTATCCAAACGGCGCTGATAAGGTATTTCTGACTGGTCAAATCGCCTATAAACTCCACCTGCGGCAAATTAGTATGATCATTTGCAAGTTTTTTTTCAATCGTTTGAGAAAATAAACGATCAATGATGATCAGTATATCTGCTTTGTTATTCCGCACCATTTCGATTCCTTGTTCTTTTCCGGCAGCGGTGCACACAGAAAACGTTACGGCGGCCATACTGTTCCCTTTTTGTTTGAAGAAAAACTGGAAGTCGCTGCCGTAATTTACGAAACTGTCTTCGACCGTTATGCCTCGATCGGTATTTACCACGCAAATCTTGTACTGTTGCGGAGAGGATTCGGTCATCAGATCATAAATGAATAGGAAAAACGGGCCCATGGAAAGGGTGAGAAGCAGTACCCAATAGTTACGTATCTGCTCTTTAAAGCTCTTTGTGATAATGCTTACGAACTTCATTGGCGCAAACTCCTTCCCGTTAAATGAATAAATACATCTTCCAGCGTGTTTTCCCTGAATTTAAGCTCTTCGATTTTCAGCCCTGATTCTTCGGCTAACTTTTTGATTTCTACTACGCGATTAATCATATCTGTGTGCGTAAAAAGGAGAATATTGCCGTTTCTGGTCAGCTGAATAGGAAATAATTTCATTTTCTCGATAAAATCGTTCAGGACAGATTCACTCACATCTTCCGTCAGCATTTCGAGAATATCACCCTCACCCATTGTTTTCTTGAGATTCTGAGGCGTATCAAGCAGTAACAATTTTCCATGGTCAATAATGGCAAGCCGGTCTGTAATCCGGTCGGCCTCATCCATATTATGGGTAGTAAGAATAACTGTTTTCTCCTTTTTGCACGACCTTATATAATCACGGACCAGCATACGGCTTTGCGGGTCAAGCCCGGCTTCCGGTTCATCAAGTATCACTATTTCGGGGTCGTGGATCAAGGCAAGGCATATATTCAGCCGGCGTTTCATTCCTCCTGACAGGTTACCGGCCATCACATTGGTTTTATCGTCCAACCCCAAAAGGTGCAACAACTTAAATGCCCTTTTTTTCAATAACTGAAACGGCTGGTCGTACATCTGTCCCATAAACAACAATTGTTCCAGGCAGGTTAGCTTAGGATAATAGATATTCTCCTGAGGGCAGTACCCGATGAACGACCTGCGGTCTTTGCGCACGTTACCGGGGAACGTGATTTTTCCTTCTGAAACAGGCAGCAGCCCGCAAATCATATTGATTGTGGTTGTTTTACCTGCACCATTGGGGCCTAAAAGCCCGAAGATTTCATTTCGGTAAATTTCCAAGCTTAAACCATTAACCGCAGTCAGCTCACCAAATCTCCTGGTAAGGTTGTGTATCTGTATTGCTACGATTTGTGGTACATTCGTTTTAACCATACCATCATTTTTTCATTATTTTAGGGCGTTGTGAATAAAAATATGCTGGATCTCTTTTTCAATATCGGGAAGTGAAATGGAAGGGTCTAAAAGCAGGTATCCCAAAAAACCATCAAGGCATGAGATAAACGAAATTGCCATAGCTTGGGCATTGCCCTCTTTGAACACACCGAGCGTTTGTCCTTTTGCAAAAAGGGCAGCAAAATACTCAAATGTTTGTTGTGATGATTGCCTGTAAAAATGCAATATTTGAGGATTGGAGAACGATTCGTTCATCGTGAGAAAATAGAGCCTGAGTTCCGGTTTATGTTGATTCCAATAATGTAGGTAATCCGTAACGAAAACCTTTAAGCCCTCTGCAATGGAAAGGTTATCCTCAATGCGGAGCATCAGTTCGTGAACCGGTTCTGACAATTTTACATTTGCCATATAAAGTATTTCAGCCTTATTCTTAAAATGGTGATATAAGCCTCCTTTACTTAATTTTGCCCTATTGGCAATACTCTCCATTGAAGCGAATTCATACCCTTTTTCAATAAACTCCGTGATTGCTGCTTCAATAATCTCATTCATTCTTTTCTCTTTCTTCTCAGTCATGTTCGTTTTGCTATTCTTTTTTTGATCGATAAAATGTTACATTCTCTCCATTCCAGCAATCGCTATCAGGTAATACATTTTCATAGGTTTTAATGTCGGTAAAACCTTTTTGCTTAAGAATTGGGACTAACTCTTCTTTTTTGTAGTAATGGTTCCAAAAAATATAAGTACTCACCTCTTCCTTTTCTCCAATTACTATATGATGGTTTGCAAGCACTTTCGCTTCGGGGTAATGGTGTCCGTTGGCTAATGCAATGTATGGTGTGTTTTTCCAGAACCCGGTTTTTTGAACCTCCCACGATTGTGCAATAATTTTCTTATCAAGGTTCTTTTCGTTTACTACATCGCAGATAAATAATCCTCCTTTTTTTAAAGCTTTGTAGATTTTTTCCAAAACCTTATCCCTTTCGTCCGGGAGCAATGCGCAAAAATCAAGATAGATGAGCATTACCAGGTCAAACTGTCCCTCAAAGTTCATATCCAGGTAATTTTGAACCATATATTCAATCTTTAGCTGTTTTTCCTTTGCCTGGCTTATGGCATATTGAATGGAACTTTCAGAGAAATCAATTGCTGTAACTGAATGTCCCTTCTGTGCCAATAATTCTGCGTAAAGACCCGGACCACAACCCAAATCCAGAATATTCATTCTTTCCTTACCTGTATTACCCAGAATCCATTCAGCAAGGTTTTTTATCTTTTCATGGCTTCTGCTGGCAATGTCGTGATTAGGGTTTATATGTAGTTCAAGAAGCTGTTTAGAGATATATGGGTCTGTCCACATTACAGAATTCCCTTTCTCATAAAGTTGTGGTTTACTTGCAAGTTTAGTAATGAGTTCTATGTTCATACTTTTTTTGTTTTTTTAATATTGATGCTTATATTTTTAAAACCGACGGTCGGTTTGTAAAAGTATTGAGACTTTTCTAGAAAAGCAAGAAATATTATTGATTTTACATTAGATTAACTTGGTGATAACTCTTATTCAACTCTTTACCATTTTTAGGCTTGAAAAGTATTATAAGGAAAGGTGAAAATTTCAAAAATAGAATGTTCGTAAAACATTCAAACCAATAAATTGTCAATTATACACTCTTGTCAATGATTTTTTTTCTGTCATTTTGCAATGATTTATGCTTCAATTTTTATATGTGGCTTTTCGGTGTCTTTTTACACTTGGCGGTAACGGATTGGCGCTTTGCGTTCGGGCGGGTTGGCGGGACGAAGTCCTGTCAACACGAGGCGAATGCAGGTGTGGGCTACGAAGCTCCAAATTTGCACATCACCCCGCCTGACGTAAAGCCCGTGTTAGCTGACGTTATTTTTTATCTCTTCCAATCTGTTTCAATGCTTCTTCTATCACTACATCTTTTCCTTTCAAAAAGATATCCGCACTTTCTTGTACTTCTATATCGGGTTTTATTCCAATGCCGATAAACTTGTTTCCGTCAATATCCCAATCATTTTTCGTACAAATTACAGCACCTATTCCATACCCAAGATTTAGATTGATGGGATTACCGGTACTTCCTCCCGTAGGCATTCCGATAATTTTTCCTCTTCTCATTCCTCTAAAGGTTACACAAAAATTCTCAGCAGACGAAAATGTTACGGCGTTTACCAATACTACTATCGGCTTAGTATAAATATTCTCTTTTTTTACGGGTGTCATATCATAAGGTGCTTCCATGTACCATTCTTGTGGATATCCCCACGAACCGTGTGCGGCAATGTACATGCGGCTGCTCCATCTGCTTTTCTTAATGGGTTGGGAAGAAAAATGACGAAGAATGTAATCGGCGTAGCTCGAATTTCCTCCCATATTATCTCTTACGTCTATAATCAAGGCATCTGTTTTCTTGATGTTTGAATATAACGCATCGAATTCTTTTTCGAAATCATTGCCCATGAAGGTATTTATTTTCAATAAACCTACATTGCCTTTCAATGTTGTGAAATTAAAGATTCCATTTCCGGGAAGATCCCATTGAATGTTTCGATGACTTTCGATTGTAAAAGTTTTGCCATCTCTATTTTTAAATAAAATATTTGAAACTTTAGTGCCTTTCTCTTTGGTCAGCTCAAATTCGGCATAAGGTGCATAATCCAGCCACTGAGATGTAGATGCGGACTTGAGTGGACGTTTATAACGATTGGCATACTCCATTACGTTCAATCCGTCTATTTGAATAATTTCGCTGCCTATTTCTAACCCTTGCTTTTGAAAAACGCTGCTTTGCACGCTTGTTACAAAAACACGGGTTCCTATTCGTTTTGTTTTGAAGGGAAAAGGTCTTATCCATTCCAAACCATTCTCAGAATTCTGCTCATAAATGTAAGTGTGTCCATCTTTTAGTTTTGTACATAAACGCTGTAATTCGCGGACATATTCATCCTTTGATTTTGTAGCTAAAAGTATGGGAAGAGTGCTCTCACATAGGCTGTCCCAATCGAAAGTCAAATCATTGTAAAATACATAATTATATTTTACTTCCGTACAAAATTTTGACAGAACATAGGCTTTTTGCGCATCAGTCAGGTTCTTCGATGTATCTTGTGCTTTTAAAGCGATAACATTCAATATCGATACACAGAAGAACAATAAGAGAATCCTTTTCATTTTGAATTTGTCTTTATTATGTCAGGTAACGGACGGAGTGTATGTGCCGTAAGGGATTGCGTGGCAGTTACCTATCCACCGACACGAAAGTTTGAGCGGGCTATAACGCTTGAATACTCACTGAAACCCTTATGGCATATACACTATGTTAGCAGTTCGTTGTTTTTTATTTCAGTTTCTTCATTGTGTTGCTTGCAAGTAACGATTTCATTTGTGTTATAGCTACTTTGTTAAGTTGTAGAAGTCTTTCGCTTTGAGGCACTCCTTGTCGGATTAGTAAAGCGTTCACGCTCTCCATATTGCTTAACACCACAAGCTGTTCCAATGTTGCGTAATCTCGTATATTTCCTGTTTTGTCAGGATTATTCTCTCGCCATTCTTTTGCCGTAATTCCGAAAAGGGCAACATTCAACAAATCGGCTTCGTTGGCATACACAAAACTCGCTTGTTGTTTGGTAATTTCCTGCGGAATAAGGTTTTCTTTTATTGCATCGGTATGAATTTGATAGTTCACTTTGGCAAGAGTTCGTTGCAAATTCCATTCTAATTTTAAACGGTCGTTTTCTTCACTTTTGAGGCGTTGAAATTCTTTTACAAGATATATTTTGAATTGCGGACTAATCCACATCCCAAACTCAAAAGCAATGTCGGGATGAGCGTAAGTTCCACCATATCGCCCTGCGGTAGCTTTCAATCCAATTGCATTTGTCTTTTCGACCCATTCTTTTACGCTTATTTTATAGCTATTTAGCCCTGCTTGACTTTTAATTATGGCGAATTCGCCATAATTAAAATTAGGATTGTAAACCGTTTCCCAAATACCAAGATATTCAATCGTATTCCTATTTCGTAGCCAATCAGAAATAAAAAAATCGCCGTCTTTGGCTTTTAGCATATCAGTTAAAGAAATGTATTCCTGCTCTTTGACGAGAATAACCGTAATTTCTTTGCCCTCAACTTTTATGATTTTGTTTTTAGCCATAGCTTTATTTCAATATGATAATCCACAAAATTAAATAAAATCGCTCGAAAACAGCTGCTTTATCGCAATTATTTATCTGTCAGACTTTTCTTATGTTTTTTGATTTTCTTTATTGCCCAATCGTAGTGGCTTGCAGTTGCCGAAACACAGTAACTACCCAAACTCGTTGTGCCTGTCCAATCAAAAAACTTGTTGGCAAAAAGTTGTTCGTTGGTAAATGTATCAATCAAACGCATTGCCTCTTCGTGACTTTTTTGTAAAGCGGATATTGCTTCCTGATAGGGTGTAGTCTGGTGCTTTTTCCAAAATTCAACGTTCATTTGTGGGTAGGTCTTCCAATTGTAAGGTTCGGGCAGAAAACTTGTTTTCTTTCCCACCATGTTCGAACTTATCCAATTTAGCAACAGTTGGTGCCATTCGTACAAATGCACTAATACGTCTCTAATGTTTCTATCTCTATCCTCAAACGAGAATGTTTTTTCTTGTTCATCTGTGTTTAGTGAGTTTATTAGAGCAAATAGTTTCTTGAAATTTTCTTCGCTTTGCTCAAGAAGCTGTTGTTTTGTTGTAGGACGTGCCATAAAAATTTGATTTTTTGTTTGTTCTGCATGCTGTCGGTTGTTCCTTTACAATGACTGCTAACGGATGGCGGTATGGTTAGTTGCCGATTTCGAAGCACTTTCCTATCAAGTTACAACTACTTTTGATACGAGCTGTATTGCTCGAATACGTACTGCAACTGCAATTAACTATACCGCATGTTACCGCCTGGTGTTCAATATTCTATCTTGTGGGTTATTTCCAATTTAGACTTGCTTTCTTATCATCGTTATTAGCGCCAAATTAATCAATTGTCTTGGCTACTCTAAACCCAACCTCGTTAATAGCAATATTAGGTGCTGCACTCCATCTTTTTGCTATACGGCTAAATGCATTGTTCCCTGCCCATCCACAACCTCTCCATACTTTAGTGGGTTCGTTCACATGATAGGGAGGCCGGTCATCACCATTAACTGGTCCTTTGGGGTTCAACGTTAACGAATATCTGTAATAAATTTTACCATACCAGTCCCAGCACCATTCCCAAACATTGCCTGTCATATCATATAAACCAAACGGAGATGCATTGCTATGGGTCTTTACTCCATGCCTCTCTTTGCCATCATAGAAACCAACAGGCATGGTAACCGTATTAAATGGCCTATAAGCTTTGCTTACCCAGTAATTAATGTAAGAGCTATCAATCTCATTCCCCCAGGCAAAAGTATAACGTTTATTACCTCGGGCTGCATACTCCCATTCCGCCTCCGTGGGCAATCTATACCCGTTTTTAGTACTGTCCCACGACCAGTTAGATAAGTTATATACAGGCTGCAACTTTTCAATTTCACTTAAAAAATTACAAAATGCAATAGCTCCGTACCATGTAACTCCATGCGCGGGGTGATTTTCGCGTGATTCACGGAACTCAATTTTACTGTCATTAATAGATATTCCATACTGCACGCCTAACAGTTCATCGTCAATCAAGTGGGTAATACCGAGGTATTTTACTCCATCTTTTCCAACTAAATCACCATTACGTATAGCTGCATAACCTTTTTTAATTGCCCAATTCATCACATTGCAAAATAACTGGTTTGTAATCTCGTATTTGCTCATTGCATAGGCAGTTGTAAGAGAAATTTTGTGAATGGGTTGCTCATCAGCAGTGCTGTAGTCAGGGTCGTCCATAAATGGCTGTTTCGCTAACTCTTCATCAGAGGAACCCATGAGAAACCTAGCTGTTTCCCCTTTTTCTACTATTGTTATTAGTTCTATCGAAATTTCTTTTTCAAATGATGTTTGAAAGCAGCCTTCAAGGGTATCAACCTTTTTAGAACAACCGCAATTAGTTTCTCTTTGCGTAGAATTGCTACTTAAAGAAATTAATATCAATAAGAAAATGAAGGCAATTGGTTTCATAGTAATTCGTTAACGGTTAACATAAGTTTCTCACAGGATTTCAATGTGGTGTTTTTATCATTGCAGGAATCAAATAAATCAATACACATATAAACAGTATCAATCCCACTAGTGTCCAAAGAAAAATAATTTAGTTCTTTGTAATAATTTATTATACAATTAGTTGTAAGCAAAATTGGCGCGTGTCGATTTGAATTGATTGTGGATCTTTGCCGTCTGAATGAAATCACAGACTGCATGAACAGCGGAAAATATCTTTTCAGTCAACTCGTTGAGTTTTTGCCTAAGCGAATATTTGATGGAATTGTCAAGAAGTATAACGGAGACAAGTATGTGAAGACCTTCACATGCTGGAATCAGCTTCTTGTAATGATGTTTGGACAACTTTCCAGCTGCGACAGCCTCCGGGAGGTCATTTGCATCATTGACGCCATCAAGAACAAGAATTACCATCTCGGATTTGGCATCGGAGACATCAAGCTTAGCAATGTTGCCTATGCCAATGCGAACCGGGACTACAGGATATTCGAGGAATTCGCCTACTTTATGATAAATCTTGCGCAGAGCAAGAGGCTTGATAGGGAGTTTATGCTGCATGGAAAGTTCTATGCCTTTGACTCCACAACCATTGATCTCTGCTTGAGTTTGTTTCAGTGGGCTTTCCGAACGACTAAGGGAGGTATCAAGGTGCACACGTTGTTTGACGTTGTGACCCAGATACCGACTTACATTCATATCACGGAGGCTAAAGTTCATGATGTGAATGCGATGGATGACATTCCGTATGAGCCGTATGCTTTCTACATCTTTGATAAAGGGTATTTTGACCTTGCCAGACTGTACAGAATCAATATTATCGACTCGTTCTTTGTCATCAGACAGAAGTCTCATCTCAACTATGAGATTGTTGATGGTGAAGACTTGCTTGAAGGCACGGATAACGTTCTGCTTGATCAGAAGATACGCCTTACTGGGTATCAGACCAAGAAGAAATATCCGGGTAGTCTCAGGAGGATAGTTTACTATGCTCCTGAACTGAAGAGAACGTTCACGTTCCTGACCAACAACTTCGTGCTCAAGGCCAGTGATATAGCCTTGTTGTATAAACAGAGGTGGCAAGTGGAACTTTTCAGGTGGATAAAGCAGCATCTTCGTGTAACGTCCTTCTGGGGCAATACTGAGAACGCTGTTAGAATACAAATCTATGTTGCGGTTATCGCATATTGTTTGGTAGCCATTGTTGAGCACGACTGCATACTTAACAGGACGACGTTCAATGTTCTGAGAGTAATCAGCAGGGTGTTGACAGATAAGACTCAGGTTCGAGACCTCTTTAATGGATCCGAAAAAATGCCCGATGTATGTGATCAACCTGTTCAACTAGAGATTGCGTTTAAATATTAATAGGGGGCATTTTTTATATCACATAATCAAGGTGCTCAAAAATATGTACTCATTCCGCCAAAACTTAACGTAGCCACAAAAATATTCCTGTAAAGGTTTAATAAACTAATGCTAACACGTGCTCTTTGTCACAGTCTTGGCCGCTTAGCTGTTGAGGTCAGTTTCATGTTCGGGTTCCTGGCTATTCGTAAATAGCGGGTACCAGTAAAAATCGACCTTTGGTTTTTTTGTTTTTCTATCCTGCCTATGGCTCCGGCTGGGTGAGCTGGACTGCATAGCCGAGTTTTTCCAGTTCTCTCTTCAGGATCGAATGTCCTACTGCTATCAAGGCTCTCTTCTTGTCTCTTTTTGCCTCTTCTTGCTGCCAATCGGTGATATCTGGCTGAATAAAACGTATTTTTAGTCCTTGTTGCAGCCCACGCTGCTTCCGTTATTACTGCTTTGACTTGTTTGTTCCCATGGGTAGTTCTTCCACTTTTTTTTTACCGGCACTTTCGTCGTTTCCCGGACACATACCAGCCCAGGATGCCAGGTGCTTCTATGTCGGAAAAACGCTCATATCCAAGCTGATTTCTGCTACAAGATCTTCTACTGTTTTTGTACTCAGGCCCGGTATTGCTTTAAGATTCTCAAGAACGTTGTCATAACCGGAAAGCCCCTCTTTGATCCGTGCATTAAGGTTTTTTATTACAGCTTCGGTCGATGCGATATCTTGCCGGATAAGACCCAAAAGGTAGATGTGACGGGCATTGACTATCCAAACTTTTAAGGATGTCGGTTCAAGTACATGATAAACAGGCTTCCCATAAATCCCCGTACTTTCCATGGCCACGTGTGTGACCCCGTTTTCCAATAACCAGTCTTTCATTTCTGTCAAAGAGCGCGTGAAGGTCCCGAACTCCCGGGTTTCCGCATCCCCTGGATACGACTTGATTGAAACTTATTTGAGGATCCATCGTTATTTTGTTTTATTGCTCACAAAGATACGATTACCTCTTTTTTCATGCACTTGGACGTCTATAACGTCATGGTTGTTTCATGATACATATTTTTTACAAACCATTTTCTGATATCCTCAAAACCATAATTTCCCCCATTATTTTAGGGCATTGTGAATAAAAGTATGCTGGATCTCTTTTTCAATATCGGGAAGTGAAATGGAAGGGTTTAAAAGCAGGTATCCCAAAAAGCCATCAAGGCATGAGATAAACGAAATTGCCATAGCTTGGGCATTGCCCTCTTTGAACACACCGAGCGTTTGTCCTTTTGCAAAAAGGGCGGCAAAATACTCAAATGTTTGTTGTGATGATTTCCTGTAAAAATGCAATATTTGAGGATTGGAGAACGATTCGTTCATCGTGAGAAAATAGAGCCTGAGTTCCGGTTTATGTTGATTCCAATAATGTAGGTAATCCGTAACGAAAACCTTTAAGCCCTCTGCAATGGAAAGGTTATCCTCAATGCGGAGCATCAGTTCGTGAACCGGTTCTGCCAATTTTACATTTGCCATATAAAGAATTTCAGCCTTATTCTTAAAATGGTGATATAAGCCTCCCTTACTTAATTTTACCCTATTGGCAATACTCTCCATTGAAGCGAACTCATACCCTTTTTCAATAAACTCCGTGATTGCTGCTTCAATAATCTCATTCATTCTTTTCTCTTTCTTCTCAGTCATGTTCGTTTGGCTATTCTTTTTTTGATCGATAAAATGTTACATTCTCTCCATTCCAACAATCGCTATCAGGTAATAGCTCAAGCAACTGTTTAGAGATATACGGGTCTGTCCACATCACGGAATTTCCCTTCTCATAGAGTCGGGGTTTATGGGTAAGTTTATGAATGAGTTCTATGTTCATAGAGTGATTTACTATAGTTTTGATCATTGAATAAAGACCGACCGTCGGTTTGTAAATATATGAAGACTTTGATTCAAAAGCAAAAGATATTTTTTGAATTTTATGTGCAAGTATTTGACAAAGGATATAGAGATCTAATTACCGATTTAACCGGACAGCAATGAATCGAACAGTCATGATTGCCCATGCAAGCAGGATCATGAGAGCTGAAATCAAAAGAAAATTGGAAATACAATTCAGGAGGTACGGAAATAACAACCCCAAACCCAAACCGGCACTGATGACATCGGTTGCTGTTAATCACACAAGCATTTAGCACCCAGTCCTAAAAGCACTGCTATTGTGAAACTTGCCAAAGTGCCGATCAGTACATATTCTGTTGTGCGGATTTCCTGTGCCTTGTTTAATTCACCGAAGCGGAAAACGGATTTTGCAGCCAACAAGAATCCTACTCCTTCTATTTTTCCTGTCAGGATAAAGGTCAGTATCAGTATTCGCTCCAAATATCCAATCCATTTCCCGGCATTGGGAAGACTCTTATCCTCTATTTCATTGGGTGTCCATTTCTTGATGAACATTCCCAAAAGAAGAGAGGAAGGTTGAAGTATGAGAAGATAGGCAGAGGCAATAACCCAAAATTGACCGGAACGACCATTCTCAAATATAATTATCCAATGAGAAAGGTCTGTAAAGAATACTGCCCATAAAAAAAGAATGATGAAAAGATGAGCCATTTGGTCGATGATAAATGTCTTTAATTCTTTCTCCTTTCCCTTATTGTTTTTAAACCGGTCTATCAGCAGATGAGTGGTAAAGACAACAACGGGAATAATCCAATTCTTCCATTGTGCCACAAACAGGTAGGCAAGTACCGCATGGATGAAACTATGTAGCATCAGATAGTATATCCTCTTACCTCCTTCTGATTTCTTTCCCTCACAAATTTTGTCTGTCTGTAAGGTAAAGTCGCCAATAAGATGGGCACATACCAATCGTAACAAGATGATTAAGTTCACGGCGCAATTTCTTTGGAGATGAGACTGTGATACCGTTCTAAGTAGAGTTTGATCAGATACTCTTTGGCTAATCCCAATAGCTTACTGATAGTCTGGGGAGTTTTGCCGATTTTCAAAGCTATTTTCTTTTGAGGCATATCGTGTAGTAAACTCATAAAAATAACTTCGGCTTGTGCCTGTGTCCAATGAGAAACAATATCATCGGCAAAAGCTGTACTGACTTTCAATTCTTCGTTCATATTTGTCCACCTTGTGTGTATGGTCAGTTTTCTTTTTTTGATGAGATCCATCGATCTCCCGGAAAGGCGAAAAGCTTCTCCATCTGACACAATAATGCTTTCTGAAAGGAAGGCAACCGCGCCAACACCTATCGCCATACGAGCATCCCATAACTGCTTACTTCCCGTAGGAGTACGACTCATCAGGGCTGCACGGAATAATATGGCTATATCCAAAACTTTCTCGGGGTTATCCACGAGAATTTGGAAACTGTCTCCTCTGAAAAACTCGATTTTCAAATCGGAAACTGTTTTCAGTTCATCGACAATTTCTTGCAATACCCGTAATAGTGTATCGCGCCACTCTGCTTTGATAGTAGATGAAGATACAATATCTCCGGTTATAACTCCTTTTATATTCATTCTTTACGACTTTTAAATATGAATGTAGTTGCAAAGGTAATAGAAAGGATTGAAATAAACAGCCATATTTGGGTGATATTTTACAATCAGCCCATAATGGCTGTTTTTAGAAAAACAGCTATGTTGGGTTGTCGGCAGGGTGGTGGGTCATTTATGATAGTTTTGATCATTGAATAAAGACCGACCGTCGGTTTGCATATATATGAAGACTTTGATTCAAAAGCAAAAGATATTTTTTGAATTTTATGTACAAGTATTTGACAAGGGATATAGAGATCTAATTACCGGTTTAACCGGACAGCAATGAATCGAACAGTCATGATTGCCCATGCAAGCAGGATCATGAGAGCTGAAATCAAAAGAAAAACCGACGACATGTTCATCCCGGTCACAGCTGCAACACCTCCAAAAAACAAAGGAGATATAAATTGTCCGAACCATGCACAGGCCATGCCTACTGACATTGCTTTTACTGACAAAGATTGAGACACATGATTGGAAATACAATTCAGGAGGTAAGGGAATAACAACCCCAAACCCAAACCGGCACTGATGACAGAAGCATACAAAACAGGCAGCAGCGGTGCGTTATTTTTCTACATATCTTGTGGTAAAATAATCATCCGGTATATGCGGGTTAAATTTTATCTGTTCAATGGTTGAAATCGATTTCCGGTTGTTAAGCAGGTTGATCATCTCTATTTCTTTCAGCTTATAGCGGTGGTTTTTTGTATCAACCTCTGTAATTGATTTCACAGTCATTACTTTCTCTTTTTCACCGGTAAGATTGAAGTAAACCGCTTTCCTGATTACAAAATCTTTTTTCCCGATGTAGGAAATCTTTTTAGAAAAGCCATTTTCTTCTTCACTGTCTTTGTTTTTGGGTATTATCTCCAAAACATAACAGGCCTCGCCGTTTACTGTTTCTTCGGTCAGGAATTTGTAATTGAAATCTTCGACTGTTGGCAATGCCATATCAGCATACGAGAATTCAGAGCCCATAAAGCTTTTGGCATTCTCGGAACTGATGATCCGTCGGGTTTTACGCAGAGCCGGCATAAAAATCCATTTGTCATCGGGTTTGTCGTGATAATCGTACGAGAGGAACCCGGTACCTTTTACATCGGCAGGCTCGGTAAACTTTACCATTTTTTTCTCAGTCAGCCCGTTATCGTATAACTTACTTAACATAGACATTTTTCGAACCCGTTTTTCTCCGTTTTTTCCAATGATAATAAGGGTCGAGATGGCCTCGGTTCCCGTTACCCGGGTTACTTCAATACTTTTGTGCTGTACCTCTTTAGCTGTAGGCGTTTGTGATGATGCTACATTACTAATGCCGCTTATAAAAAGGATAACTGCTGTTAATGTAATTTTTTTCATACGTCTATTTTTAATTGATTCCACATTATTTTTTAGGCCCGGGCGCAAGGAATTTTGGTTTTAAAACCATGCACAAGGCCGGAACCAGAAGCATCCCCCCAATCAAGCAAGTGAAAATGATGACAACCATCAGTATCCCGAAGAATCGAACGGAGAGGAAAGAGGAAAAGATAAGAGCGGTAAAACCGACAATGACGGAAACAGCATTCAGGATGATCCCCCTGCCCGAAGTATGAATGGTTTGCTGTATGGCTTTCACAACATCAATTCCATTTATGCATTTTTCGCGGCAACTCCATACAAGGTGAATGGTATAATCGATGCCTACTCCTATCATAATGGAAGAGAGCAATGCTGTAGTAAAGTTAAGCTCGATTCCGGCAAAGCCCATCATACCAAACAATATAAGCATCGCCATTAAAAGGGGTATGGTTTGTAAGGCCGCTCCTTTAACAGAACGAAATGACACAGATAATATGAAAAAAACGACAATGATTGACATGGCCAGGGAGATAAACTGACCGTTAACCACGCGCCTGTCCATCTCCGAAAACACATCGGCATTACCTCCGGTAAATTTTACTTCGGGTATATCTTTAACCATTGTTTTGATCTCTTTCACACACTTTCGTAAAACAGGAGTGTCCATTTCTTTAAAGCGCACCAGCAACAGGGCTTTTTCAAAGTGAAAGTCCACCATTTTTTCCAAATCATCGGGATCTCCGTTCATCAGGTATAATTCAAAAGATTGTGAAACAGCCTCGCAGGAAGAGGGAATTTTATCGTAAAGCGTATCGCCGGGGCTGTTCAAAGCCCTGCTTATCTGGCGGGTTACCTTCGCAATTGACTGGGTGGCGCCCACTTCCGGCATTTTCATTATCTCTTTTTCCAGACTGTCAATTTTAGTAAGCAGGCCGGGTTCTTTCAGATTGCCTTCGAACACAACTGAAAACGGGCAAAAACCTCCAAGCTTCTCATTCATTATTTTCGATGAAACCTTAGCCGGGTGCCCATCAGGATATAGTCTGGCAGGGTTTGTATTGACCGATAATTTAAATACGCCCAAAGAGATAGCCAACGTGATAGCAAGCAGAGAGAAAATTACGGTACGGGATTTCTCAATAACCAGACGGCTTATGAATAAGAGCATTTTGTGCAGGAATCCCTTATTGCCTTGGGTATTGGCAGGGGTTACAACAGGCTTCGGTTTGGGAAGCAGCGAGCTTATAGCAGGTATAAACAGCAGGCTGGCCATAAGGGCAACGGCAATCCCTACGGCACCTAAAACTCCCAATTGCCATGCCGGAATAAGAATGTGTCCCAACATACAGAGCAACCCTGCCATAGTGGTAAGGCCTGCAAGAAGAATGGGTTTACCCAGGCTGGCGGCCATACGAATCGATATTTCTTTTTTTGAAAAGGAATTACCGGGATAATTATCGTCCTGATAATGCGATAACATATGTACGCCATAACTATTAGCGGTAGCAATCAGCAGGACCGGCAAAATGATGGTAACTACCGTGAAATCCCATCCAAATAAAGGAATGAAGCCTAAAGAAATAAAAATGGAAAAAATAACAACCACAGAAGGCAGCCATACTCCCATCCATTGTCGGAAACTAACCAATAAGAACAGCAACATAAACAGGATGCCCAACGGCAATAATGTAGTAATATCCCGTTGCATGTTTGCCCCGTTTTGAACACGCATATAAGGTGCACCACCCAGAAAAGTTTCTTCCGGCCCCGGATATTTTTTTATCAATCCTTCTAACTGTTCAACCACCACTTTGTCGGGCATCCCGGGTTCAGGCATCCCGATGACGGCAGTAGTGGTAAAATCTTTCGATACCACGCTGCCATAAACCAGGTCGTTGCCGGCAAGCTCTTTTTTAATGGTCTCTGTTTCTGATTGTGTGTGCGGAATTGTTTTCACTGCGGGATCAACCACCATGGCATCGCCTTCGCTCCTGACCTGTTTCAGGTCAAAAACCGACATCACTTTTTCAATGCCTTTCATTTTTTTCATCTCCCGTGAAATGGTTTTTACACGGATTAAAGTGGTTTCGTTAATCACATCATCGGTCCTGAAAACCACCATCACCATTTCGGTGCCGCCAAAAATCTTTTCTATTTCTTTCTGATGAACGCGCGAAGGCATATCCTCGGGCAAATAAGTAAGCATATCGGGGTTGAAGTGTGCTTTTTTCAGTTGCATAAACATAACCCCGGTGATAGCCAGAAAGACGAATATAATCATCCACCGGAAACGAATGGCAAATGCTGCTAATTTGTTCATACGCTAATGACATTTAATGATTTCAAAATGATAGTTTAAGCTCTGCAAACCCGCTATTCCTGCTTTTTTTAATAAAGCCATACAGTGTATTCGTACCGCCCCCAAATAATTGAACTCCGATGCAAAATGTCAAAGCATCGGAAATGGAATAGGTGGCTTTGGGCATCAGAAACCATTCTTCGGTACTGAAATTGACCAACCCAAACATTTCACATTTCAGGGTTTCGTGCATCAAACTGATAGAAGGCCGGATGGAAACGGAATGGTTCCACGCTTCGAGTTGTGAAAAAAGCATCCGGTTATACCTGATGACTTCTTTTGCCAAAGGCGTTTGTGCTGTTATTTCTTTATCAAAATCGAAAATATATTTTCCTACATATTGAACAATGAGGCTGAAATTACCCCATTCGCGGTCGACCCCCAGCGTGTATTCCAATTGTTTGCACGGGCTTGAAAATAAAGAATCCGGTTCGCTGTCGGGAAGTGTGAAGGCGCATTCGCCTCGCAACCCGAAACTCCCGGCAGCAGTCGAAAAATCAGTTCCGAAAACCTGGGTTTTCCAAGGGAGCGTAAAGATTTCCGCACCGCCCGACGAACAAGCATAGTTTAACCCGGGCATTTTGTGATACCCTTTGTAATAGGAAACTGAACCGTCGAACGTAGGTTTTTCCCAATCGAGTTTTACCCCGAAAGAACTGTTTTTCCATTTTAAAGAGGGTGTGTGGTCTTCTCCCCGGCTTACCCCTGTTGGCAGGCTGGCATTGCCAAAAGGCAGTATCGAAGCTTTGTACCCCGGGATCCAATCCATTTCCAATTTGAAGGGGTAACAGTTGTATGTCCCTTTGGCGATAAAGGTTGAAAGTCGTTTATCGTCCTCATCCGGCGAAAAAACGATAAAATCGGTCGGTGTAATATGATTAGTGGGATTAAATCCGTCAGCACGCCCCCACACCACAACTTGCTGCCCAATACGGAAATCAAATTTCCCGAAATACAGGTTTACATAGCCTTCACGCAGCCAGAATCCGTTGTTTTCGCCATTGATGCCGTTGGATGCCCGGTAACGCATCTCTGCCTGAGCATTCCCATATTTGTTACCCGTAATAACCAGTTTACAGGTTCCTTCCACATATTTTTCCCGGATGGTATTTTCGTTACCAAATATGCCACTACGGAAATACCCGCCTAGCTGATAATTCGCTTGCCTGGAGGAATCACTCTCGAAAAACGAACTTTCGAACAAATCCTGGGAATGGAGCGTGAATGGGAAAACCAGAAAAGTTAAAAGAGTTAAGCATTGACTGAATCCTGATTTTTGAAATAATATAACTGATACCATATTCCTGTCATTCATGATGAACGACAAAGATAGGTTGACTTTTACGGTTAAAATAACCGTAAAAATGATATGATTGCCCCTAAAAAATTATTTATAAATGATTGAGATAACTTTTGGGGTTCATGCCAAATTCATTCTTAAATGCTTTGGCAAAATGGCTAAGGTTGGAATAGCCTATCCGATAACCCACCTCGGAAACAGAATGCTTTTTTGTGTCAAGCATTTGCTTCGCAAGGTTCATCTTTTCAGACAAAGCATACTGCGATATGCTTTTCCCAAATACTTGTTGGAAACATTTCTGTAATTTACTGATACTCATTCCTGAGCTCAATGACAACTCTTTTAAAGAAGGAATACGGATAAGGTTGTCCAATAATTGTTTCCTTACATCAAAAAGTTTTTGCACATCACGCGGATCGACTCCCGAAAAATCATGACCGGTAGTTCTTTGTTCAAGCTGTTCGATAAAAAGATTCAGAAGTTCCATACTCTGTTGGTGGAGTTTAAAATTCTGAAGTTTATCTTTTGAATGAATGACAGCATGGATCATGTCTATGATTTGTTTCATGGTTGGAGAAAGGAACTCAAAAAGATAAAACGGTTTTCCCGATTTTAACAGGGTGACGAGATACAAGGATTCCTGACCTTCGAGCATTTGAAGCACCCAGTTTTTTTCGATCGTCAGGGTAACATGGAATCCTTCGATACCTGATGGCAACAACCATTTGGCTCCTGTTTGCGGAGATGGCATGAATATTCCATTAGAAGTATGGTATCCGATTAATTTATTATGTTCGTCAATGTTTTGCTCTAAAAGAGTTTCCTGTGCATAAAACATAATTGGAAAGAGTTGGGCATCTTTTATTGAATGCCTGATAAACTCCAACGGTTCATAGAGCTTAAAATGAAGATAAGTAAGGGTTAAACCCTCAAAGAAATATATTTGTTTGAAAACTCCTTTTCCTACTGAGGCAGGTATCTCAATTGTATCATTGGAGATATTCACTTCAAATTGTCGGGCGATGGTTTGAAACCATTCCTGAGGTTTATCTTTAGTAGAAAATTCTATTTTCATTTGCAAAAGTAATCACGGAAAACGGTTTTACAAGATGAAACGGAAAGAGTGGGCGACTTGGCGACAGGACGTTGTGAATAAAAGTATGCCGGATGTAATCCTTAAATGAAAGAAGCCGGCTAAAAATCACTTTTTAGCCGGCTTCTTTCATTTTTTAGAAGCTAATTTCTTTATTGTAGTCAGACTCGAGGCGTGGTACAACCCAGGTCCATTTATTCTTGTCTTCGGGTTTGATTATTCCGGTCAGGTCATTATGGAAACTGTCACCATTCTCATAATTTCTTTTTATCAAAGTATCACCCCATCTCTTTTTATCGAACCAGTCAAAACCTTCACCCCAAAGCTCAATACCTCTGTACAACTTAATTTCCTCAAGAAGATCCTGACCTGTTTTTGTACAGGAATAATTGGGATCCCTGCCAGTGTCTCTTGTTAACTCCTCCAGACATTTTTGAGCTGCTGAAATGTTATTAAGGAAATAGTTGGCTTCGGCTTCAATCAACAACATCTCGGAAGAGCGGAAATTATTGATATGTCCGACTCCAGGGTAATCAATACATTTGAATTTGAAGTTCATATACGCATGAACATTTGCGGTAGAATACAGATCGGGATATAATTGAAAGGCATATTTCTTTAGTACACTGCCGCCTAACCCTGTATTTTTATTCCAGGACATGTCTTTAGGATCCAGGAACAGATCTTTGCGAATATCTGTCTCCGGTATTTTGTTATATAGCAACATGGCCATTCTCTTAGGATACGTTCTTACAGCAGAAGCGTTTGAGTTGTATCCAATATAAGCAAAATAGTGATAATAATATAATGTTTCATCGCTGGCGCCATATACACTCCATATCCATTCTTTGTTAGGCTCGGAGAAACCGGCTTTGTATTCAGCAACACTCATCATAGGGTATTTTTGACGTGCTTTTCCTGCCATTTCCAAAGCTTTAGAATAGTCTGCGATGGTGATTGCGGTTCTGGCATAAACAGCGTAAGCCACATCAACATTAACTTCAAAATTATGACTGCTGTTTCGCTCTAGTCCGGAAGAGCTGTAAAGCGATATGGCATCATCCAGATCTTTGTATATTTGTGAGTATACCGTTTTTGCCGGAGAAATGGGCAGATCTTCATCGCCGGGGTCCAATCTTAATACTACGCCGAAAGTCTCTCCGTTTTGTGTATCTGTCCAACGATAAGAGTATAGCTGCATTAACATTAAGTAACAATAGGCTCTGTAAGTCAGAGCTTGTGCCTTAATATACTCTTTTTCATAATCAGGACCTACGGCATCATCGATATTGGCAATTATCGAATTGGCGTTACCAATTATCATGTAATAATAATACCAGGGATATTGAGTATATGTTGAATTGTTATTATCATGATTGTTACCTCCAATAACGTTTACCCAACCAGGAAGATTAACGGTAAAGTTTTGTCCCGGATATTCACCAAAGTATAACTTAATTGTACCTTCACCATTAAATCCTTGGCTTCCAATATATTGTCTTGTCATTAATTTAGACAATCCATTTACAGCAAGTTTAGCATTTTCTGTTGTTTCAAATATGGTTCCTCCACTGGTAGAAGAAGTAGGAGTTGTGTTTAGATAATCCTTTCCACAGCTCCATAAAAACAACATGCTGAGTAAAACAACTGGTTTAAGTATTTTTTTCATAATCTCAATCATTTTTAGAATCTCAAATTAAGTCCTAACGTGAAAATTCTGTTTGTACCAAATACGTTATCATCTCCACCGCCGGTGCTATAAACATTCAATCCGGGTAAAGAAGTAAATAACCAGGCATTATCTACATTTAAATTAATGTTGATACCGGAAACTCCAATTTTATCAACAGCTTTTTTCGAGAAATTATACGCCAGATGGATATTCTTGATATTTAAATAAGTTTTGCTATGCATATGAGAAATAGCAGTTGTAGTTTTCCACGAGTTGGTGTAATAATCTATTTTGGGCAATCCATCCGGGTTAATTCTATTTGGAGATTCAGGAGTCATTCCTTCCGGCACTCCGTTCCAGGATTTTTTGACTTCTTTAGAGATTGCCGATGGACTGGAGGAAACGGACATCAAACTATTCCATGGACCGGAAGTCGCGTAGCCTCCTATACCATATGAAAAACTAATACTGAAATCAAAGTTCTTCCATCTAAGAGAAGTCCCTAAACCTCCGAACAATGTCGGAAGAGAGGTGGCTCCACCATTAAGCCAACCTCTGGAAGCATATGTATAGTGAGCCGTATAATGTTTATCTCCAATATTAACTACATATTCTTCAGGAACCTGTGTTTTGCCGTCCTCTTGATTTTCTGCACCAACAAAGAATCGCTTGTCATCTATGTTGTATAAAGACAGACCTGTCATCTGGTCAATTCCTACAAAATCATAAACCCAATATGCCATGTATGGCATTCCTTCCTGGTATCTCTTATTACCCGATACGTATCCGCCGTCCTCGTCCAGAAGCGCTTGCGGCAGCTTCCCGACAGTGGTTTTTTGCCATGTTGTCACTAAGTTAAGATTCCACGTAAAGTCTCTTGTTCTGATCACATCAACATCAATCGTTAGCTCAATACCTCTGTTTGACATACTGCCAAAATTGATAGTCTGAGTGGGAGACATACTGGAAGAACTTGTAGTAGAACCTACCGACAAAGGTCTTCTCACGCTAAATAAAAGATCTTTTGAAATTTTCTGGTAATAGTCCAGTTCAAAATTAAATCTATTGAATAACCGGCCCTCTAGTCCTACTGAAATTGAATTTAAAGATTCCCATACAATATTTTGTGCTTCATTTTGCGATTTGTATGATGCGCCAAGACCACCATTTTTAGCATTTGAATATAGGCCATACCAGGCATAAGTGCCAACACCGCTGTCATTTCCCACCTGACCGTATGATGCTCTGAGCTTTAGTGCGTCCACAAAATTTACCAATGCCATAAACGGTTCTCTGTGAATAGACCAGGTAGCGCCTATTGACCAGAAGATACCCCATCTGTTATCCGGATGGAATTTTGAAGACCCATCACCACGCAACATGGCATCTAAATAATATTTATTGTCATAGTTATATTTAATAGTCCCTAAATAACTCTCTCTTCTAAGATTGTTATCATAGCCGTCCATTCGAACGAGTTCAGTAAAGTTTATTAGCTCATATTTATTGGGGAAAACTTCTTTTGTCTTGTACAAATCCGTATAAACATAGTTGTAATAGTAATTCTCATGTGCAGCCATTACATAGAAATTATGCATATCACCAATCGTCTTGTTCCACGAGAGTATCTGTTGAGCGGTAAAAGTTGTGTAGCGGTATATGCTTCTGCTTGCTCTTCCTCCGTTACCGGCTCCGTCTCCAATGATGGCATTGTTATATGTTCTGTTTTCCGAATTGCGCAAGCTGTAATCGAATAACATTTTAAAATCAAAATCTTTTAGGAAATTGATGTTAAACCAGGCATTACCGGTGGCAGTGGTTCTGTAAGTTTTATTCCGATTTAAATCCAACTCCCATAATATGTGTCTGTCCAGGTTCTGATTACGGGTAATGCCGTCATGATAGTTCCCTCTGTCATAAATTTTATTGCCGTTTTCATCCAAAATGAACTCTCCGGTCTGCATGTCATGCACATATATTGGATAAATTGGAGACATAAAACGTCCATAATAAATCGGATTAACATAAGCTGTAGAACCTTCACTAATATTGTCGGTTTCCTGATACGAAGCGTTGACCTTAACTCCTCCGCTTAACCATTTGTTTGGACGAACAGTAATGTTTGCATTAGTTGTAAACCTCATATAACCGCTGCCAATAACATTGCTTTCGTTATTATGGTGACCTACAGAGATAAAGTAACTGCTCTTATCCGTAGCATGGTCAGCACTAATTGTATAGTCTTGATACAGTCCTACTCTTGAAACAGCATCCCACCAATCGAGGTCTGTGTAACCAGGAAGCATCTTGGCAACAAGTTTGCCGTTCGCATCAAATAGTTGATCTTTGGGTTTATCAAATATATTATAACCTAAATAATTTTCAACTAAATATTTAGTTGCATAATCATTAGCGGCTTCCATCGAATATTTCATATCCGGATTTGACATTAGGTTGTTCCTGTAACCCAGCCACATTGTCTCCATCCATTCTTCTGCGCCTAATTTTTCAAACTCGGCTTGTCCCCAGCTGTATGCTCCGGCACGTACATTTGCTCGGACTCCTACCTTAGAACTCTTACCCTTTTTTGTAGTAATCAGAATTACTCCGTTTGAGGCAAGATTCCCGTACAGGGCAGCTGAAGCCGCGTCCTTCAGTACTGATATGTTCTCCACATCGTTGGGATTAATATCGGAAATGTTACCCGCAAATGGTACTCCGTCCACGACATAGAGCGGGGAGTTGCTTCCAGTAATTGTCGAAAATCCTCTGATTCTGATAGTAGGAGTAGAACTCGGACCTCCAGTATTTACAACAATTACACCTGTTGCGGCACCATCCAGAACACCGGCTACACTTGCCATTGACCTTTTCTCTATATCGGCGGCACTAAATGCAGAAACAGCTCCGGTTATTGATTCTTTTTTTGCTTGTCCGTAAGCAACAACAACAACGTCATCCAAAAAAGTAACATCCGGATTAAGTTCAACATTAATCGTAGCCCTGTTACTAACAGGAACTTCCATGGTTTTATAACCAATTGAGCTGAAGACCAAAATACTGTTAACCGGAACTGATAATGAGTAGTTCCCAAAATCATCAGTTGATGTTCGGGCTGTTGTCCCCTGAATATGCACTGTGACATATGGAAGAGGGTCTCCTGTAGAACCATCAGTAACGGTACCGGATACAGTAATATTTTGCGCCAATACCTGTACCGATAAAGCCATTAGGGGAATGAGCAATAAAAATCTAATTTTCTTCATCAGATTTAGTTTTAGTTTATAATTAATATGTAATTCCATTTGGATGCATCCAAATGGATTGGTTTTTGAAAAACAGTTTTCAAAAATAGTGAAATATTTTATATAAGAAAAATAAAAACAACCTTGCTTAGTAATATCATTACGTCATAGTTTGGCGAAGTGGCCTTATATCTTTGTGGCAAGACATATCTTCAGACCCTGAAAAACCTAACACTTAAATATTTAGTCATGAGAAAAACAATCTTATTATTTTGTGCCGTTTTATTATTATGTTCTTGTACTCCGCATGAATCTCCTGTTATTGAAGATGATCAGGGGCGTGGTATTATACTTAATACAACTGTGATCAATTTGTCGGTGGGCAATACATGGCAAATTGATGCAAGTTCAGAAACGGCCATAACCTACCAATCCGGCGATCCCTTTATTGCCAGGGTTTCGGTGACCGGGCTGGTTGCTGCCAATCATGTAGGATCAACCAGTGTGCGACTCGACAATGGCAATGAGATAAAGGACATTACGGTTCATGTAAATCCGGTGTACAATTTGTATCCGGACCCTGTTTTGGATTTTGGAATCACCAGGACAGCTCTGGTGCAAAAATTGGGAGCCCCCTATAAAGAAACAGATGCAGGTATATCTTATTATAATTATTCGACGGCTGCTCCCTATGTTATTTACCTCTTTGACGAAAACAACAGATTGGAATTTACGGCAGTCATTGTCAAAACAGAATACACAACTCCCTTGGCTTCCCATTTGGATGAAAGATACCTGTATTATGGAACGGATGGGGATTATTATTATTTTATCAACGCGATGACTATGGATGAAGCCTCAATGGGGATAGTTTTGAGTTTGGACAACGTGGATTTCTGGCAGGTAATGTATCTCCCCTTTACGGAAACAAAATCCGCCACAATTAAAAATTATAGACGCATGACCAGCAAGATCAATGCATTCTTAATAAACTTGGCTCTTAATGAGCTCTATAGCGAAAAGGCCGACTAAAAATGAAACATATTATTGCGACAGGAATTTCATAAATGCTGCAGTTACCGGGTATCCGGTTTCCCATTTTTGAGCCGTTTGCAGGAAGCGATAACCAGTTTTCAGATTTCGAATGGCAGCAAAACTACACACAATTTATTGGATAGAGTTGCCACACACTCAAAAAAATCATAATTTTACAGAGTTCATTTTCTGAAAGTTAAACCTTCTTATATGAAAACTAACTATTTCTGTTTGTCGTTGATCTTTGTGATCATAACCACGGGGTGTTACAAGTTCGACGCCGCAAGCACATCGTACCATACTAAATATCAAGCACTTAAGGGAATGCTGGAGTCAGTGTATGAAGACTATACGGACCAGTACCCGGAGTATCCCGGAGGATTGGTGCTTAAGGTGATCGGGGGTGGGGAAGAGTATTTTCTAATGGCCGGAGTGGAGAGCACAGTAACTGCGCAAACCCATTTCAGGGCGGCAAGCTGTACCAAAACATTTACGGCCACGGCCATTTTGTTGCTGCATCAACAGGGGAAACTGCGTATTACAGACCTTATAACCGACACCATTCCCGGGACCAATCAAACGTATCTGCCCGACGGGCCTGGATTTGATATCCCTTACAAAGACCGGATCACCATTCTGGATCTGCTTCGTCACAGGGCTGGGGTCTTTGATGTGGCCAATGATAGCATTCCCCCTACGGTGTCCGCAGATGTACCTTATAAAGAGCTGAATTATATTTATTACATATTGGACAAAGAACCGGAACATACCTTCCATTTTGATGAACTCATACATGTGGTGGCCGAGACCGGGCTGAGTTATTTCGCCCCGGACAGTGATTACCATTATTCCAATACGGGGTATTCCATACTGGGTAAGATCATAGAAAGGGTCACCGGAATGTCTTATAAGGATTTTCTGGAAAAACATGTTCTGCAGCCCATGGGGATGTATCATTCTTATATGCCGGTATCGGGGGCAGACCAAGTGATAGCGGATCCCGGAATAAACGGATTTCTTTTAATTGAAAATGAATCATATGAGATTACGACTTCCAATATGTCGGCCTTTGTGGCCGAAGGGAATATGGTAACCACGCCCAACGATCTTTCCCGGTTTCTGAGAAAACTGTTGTCGGGTAAGGGTATACTCAGTTACTACACGGTTAACAGTCTGATGATGAATTGTATATCTACAGGCACACAGAAAGCGGGAGGATACGGGTGCGGGTTGTTGTATACCAACAATCTGGGTTACGGACACAGCGGGGCACAGAAAGGGTATCTAACCTTTATGGCCTGTGATCCGGTTGCCGATTTTACGGTGGTGGTATATACCAACGCGTGGAACCTAAACGAAGGTATGGCAAGCCTGGAGTATCAGATCACAGACCTGCTCCAGGGCATTTGTTACCGTAGTAAATCCTTCTCTATAACCAGTAGTGAAAGTGAACGTCAAAACAAATAATGCTTAAATTCTACTACTTCCTGCCGGAACGCTATGCATCCCGGTTTTGACCACATCACCTCCCTCGGTTTCATTTTTAAGATCACCCCGGAAGGAGTGAGGTGTGTGCAACGCACACTAAAAAAATCCCGATATTTGAGCACAAAATCCATTGTTATGAAAAGAATTATCAGTATAACATCGGCACTTTTAGTGGCTGTGTTTCTGCTATCATGCAACAATAGCCAAGATTTGATCAGATTTCCGGTTCATCCGCGTGAGCCGGGTGTTACAGACGTGCTTGAACTCAGGTGCGAGCCTCTGGATACGGTGCGCATTGCTTTTATCGGCCTGGGAATGAGGGGGTCGGGGGCGGTATACCGGTATACTTTCCTGGACGGTGTCCGGGTGGTAGCTCTTTGCGATGTAGTGCCTGAAAATGTGGACAAGGCTAACGATGTCCTTACCGCTAAAGGATTTCCTAAAGCCGGGGCTTATACCGGGCCCGAGGATTGGAAGCGGGTTTGCGAACGGGCCGATGTGGATTTGGTGTATGTGTGCACCCACTGGGACCTGCATGCTCCTATCGGTGTTTATGCCATGGAGCACGGGAAGCATGTGGCATTGGAGGTGCCGGCGGCGCTGACTGTTGAGCAATGCTGGCAATTGGTCAACACGGCCGAGAAGACCCGCCGTCACTGCATTCAGTTGGAGAACTGCAATTATGATTTTTTTGAGATGGCTACCCTGAACATGGCACAACAGGGATTATTCGGAGAAATCGTGCATACCGAGGGAGCTTACATCCACGACCTTCGCTCTCTGAATTTCAGGGAGAAAGGTGGTTATTGGGATATGTGGCGCCTGAAGCACAATGAACGGGAAAACGGAAATCTCTATCCCACGCACGGCCTCGGCCCCATAGCTCATATCCTCAATATCCATCGCGGGGACCGGATGGATTACCTGGTATCGGTATCCTCTGCGCAGTTTGGCATGACTGCCTATGCTCGCGAGACATTCGGTGAAGATTCTGATTATGCCCGGACAGAATACCTGAACGGCGATATGAACACCTCGGTAATCAGAACCGTAAAGGGGAAAATCATTATGCTGCAGCACGATGTGACCAGCCCGAGGCCGTACAGCCGCCTCCACACGATCAGCGGAACCAAAGGTTTTGCACAAAAATACCCGAGGCCCGGGATCGCCCTGGAACCTGACGGGCACAGATTCCTTTCGGACGCTGCATTGGATTCACTGCTCCGCCTTTACGAACATCCAATTGTCAGGGAAGTGGGGCAGAAGGCCAAAGAGGTTGGTGGGCACGGAGGGATGGATTTCATTATGGATTACCGGCTGGTGTATTGCCTTCGCAACGGACTTCCGCTGGATATGGATGTGTACGATGCCGCCGAATGGAGTGCGATTATTGAACTTTCCAGAACTTCGGTGGCAAACAACGGCCGGCCGGTATGTATCCCTGACTTTACCAGGGGTGCCTGGGAGCGACTCCCGGAAGTGAAATATTTCAGGCTGGATTCCCTGGAATGAGCTTACGGAAAGATTCCCTGTATTTTCGGGAAATTTCTATGGTCCGATCTCCCAAGGTAATCTCGTTAGAGGTTTGATGGGTAATATGGTTTTTATTGATTATGTAAGAACGGTGCACCCTGATAAACCGGTCGTCGAGTACCGATTCCCATTGCGATATTTTCATTTTGGTGCGGTAAACTGTTTGATCAGTCATCTGGATCAGGACTTCCGAATCTCTTGATTCCACTAAAAGAATGGAGACCACCTTGACCGATACTTTTTTCCGATCCGAAATGAATGTGATGTATTCATCGGGCGGAACGGTCTTGATGAGATAATGTTCTATGACGCGTTCCAATGCAATAAAAGCAGCCAGAAGAAGCCATATGAGTACCGGATTGAAGATCAGGTCCGGCAGGTTCTCCGGAAAGAGTTTGAACAGGTAAAAGCTGGTAAAAATGATACAGAGGTATTCTGTTAGCAGGGTGGAAACGGCCAGGCAGATACTGTGCAGTATGCCTTTGCGCTTGTTCTCAAAGGACAGGTCTTGCATCAGGTATTTGGCCAGTAATGCCCCGGGCAGGAACATAATGGCCAGCAAGAGGGCTTTTGAATACCCGTCCACCACACTGGTAAAGACAAAGCTCATCAACAGCATAACCCCAAACCAGTATGCTAGGCTGAAATACTTTTTCATACCCAAAAGTAGTCAATTCGGGATGATTTTTGACATGCAGCTATTGCCCGGGAGCTTCACGGGCGGATTTGACACCTACAGGAATGGTTTTGACCTTTGATCTTCCCCTGCGCTTAGGTATTTTTGTAGCAACAAATTAAACTGAAAAATTATGTTACGTTTTTTTATTGAAGGGGGTCCTCTTTTTATGGGACTTTTGACCATAGAACTGGTCTTTTTATTTATTGCCGTATGGAAAGCTCCCGCATGGGTGCGTGAAATCGGGCTTATTGCATTAATCACAGGGGTTCTGTCAACCCTTGCAGGTTTTCTACAAGTAAGCGATGTCATTGAGCGGGCCGGAGAGGTTCCGTTGCCTGTTATTTTTGGGGGCTTAAAAGTAGGATTGATACCCATTATTTATGGCGGTCTGATCTACCTGGTTTCTCTGATCATCCGCATAATCCAGAAACCCAGGATATAAGGAAACACGTTCCACCTACTAAAATTTACGTATGGAAAGAATTGTATTGGCCGGGATACTGCTATTGACCGGAATAGCGCTGAACGCGCAGGAAAGGACCATATTAACCTCTGACAGTGTAAGTTTGTATGTCAATGTCAAAGGGAGTGGAACGCCTTGTCTGTATTTGCACGGTGGCCCCGGGTCGGGCAGTTACTGGCTGGAAAAGTTCTTTGGGAACTATTTGGAACAAAATTTTCAGATGATTTACCTGGACCAGAGAGGAGTGGGTCGGTCTACCAGTCCCCGTGACGGGAATTATTCCATGGACAGAATGGTATGTGATTTTGAAGAGATTCGACAGGCTTTAGGGCTTAGTCAATGGCTGACATTAGGGCATTCGTTCGGCGGTATTTTACAAATGGGTTATTGGGAACAACACCCCGATGTGGTTGCAGGCATGATTATGATCAATTGTACTGTGAGCATGAAAGACAGCTTTGGCAAAAGCTGGCTTCAAAAAGCCGCGGAATTTACCGGTACGTCCTGCATGCCTTTGCAAGCGCTTACTCCTGATTCGTTAATGAGCAGACTGATGGAAGCATTCCGCGCCCTGGATGAGCAGGGTATAAGGTGGAAAATGACATATGTTTCCCCGGAAGATGAGCAACGGATCAACGATACATATAACGATTTTCCTGCCTGGAACAGCGATTTTGGGAACAGGGCACTTTTTATTGAGGATTACTGGAAAGACTATAGGGATATTACCACAAAGGTCGGGATTCCGGTATTGTTTTTCTATGGTAAAAAAGACTGGCCCATAGGTCCTGAACACTACAAAGGCATTGGATTTCCCCACATGATCCTTTGGAGCAGCGATGTGATGCACTTTCCTTTTCTGGAAAACCCAAAAGATTTGGAAAACGCCATCGATACATTCAAAGATAAATTTTCAAAATAATCTGCCATCATGTCTAAACACGGAGAAATCAGAAGATACTCACTGATCATTGAAAAGATCAGGAGGGAGCAGTACCCCGCTTTCCGAGAAATCAAGGATTATTTGTATGAACACGGATTCCAGGTGGGAGACAGGACTATCCAGCGTGACATTGAGCAGATCCGTTATGATTTTTGCATTGAGATCAAATACGACAGGACCCACAAGGGATATTGCATTGACTATGAAAACAGCCTGAATGTAGAATCTTTTTTTCACTTCCTGGAGATCGTCAATACGGCTGAATTGCTTACCGAAAGCCTGATGGAAAGCAAAGATACCCTCAAACACATATCTTTTGATACAGGAGGCGGATTAAAAGGTATTGAGAACCTTAAGCCACTGTTGCGCGCCATCAAAGAAAAGCGCAAGGTGTCCTTCAAACACTATAATTTCCATACGGAAAAGACTACGGATTATACTTTAAAACCGTACCTGCTAAGGGAGTATAAGAACAGATGGTATGTGGTAGGAATTGTTGCCGGGACAAAAAATTTAAGGATCTTCGGTATAGAAAGAATCCTAAACCTGGAAATAAGGACAGAAACGTTCCGGACAGACAAAAATCTTGACCCTGCCCGCCTGTTTGACCAAACAATTGGCCTGATATTCTCCCAGAATACTGTGCAGGATGTCATCCTGTCCTTTACCCCCACACAGGGTAAATACATTAAAACACTTCCGTTGCACAAATCCCAGCAGGTTCTTGTTGACAATCGGCACGAATGCAGGATAAAGCTTCATGTGATTCCCAACTATGAACTCACACAAGAAATTCTCCGTCATGGAGATACGGTTAAGGTCCTGGAACCTGCCTGGCTGGCAGGCGAAATCCAAAAAATCCTGAAAAATACCCTGGAAAAATACAATACTGACCGTCGGTTATAATGCATTATTGGTTTTCGGGTTGAGGTTTTGTCCGGGCTGATCAACCCTGGTATCTTCAACTTTTTTGCTTTCAGGGGGTGAGCTTACAATTACTCCATTTTCATCTACGTACGCAATCATTTCATCAAAGGAGCTTTTTGGATTGTTTTTTCGTTCCACCCTCTTTTTCATTTTTTCTTTTCTCTTTGCTCTTTTTCTTTTTTCTACTTGTCTTTTGTTGTATGAATCTGATTTTGCCATTTATATAGTTTAAAGCCAATAAATCTAACCGGTTACAGGGCCAAAGTCTAACAGCTCAATACTGTAGTTGTCAGTGTTATTTTTTACTGGTTAACAAAAAGTGAGGGAGGAACAGTAGAGCAGAACCTGCACGATATGTTTGATTTTGTAAAGATAATAAAAAATCGAGACAAAAACCATGGCCCGGGTAAGATACCGGGCAGCCCGGAGTGATCTCTATTTTTATACTTACAGGAACAATAGCGAAACGAGTTCGATATATTGCCGGGTGTTTAGACATATCCTATCACGAAAGGGACGATGACCTGTACCCCATCATATCGGACCACCTGGGCAAATTCCTGTTTTGCAACAACCGGGAGAACGATTTCTTTGGAAACTTTAAAACCGGACTGGACACAGAAAGTCCGGTTTTAGGAGGTACAATCCGGAATTGATGCTTATATTTGAATATGCAAAAGATTTCGGTCTTCTGGTTCAGAAGGGACCTGCGCCTTGAGGACAACCGCGGTCTGCAGGAAGCCTTGTGCGGACCGTTCCCGGTACTGCCCATCTTCGTTTTTGATGAAAACATACTGGCCGAGCTGGACGCCGAAGATCCCCGGATTACTTTCATCCATGATACGCCCTTCCGACTCTCAGATTCCATAAAGCAGCGCTCCGGAACGGGATGTGATGCAGCTCCTTATTTCAGAATATTCAACCCCACCGAACAGCTCCGAAAATATGACCCGCAGAAGCTTTATGTCCGCAAATGGATCCCGGAACTGGGCTCCCCCGGTTATCCTGCACCTATGGTAGATCACAAAGTGGCTGTACGTCACACGCTTGATTCATTTGCCAGATATTCAGTGAAATACGAATTTCATACCCCCCGGGGTCGAATTTTATAAATTATTGATAATGAAAGAGGTGAATAAAAAGTGCGACGCATTCGATTTTTCATAATCGCTTCCGTTCTGGCTTCAACGGTTCACGCACAGCCGGGCGGTCAGGTTCTGTTTAGCTCAAAGACAGATCCCGGAGTGTCCTGTTACAGGATACCGGCTATGGTTACGGCATCCAATGGAGATCTTGTAGTAGCAGCTGATCAGCGGGTAGCGTCGTGCGATGATCTGAGAGGTAACAGGGATATCAATATAGTTATCCGTACCAGTACAGATAACGGAGATACCTGGTCTGATATCAGAACGGTAGTGGATTACCCTTTGGGCTGCTCTGCTTCTGATCCGTCTCTGATTACCGACCATGTTACCGGAGAAATATTCCTTTTTTACAATTATATGGATCTTGACAGGGAAAGGGATGTGTATTATTTTAAGGTTATCAGGAGTAAGGACAATGGCAAAACATGGAGTCCGCCCCAGGATATCACGTCCCTGATTACACCAAGGGAATGGGAACATGACTTTAAATTCATTACCTCTGGTGAGGGAGCACGGACCAAAAGCGGCAAACTGATCCATACGCTGGTGAACCTTAACAGGGGTGTGTATTTGTTTGCCAGTGATGACCATGGCGGGAGCTGGTACCTGATCGACCAACCGTTGCCTGTTGGTGATGAGTCCAAAGTAATAGAGCTGGATGACGGAACGTGGATGGTCAATAGCCGGGTCAACGGATCTGGTTGCAGATACGTACACATATCTGCCGATGAGGGAAAAACCTGGATGTCAAAACCCGATACGACCCTCGCCGATCCCGGGTGCAATGCTTCCCTGCTCAGAAAAGGGGATACATTGCTGTTCTCTAACCCGGACCACAAAAAAGAACGAAAAAACCTGACAATCAGGATGAGCATTGACAACGGAAAGACTTGGAGGGCAGGGACGGTCATTCATGCCGGCAACTCGGCTTATTCTACCATGACCTTGCTAGCTACCGGAGAGGTTGGGATCCTGTATGAAAGAAACGATTATTCAGAACTGGTTTTTACCCGAATAACTTTGTAATTAAATAACGATCGATCAAATGAGAACAACTTTGGAGACAACTTATTGCCCGTTTCCTGGATTGAAGGTCCGTGGGTAACCATGCACCAGGGGAAATATTACCTGCAGTATGCGGGCCCCGGTACCGAATACAAGAGTTATGCCGATGCTGTTTACCTGGCACTTGCCTGTGCGGCTATCGCCCTTAAAATATTATGAATAGCTGGTTGTCAATGAACGTCGGAAATTTTTCTTGGAGTTAAGAAAAATCCATTTTTTGCAGGATTAACCCATTTTTTTACGGATACATCAGCAAAGATGGTTTACAGTGTAATGCCCTTGTTCTTACTATCATTAGGAGCTTCAAAGACTTCAATAATTACACCGCTTTATGCATTGGCAAAAATCCTGGCACATATATTCTGGGGTCTCGGCTTGGGGATCGAGAGACATCCAGAACTGGGTGAAGTGGCTTTTCATCGGGGAGATAACGGATTATTTAAGGCACTGTTTTTGATCGTGCCGGAAAACCATCTAGACAGGCAAAGGATTCTGGTGTATTTTACCAACAGCGAGGCGGAGCATGACATCATTGAAAAAATATCGGGGCTTTTCCTCAGAAACAAAAGATCTATGGCAACTATTTTTTATCTTTATATAGTAATTAGCATTCATTATGAAATCCTGTATATCAAAAAACTTATTGCGGATCTCTCCATTTGCCTTTGCCCACCATCAGATCATATTCGACCAGGAGGGAATTCCTGTGAATTACCGCTTCCTGGAAGTAAATCCCGCATTTGAAAAAATGATCGGGCTAAAAGCAAAAGACATTGTTGGAAAAACCGTTACCGAAGCCATACCCGGTTTTAACAATTCCGGATTTGACTGGATATCTTTATATGGACAGGTGGCGCTTGACGGGGAAATAAAGGTTTTTGATCAGTATTCCGAACCGCTGAAAAAATGGTACAAGGTACAGGCGTTTTCGCATGAAAAAGGTTTTTTTACTACCTTTTTCACTGATATAACCCAAGAAAAAAAACAGGCAGAAGAATTGGAAGGTTTTTTTTCGATTAATCTTGATTTGTTATGTATTGCCACACTTGAGGGGGATTTATTGAAAGTCAACAAACAGTGGGAAACAGTTCTGGGATATTCTACAGAGGAGTTGATAAAACATAAATTTTTTTATTTCATCCATCCCGATGATATTCAATCGACGGTATATGCCATATCCGATCTTAGAAACGATAGCGAAGTGTTAAACTTTGTGAATCGCTATCGTTGTAAGGATGGCAGTTACAGGTATATTGAATGGAGATCAAAACCCAGGGGCGAACTGATCTATGCAGCTGCCAGGGATATTACTTCCAGAATAGTGATGGAAGAAACGCTGAAATCAAGTGAATCCAATTTCCGCACTTTTTTTTATTCTCTTCAGCACATGGTTCTGATAGTTTCCAAAGAAGGGAAAATTATACAAGCCAACAATGCTTTTACTGCCGTAACAGGTTATTCGGTTGATGAACTCAGGGAGATGGAACTTCTGGATATACACCCGGCTGATCTTAGGGAGGACGTGAAGGGTTTATTACCGCTTGTGTTGGAAAAGAAAAAAGATTCGGCAGGTATTCCGATCCTGAAGAAGGACGGGACAGTGATCCCGGTGGAAACACGGCTTTCTCTGGGCAGGTGGAACGGTGTAGATTGTATTTTTGGAGTGATCAGGGACCTTACCGTAGAACAGGAAGCCTTGCAGCGCTTTGAACGTCTGTTCCGCAACAGCCCGGCCCTTATGGCACTTTATACTTATCCGGATGGCAGGTTCCTTGATGTTAACGAATCTTTTTTAAATACATTAGGTTATGCACGGGAAGAAGTAATAGGCCAAACTATTTTGGGATTGAACCTTTTTTCTGATGAAAGTGTTCCGGAATCGTTTATCAATGAGTTGACCAACAAGGGTATAATAAAAAACAGGGAACTTACAATCAGGGCACGGGACAATTCATTAAGACAAGGTCTTCTGACAGCCGAAATTATGGAAAGCCAGGGGACCCGGTACTTCCTTACTGTTATGCTGGATATTACAGAACAATATGCACAGCAGAACACATTGCGTCTGCTGGTGGATATGGCTAAATCTTTCATCAATATACCTGCGGAAAATGCTAATGATCAGGTTATTGAAGCTCTCCATACTATGGGCGAATTTGTAGAAGCTGACAGATCTTACGTTTTGATTTTCGATTTTCAGAATAAAACCTTTTCCAATACCCACGAATGGTGTGCACAAGGGATCTCGCCGGAAATTGGCAATTTGCAATGTGTTCCTATTGATATAATAAATTCCTGGTTAGAGACACATCGCAAGAATGAAGATGTATTTATTTACGATGTAGCCATATTGCCTGAAAGTGATCGTTTGAAAAAAATACTGAACATGCAGCAGGTCAAAAGTTTGCTTGCAGTTCCTATGTGGAAGGGCGGGGAATTAACAGGATTAGTTGGCTTTGATTTCGTAAAATCACATCACCAGTACTCAGAAAGAGAAAAACACATTCTGACTGTTTTTTCCGAATTACTGGTCAACGTTCAAATACAGGTCGATACAAGAGAGATGCTGCGTCAGGCAAAAGAAAATGCAGAGAAAGCAAGCAAGGCTAAATCAGAGTTTCTGGCAAATATGAGTCACGAAATACGCACTCCCCTGAATGGCGTGATAGGCTTTACAGACCTGCTTCTTAAAACCCGGCTCAACGAAGCACAAAAAGAATACGCCCAGAATGCCAATACCGCTGGAAAGGCACTGCTGGATATAATTAATGACATCCTGGATTTCTCTAAAATTGAGGCCGGAAAGCTCGAATTGGAACCTCTCGAGACCGATATCATCCGGTTGCTCAGGGAAACAGTTGATATCATCAAATACCATGCTGCGGCTAAAAAACTGGAACTGTTGCTCAACATCCCTCCTGATATTCCCCGCATGGCCGTGGTCGATCCGGTGAGGCTCAAACAGATCCTAACCAATTTGTTGAGCAATGCGGTCAAATTTACGGAAAACGGAGAGGTGGAACTCAGGCTTGAATTTACACAACTCCAGAAAGGGCGCGGACTGTACGTGTTCTATGTAAGAGATACAGGAATAGGTACAACCAAAACGCAACAAAGCAAATTGTTCAAAGCGTTTACCCAGGCAGACAGTTCTACTACCCGCAAATATGGCGGTACTGGTCTGGGATTAACGATTTCCAATCTACTGGCAAAAAAAATGGGTTCCGGTATAAAACTCAGAAGCAAGCTGGGACAGGGTAGTATATTTTCATTTAATATAGAAACGGAATGCCGCTATGTGGCAGATATAGAAAAAGAATACAAAATGCCCCTGCCAATCAGAAACGTGCTCATAGTAGATGACAATGCCTCTAACCGCAAGATACTCATGGAAAATTTCAGGTATTGGGGCGTTGAATGCAATGAATGTGATAGTGGTCTTTGTGCGTTAAAACTATTGGAAGAAAAAACGTTTGATCTGTTACTGGTTGATTACCACATGCCCTATGTGGACGGTTTTGCAGTAATTCAGATGATTAGGGGAAAAATGAAGGTTTTACCTGACATCATGCCTTTGATACTGTTACACAGTTCTTCCGATAATGAGTATTTAAGAGAAAAATTTAAAGAACTAGGTGTGCGTTACCATATGGTAAAACCGGTGAGCGCCGATATGTTATATGATATGATCATGTCCATTTTCGGAAAGAGAATTCCTGTGGATAAAAGAATTGTAAAGGCGTCTTCTGAGCAGGACGAGCCACAGGAATCTTCCGGAAATAATCCAGTGATATTGATAGCAGAGGATATTCCCATGAACATGATTCTGGTCAGGTCTTTTATTAAAGATATGCTGCCTTTTGCAGAAGTGCGCGAAGCAATTGATGGTCATCAGGTACTTCAACTGGTCAAGAATGAACATATTGATCTTATTCTGATGGATGTCCAGATGCCGGGTATGGACGGATTGGAAGCCACCAGAAGGATTAGGAAATGGGAAACCCAACAGATAAAGAATACACGGATTCCTATCATAGCTCTGACGGCAGGGGCTCTTAAAGAAGAAAAGGACAGAGCCATAGATAGCGGTATGGATGAATTTCTTCCTAAGCCTGTTGAAAGGGATAAACTGGAAGCCTGTCTGAATAAATATCTAGGGAGATTTGATGAGCAGCTAACCCATTTCCAATATGACGAATTTTTAGAAGCTTTAGGAGGAGATGCAGAACTGGTCGCCAGAATGATATCAGTATCCAAAGCCGATATGACAGAGAAGATCAAGCATTTGGATAAGGCAATAACCATTGGCGAGTCCAGGCAGATAGCCGCCTTGGCCCATTATATTAAAGGGGGTGCACTGACTGCAAGATATAGGGAATTGGCTAAAATTGCCGCTCAGATGGAACAACAGGCAAAGGATGGCTTTTTGGACAGGATGGAAGACTTGATCGTCAGCCTAAAAAAAGAGTGGGATACGATTTTGGAAATCCTGGAACAGATCATATAAATACACAACAGGTCTGTTTACATTTTTTTATATTCAGTCGGTGTCATACCCGTTTGTTTTTTGAAGTATTTACAGAAAAAAGAAGGGTCAGAAAAACGAAGTGTATCTGCGATCTCTTTTATGCTTTTGTCAGAATATTTTAGCAAACTTTTAGCCTCCAGTACCAGATATTCATCTATCCACTGCGCTGCCGACTTTCTGCTATGGTCCTTTATCAGTGAAGAGAGGTATTTGGGAGTCATGCACATCTGGTCAGCATAAAATCCAACCTGATGTTCCGTGCAATGGTATTTCTGGAGTAATCCCATGAACTGTGCAAAATGACGGGCCGTCCTGCCCGGCAGTCCTTCGACCTCTTTTACAGCCGTTGACTCACGCTGCCAGACATTAATGAAAAGAAAAACCACCGAAGAGATCAAGCCCCTGATCATCTCCCGTTTATATACTTCTTCGGGAAGTGTATATACTGAACGAATAAGCCGTAAGTAATTGTTTATGATCTCCAGTTCATGATCTGTCAATTGCCAGCAAGGTGTTTCATGAATGTTAACCAGCGGAGAAAAGATCTTTTTAGGGTCAAGATGTATCCCCTGCAGAAATGATTCGGTTATGGCGACAGCCCTAATTACGGCCTTGCGGGTTTGATGGATCTGTACGATGCATTCCGGCGTATAGACCAGGGCCATGCCTTTTTTTACTTTAAAATCACGCAGATTGAACGATATCTCAAAATCCCCTTTTATACAAATGATCAGGAAGTAAACATCCAGACGGGAAGGATATTGAAAATACCCCTTCTGCAATTCCAATTCTTCAGTGATGAAAAGCTGTTTTTCAAATAGAATGCCTTTAAACTTAGCCGTAAGTTCAACAAGCTCTTTTTCGGAAAAATGTTCCAGAGTCCGAATCATATTAATATAAACAATAATCGAAATTACGCAAAAAGCGACATAATTACAATATAAAGTGCCTTTTTGTCCTATAATTATGGTAGAAAATGCAACATATTTGCAGCATGCAAAAGAAAGAAATATATTTAGTGACCGGAGCAGCCGGACATTTGGGTTTTACCATAGTATCCCAGTTAGTCTCAGATGGCAAAAAAGTTCGTGCCCTTGTTCTGCCGGGTGATGTGTTGGCGTCACGTCTGCCTTCGCAGGTGGAAATCTGTTATGGAAATGTGTTGGATCCATTATCTTTGGAAGCCTTTTTCCATATAAGTCCGGACACTGATATATTTGTGATCCATGCTGCCGGCATAGTGACCACATCCCTTAAATATCAGCAGATTGTATATGATGTCAATGTTAAGGGCACACGTAATATGATCGATGCAGCCATTAAATTCAATGCGACCAAATTGGTTTACGTTAGCTCGGTCCATGCTATTCCAGAAGTACCCATGGGGCAGGTAATCCAGGAGGTTGATCATTTTGACAAAAATCTTGTTTATGGGATGTACAGCAAAACCAAAGCCGAAGCAACGCAATACGTTCTGGATGCAGCTAAAAAAGGATTGGATGCCACCATTGTCCATCCTTCAGGAATATGCGGCCCCCATTCCCATACATACAATTATACCACCCAACTGGTGATAGACTGTTGGCGTGGTTTATTACCCATGGGGGTGGATGGAGGTTATGACTTTGTAGATGTTCGCGATGTAGCTTCAGGTACCATATCTTCCTGCCGGAAAGGGGGCAGGGGAGAATGCTATATTCTGGCCAATCGTTATATATCCATAAAAGAATTCTTCCGGACTTTTCAGAATGTTACAGGTAAAAAACTGCCCAGAATCATGGCTCCCATGTGGCTGGCCAAAGCAGCCCTGCCTGTCTGCTCTCTATATTACAAGATAAAAAAACAACTACCGCTCTTTTCATCGTATTCACTTTATACACTTGCCACCAACTCCATATTCTCCTCTGACAAGGCCCGTCTGGAGCTGGGTTATGCCACCAGACCATTTAAAGATACCCTTGCCGATACTGTAGAATGGCTGAAAAAAGAAAAAAGTATCCTTTGACACGTGCCATATCCCAAATTTTCCTTACTTTTGCAACCCCTTAGATCTGAAAAGATGCTACAGTACAGATAGGGAGAGATGGCAGAGTGGTCGATTGCGGCGGTCTTGAAAACCGTTGACCCGCAAGGGTCCGGGGGTTCGAATCCCTCTCTCTCCGCCACCCAATATTTAAGAAGTAGTTAAAGTTCAATCCACAACTTTTTTAGTTAAATCTATCCGGTAATTCAAGCAATTATATTAAGTTTGTCAATTATTTGACTAACAGTATTATGCAGGTAAAACAGAATATCCCAGAATACTACGGCTTATCGGAAGAAGAAGTGAGAATGACACTTGAAAGTTATGTGGAAGAACATTACAAAGCGGGCGAGTATTTTTTACAAGAAGGCAAAATTGCCGGTAAAATCGGGTTTGTGAAAAAAGGAATTTTCCGCTCTTTTTTCTACAATGATAACACGGATGATATTACAACCCAGTTTTATGTGCCGGGCTCGCTTATTATTTCCATAGAGAGTTTAAATAATCAAGTGCCTTCAAAAGAAAATATTGTTGCAGTGGTGGATTCGGAACTCAGTACCGTAAGCTACGAACGTCAAAAACAACTATACGAACTCATTCCCGCTTGGAATAGAATCTGCAAAGATTTGGGCGATGAGATGAACAAGGATATGCTTAATCGCGCTACTCAGTTACAAACAATGTCGGCAACAGAACGCTATCAGGATTTTTGCACCCAAAATCCCGAAATCATCAAAAACGTAGCTTTAAAACACATTGCGTCTTATCTTGGTATAGACATTGCCACATTAAGCCGGATACGAAGAAAAATATAATACCCGTATTCATTATTTGACTTTTGTCAAACAATGCTTCCAATCAGCCGCTTTACTTTTGCAGTATAATTTTTACTAAAAGTAATTGAAATGAAGGCTGAAATTAAACAACTAACCATTCTTGGCGCCACCGGAAATTTGGGCGCACCCGTTACCAAGTATCTTTCCCGCTTAGGGTGTCAGGTAACCGCGATAGCACGAAATATTGAAAAGGCGAAACAAATTTTCGGCGATGATGCATCCATTCGCATTGTGTATGGCGATCTACAAAACCTGTCGAGCTTGCAAAAAGCTTTACAGGATACAGAATATCTCTACCTGAACCTTTCCACTACTGCCACCGATATTCAGGCGCCGTTCATTGAAGAACGGGAAGGAATAGCGAATATCCTGAAGGCGGTAAACCCGAAAAAAATCAAACAAATCCTTTCCATTTCCGGCTTAGGAGCTTTTCAACATGCCCAAACGCCGGATATTGCCCCTTTGGTAACCAATGTAATCCGCAGGCAGGGTCACGAACTGCTCAAAAAATCAGGCATTCCCTACACCATACTGCATTGTAGTTGGTTTGCCGATTCGTTTGTTATTTTCCAGCGCAACAAAACCTATGCTGTTATCGGAAATACGAAAACCCCCATATTTTTCACGAATGTTTTCGACTATGCAACAAAGGTTTACAATGCTTTGAGCAATGAAAAAGCGCTTTTCAACGAATATCCCATACAGGGAAAAACAGGCATCTGCCACGTGCAGGCAGCGAAAGATTTTTTCGCGGTTTATGATGACAGCGTGCAAATAAAAATAGTCCCTACATGGATACTCGGCATGATGTCCTTTTTTAAAAAAGAAATGAAGCCCATAAAATTATTGGCTGAATATTCCGAAAAAACAAGCGAAACATTCTTGGCTGAACAATATGATACGTATAACGATTTGGGCAATTGCACCATGAGTTTGGCCGAATATGCCGAAAAGCTTAAAAAGGAACGGTTTTACGACTATTTATCCAACCTGAAATAATTACCGAAAATGAAAGTAACCGCCTTCGTGGCAAGCGCCCGCAACAGCCACACTTACAACAGCTCCGAGCTATTTTTGCAGAAACTGAAACTGCACGGCGATATTGAATGTGAAATCGTAAAACTCAGCGACTACGCAATCGGGACCTGTCGCGGATGTAAGTTATGCTTTGAAAAAGGCGAGAAGTTTTGTCCGTTGAAAGACGACAGGGATGTGCTGTTAAGCAAAATCAGAAATTCCGACGGAGTGCTGTTTGCCACACCCAACTATTCGTTTCATGTCTCGGCCATTATGAAAATATTTCTCGACCGCATTGCTTTCATTTTCCACCGTCCCGAATTTTTTGGGAAAACTTTTACCGGGATTGTAGCCCAAGGAGTGTATGGTGGCGGTAAAATTGTGAAATACCTGGCTTTTGTCGGAAACGCCCTGGGATTTAACAGCATAAAGGGTATTTGCCTGACCAATCTGGAACCTGTGGATCCGAAAATGGCGGCTAAAAACCAACAAAAAATCGAAGCGCTGAGCCAAAAGTTCTATAAAAGATTAATAAAAAATCAATTAACCAAGCCCACGTTAATGGATTTATTTTTCTTCCGGATGGCGCGTACGAAAATTAAACTCAAATTGGACGAAAGGTATGAAGATTTTCGGTATTTCCACAGAAGAGGCTGGTTTCAGTCCGATTTTTACTATCCGGTCAAATTGACGTTTTTCCAAAAACAAATGGGGCGGCTGTTTGATGCGTTGGTTAAAAGAAGTTCCTAAAAACCTATTTAAATGGTTGTTACAAAAATCGTCGGGCCGAAAATTTACAGGTTTGTGTAAATGATAATTGAGTCTTCATAATTACAACAGTACCCTGCCGTCAAATATACTAATAAACTGATTCAAAACGATTGCCCAGTTTTGAATAGGCATCGTCCACTTCTTTTCTATCTCGCTGATAGCCAGATAAACCGATTTTTTTGCCTTTTTTGATAGTCAGTTTCTCGGACGACGGCAATAAATTCAGCACGGCGTACAAGTCCAACTCAGAAATATCTTCGAATTGTTGATCGTTGCATTCTTTATGGATTGCCGATACAATTGACATATCAAAGTAAATTCCGCTTTGCGGTGTTGTCTGATTTTGGGGTAGATATTTCTCAACAACTGCCGTGAACTTTTCGCTCAACGATAGAATTTTTGGCAAACAATTTTCTTGATATTTCTCTGCCGTTTTTCGTGCAACTTTTTGTTTTTCATACAAATCATTCAGTATCGCTTTTTCTGAATTGTATTTCTCGGTCAATGTTTCGTGCTTTTCCCAAAGGTGTTTTTCTTCCTGTTCGGTATGTTGGCGGAAACCGATGGCATCCAACAAATTATTTACTTCGCTCAACTCTTTCCAATGTTGTTGCGTAATATGCAATTGGTTGCTGATTTGAGTTTCGTATTGATTGGCAAATTTATCGCAAGTTTTTTCAATATTTAAATTTTCAAGCGTATTCTTATTCGACGAAATCAGACGGATATTGTTCTGAATTTCTGTCGAAAGGCTATCTATCAATGTTTTGTAACGTTCCAATTCGGCTTGTATTGTCAAATCAACCAACATCACTTCAAACGCTTGGATATTATTGAATTGAATATAGAAATCCACCACGAATTGTTGCTGGGTAAACTCAATAGATTGTCTATTTGAAATTTCAGCTATTATCGTGTTGAGTTGGGTGTATTGGGGAAGAATGTCGGTGATTTGCATAAATACTGACTTTTTGCGTGTTATTTGCTTAAAAAAACATCCAAATTCCAAGCCGAAATATGTTCAATTCCTTCATTGGTAGGGATTTTATAGTCATCCATACTTACCACATATTTATCAAAATTATCTTCAATAAGTTTCAACGAACGGTATTCTCTTTCGATGGTTTTTTCCTCAGTCAATTGAAGCGTTACTTGCAAATAAACTCGACGTTCGCCTTTAATAGCCACAAAATCCACTTCTGTATCTTTTATCGTTCCCACATAAACCTGAAATCCTGCACGTCGCAAACTCAAATAAACGGCATTTTCCAACAAATAGCCAATTCCGTATCCGTACCCGGCGTAAAGATAATTTCGATAAGCCAAATCGTTCAGATAGTATTTGCTGTTGCCCGAAATGGTGTCTTTGCCTTTTATGTTGTAGCGTTCGGCACGATGAACGAGGAATGAATTTTCCAAATAATTGACGTAAGATGAAAGCGTTTCGTAGTTTGTTTTACGCTTTTTCGATGCAAAAAAGTTAATGATGTTTGTTATCGAAATCAAATTGGATGCAGTATTGACTAAATAAACAAACAAATCGTCTAACAACTTTACATCCTTGACATTATAGCGTGCCACGATGTCGCGCAACATAACCGTATCTTTGATGGACGACACGTAATTCTGCTTCATTTCATCGTTGGGCAAGTTGAAAAGTTCGGGCAAGGCACCGCTTTGGAGGAATTTTCTGTAATTTTCACTATTAATTTCCAATCCTGAAATTCCACAAAATTCGGGAAAACTAAACGGGAAAATCTCAAATTCTACGTATCGACCCGACAAAAGCGTTGCCAATTCACCGGATAAAAGATTAGAGTTTGAACCGCTGATAAATAGCTCGCTCGGCTCTGCAAAATCTTGTGAATGTGAGTTTACAAACCGTTCCCACTCATCAATATACTGTATTTCGTCAATAAAAACATATACTTTTCCGCTGGGTTTTAAAGCTTCTCGATAGGTTTTGTAAAGCTGTTCCAACTCAACGGCGGTTCGCAAAGTCGCCAGTTCCATATATTCTTTGTTGATGTAAAGAATATTTTGGCTCTTTACACCTTCGGAAATCAATTTGGATGCGATTTGGCGTAAGATGTAACTTTTACCTGCACGACGCTGACCAACAAGTACTTTTACCAATTTATTGCCAAGATATTGACCAATTTTGTCCGTGTAAAATGTACGAGAATATCCCAAATCTATCGGGTTATTATCCCAAAAATTGTACTTTCGAACGGAGCTAATTATTTCAATCATAATTGAATATTTTTCGCAAATATAATTATTTTCAAATACACTTGAAAATATTCTTAGTTTTTATTCGAATAATTATGCTATAACTGATTGAATTTGCTCATCGCATTGGCTTTTATATTGTCGGCAATGTCGATATAAGGTTTCATTGCTTTGTAATCGCTGTGTCCTGTCCATTTCATAACCACATTTGCCGGAATGCCAAGTGAAAGGGCGTTGCAGATGAAAGTGCGACGAGCGGCGTGCGTGCTTAAAAGAGCATATTTTGGCGTAACCACATCAATGCGCTCATTTCCCTTATAGTAGGTTTCACGCACAGGCTCATTTATTTCTGCCAATTCCGCCAATTCTTTCAAGTAGGTATTCATACGTTGGTTGCTGATGACAGGCAGTACTTTTTGTTCTTGAAATGCGATGTTTTTGTATTTTTCGAGAATGGCTTTGCTGTGATTGTTCAACTCAATAATCAGACTATCGGCTGTTTTAACGGTAGTAACTTCAATGTGGTCTTCTTTTATGTCACTTCGGCGAAGATTAAAAACATCAGAATATCTCAATCCGGTAAAGCAACAAAATAAAAACACATCACGGACACGCTCCAAGTATTGTTTTTGTTCCGGTATTTGGAATTCCCTAAATTTTGTCAGTTCATCCCAAGTAAGAAAAATTACTTTTTTGGACGTATTCTTTAATTTTGGTTTAAAGGTATCGTAAGCCGAATTACTGTTGTAGCCTTTTTTAAAGCTCCAACGTAGGAACCATTTCAAAAAACCTAACTGTTTACCGATGGTACTGTTCCGCATATCTTTTGAAGTACGCAAAAAATCAACATAGTTATTCAGTCCATTTTCATCAAGATACTCAAATGTAACATCTGACTTAAAAGATTTTAAGTGGTTTTTAACGGCTGAGAATTTTTCGTAGGTGGAATTCGTCCAATTATTTTGTTTTCCACACTCCTTCACAAATTCATTAAATGCCTCTTTGAAACTTACGGTTGTCTTTTCAAGCTTGTCTTCTTCTACAATTGGATTAAGCCTAGCATTAAAGGCTTCTTTAACCTCATCTATTGTGGGTATTTTATTTTGCACCTCAAACTCCTTGAACACCTCCTGCATTTCGGTGTAATAACGTAGCAGGTCAGAATTTATCTCGGATGCTGATTGGTCGAGTTTATTGGTACTTCCGTTTTTAACACGCTCTTTCGCACTATCCCACTTAGCTACGTCAATTCGGTAACCTGTGGTTAACTCTATTCGCTTTCCCGCAAATATTACACGCATCCGAATAGGGACATTATTAACTATTGGAACGCCGTTCTTCTTCCTGCTTTCTAATGAAAAGATGATATTTCGTTTTATATTCATAATTGGGCGCAATAAATTCAACACCCAAAATTACACCCATTATTTGAGATATGCAATGATATTTAGAAATATTTTATGAAATTATTATTTACCTATAACTATTGATATACAATGACATGATACTTTGTGATTGTATATTAGGGTTATGGAGAAAGAGCCTCTCTCTCCGCCACCCAAGGGAACACCGAGCGCGCTAGCGCGAAGGTAATTCCATATACCTAACATACTGCCCATCATGGAAGGGTAGGAAGTCCCCTCAAACCGGCAATTAAAACAGCAGCCCGTAAAGGTATCCGGACAGAGTAGCAAAAACAACTACCAGCCCTACATATACAAACGTTTTCTTACTTCCCATTACTTTATAAATCACGAGCATACTGGGCAATGAGAGTGAAGGCCCAGCCAGCAATAACGCCAATGCCGGACCGTTGCCCATGCCAGATGCCAGTAACCCTTGTACAATGGGGACTTCGGTCAGTGTAGCAAAATACATGAATGCACCCGTGAAACTTGCAAAAAAATTGGATAAAAGAGAGTTTCCTCCTACAGCCCATTCGATCCAACGGTTGGGGATGATGCCAGGTATCGCTGTGCTATCATGTGTAGATCCCAGCAGGAAACCTGCCGTAACAACACCAACGGCCAGTAAAGGCATGATTTGTTTGGTAAAACCCCATGCAGACAGTGTCCACTCCCGGTTTTCCTCATTACGTTTATCCAGCAAAGTCATCAGGCTTAGGGCAACGATTCCGGTAACAACCGGAACCAAGGGGACGAAAGCCGGATCCGTTATAAATGATTTGGCCGGGAAAATGGATCCTATGGTAGCCACAGCTCCCAGCAAAACCCAATGCCATTTGATCTTTAGAAACCGAACCAGTGAATAGCATAGTAGTAAAGCCAATCCGCCCGTAATAAACCACTTGAAAGTAAGCAAGTAATACCAAGCACTGGTAGTATCACCAGAAGCAGGTTTACCCCAGTTTGCGAATATAAGGATCGCCACCAACGTAAAAAAATGAAAAGCGGTTTGTCCCAATGGTCGTTTCTCCTGTACCGGCGGAAAATTCATTTGCTCCTCCTTTTTCACCCTCTCTTCCTTCCTGTAAATGAAAGACATAACCAGACCAATAACAATGGCAAAACCAATAGCCCCTATAGTACGGGCGACCCCCATTTTCCAACCCAGGATACGGGCTGTCAGGATGATAGATAAAATACTGATGGCAGGCCCGGAATACAAAAAAGCAACTGCCGGACCTAAACCTGCCCCCCGTTTGTAAATACTTAAAAACAACGGAAGAATGGTACACGAACAAACGGCCAGGATGGCTCCCGAAACACTCGCAACTGTATAGGAAAGCCATTTTTTTGCATTCGCTCCAAAATACTTCAATACCGAACCCTGGCTTACAAATACCGAAATGACCCCTGCTATGAAGAAAGCTGGCAACAGGCATAAAACCACATGTTCACGGGCATACCATTTTGCCAGATCCAACATGGCAGTAACAGCTGTATGGAAAGTAGGGTTGTCTACCGGCAAAAAGAAAACGATCATAAAAACAGCCAGGATCCAAAGCAGGATCCTGAGTTCCCTTTTTAATTCCATATCCTATAATCCTAAAGCTTTACGAACTTCCGATTCCGACGGAACCCTTCCTTTGATCTTAATCTGTCCGTCAACAATTACTGCCGGGGTCGACAGGATTTGGTATCTCATGATCTCCATCATATCCTCCACTTTTTCAATAGTCGCTTCAATATTTGCCTCGGATACTACTTTCTCAACAATTGCAACAGTAGTTTTGCATTTTGCACAACCTGCTCCCAAAATTTTTATTTCCATACCTCAATTATTGAATAAAGGTTTTTCACCCGTTACAGTCACAGAAAGTACGGAAAAAGTTCCCCTATAGTGATCACTCACCTGTTCAGGCAACGCTATTTCATTTTCTTTTTGGACAGCAACATGTGTAAATCCGGCTTCGGAAATATATTTCAGGTACAGTTCTTTCTGTATGGCGCCTGCTATGCACCCGGTGTAGAGATCAACATTTTCTTTCAAATCCGCAGGTAATTCACCGGTCAGAACAACGTCAGAAATACAAAAATGTCCACCCGGTTTCAATACCCTGAATATTTCGTGGAAGATCTTTTTCTTGGAGGGCAGCAGATTAAGAACACAATTGCTTATCACCACGTCAGCCACATGATCGGGAACGGGCATGGTTTCTATATCTCCCGCATGAAATTCTACATTGGAATATCCAAGAGCAGAGGCATTCTGTTTTGCCTTAGAGGTCATTTCAGGGGTAAAATCTATGCCTTTCACGCGACCTGTCTCTCCCGTATGCGCTCGGGCTACAAAACAATCGTTTCCCGCACCCGATCCCAAATCAATGACAGTATCACCCTTGCGTATGCGGGCAAATTCGGTAGGCAATCCGCAACCCAGACCAAAATCTGCGATCCTTTCATATCCCTCCAGGGGGCTGTAATCTTCTTTCATTGTAAACCGCATCTGGCCAGAGCAACAGCATCCCACTCCGCAACAGGAGTTGTTTTTTACGATCTGTCCGTATTTGCTCCGGATCATGTCTTTTATTTTCTTATCATCCATGATTTTTATCATTTTGGAAAAATTTTTCGAACATCTTCCCGGCCATAGACCAATTTTCTTTGTTTATACAGTATTTGACAGTAGGCGGGGTTATAGTTCCCTGTATGATCCCTGCGTCTTTCAATTCGTGCAGGTGCTGCGATAAGGTACTTTTTGCCACGGGGATCTCCAAGGACATGTCTCCATGATAACAACAAGACTGGCTCAGCAACATTTCTATGATAGCTATGCGGACCGGATGCCCCATGGCTTTGGCCAGACGCGCCAGTTGTTTTTGTTTGCTAGTAAATGCTTTTTTTCCGACCATCTTCATATGTTTTATTGTTCGCAAAATTACGAATAATTTTATTGTTCGCAAATATACGAACAACTAAAAACCCATTTATGGAACCAAACCTCAGATAAGTCCTGCACCTGAAAAACATGGTTACCTTAGGTCTGGGAACCAATATGGGTACGAGATTTGTTATAAGATTTTTTGTTAAGAAATTATACAATGAAAAAGACGGAAAAAAGTAAAATATTCATCCTTATTGCGATCGCGGTTTTGATAGCCGCTTTGATCAGGATCCCGCAAATATTCGGTTTTGGTATCGAGACCTCCTTCTTCTACGAAAAAAATGCAGCACTTATTGTCTTTCTGGGATTATCTCTTTATGTGCTTTTTACTGCAGAAAGATTCCGGATGGATCATCTGATCATCACACTGTCTTTTTTTATTCTTTGTACTTTGTATGTAAACCTGTTGCCCGGGAACATCAATAAAGATGTATTACAGCTGGTCTGGATACACATGCCCCTCATGCTGTGGTGTTTTTACGGGTCGCTTTACACTGCATTCGACAGAAAAGACATCGGTAAAAGAATAGCATACATCAAATACAACGGGGATTTGGCAATCTTGGGTGCAGTATTAATAATAGCAGGAATGATCTTCTCTGCAGTTGCCATGGGTCTGTTTTCTGCCATAGAGATGGATATTGAAAAGTTCTATATGGAATATATTGCCCTCACTGCAGTAGCAATAGCTCCGGTTGCGGTAACTTACGTAATTCAGAAATATCCCCGGATTACCCATAAGATCGCACCTCTGGTCGCCCGGATCTTCAGTCCCCTGGTTGCAGTGATGTTGTTGTTCTTTCTTGCAGCCATGATCATTACATCTAAAAGTCCTTATAACGACAGACAATTTTTATTGGTGATCAATTTGCTATTGGCAGGCGTCACGGCTCTTGTTGTTTTCTCCATTACCGGAACGGCTGCACAGGAAAAACAACGCTATACGCGTATCATGCTTTTAATACTTACCCTTGTAACGCTCATAATCAACGTGGTGACATTGTCGGCCATAATCTACAGATTGGGAGAATTCGGATTTACGCCCAACAGAACAACCGTTTTGGGCGCAAATATTCTGATCTTTGGGAATCTGATATTGCTTGCCATTGATCTTTTCCGGGCCAATTTTGGAAAAAGAGAGGTCAGCCAGGTAGAACGGACCACAGCCCGCTTTTTGCCGGTTTATGCACTGTGGACCGTCATTATTGTATTTTTGTTTCCCTGGATATTTTCTACATCCTGAAGTTGGTCAGCTGGTCAGTGATATCAAAACCATAAGAGGGATACTCGTACATTTTGAAACGGGGCTCCGTTTCTCCCCTGGTATAATTCCATATGGAATCGTAGTCGTTGGGATTTTCACCTATCTCTTTCAGTTGTCTCAGGTATGCTGCTACCGATTTGTTTTCCATAATATACACATTCCCCATTTGATCTATGACGGGACTGTGTTTGCGGTTCCGGTCGTGATCAAAGCTCAGGATGCGTTTTCCCTGCGGGGTTACCGCTACCATTTCATACGTCATGCTTTTACCTATCCCGGGCAGGTTGAGCACGTTCCGGTCAGTAGCCAGGAAGGGCAGTTCATGTTCTTTCATAAAAGCCTTCACCTCTTTGTATACGTTATCTCCTTTTTCAAAGATCCGGCACAAACCATCTTCCTGCTGCGGAGTAAGCAGTCCCATCACTTTTTCTTCTTCCTGTTCCTGGATAGAACGGCAATTGGGCGCGAAGACCGCGTAATTTTCATCGAAACCTTTCACCGAAAACGTATAATAAGAAATTACTCCCAGCTTATTGAGCTTTCTTCTCAATTGTGCCGTATGTCCTCGCCGGGAAGCAGCAACAGTGAATACCAGCTGATTGGTAATGAACCAGCCGGTAGAAAGGATCTTCTTTATGGCGCGTTTGGCTTCCAGTGTGATTTCCAAGGGACTTTCGAAGTGTGTCTGAATAATGAATTGTTTGAACCCTATCGTAGAGGCTTTTTCTTTGAAATCCCTCAGAATTTCAATCAATTCATCGTCAATGCGCATGGGGAGATATGCCAGAAGTCTTGTACCCAGCCGGATCCGTTGCATTTCGGCGTATTTTTGCCCGTCAGGACGGCTTTCATTGGCTTTCTTTTTTCTCAGGGCCATTTTATACACTGCATTCAACAGTTTCTTAAGTGTTTTATTTTGACTCATAAGCGCATCTCCGCCGGTTATCAGAATATCACGCAACTGGGTGTCTTCTTCAAAATACTTCATCAGTGAGCGGAGTTTTTTGTTCCAGGTTTCTTGAGGTTTCAGTTCTTCCAGTTTAAAGTTGAGGTGTTGGTTCTGAAAGTCGTACATTCTCTGACAGGATGCACACAATCCGCCACAGGCTCTTCCTACCGAATCGGGTATGAGAATAGCTACATCGGGATACCGGCGGTGAATGTTGTGGCTGTTTGGCAGCAACCACCCTGCGGCATTGGGTTTTCCGGGCTGCACCCGGTCTTCCCGCTCCCAGGCAACAATATTCCCGAAAGCATCGACCAGTTCCCTGGAGTAGATCACATAGTTGCGGATGGCCAGGTCGTTATATGCTTTGTCTGTAGTGTCAAGCAGGGAAAGGTAGTAGGGTGTGGCAAAGGTGGGTATGCCTTTTCTGCGGGCGTCTTTTAAAAGTCTCATAGTCTCGTCCGGAAGGGAATTATTCAACATTATATTCAGTTCCGAAGGGTTACGTGCTGCCATAGTCAGATGAAACTGATAATCATTCCACCATTTCTCCACCATGTTGTACTTGGACAGATAAGAACTACCTTCAGGGAAAACATACTTTCCGTGTTGACGATTTTCTATCCGGGCCATCAGCAGCCGTATGATCCTTTCTTTGTTTTCTTCCCTTATCCTGACAATCCGGGGGCTCAGTCCGGAGTTCCATCGTTTCATCCAGTTGATTGTTTTTTGAGCATCCGGCTTGCTGATCTCGGGATTTTCCAGTAATTCAAACTGGTGATAGAATTCCAGGATGAAATCTGTTGTTATGGTGTTATTCACCTCGTCGCGCAGCCATTCCCAAAAAAGTGTTATGGTTTTTATCTCTAAATTCTTTCCAATTGATAATTCAAAAACGGTTGTATTGTCATTTTTAATCAGCGTTCTGAGGCTGGCAGCTGCCTTGCTCTGATTGTGGGGATGTTCCGAAATGTATCGGTAAAGATCATTCCGGAAAGAGTCTTTGTTCCTGCTTTCCTTCGCCATTGTTACAATATCGGGAAAACTTCTTTGGAACATCCTTTTCAATTGTTTCTTATTTAAGATTAAAATATCGGTCTGTTTCTTCATGGTCAGAATTATTAATACGTATTTTTAACCAACTGATGGGTGAGTAAAACACACGGGAGAATGCCCATTCACCTAGACAGCGACATACAAAGATAACAAAAATTAAAAAAACAACTTTTTCATCCACCAGATCTTTTTTACAGTGTAAAAACGGTATCTGAGCACAGGATCAAGCCAGGTTCGTTTGTCAACAATGTTCTTATAATGGGAGAAAATGTCGGAACCTGCTTTACCATGGTAGAATCCCATTCCGCTGTATCCGACTCCGTCAAAGGATTTCCTAAAGCCGAGGCTGCTTCCACGCCGTTAGTGTATTTTAAATATGGAAAAACCTCCTGAGATCGGTTGCTTTTTTCAGCCGGTAATGGATGAAAAGGAGGATAGCAGATACAGCGACTATACAAACCAGCAGGATCAGGCTCCAGTGCAGGATCAGATTTTGATGCACATGTAGTGCAATGATTCCTTCAGTGCAAATGCCCATTGCGGCAACGGCCAAGAGAACATAAGCTATCAGGTTCACTCCTTTTTGTCTGGACCGTTTTAACGCAACGAACAATACAAAGATGATAAGATACAAGGATAGAAGCAGGGGAATACCCAGGGTTAGTGACCAGTCAAGGCTTTTGTTCATCCAGTCCAGCAAGACCATCAACAACGAGGTAGCCGTGAATCCAGACAATAGCAAAGGAATAATCCTGGCATGAAGAAAAATTACCAGGGAAATATGGATCACCAGGGAAAGACATACCGTGATGGTATATTTTGACCAGGTTATATTTTTATTAATTATCAGATCGATGACTGTTGAAGTCAGCATACCTGCAATTAATATGATGAGGGAAAGATCCCAGAAGATCTTTCTTTTCTGAACGTTTGAAAGTTCTTGAAAATCATAAGTTTCTTCTTTTATTGGTTCCTCAAGGCTTATGTTGCTTTTTTGACCGCAAAGCGGACAGTAATTCATGGTAACATCCAGTTCTACACCGCATTTTTTACAAATATTCATCGTGGTAATTTCTTGTATAGTTGATGGTAACAGGAATATGCTCTTTAGTCAGGAACCTGAAAAAATGCTTTTCAAGCTCCCGGCTGCGTGTTATATTGACAAATGTGACCGAAATACGGTCTTTGTAACCGATGATGCCGCATCCTGCTTTTATCATTTTGTTGGGAGGAGGAGGAATTACCATTACCGATTCAATATGTTCCTGTATCTCTGGAGGAAAAACCAATACTCCCATGTTTGACAGGACTCCGCTGTACTGATTGCAACCCATGGTGCGGTGATTTATCCTCAATACGGAATTTTTCAGGAAAAGCGGTATGGTACGAATGAGGATCTTCCGTTCACTGCCCACATTACGAGAAAGGATCTTACTAACCAGTTTTCTGTCTGTTTCCAGTTGCATTTGATGATACACGGTCTTGAGGATCTCATCGAAAGAATAATGTCCCAATCCACAGTCAATTTCGGGTAATACAAAAAGGGAAAAATTGCGCATGCTTTTACTGGGATAGAGATTACGCAGGTTTACAGGTATCTGGATACTCAGTTTCCCCGTTTTTTTCTTTCTGCGCGGAATAGAAGGATCTTCATATAGTTGTTGCATAGCATAAAGATAGACTGATGTAAGATAAACAGTGATATTCACTCCTTTTTCGCTTGCCTTTTCTTTAAGCGCAGCAGTAGAGACCCGGGCAGATAGAACTTTAAGACGTGGTTTGATACTCAATGAGTAGGGAAGGTGAAATGCCCTGGGACGTCTTGTATTGACTGGTATATTTTCTTTAAAGAAACGGTTGTATGCATCTTCAAATTCTTCCGGGTCCGGGTTTTCAGATATATCAATAACAGATAATGGCCTCTTAATTTCAATGTCCCTGTTCTGGAAATAAAGTGTCAGCAAAGTTTTGAAATACTCCAGGGCACCTCCGCCATCAGTCAGTAAATGAGAGAACTCCACGCTTATACGGTTATCTGCAACAAGTACGCGCATGAGCTGGCTCTCTTTTTCAAACCTTCTGCATGGCATTTTGTCGTCAACCACAACCGGGGTAAGGAAATAAGCCGATTCCAAGTAATACCAGAAGAATCCCTTTTTAAGGCAGACCCTGTAGTACGGGAAACGTTTTTCTATTGTTCTGACAGCGGCAAAAAGGCTTTTTATGTGGATTTTGTGTAATAGAACCACAGATATCCTGAATACAGATGTAACTTCATCATTTGTGATGGCAGGAAAGATCTTTGCTGCATTGTCCAGGGGGTACCAAAAAGATTGATCGTTCATTACGAGGGCTCTTGTTCAAAAAAAGACATTTTGCCCATGAACAGAATAACCCCTGTGCTCTTTTCTTTGATTATATAGATAAACGACCGGTTAACATAGAATGGCAGCGGGTCGTCAGGACCAATGCTCTTTTCTATGCCTACCACGGTCACTGCAGCTGCCTCAGTTCCTTTTTCATTTATCTCTACATATGTTTTTTGTTTGACCAGGCCAATATACAAACCTCCAACAGGCGACAGGTTGCTGAAATCGGCTGCTCCTTCTACAAAAGGTAATATCATTCCCATAGCTTCCAGTGTAGGGATCAGGTCTTTCTCATATTCATATTTGAATTTTGGCATGGAAACGGTCAGTTTTCTTTCAGATTCTGCCAGTCTGTCGATAATGCGGTCCCAGCCGGCAGAGTTCATATGGTCATTGATTACACGGTCAGTATGTATGCCGGGATTTGGGAGGACCAGCACCATGGAAAAAGCTTCATTACCGTATGGGAGCTCTGCGATCCTGGCATATTCAGTTTCTGTATATGGAAAAACCTCTGTCTGGATCATATAATCTACCATTTGGGAAGCGTTGTCATCGCTGTAAAAATAATCCTTGTAAGAGCTGGCCGGATCAAATGATTTTGTCCATGTACCCTTGAAATACAACGCATTGATAAGATACATGAGCATTTGAGGCGGTATTTCGTCAATGATTTGATCTATCCGGCCCTTCGTTTTGGCCGAGCACCAGTCATTGATGATCTGCACCGCCAATGGTGAAGAGAAATCCAGTTCCTCTATTTGTGCAAGATACCACGTCTTAACAATATCCTTAAAACTCTCCCTTACAGGAAAACCTTCTCGTATCCATATGGAATTGGCTATACCAATTTCAGTCAATTTGTCCGCCTGGATAAGTGCCTGGCTCATCTTTTTAAAGAACCCGTTCATATCCTTGTAGGAATAAGCCTCAAAGCCAAGCACATCCTTCATTTGCAAAGCCGTTTCGCCTGCAGTACCATTGGCGGTCATAGATAGAGCAAGGGATGCACTCAGGGGGGACAGGAAGTAATTCTTATCCTCTTTACTAACCTGACGGAACAGGTTAAATGCAAAATGATTGACATCCGCAGATATCGCCTGTTCGGTCTTTGTCAGAACAATATCGCGGCGCTGGTTCAACTGTTGGGGCAATCTGTCACAACGGATGATTAACCCCAACAGGATCGCAGTTACCAGACCAATAGTCCATGTGTTTTTCATCTTGATTAAGATACATTAATCAAGGCAAACGCTGCATCTATGGTTCGTAATACATACCTTCCCGGGAGAGCAGATGGTCCAGGTTGGCGAGATTGTAAACAATTACCGCCTGGACAACCGAGGTATATTCCTGATACTCGGCTATGCTCTTTGTGTAAAGGTCACGTTCTGTGTGCCATATCTCCCCGTAACTGAAATTATATCCTTTTACGTCTTGATTACGAAATGATATAGTTGGCACTCCGTGGACAGCAAATACCGAGGCATCGGTGCCCCCGATACGTGTTGGTCTGGGCCTGGACGGGACCGTGTCCACGGTAAATGGCAGATCCGGATTGATAGATGATATATGTTTGGAAATTTTAACAAAATCTTCGTACATAGCTCTGGGAACGGAAACCCCGCTTGCAGCCAAAGGTCCTCCATCCCTGTTGAAAAGGTTCGAGATCTTGTCCAGTTTGTCCTTGTGTTGTTCAACCCAGGCAGTAGCGCCTAAAATTCCAAATTCTTCTCCGGCAAATAAAACGAACAAAATAGTACGTTTGGGTTTGGCTCCTGCTACAGACAACAGTCTTGCAGTCTCCATGGCAGGAGTAACCCCGACCCCACAGTCCACACCACCGGTAGCGACATCGTATGCGTCAAGGTGGCCGCTGACCATAACATACTGGTCCGGATAGCGCGTTCCGGTTATTTTAGCTATGACATTGTGAAATTTCACAGGTCCCGGACGAAAATGGTTCCTGATATCAAATTCCAGTTCTATGGGGCGCCTTTCCCTGACTAACTGATAGATATAGTCATACTGATGTTCATCAAGCTTAATATCCGGCACATCCGGAAGGTTTTCAAAAGAAGAATTCTCTCCAAAAACTGTTTCCTTATCCCACAAAGCGGTGATTGGAACCGGGGAAGACTGGATCAGACCCAGGATACCGGCTTCTACCATTTGCCTGTAAAACAGGGCAGGTTCATCGGAAGTTTTTCGCAGACTGTCTTTCAGGTCTTCCTGCATTTGATCTGTATTTATTCTGCGGTCTTTTGCGCGCATACGGTAACGACGGATAACTTCATTGTTATGACGGGCAACTTCTTCGTTCAGCCGGATCAGGGAATCCCTTCGGAGGTCAGCTTGTGCGGTGCGTTCGACTGGCCATCCTGTGCTTGTACCGGATATCAAGACCCAGGCTCCTTTCAAAACACCTTTCATCCTGTCGAACTCGGCTTGTGTTTTAGGCTCGATGAGTACGTGTCCACGCTGCAGACCTTTAGTCCCGGAGGTGTAAGAGGGGGTTGCAAAATGCAGATGAACGCCGTCACCTCCCGGGAATACCCCGCCGTAGAGTTTACCTGACCAGGGGCCACGGCTGAATCCCACCCGGGTCTGGCCTACTTCTTCGATGGAAACCTCTAGTCCCCATGAAGCAAATTGTGCTGCGGTCCATTGAACTGCAGCATTATAGGCGTCTGATCCGACAGGACGTCCGCCTATGCGGTTGGTGAGCACATCCAGGTGATGTTGTGTCAGGTTGTTGGTTGTACCTTCCTCAATAATTTTTTTAACTATGGCATCCTGTGCCCATACATGTGACGAAAAAGAAACTAGACTTACTGTTAAAAGTAAGCCAAAAGTAATGGATCTGTACTTCATTTTTAATTATTTATTAGAAAATATACATTACAAATGTAGTGATTTATATCTTTGCATTATGATAAAATTCAGAGAAATTGTTAGTGCCTTTATGGTTCTGTTCGCCGTAATCGATATTACGGGGTCCATTCCGATCATACTGGACATGAAAGCAAAGGGAAGGAAGTTCAAGCCATTTATGGCAGCGATTATTTCTACCGCCCTGATATTCGTGTTCTTATTTGTGGGAGAGGCCATCCTTGGACTGTTCAGTGTGGATATATCTTCCTTTGCCGCTGCCGGATCACTGGTGATTTTTGTGCTTGCCGTGGAAATGATATTTGGTATAGAGATTTTCAAAAACGACGGACCGCCCGATGCGGCTACCATCGTTCCTCTTGTCTTTCCCCTGATCGCCGGTACCGGGACTCTGACGACAGTCTTGTCCTTACGGGCAGAATACAGCCTGATAAATGTGTCCATTGCCATTTTGCTCAACATGATCATTGTATATGTAGTTTTACGTCACGTTGATTGGGTCGAGAAACTTCTGGGTAAAGGCGGTATATATATCCTGAGAAAGTTCTTCGGGATCATTTTATTGGCCATTTCGGTGAAACTTTTTGCTTCCAATATTTCCAATTTGTTCAACTAATTTCATGAAGTAGAACAACCCGGACGGATGGGGGGACCGAGTCTAAAAACGGCGCGGGTTACATTTACAGTAAATTCCCCCGCCTCTGTCGAGAGGCAGGCTATGATCAGTGGATGACCGTTTTCATCAGGCTTTGTTTTCAGAGCCTAGTACGTACACGATCTTGTGCTTGTACAATTCTTTCAGTTTGTCACGGGCCGGTCCCAGGTATTTACGGGGATCGAATTCTTCGGGTTTTTCTACAAGTACCCTGCGTATGGCAGCGGTCATGGCCAGCCTGCCATCTGAATCAATATTGATCTTGCAAACAGCCGAGCGGGCAGCTTTTCTGAGCTGATCTTCCGGAATACCGATGGAATCTTTCAATTTGCCGCCAAAATTGTTGATCTCGGCCACGATATCCTGCGGAACGCTTGATGATCCGTGCAGTACGATAGGGAAGCCGGGGATGCGTTTCTCGATCTCGGCCAGAATGTCCAGACGGATCTCGGGCTTTTGACCCGGTTTGAATTTATAGGCGCCGTGCGATGTGCCTATGGATATAGCCAAGGAATCAACGCCGGTTCGTTTAACAAAATCTTCTACTTCTTTCGGTTGTGTGTAGGTGTGGTGCTCGGCTTTCACATTGTCCTCCACTCCTGCCAGGACGCCCAATTCTCCTTCTACCGTTACATCGTGCTGGTGGGCATATTCCACTACGCGTCTTGTAAGGGCGATGTTCTCTTCGTAAGGAAGATGCGATCCGTCTATCATCACGGACGAAAAGCCGAATTCAATGCAATTTTTGCACAATTCAAAGGAATCTCCGTGGTCCAGGTGCAATACGATGGGTATAGCGCAGCCCAGTTCTTTTGCATATTCTACGGCTCCTTGCGCCATATACCGCAACAGGGTCTGATTGGCATACTTACGGGCACCGCTCGATACCTGCAGGATCACAGGGGATTTTGTTTCCACGCAGGCACCTATGATCGCCTGCATTTGTTCCATATTGTTAAAATTGAAAGCAGGTATGGCGTAGCCTCCTTTCATCGCTTTGGAAAACAGCTCACGGGAGTTCACCAACCCTAAATCTTTGTATGATATCATAATGACAAAATAATATTTGATGTTTTCCTGTATTTGTTTCACAAAGATAAGACTTTTGCCGTATATTTGAGTCTGAATTACCGATTATCATAATGAAACCTTTTATACTTCAGGAGACCAACTGGCATACCGTACAAGAGATGGATTACGGGATGGCGATACTGCCATGGGGAGCTACCGAAGCACACAATTTCCATCTGCCATACGGGACCGACACTTTTTTAGCCACAGAAGTAGCCAAGTGCAGTGCCGCCATTGCTTGGGAGCAAGGGGTAAAGGTACTTGTGCTGCCTGAAATTGCCTATGGCATTAATTCGGGACAGATGGACATTCCCTTTTGCATGCATATGAGCCCTTCTACACAACAACGCATTTTGGAGGATATAGTCACGGTGCTCCTGCGTCATCATGTCAGGAAAATGGTCATACTGAACGGACATGGTGGCAATGCTTTTCAGAACGCCATAAGGGAATTGGAGCTTTGTTTTCCCGACATGCTGATATGTATGGTAAACTGGTGGCGTGCATGCCCGGTTGCCGAATATTTTGAAAATCCGGGAGATCACGCCGATGAAATGGAAACCTCGTCTATGATGGCCCTCCGGCCCGGGCTGGTCTTACCTCTGGAGTATGCTGGGAGCGGCAGGGAACACCGTTTTACCATTAAAGGATTACGGGAAAAATGGGCATGGATTCCCAGACGTTGGATCCTTACTACAAAAGATACAGGGGTGGGGGATCCCTCCCTTTCCAATCCGCAGAAAGGCAAACGGTTCCTAGATGACTGCATCGCTCAGGTGGGCGCTTTCCTGGTGGAACTGGACGGGATTCAAAGTATGGAGGAGCTTTATGAACGATAAGAAGGCCCTGATTTTTTCGGCTCCTTCCGGTGCCGGGAAATCCACTGTTGTAAACCACCTGATGGAAACTTTTCCCAGACTTGATTTTTCCATTACGGCCACCACCAGGTCCAGACGTGGCAATGAAGAAGACGGAAAGGAATATTATTTCATCAGTAGGAAAGAATTCCTGAAACTTATAGAACAGGATGCTTTTGTGGAATGGGAAGAGGTGTATAAAGACTGTTATTATGGCACCCTCAGGTTAGAATTGGAACGGATATGGAACGGGAACAAAGTAGCTGTTTTTGATGTAGATGTTAAAGGAGGCATAAACCTGAAAAAGAAATTCGGGAGGGACGCTCTTTCCGTTTTTATTGCACCGCCATCACTGGATGTGCTGCGGGAGCGGCTAACCAAACGGGGAACGGATTCACCCGAGTCAATTAAAGAACGCCTGGCTAAAGCTGCCATCGAAATGCGGGATGCTTCCCTTTTTGATGTCGTATTGGTTAATGACAGGCTTGAGGATACGCTGGACAAGGCTACAGAGATAGTGGCCGCTTTCATTCTCTGACATGAAAACATGCGGTTTATATTTTGGTTCATTCAACCCTTTTCACATAGGGCACCTGGCCGTTACCAATTACCTGGTGTCTTTTACGGAGCTTGACAGCGTCCGGCTTGTTGTATCTCCGCTCAATCCGTTGAAATCGGGAAATGATCCGTACGGAAGTGAACCGCAGGAACGGTTGCTTCACATCCGGAAAGTGATGGAGGAAAAGAAGCTCCCCGCCGAGGTCTCCGACGTGGAATTCTCTCTGCCGGTGCCCTTGTACACCGTCAACACCCTGCACCACCTGCAGCAAAAGGAACCCGGGACATGTTTTATCCCCGTTATCGGAGCCGATAACCTGGCACAGATAGAGAGATGGTATGCCTGGGATACCATACTGAAAGAATTCATACTCTACGTATACCCCAGAGAAGGGGTGGACGGGGAAGCGCTGTGCAGGAAATACGGTTCCCTGGCTAAAAGGATCGTCCTGCTGCCTGCTCCCCTGATCACCATATCATCCACCTTTATAAGGGAAGGACTGGCACAGGGAAAGAACATGAACGGATTTGTTGTTTGATCATCAGTTTATGCACATTTATCCGGCAAAGGACATAAGGACTATAGACCGCTGGTATATGCAAACGACCGGTGTGACTGAGCAAGTCCTCATTGACAGGGCGGCCGGTGCTTTTGTACAGGCCTTTGTACGGGAGGAAGAAGTACCCGGCAAGGTACTCGTGGTTGCCGGACCCGGGAACAACGGAGCCGATGCGTTGTCCATCGCCCGCCTGCTCAGGGAGAAAGGATGGAAAACCGATCTCTGGGATTTTTCCGGCGAAAATTTCCCGGAGGAAAAAGCCGGGGCATGGACTGGCTACCTGGCTGACCTGCCTCCGGGGATTATAGTGATAGACGGATTGTTTGGCTCGGGTCTAACGCGTCCCGTGACAGGTTCTTATGCCCGTATCGTTGAGGGGATCAATTCGCTGAAGACAAGAGTATATGCTGTGGACATTCCTTCGGGACTGCCTGGCGACCGAATGACCTTTCCCGGAGGGGCGATCGTATGTGCATCTGCGACCTTCACCTTCCAGTTCCCCAAACTGTCTTTCTTCTTTGCAGAGAATTACCCTTATGTGGGTCACTGGGAGGTTTTGGACATAGGCATGGGCGGGATCCAATATCCCGTTCCCGGGGCACTTTTCCGGATGACCGAGGAATCCTATGTAAGCGCGCTTTTTCCGCGCAAGCGTCATCCCTTTTCCCATAAGAACGATTATGGTCATGCGCTCCTCATTGCAGGCAGCAAAGGAAAGATGGGGGCTGCGATCCTGGCAGCCCGTGCCTGTTTGCGCATGGGAGCCGGCTTGTTAACCGTACATGTTCCTTCCTGTGGCGAGACTGCCATGTACACTGCCTTGCCCGAGGCGATGCTGTCCCTGGACAGCCGTTCCGGTCATGCCGGGGATATGCCTGTCGCACCAGGCCCCGGAAACAAGTTTTATTCGGCGATCGGTGCCGGCCCCGGACTCGGCAAAGATCCGGATACGGTCAGGCTTTTGGAGCAGTTGCTTGACCTGTTGCAGAAAGAGCAGCCATCTTGCAGACTGGTCCTGGATGCCGATGCCATCAACATTGTCTCGGGACATCCGCGTTTACTTTCACTGATCCCCCCGGGAACGGTCCTGACACCGCATCCGGGAGAGTTTGACAGGCTGGCCCGGGCTTGTGGAGAAACACAAGCTGGCAGTGGTCACGAAAGGGCTATGCAGGCTGTCGGGATGGCCCGCGAACGGAAACTGGTGATCGTACTCAAAGGAAGATTTTCCCTGACCGCAACCCCGGATGGTCCCCATTGGTTCAATCCTACGGGAAATCCCGGAATGGCAACAGCCGGTAGCGGAGACGTTCTTACCGGTGTTATCCTGGGATTACTGGCTCAGGGTTATGAACCTGCCGGGGCGGCAGTGCTGGGTGCTTACTTGCACGGTCTGGCCGGGGATAAAGCTGTCGGAGTCTCTTCTGTCGGGTATTCGTTTATAGCAGGGGACATCATAAAGAATCTGTGATCCAGGAATGCCAGGGTGCCGTTATCAGTACCGGTTCCCTGCGTACGGGATGTATGAATTCCAGACGGTAGGCATGCAGCGATATTCCGCCATCCGGGTTGGAACGTCTGGCTCCGTATTTCAGATCGCCTTTTATAGGACATCCTATGGCTGAAAGCTGGCAGCGAATCTGGTGATGACGTCCTGTAAGAAGCTCTATTTCAAGAAGATGGAATTTATGTGTGCTTTTAAGGTAACGATAGCGTAATTTTGCTTCTTTGGCATTTTCACGGGGCGCATTCCATGCATATGACCTGTTTTGTTGTTCGTTCCGGGTAATATAATGGATCAGCATTGCCGAATGCTGTAAGGGAGGCTTTTCTACAAGGGCAAGATATGTTTTGCGGACCCCACCGTCGTGGAACATACGGTTCATGCGTTCGAGTGCTTTGGAAGTTTTGGCAAAGAGACAGATCCCGCTCACCGGGCGATCCAGACGGTGTGGCACGCCCACAAACACATTTCCCGGTTTTTCTTCCCTTTCCTTCAGAAAAGCTTTTATGGTATCGCAAAGCGGCTGGTCACCGGTCTTATCTCCCTGGACAATTTCACCTGCTAATTTGTTGATTACGATCAAGTGGTTGTCTTCGTATAGAATACGGCCGGCCAGTTCTGTATGGGCAAAATATGACATAGTGACAAAGATAATCATTCCCATAAACTGCCAACCTGTCAGTAAATGCCTTTTGGCATAACTATTGAGCAAGTCAGGACAGTGAACGAAAATCAGTAAAATATAAATACATCAATTATGGGAAAAATTATTGGAATAGACTTGGGGACCACTAACTCGTGCGTTGCCGTTATGGAAGGTAACGAACCGGTAGTGATTATCAATTCGGAAGGAAAACGTACTACTCCTTCCATTGTGGCATTTGCAGATAACGGTGAGCGCAAGATAGGGGATCCCGCAAAACGTCAGGCTATTACAAATCCCCAGAGGACCATTTATTCTATCAAGCGTTTTATGGGGGAAACATTCGATAAAGTGGCGTTGGAACGTAACAGGGTATCTTATGTCGTTGAAAAGGGAGATAACAATACGCCCCGTGTTAAGATTGATAATCGTTTATATACACCTCAGGAGTTATCTGCCATGGTGCTCCAGAAGATGAAAAAAACAGCAGAAGATTTTCTGGGACAGGAAGTTACAGAAGCCGTGATTACAGTTCCCGCCTATTTCAGTGATTCACAGCGTCAAGCAACAAAGGAAGCCGGCGAGATCGCAGGTTTGAAGGTGCGTCGTATTATTAATGAACCCACCGCAGCTTCTTTGGCTTACGGTCTGGACAAAATGCATAAAGACATGAAGATCGCTGTTTACGACCTGGGAGGAGGAACTTTTGATATTTCCATTCTGGAATTGGGAGACGGCGTATTTGAAGTCAAATCCACCAACGGGGACACCCATCTGGGAGGCGATGACTTTGATCAGGCCGTCATAGACTGGCTGGCTCAGGAATTTGCTTCTGATAACAGTGGACTGGATCTGCGCAAGGATCCCATGGCCCTGCAGCGTCTGAAGGAGGCTGCAGAGAAGGCCAAGATAGAGCTGTCAAGTCAGAATTCCACGGAGATCAACCTGCCTTATATCATGCCTGTGGACGGTGTGCCTAAGCACCTTGTAAAAACATTGACCAGGGCTAAGTTCGAGCAACTCATAGACAGCCTGGTACAGCGCACTGTGGAACCCTGCAAAAAAGCACTCTCGGATGCCGGGCTGCAAGCTTCGGATATTGACGATGTGATTCTTGTTGGAGGATCGACCCGTATTCCTGTGATTCAGCAGCTTGTGCAAAAATTCTTTGGGAAAGTGCCCAATAAGAGCGTAAACCCGGACGAAGTGGTAGCTGTTGGAGCAGCCATTCAGGGCGGCGTGCTTTCAGGAGATGTTAAAGATGTGTTATTACTGGATGTAACCCCGCTGAGCTTGGGTATTGAAACCCTCGGAAGTGTTATGACCAGGCTCATTGAGGCCAACACCACCATTCCTACAAGGAAATCACAGGTATTCTCGACGGCAAGCGATAATCAACCTTCGGTAGAGATCCATGTGCTGCAGGGAGAACGTCCCATGGCCAGGGACAATAAAACCATCGGCCGTTTCCATCTGGACGGTATTGCTCCTGCACCCCGCGGGGTACCCCAGATTGAGGTGTCCTTTGATATTGATGCCAACGGGATCCTGAACGTATCGGCAAAGGACAAGGGAACGGGCAAAGAACAGAAAATACGCATTGAAGCTTCCTCAGGCCTGACCGAAGATGAAATCAAGAGGATGAGGGACGAGGCAAAAGCCAATGAAGATACCGATAAGAAAGAAAGAGAACGTATTGACAAAATCAACGAAGCAGACAGCATGATCTTCCAGACCGAAAAACAACTGAAGGAATACGGGGACAAATTGCCGGCCGATAAAAAAGCTCCTATACAGGAAGCACTGGAAAATCTGAAAAAGGCACATACATCACAAGACCTGGGCGCCATTGAAAGTGCCATGGAAGCCATCAATAAGGCATGGCATGCCGCATCGGAAGAAATGTACAAAGCTTCACAAGCTTCCGGTGGAGCACAGCAACCTCCCTTTGAAGGAGGAACTCCGGAAAACGGAGGAGGCGCTTCACACGAAGAAGGAGAAGTTAAGGATGTAGATTTTGAGGAGGTCAAGTAATATGGAGACAAGCAGCAAGAAGCATCAGGCTCGGAACGAGCCTGATGTTGATCATTTTCAGGCAACCGCTGATCAGGCTGAGGAATCAGTGAACCAGAACGGGGAAAACGGCAACCGGAAAACGGAAGAGCAGCAAACACAGGTGCAGGAAGAAGCTGTTAATCCTGCGGAATTGCAACAAAAACTGGATGAAACCTCGGACAGGTTATTGCGCCTGCAGGCAGAATTCGACAATTACCGCAAACGTACCGCCAAGGAACGGCTGGAACTCATTTTGACTGCATCGGAAGAGGTAATCAGGGGAATGCTCCCTGTTTTGGATGATTGCCAGCGTGCCCTCGAAACTCTGGAAAAACTGGGGAATGCCGATCCCCATTCCGTAGAAGGAGTCCAACTGATCTACAGCAAGTTATTGACCTATCTGCAGGGAAAAGGTCTGAAAGCCATACAGGCAAAAGGACAAGCGCTCGATACCGATTTCCATTGTGCTGTAGCCAAAGTTCCTGTTAAAGAAAAGAAAATGAAGGGTAAGATTGTGGATGTGGCACTGGAGGGTTATACACTCAACGGAAAAGTAATCAGGTTCGCTAACGTGATAGTGGGCGAATAAGGCGTATTATGGCAAAAAGAGATTATTATGAAATTCTGGGCGTAGACCGCAGTGCATCGGCCGATGAAATCAAGAAAGCTTACCGGAAGAAAGCGTTACAGTATCACCCTGACAAAAATCCGGGAAATAAGACGGCTGAAGAAAAATTCAAGGAAGCAGCCGAAGCATACGATGTGCTGAGCGATCAGGCTAAAAAGTCTCGCTATGACCAGTTTGGCCATGCCGGAGTGGAAGGCATGGGAGCCGGAGGACCGGGCGGGTTCGGAGGCGGATTCACTATGGATGACATTTTCTCCCGGTTCGGAGATATTTTTGGCGAGGCGTTTGGAGGAAATCCGTTTGGAAGTGCCTTTGGAGGACGTACAAATACCCGGAGGGGGGTGCGCAGGGGTTCCGATATTCGCATCCGCGTAAAACTTGACCTGAAAGAAATCGCATACGGAACAGACAAGGTGGTCAAAATAAACAAGCTCAGATCGTGCAGTCATTGTGGCGGAAAGGGCGCCGTATCCGATTCAGACATGAAAACATGCCCAACTTGTAAGGGAACCGGGGTGTTTACACGAATTACCCAAACCTTCCTGGGGCAGATGCAAAGCAGCAGTCCCTGTCCGGCATGTAACGGGGAGGGCAGGATCATCACCAATCCATGTTCCGTCTGTAAAGGAGAAGGAGTTGTCAAACAGGCAGAGGAAATCTCGTTCTCTATACCCAAAGGTGTGGAAGAAGGCATGCAGCTTACCATCAGTGGCAAGGGGAACGCTCCCAGAAGAGGAGGCGTTAACGGCAACCTGTTGGTTGTCATTGAAGAAGAAACCCATCCCGAATTGCAACGCGACGGACATGACCTTATATATACGCTCTTTTTATCCTATGCTCAAGCAGCGTTGGGAGATGACGTCGAGATCCCTACCATTGACGGCAAGGTCAAGATAAAAGTGGAATCAGGTATTCAGAGCGGACGCCTCCTGCGTCTCAGGGGCAAGGGATTGCCCGATGTCAACGGTTACGGTATCGGTGACCTGCTGGTCTTCGTTCAGGTATGGACACCCAGGAAACTTAGCAGGGATGAGAAGGAATTGTTGTCCAAACTGAAGGATTCACCTAACTTTGCTCCTAATCCTGCCAAAGAGGAGAAGAATTTTTTTGACAGGATGAAAAAGATGTTCTCATAATGAAAATTAACTTAAAACGAATACTGGCACTGATCACAGCGCCGGTTTCCGTTATTTTCTGCCTGCAGGCTCAGGTCCCTGATTTTTCGGGATACTATGCAAAGCCCTTGGCCATAGAACCCTTGACATTAAGTGGGAGTATGGGTGAGTTCAGGGCAACACACTTTCATACAGGGCTTGATTTTCGTGTGGGAGGAGTTTCAGGGGTGCCCGTTTTTTCAGTGGCAGACGGATATATATCCCGGATTACCGTTTCTCCCGGTGGTTACGGTAATGCCCTGCAGATAACACACCCAAACGGAACGGTATCTCTTTACGGCCACCTGGAAGCTTTTGCTCCCGCAGTAGCCTCGTATGTAGAAGAGATCCAGTACGAAAGGCAGATTTTTGAGGTCTCCCTGGATTGTGCACCAGACCAGTTCCCTGTCAGAAAAGGGCAACAGATAGGAAAAGCCGGGAATACGGGTGATTCTGCCGGACCTCATCTGCACTTCGAGATCCGTTACCGGGATTCACTGTATGAACACGCTATGGTAACCGCCAACCTGTTGCAATACTGTGTCTATGATATTGAAGATACGTTGCCACCCGAATTCAGGGTTGTACATTTCTACGGATTCAGTACACGGAAGGATGGTATTTCCCAAACCCGCCTGATAGCTGGTTTTCAAGGTAACAGAAACAATGTGACCGTCAACGTGCCGGATACCTTTTTTGTTGCTGTCGATGCCATAGACAGGATGAACAACACGTGGTCGCGAATGGGTATTGAAAAGTGGGAATTTTTTCTGGATAACAGTCTTTTTTTCCGGTATAGCAATATGGACCTTCCGCTGGACCAGACCAGGTATATATTGTCCCAGATCTATTATCCGGAAAGATCACGCAATGGAAGAACCCTGCTCAAAACATGGATCGACCCCGGAAACGTTATGAAGGAGAGGATTTTTGCCCCCACAGAAGGTCTGTTAACCTTGTCCGATACGATTGTTCATAACCTTTCCATAAAGGTATATGATGCTGCCGGGAACGTTGCAGAGAGAAAATTTAAAATCAGAAAACGCAACGGGCTGGATGTCCTGGTCGACAGGGAGGAAATATCCGGGATTATACCCGATACGGTTATCCTGCGTCAGGAATATCAACAGTATATTTACTGGAACAGGGAGAACCATTTTGTAGCGGAAGATATTTGTATTGAGTTGCCTGAAAGAGCTCTTTACAGAGACATCCTTTTTGTTGCCTCACGGGTTGATGATCGTCAGTGGTGTCTGCATACCTCCGATGATCCACTGCATTTGCCCATGACCGTAGCATGGAAGGTCCCCGGGGACATCCCCCGGACACTTCATGAAAAGATTTTGGTCCTCAGACAATCTGATAAAGGAAGAGATCCTCACATGCAGGCGGCAGATCCCCGGTCCTGGCGTCCGGTAGGAGGTGATTGCCGTGACAACGTTGTGACATTCCGGACCAATGCCTTTGGCAGGTTCATGATAGCTGTGGACACGATACCGCCTACGATCAGTGCATCATTTGCACGGGGCGCTGATCTTCGCGGGCACAGAAGCGTGTACTTTACCATAAAGGACGAATGTTCGGGCATCGCATCCTATTCGGTATTCATAGACGGGAACTGGATCCTGGGCATACATGACGGTAAGCGCTCCCGTATAACCTGCCGGCTGGATTCCCAAAGGATCCGCAAGGGAATAAAACATCAGGTGTTGGTAAAGGTGGTTGATAACAAAAATAACGTAACAGAATTTAATACAGAATTCTTATGGTAAAGTTTGATCCGCAAAAAGGAATATCGGCCCTGGGACTGATGTCCGGAACATCGCTGGATGGGCTGGATCTATGTCTGGCAAATTTTATCCTGAAAGAAGGAGAATGGTCATATAGCATAACATGTGCAGATTCTCTGACGTATCCCGGTGAACTTAAGAAGGCATTGGGTACGGCCCAGTCTATGACAGCGCTGGAATATGCCCGGTTACATTCAGATTACGGAATATTCTTGGGGACACAGGTCAGGTTGTTCATGGAAAGGTTCAAAGTCAAGCCCCAATTGGTAGCATCTCACGGACACACTATTTTCCATCAGCCTTCGGTCAGACTTACCAGCCAGATAGGGAGCGGCGCGGGAATAGCTGCTGAATGCGGTGTGCCGGTGGTTTGTGATTTTCGCACTACCGATGTGGCGTTGCACGGGCAGGGAGCTCCTCTGGTGCCGGTAGGGGACAAGTATCTTTTCGGGGATTATGATTATTGTCTGAACCTGGGTGGTTTTTCTAACATATCTTCGGAACGTCCTGATGGTTCCAGAAAAGCGTACGATATTACGGCCGTGAATTATGTATTGAATCATTATACCTGCCAGGTGGGTGAGGATTTTGACAAAGACGGACTTCGTGCCCGCAGGGGAAGGGTGAATATGACGGTACTCGATGCACTAAACAGGTTACCTTATTACAAGCAGGAAGGTCCCAGGTCCCTGGGAAGAGAATGGGTAGAAGGGGAGGTTTTCCCGCTTATCGATTCTTTCGGACTTACGCTGGAAGATGTTCTGGCTACTTATTGTGAGCACATTGCCGTGCAGACATCGTTCCACATTTGCCCGGGAGCCAGGGTGCTGGTAACCGGCGGCGGAGCGTTTAATAAATTTCTGATGGAAAGGATGGCTGCAAGGGCATCCTCGGTGCATTATATCATTCCCGACCAACTTACTGTCAATTTTAAGGAAGCGCTTATCTTTGCATTTCTCGGGGTGCTTTATATGTGTAATATTCCTTCCTGCCTTTCATCGGTGACGGGAAGCTTGCGCGACAACATAGGAGGTGCACTCTATAAATGTTGATAAAAAGTTTGGGTAAAAAGAAAAAAGCGCTACCTTTGCAAGCCCAAAATTAACACGATACATACGAAGATGGACTTAATAAAAGCAGTAGAGCAAGCATTTGCAGGAGAAAGTAAAAACTTTCCGGATTTTAAATCGGGTGATACCATTACGGTTACCTACAAGATAAAGGATGAGAATAAAGAACGTCTGCAAAGATTCCGCGGAGTATGCATCCAGCGTAAAGGTTCCGGAGCAAAGGAAACCTTTACTGTACGCAAGATCTCTAACGGAGTGGGTGTAGAACGTATTTTTCCTTATACTTCGCCTTTCATTGATTCTATAGAAATCAGTAAATACGGCAAGGTTCGCCGCGCACGCATATACTACCTGCGTAACCTCACCGGGAAGAAGGCCCGCATCAGAGAAAGACGTGTTGTATTGGACAAACCGGCTGAAACTCAGGCGTAAAAAACCATTGGCCCCGTAGCTTAACTGAATAGAGCATTTGACTACGGATCAAAAGGTTACAGGTTTGAATCCTGTCGGGGTCACAAAGTATTTCATAAGCTTAGTGTAAACACTGTTGTTCCTGGTATAGACACTACGTCAATACCACCCCCGTGATTTTTCATAATCTGTCTTGAAAGACTCAATCCGATACCTGAACCGTTTTCTTTGGTAGTAAAAAACGGGATGAAAATTTGTTCCATAATTTTGGGAGGGATTCCGGGGCCGTTGTCAATAATTTTTATTTCACAGCGTCCGCTTTGGGTATAATGCACCCGAATAGCAATGCATGGTTCCGCAACGCTTTCTACTGCTTGCATGGCGTTTTTAATTAAGTTAATAAATACTTGTGAAAGCTGTGTTTCATCGGCTTCCACGCTGATGTCGGGCGTGTCGGTTTCCACACAAAAACGGATACAGTGGAAATTCGGTTCGTTTTCCAACAGCAGCAGTAAGTGTTCTATTAAGTTTTTCAACGCGATGGGTTTTAGTATTGGCTGCGAGAGTTTGATAAGTTTACGATAGGATTCCACAAATCGAATTAATCCCACGCCACGCTCGTTAATCACTTCAAGCCCTTTTATCGTATTTGTTATCGTTTTCTCATCCGTCGGTTTTTCTGATGGAATGTAATATTTTAGTAATGTTTCGCTAAGCGATGTGATGGGTGTAATAGAATTCATTATTTCGTGCGTAAGTACGCGAATAAGCTTTTGCCATGATTCTATTTCTTTGGCATCCAGTTCATTGCTGATATCGTGGATGGAAATGATGCGCATCATCTTTTCGTGGTTTTTAAACGTGGTTGCTTGCAGGGAGAGTTGAGTAACCGTGTCGCGATGCATAACTTTCACAAACTGATGCGTACTTTCTTCCTTTAATCGGGAAAAAGCTTGATAAAGGCTTGCATCAACCCGCTTCAATTGTTCGATATGTGCCAGTGCCTGATAATTCAGGAGTTTTTTTGCCGATGAATTGGCCTGAAGAATACTTCCGTTTTCATTCATTACCACAATTCCTGTAGCTACCCGTTCGAGTAACATACTGTAGTATTGTTCCTGTTCATGGTTTCGCAGTTTTACTTCCTGTATGAGCCGATTCACGCGGTTGAGGCTCCGGTTCATTTCTTTAGTGGCCTTGTGTTGTATCTTTTCGGAAAAGAGTAAGGTGGAATCTTCATTTTCAATTGCATTGAAAAAGTACGAGATTTTTTCGGGAATGCGATTGAAGATGCGAATGATGCCATACACCATCCATACAATACCTAACGCGGGCAAAACCGCATACCACGATGATTCCTGTACAAGTATAAATAATGTGCCAGAAAACACAATTAAAAAAAGAATATATAGAGCTAAACAGAAATAAGAGTTTCGTTGATACATAGCTTGTTACGAGTAAAACAATCCGAAATTCCAAATTGATTACAATTGATATTTTTTAATCTTATTATACAGTGTTTGCCGCGTAATGCCTAATTGTATGGCAACAGCACTCAAATTTCCATCATTTTGCCGGATACTCGATGCAATCATTTTTCGTTCCATTTCCTCCAATGTCTGTACGGTAGTATTGGTTGGGATGTGAGCATTCGAAAAGAAAAAGTCCCTTAGTGTAAGCGTATCTCCATCGCCTAAAATAACTGCTTTTTCTATGGTATGCTGTAGTTCGCGTACGTTGCCTGGCCAAGCATATTGTTTCATTTTTTCCAGCACGTCGCTGCTGAGTTTAAGTGCCGGTTTTTTATATTTTGTGCAATAAATTTTCAGAAAAAAATCGGTTAACAACGGAATATCCGCTACCCGCTCACGCAATGGTGGAATTTCTATCTGAATGGTATTGATGCGGTACAATAAATCTTCTCGAAACTTTCCTTCCTTCACCAGTGTTTGCAAATTACTGTTAGTGGCACAAACTAAACGGATGTCGATAGGAATTTTTTTGTTCGATCCTACTTTCACTATTTCGCGGTTTTGCAATGCTGCTAGTAGTTTTGCTTGAAGCGGTAACGACAAGTTTGCGATTTCGTCCATAAAAAGCGTGCTTCCGTTGGCTATTTCAAATTTTCCGGGACGGTCTTCCTTCGCATCGGTAAAGGCTCCTTTTACGTGGCCGAATAGCTCACTCTCGAATAGTGTTTCTGGTAGTGAACCTATGTCCACGCCCACCATTACTTCATTTCGCCGTAACGATTGCCGGTGTAACTCGTGTGCGATGATTTCTTTTCCTGTACCGTTTTCGCCTGTGATGAGTACGTTGGCATCTGTTTTTGCCACTTTTGCTACTATATCAAGAACTTCGCGAAACCGAACTGATTTTCCTATGATAACCGCGGGGTCTTTTTTTACGGCCGCTTTCAGGTTCTGTTCCTTTTCCTTGAGCGATTTTACTTCTTTGCGTGAATTTCGTAATTGAATGGCGGCGTTTATAGTGGCAATCAACTTGCTGTTTTCCCAAGGTTTCAGCACAAAATCCACTGCACCTTCCTTTACGGCTCGAACTGCCAATTCCACATCGCCGTAAGCGGTAATCATGATAACGGAATGGTTGGTGTCATATTCCAAAATGCGTCTCAGCCAATACAAGCCTTCGTTTCCTGTATTAATGCCCGCTGAAAAATTCATGTCCAGCAAAATAGCATCGAAGTGTTGCATTTCTAACAACGACGGAATTTTATTGGGATTAGGCGATATTATCACTTCTTCGCAAAGTGGTTGTAACAACAATTCAAGTGCGCTAAGCACACTTTTATTGTCATCTATTATCAAAATGCGGCTATTTTTCATATCGGGTGAGAGATTACGGATATTTGGATTCTCATCATAAAGGTAGCGTTTTCCTGAAAATTCAGACCCTAAGCACCCTGACAATAGCAACCCTGATGATCGAATTGTCAAAAAAAGAGACATCCATCGTCAAAAATATTTACAGTTTGAGAAAAGATGAAAAAGTGTAACAATTAATAAATCAGCATATTATATGTTTGGTGTTAAAATTGTTTCTATTCCCATAAATAACAAACCAACAATATGAAACGTATATTTTTTGCACTGTTTTTTTTCTTTATAATCACCGAGAGAATCACAGCGCAAGATATGAATCTGAATCAATGTATCCGATATGCGCTGGAAAACAACCTGACTTATGCGAACAAAAACATCGAAACAGACATTGCTAATGAGCAGTACCGGCAATCGAAGCGCAATTTTTTGCCTTCGCTCAACGCGGGAAGTTCCGCCAATAAACAGTACGGGCGCTCAATTGATCCTACTACAAACACCTTTATCAATCAAGCTTTTTTTTCGATGAATTTTTATCTTGACTCGCAGTTGGATTTGTTTCGTGGATTTACGCGCCTAAACACGGCAAAATTTCAGAAACTACAATACTTAATAAGTCGGGAGAATGTAAAGCAACAGGAAATGGAAATTGCTTTTTTAGTGATGAATAAATATTATGACGTCTTGTATTTTAGCAATTTACAAAATATCGTACAGGAACAAGTTGAACTCACAACCCTAAATTTGCAGAAAACCGAAAAACTGATTGAACTAGGATTAAAAGCCGAATCCGACCTGCTGGAAATGAGAGCACAGGAAGCCACCGAGTTGCACAACCTGGTTTTGGCTCAAAATCAACACGACTTAGCTTTGCTCGCGCTCAAAAACTTAATGAATTATCCATCCGAAAATGAGTTACATATAGTAATTGAAGAGATTCCTATTTCGACCGATATGCTGCTATCACCCGACATTGTTTATGCCACAGCAGTAAGACACATGCCAGCTGTACTACGCGCTAATCTTGAAGTAGAAGCGTCACAAAAGCGACTCAATATCGCGCGTGGTGAACTCTCACCCCGACTCTCGTTTGGTGCCGGAATCTATACCAATTATGCTGATTCACGCAAAGAACATATTGATCCTAACAATCTCGATAACAGTCCCATGCACATCATCCCATTTAATGACCAATGGTCGCAAAACATGGCACAATCCATTTTCCTGAATGTGCAAATTCCTATTTTAAACAAATGGAACGGAATGTCACACGTGAAACAGGCGCGTCTGGAGCGCCTGATGGCAGTGAATCGGCAACAAGAAGAAAGACAGAAGCTGTATCAGTTTATTAACGAGGATATCCAGCAACTAAAATCGTTACAAAACGAGCGAAATTTACTGAGGGCAAAAAAAGATGCCTTACAAGAAGCTTATATCATTTCCGAGAAAAAATTGGAACAAGGGCTTATCAACGTTATCGAATTTTATACCGCTAAAAACCAGTTCGCCCAAGCCGAAGCCGATTGGATGCGTACCCTTTTGCAATTGAAAGTGAAAGAACAAACCATAAGGTTTTATATGGGAGAAAAGATTTATTAATGATTAACTGTATTGCCAATTGCTAATTGAAAAGAATCATGGACAGAAAAATAGAAAAAAAGAAAGGCTTTCAAAAAAAGCACATCCTTTGGATTGCGGGCGGTTTAGTATTCGCATTCATTTTATTTAAAATCATTTCCGATGCAGGTACAAAATCGCTTAGAATAGATCGTGATAAAATTACCGTGAGCCATGTTACGCGAGGCCAGTTCAATGATTACATCCGCGTAACGGGGCAAGTGGAACCCATTGCCACAATATACCTCGATGCCGAAGAAGGAGGTCGTGTAAAAGAACGACTTATAGAAGAAGGCGCTACAGTAAAGGCGGGAGATATCATCCTGAGATTAGAAAACCGGACTCTCTATCAGGAAATAATGGCAAGTGAATCCAACTTGGCACAAAAAGAAAACATGCTTCGTCAAACGCGCATCAATTTTGAAAATCAGATGATTGAAACACGCCGCCGACTCCTGGCCTCCACTTTCGACATTCAAAAGAAAGAGCGCAATTTCAACCAACAGCAGGCTTTGTATGAAGACAAACTCATTCCTGCCGAAACCTATCGTATAGCCAAAGAAGACTACGAGTATGCTAAACAGGAGCAGGAAATAAACCGATTAAAAGCCAAAAACGACTCGATGATTATGGTGTCGGAAATGACCCAGCTTATAACCGACCTGACCAAAATGCGTCAAACGTTACAGCTCGTTTATGAACGGTTAAATAATCTGAACGTGAAAGCACCCGTGGATGGGCAACTGGGAATGCTGGATGCCGAGATAGGACAAAGCATCGGGCAGGGAACGCGCATCGGGCAAATCAATGTACTCACCAACTTCAAGGTACAGGCGATGATTGACGAACATTACATTGACCGGGTACGCCATGGACTTGCCGGGACTCTTGATCGTCAGGATAAATTATACAATCTGAATATCAGAAAAGTATATCCCGAAGTACGGCAGGGGCAATTTCGCATTGACATGGTATTCGATGGTGAGACCCCTGAAAATATCCGCACCGGACAGACTTATTATATCAATCTCGAACTTGGCCAACCGCAAGACGCCATAATGTTGCCCCGGGGCGGATTTTTTCAAAGCACAGGCGGACAATGGGTGTACGTACTTGACAAATCGGGAGACTTTGCCACCAGGCGCAGTATTCGTATCGGGAAACAAAACCCTCAGTTTTATGAGGTGATTGAAGGGTTAAATCCCGGGGAACAGGTGATTACATCCGGTTACGAAAATTTCGGGGATAATGATAAGTTGATACTCAATTAGCAATGTATAACATAAAACTTGCCTTTCGCATGCCTACAAAATCTCGCTCAGTTGGTGGGTTTTCGTTCTTGGCGGCATTGTTGTGCTTACCGTGGCCCTTGTTTACCGTGAGTTGGCAAAATTGGCGGGTGGCAACAAAAATTCCGTGGAAGCACTGCGGTATGAGAGAGTGTATAAATTATTAAATATAAACAAACATGATTCGTACAGAAAAATTATCAAAAACATTCCGCACCGAAGAAGTCGAAACATTGGCCTTACGAGATGTGGACATTCACGTAGAAAAAGGCGAATTTGTAGCCATTATGGGACCATCGGGCTGTGGCAAATCTACGCTGTTAAACATTCTTGGACTGCTTGATAATCCCACTGAAGGAAAGTATTACTTCGACACCGAAGAAGTGGGACATTTCAAGGAGAGCCAGCGTACACAATTGCGCAAAGGCAATATTGGTTTCGTGTTTCAGAGTTTCAACCTTATCGATGAACTAAACGTATTCGAAAATGTGGAACTCCCGCTTACGTACCTTAGCATTTCGTCGGTCAAACGAAAAGAAATGGTGAAAAATGTGCTGAAACGCATGAATATCGGACATCGTGAAAAACATTTTCCACAACAGCTCTCCGGTGGCCAGCAACAGCGCGTAGCCATTGCCCGTGCCGTGGTTGCCAACCCCAAACTCATTCTTGCCGACGAACCAACGGGTAATCTCGATTCAAAAAACGGCCGCGAAGTGATGGACCTGCTTACCGAACTAAACAAGGAAGGAACCACTGTTATAATGGTTACACACTCACAACACGATGCCGGATTTGCTCATCGCACCATAAATTTATTCGACGGTATGGTGGTAAGCCAAATGGAGACGCCTGTGAGAATGGCGGACATGCTTTAATTTAGTTGAATGAATCATGCGAACAATTCGCCAACTTTTCAAAAACATCTTCAAATACCGCCTTTCCTCGGTGCTGACACTTGTAAGCCTTGTGGTAGCTTTCCTCGGCATCATTGTGTTGTCACTTTACGTGTCGTATGAGCGCAGTTTCGATGGATTCCACAAAAACAAAAACGATATTTATTTGATGTCTTTCAAATATGATATGGGCAGTGCGCTTCCTATACCGATGGAGCAGCTCATAAGAGAGAAAGTCCCCGAAATAGAAAAAGGCGTTGTGGTGCGCGATTGGTGGGACAACGAGTTTTACCGCACCGACCAAACAAAGAAAGATGCTATTCGGATAAAGGCCATACATGCTTCTGCCGATTTTTTCACGATGTTTGACTTTCCGCTTATAACGGGCGATCCCAAAACCGTGCTTTCCGTGCCCAACAGCGTGGTGTTATCGGAAAACACGGCAAAGAATATTTTCGGTACTGTTGACGTAGTCGGCAGGCAACTCTTGGCAAGCGACAATGAACTTACCGTGTTGGGTGTGATGAAAGATATGCCCAAAAATACGTCATTCCACTGTGAAGCCATTGTGCCACTTGTTCTACAGGGGAATCAGGATTGGAGCGAATGGAGTTTCAGCATTTTCTTCCAACTGAAAAAAGGCGCGGACAAAGCGGTAGTAGAACAGAAAATAACCGACATCGAAAATATAGCAGAAGCATTAAAAGCGCTCACCGTGATGTATTCTCCCGAAGCGGCGGCAGTGGATTTGATGCCGCTGAGTAAAATCCATTACGGTTCACGCGGTTATCAGTTCGTGTCGGTCAACAAAACGGTACTCAATGTACTTTCTATACTCATTCTGGTGCTATTGATTATGGGTGCGGTCAATTTCATCAACTTTTCTGCCTCTCAGGCCCCATTGCGTGCCAAATCACTATCGGTACAGCAAATCCTTGGTGAAGTCAAATGGAAAGCCCGTGCACAGATTATAGGTGAAGCTGTAATATTGTCACTGATTGCGTTGGGTCTATCGTTTATCATCCACAGCCTGATATTTCAGCGGTTGGAAAATCTGTTTCAAATCACCGGTTTGTCGTTCAAAGGACGTGAACTGTTTTATGCCGGATTCGTGCTATTTGCTATCATTTTTGGAGCCATTGCCGCATTTTATCCCTCTCGTTACATCACTTCGCCACCCATTTCACAAGCCGTGAAAGGAAAGATGTTCTTCTCCGGAAAAGGAAAGAATTTCCGCAACATGCTGATTACCGTACAGTTCGTGTTCACTATCGCGCTCATTACAGCCTCGCTCACCATTGAAAAACAATTAAACTTTTGGAACAATTTCGATATCGGCATCGATAAGGAAAATGTACTTTATCTACAAACTTCTAACGCGTTAAGAAAAAGTCATCAGGCTTTTGCCGACGAATTGATGAAAAACGCGGATATTACGAATTATACCTATACCCAATCGCTTCCGGGACAAGTGGGAATGGGTTGGGGACGCGAAGTTGACGGGCAGCAAATCCAATTGCAGGCATGGCCTATTGATGATCGGTTTATCGATTTTTTCGGGATAAAAATAACGGAGGGACGTGCTTTTCGGCAGGGTGAAGCCGATATGAATAATTTTATCCTTAACGAGAAAGCGGTACAACAATTCGGTTGGGATAAACCGTTGGAAAAAAAGTTTGGAGGTCTTGCCGGTATGGGCGATATTGTGGGTGTCGCGAAAAATTTCAACTACGCGTCACTGAAGGGCGAAATTACCCCGATGCTCTTCTGGCGTACCGATGATCGTAAATTCAATATTCTAATAAAAACCCGTGGCGGAAACTTCACGCAGATACGCGCATACATTGAAGAGACTGCCAAGCGGTTCGACCCCGACAGCACATTCCACGCCCGTTTTCTGGACGATGCGCTCGAACAGCAATACAGCAAGGAAACCCGTATGGCACGTTTTATCGAGTTCGTGTCGCTATGGACTATCCTGCTCGCGCTCACGGGATTGTTGGGGCTGATTGTGTTTATCTCGCGCGATAAAGTGAAGGAAATCGGCATCCGCAAAATAAACGGTGCATCCATTTTCGAGGTGGTGCGGATGCTCAATAAAAGCGTGCTGATTTGGTTGGGTATTGCTTTCGTGATTGCCACGCCTGTAGCCTATTACGTTATGAGTCGCTGGCTCGAGAACTTTGCCTATAAAACGGCACTCAGTTGGTGGATTTTCGTCCTTGCGGGATTGGCTTCGCTCATCGTGGCGTTGTTGACCGTGAGCTGGCAGAGTTGGCAAGCGGCAAGCAGGAATCCGGTGGAAGCACTGCGTTATGAGTAACTCAAATGGTCTAAAAGATATGCGTACTTTAAAAACAATTTTTCGAAATCTCAGATCATCCAGAATTTCTACAATATTTGATTTTGTGGGACTTATCACGGCATTTACCGCTTTCATACTCATAATGTTATATGTGTGGACTGAATATAGTTTCGACAGTTATCATCACGATGCGGACAATATTTACCGTCTCGAGCTAAAATCACCGGAAAAAGACAAAACTTCCGTTTATATGGCGGGACAGACTAAGGATGTGATACGCGAACAACTGTCGGATGTAGTGGCAACAACCACCTATATGCCATGGGGCAAATGGGACGAGTATCTCTTTGAATGGACTAAAGATGGTCAAAAACGACAGAGTTACGAGGATTACGCTATTGCTGATAAGTATTTAACAGATGTTTTCACGTTTGATTTTTTGCATTCCGCGGGTGCTTCACCGCTTGCCGACCCCAATTCGGCAATTGTTTCCGACGCCTTTGCGGTAAAACTTTGGGGGACAACCCATGCCATGGATCAAACGTTTACCGCCAACGGAGAGGAATATACCGTAACTGGTGTTTTCCGTACGCCGCCCAAAAATTCGCTTTTCGATACGCCTGTTATTATGGCGTTTCCTTCCAGAGGTTGGATTGCAGATTCGTATCAATCGTGGGGAATCATCAATTTCCCGGAATTTATCAAAGTAAAATCGGGAGTCTCTGCATCGGAATTGCAAGCTCGCATCAATACCATAGACATTCTGAAAGAAAAATACGATTATCTCGATAAAAATAGCGAAAGAGCAGAAATCATCGCCCGTCCGCTTTCGGAACTTCGTTTTGCGAAAGATGTAGCCGAAAATCCGCTGTTTAATACCAACAACCAATCATCGGTAAATATGCTTTTTGTGGTGGGCCTGTTCATTTTGATGATCGCTGTGTTGAATTACGTGAATTTTGCTACCGCCACACTTCCCAAGCGTATGAAAAACATTGGGGTAAGGCGTATTCTGGGAAACAGTCGCCGTCAGATTCTGATGCTAAACATTCTGGAAAGCGTACTTGTTTCCGGCGTGTCGTTTCTTGTGGCATTGGGACTTGCCATATTTGTAAACCATCATTTTGGAATACAACTTTTCGAGTATTCATTAGATTTTCAAGCATCGGTTCTTGTGATGTTCTTGTTGTTCGCTGTCGCCTTAGCAGCCGGAGTCTTAGGTGCGTTGGTCCCTGCTTTCGGCAGTATTGGCATTGCGCCGATGGATGCGATAAAAAAACGACATGCCATTGCCCGCCAAACATCGCGCGGATGGCTCACGGTAGTACAGTTCGTAGCAACGATCCTGCTCATTGCGATGTCGGTACTCACGATGAAACAGGTGGATTTTATGAAAACCACATCGTTGGGTTTTGACAAAGAAAATGTGATGGTGATCTCACCGACCGATGATTTATTGAATAATTTGGATGCGTTTAAATCTGATTTGCAGCAAAATCCGCTGGTTGAAACCGTGGCTCTGTCAAGTGGCGTTCCGGGCATTCCGTCTAATATAGAAGGATTTCGCTTTAACGATGAACATGTCCAAACGTGGCTCTGGTTTGCAGATGGTGAATATATGAAAATGATGGATTTCAACATCGTGGAAGGTCGTGGTTTTCTGAGAGAGAGTGAATCCGAACAGAGCAGCGTGATTATAAACGAAGCCGCCAAAAGAAAATACGGATTGGAAACAGGCTCGCATCTCACGAAGTATGACCGGGAAGGCAATCCCATAAATTTTCAAGTAGTGGGTATCATTGAAGATTTTAATTTCGTATCGCTGCGCGAGAACATTGAGCCGTTCACGTTCAGATATTATCCGGGCACTTTTCACGGATGGATAAACATAAAGCTTGCCGCAGGAGACAAAAAAACTGCCGTCGATTTTATTACACAGGCATATAGTAAACTCAGTCCTAATGAGCCGATTCGGTACTATTTTCTGGATGACAAGCTGAATCTTTTGTACGCAAAAGAAGACCGACAAGTGAATCTGATTTTCTTTTTCAGCCTGCTGTCGCTCGTTATATCCGTGTTGGGAATTTTGGGGCTCTCCATTTTCACGTCGCAATACCGTACCAAGGAAATCGGCATCCGTAAAATCAATGGCGCGACCATTGCCGAGATACTGGCGCTGCTCAATAAAGGTTTCATCAAATGGATTGTTGTCGCTTTCGTGATAGCCACTCCCATCGCCTATTACGCCATGAGCCGCTGGCTCGAAAACTTTGCCTATAAAACGGCCCTCAGTTGGTGGATTTTCGTCCTTGCGGGTTTGATTGCCCTCATCGTGGCGTTGCTGACCGTAAGTTGGCAAAGCTGGCGGGCGGCAAGCCACAATCCAGTGGAAGCACTTAGATATGAATGAGTTAAAAGGTGAAAGGTAAAAGTAGAAAATGACTTTACAAACTTTCAACTTTATTAATTGAAAACACGATGAAAAATTTTAAGATTGCTGTGCGGAAACTGTTCCGCAAAGGTGAACATACTGTTACGCGGATCATCTCACTGGCCACGGGGTTGGCATTCGGCCTCCTTTTGTTCGCCGAAGTGTTTTACTATTACAGTTTCGACAGTTTTTATCCCGATGCCAATCGGTTATATGTGGTCAACTCGGTTGCCAGGCTCGATAACTCGTCTGAAAAATTATCGACCTATCCAAAAGTAAGTGGTGCCGTCGCGCCCGGATTGAAAGCCGAGGTGCCGGGGATAGAAGCCGCTACGCGACTGACAGGAATTGGAATGTTGGATTTTTTCTCTGAAGAGAATTATATCTATAGCGGAGACTTTGTTTTGGCGGACGAATATCTGCATGACCTGCTGCCCCGTCCGGTCCTGGAAGGGAACAAAGCCTCGGACATCCTGAGAACTCCGATGAGTTGCATGGTATCAAGCGAAATTGCAGATAAAATGGGAGGGAACGTAGTAGGTAAAATGATAGAAATGAAAGACTTCCCCGGCAAGAAACTAACCATCGGCGGCGTGTTTGAGAAATTTCCCGAAAACACCAATTATTCGTTTGATGTGGCTGTTTCCATGCCATCCATCGGCAATTTCATATGGGACGGCTCGGAAAACTGGCTCGGGAATGACCGTTATTATTCGGTTGTAAAACTTGCCCATGGCGTAACGCCTGAAAGTCTCGCTCCTGCCGTGCGCAAAATGCAGGAAAAGCATCAGAACATTGAAGAACTGGAACGCAAAAACGGGTTCATTTTCAAATATTCCTTTGAATCGCTACCAAAGTACTTTCCAAATCAGGCAAAAGAGATGATATTTATCCTGAGCGCCATCGCTTTTATCGTGTTGTTTGTTTCGGCAATGAATTATATGTTACTCACGGTAAGTACCTTGGTGAACCGTGCCAAAACTTCTGCTGTTTACAAATGCTATGGCGCCGAAAAACGCGACCTGCACGGGATGATTTTCGCCGAGAGCACAATGATCTTCCTTATTTCGTTGGCGGTCGCCTTCGGGCTGATGCTGTTGATAAAGCCTTTTGTGGAAGCACAGGTCGACCACAGCCTCGAAGCTACCCTCAATGCCCATGTAATCATTCCTATACTGCTCATCCTCGGGGTACTGATTCTTTTTGTCAGCTATTTCCCCGGAAGAATATTTGCACAAACGCCGGTCGCCGAAGCTTTCAGAAGTTATCGTAAAAAAAGTTCGCAATGGAAAAAAGTGCTGTTGGCGGTGCAATTTACCGGGGCGGCACTCATCTCGGCGATGCTTTTGGTAGTCAGTATGCAGTACGAAAAAATGAAAAACGCATCCCATGGGTATGATGTGGAGTATGTCTATTATGGCTCAGTAAGCGGAATGGACTCGCATAAGTTCAGGACTGTTTTAAACGAGCTTGAAGCACTGCCAGAAGTGGAAAAAGCCGGATTCGGCTATGATGTACCCATCAACGGCGCATCGGGGAATAACCTGCTTTCGCCCGACGGAGAAAAAGAGTTGTTCAACGTGGCCGATTATTATTACGTGGACGATACCTATTTTCCCTTATTGAATATTCCCGTGGTTTCCGGACAGGCGTTCCAAAAAGATGTTTCCGCTCCTAACGATGTGATGATCAGTCAGAAAGGAGCCGACCTGCTGGCATTGAACAACGGCTGGACAGACGGTGTGGTAGGGAAAAGCGTTGCAATAACGGAGCACAACAGAAATGCGGCTTCCAATATCTCCGGCGTTTTTAGTGATCTGATTGTAGGAAGCATCGACAGTAAGGATTTTCGTCCTTCCGTCTTTTTCTACATGCCGCAAGAGCGATTTATCGAAATTTTCGAAAAAAATCCTGCTTACGATTTTTTAATCCTTATCAAAACGCGACCGGGCAACAACCGCAATGTCATGCAGAAATTCAACGATATTTTCAACAATGCAATTCCGCGCGGCGAGGCACATATCTATAGTTTGGCAGCGGAACAGGAAAACAAATATCGGCCACAAAGAGGTTTTCGAAACGCGCTTTATGCCGGTAGTTTCGTAATCCTGCTGGTTACTGTTATGGGACTGTTAGGCTATTTGAGCGATGAGATTACCCGTTACCGGAAAAACCTCGCCATTCGTCGCATCAATGGCGCTACCACCATCGATGTAATCCGCATTTTCGTCTCAGACATTGCCAAAGTGGCTGTTCCCTGTGTATTGATGGGATTGGCGGGAGCGTGGTTCCTTGCCATGAAATGGCTGCAGAACTTCAGCGTTCAGATTTCGCTGCAATGGTGGATTTTCATACTGGCTGGTGTTGTCATTCTCCTGCTCACAAGTTCCGTCGCCGTACTCAATTCGATGCATGCTGCGATGCAAAATCCGGTAAAATCACTGAGATACGAGTAAATCAATTTTCGTAAAGGATAAAAGCATTCCCGTCTGATGAAAGTCATGGATGAAGTTAATAGAACTATATAAAATAGTTGCATAACTAAAAAATATAGTTATATTTGCAGTGTAAACAACTCTTACTATGAAACTCACTGCAAAAGAAGAAGAAGTAATGACCTTATTCTGGGACAAGGGGTCACTTTTTGTAAGGGACCTTTTAGATTGTTACAGCGAACCCAGGCCACATTTCAATACATTGTCCACCATTGTGCGCGGGCTGGAAGAAAAAGGGTTTCTGGACCATAATGCCTTTGGCAATTCGCATCAGTATTTTCCTATTATAAGCCGGGAAGATTTCAGAAGGTCCACGCTTAAGGGAGTAATCCGTAAATATTACAGCAGTTCCGCATTCAGCGCCGTTTCGTCACTTATTGAGGAGGAAGATATATCCCTTAACGATTTAAAAAAACTCATAGAAGAAGTGGAACGTAAAAACAGTTGAACATGGGCGCTTTTGTCACATATTTGTTGAAAGCCGGTATTTTTCTGTTGTTTTTCTACCTGTTTAACCGGCTGCTGCTGGCCAAAGAGACTTTTCACCGATTCAATAGAATCGTTTGGCTGTTGATCATACCGCTTTCCCTCTTGCTCCCTTTTTGTGTTTTGGGATCCTTTGATCCCTTTGCCTGGTTTGGGTCAAAAGAACAGGCAGTGCAGATGCTTGTCATTCCGGAAGGTATGACCGCTCAGGTGATGGATACCGAAATAAACTCCGATGCTACCGCCCGTTTGGTACAATGGGTCATCCTGGTCTACTTTACCGGCATGTTTGTCTGTTTAATTTTCTATGTTATTTCTTATGTTAAACTGGCCGCCATATTATGGAAAAACAAACGCAACGGAAAGGCAGCCGCTTTTGAAAACCTGCTTACCACATGCAGAGAACTAACCGGAGTTGCCCGGAAGGTCGTTCTCTTGGTCCATACACAGGAGATGGCTCCCTTCAGTTGGATGCACTATATCGTAGTTTCTGAAAAAGATATGACAGAGGACGGACGGGATATCCTTATCCACGAATTATCCCATGTTTATAAAGGACATTCCTGGGACCTGATACTAACGGACCTGCTCATTCTTTTCCAATGGTTCAATCCGGCTGCCTGGCTTCTGAAGCAATCCATACAGCAGGTTCATGAATTCCAGGCCGATGATGCTGTTCTGCGGGCAGGTGTCAATGCAAAACAATACCAACTATTATTAATAAAGAAAGCTGTTGGCACAAGATGCTACTCCATGGTCAACAGCTTTAATCACAGCAAACTCAAAAAAAGAATTACTATGATGTGGAAAAAGAAATCAAGCAAATGGGCGTTTGCAAAGTGCATATACGCTCTGCCTCTCGCGTTCATTGCCATTACGGCTTTTGCAACGCCTGAAATCTCGGGCAGGTTGTCCGAGATTTCCTCTGTCAAAGATATAAAAATTTCTTTGCAGCAGGATATCAAACCCGTGATCCCGCCTGTGCCCGTACCGGTACCTCCGCCTGCTGTTCCCGTTGCAGAGCCGGATCCGCAGTCTGACCAGGATACACTGGTCCCCCTGGCCCTGGTTGAAACCAAACCTTTGTTCGCCAACGGAAAAGGGGAAGAAGAATTTACACGCTGGGTATTTGAACATGTAAAATATCCGGAGGAAGCCCATAAAAAAGGCATTGAGGGTAAGGTAGTAGCCTCTTTTGTTTTAAACAACGAGGGAAATGTTACAAATGTTAAGATAGTCAGGGGTGCACATCCGCTGCTGGACGCCGAAACCATCCGTGTGCTGGAATCTTCCCCAAAATGGGAACGCCCCGGGATGGTTCGTGGGAAAAATGTCACAGTGAGATACAATTTTCCCCTAAAGTTTGGACTTAAAGGAAAAGTTAACGACATCCAGGTAAAGCAGTCAAACAATCCGGAAGATCTTGGTCTGGAACCCGCCATTTTTACTAACAGCAAAGGTGAAAATGAATTCATGCGTTGGGTGATGACGAATGTGAATTATCCGGAAGATGCAGAAAATGAAGGGATCGGGGGAAGGCTTATGGTATCTTATGAGCTTTCGGAAGAAGGCGTAATTACACAAGTTGAGATTCTCAAAGGTGTTCATGCTTCCATAGATGCCGAGGTCTTGCGTGTCATAAAATCTTCACCCAAATGGGAAAAACCTGCCATGAAAGAAGGCGTCCCTGTTAAAGTATCTTATGGTGATGCCAATGAATTTTATGTTAATAGGTAATGATCATGATAATTCTCAAACCGTAACTGTGTTAGGTGATCATGAAGTTCTGGATGATATCAATATCGTTGGTTATTTGCAGCAACCCGATGAAAAATTTTCGGGCACTAATATTCCCAAAAATGTTCTTATTATTGTTGATGATCAGGAAGTTAAAAATCTGGAAGGAATTGACCCTGCTGACATTGATAACATAGTAGTGCTGAAAGACAAGGCAGCTTTAGAAAAATACGGGGAGAAAGGCAGAAAAGGAGTGATCATTATCAAGCGGAAGTAATTGCAAAGATTCCTATCTTTGAGCATGAAAAAATGCCTCATATCACTGTTATTGCTGCTGGCTGTCGCCTGCAGCAATTTTTCTTCTGTAGAGAAATACCGCATTGGAAAGCCCGGTGAGTCTGAAATGATCATGCCTCTTTTCACCAACCAGGTCCCGGAAGAGCTGCAGTTCCTGCGTCTGAAAGCGGGTCCGCTCAGCCGGAGAAGTATGAAATCAGACTTGTATGCAACCCTTAAGTCCAGGATGATGGCCACGGTCCTGGATACAGCCAACACCGGGGTGGGAATTGCTGCCCCGCAGGTAGGGATAAGCAAGCAACTGATTGCCGTGCAACGGTTTGACAAGGAAGGGAATCCTTTTGAATTTTATGTCAATCCCATGATCGAAAATTACAGCCAGGAGACCAAATGGGGATGGGAAGGCTGCCTTTCGGTTCCCGGAGACAGAGATACCGTACTGCGCTCTACCCAAGTGGTCATAACTTACCGGGATCAGGATTCCTGGCAGATGGTCCGTGATACGGTATCCGGATTTACGGCTGTTATTTTTCAGCACGAGATCGATCACCTGAACGGGAAGCTATATATCGATTGATATTATCCACCATCATGGCCACCAGGCGTTTGCGTGCTTCAATGGAGGCCCATCCGATGTGCGGGGTCAGAAAAAGTTTTGATTTGTCCACTACTTTCCGGTAACAGTGATCCGCAGGGAGCGGCTCGGTACTGAAAACATCCATTCCTGCTCCCGCCAGCCTGTTTTCATTCAGCGCATCGGCCAGTGCACACTCATTCACGATGGCACCTCGGCCCAGGTTGAAAAGATAGGCCGAGGTCTTCATTTTTTCCAGCTCGGCTTTCCCGATCAGACCACGGGTCTTCTCATTTAAGGGGGAATGGATGGTCACCACATCCGAGGTTTGCAGCAGCTCATCCAGGTTCACCCGCTGGTATTGCCTGCTGGCACGGTCTTTCCCCGAGGAAGAATAATACACCACGTCCATGCCAAAAGCCGAGGCGATGGCCGCCACTTTCTGCCCGATGGCTCCCATCCCGATAACACCCAGGCGTTTGCCGCTGAGTTCATGAAAATAGCGGCCTCCAAAATGGGTAGGAAGTCCGCTTTCCGAATAAGCCTGTGAATGAGCAAACTGGTTGAAATACGAACCCTGCTGCATACAGGAAAGGATGTGTAAAAAAGTAGTTTGTGCCACGCTGTCAGTAGAATATCCCGCCACATTCACCACCGGAATACCGGCCTTTGCCGCATATTCCAGATCTATGACATCCATTCCGGTGGCTGCTACACATATCAGTTTCAGTTCTTTGGTCGCCTGCATTGATTCCCGGTCAATCTTTACCTTATTTACCAGCACAATGTCGGCTTGGGCAATACGCGGGATCACTTCCCTGGGTGCAGTATTGTAGTGTACGGTCAATGTCCCAAATTGTTCAAACGGGCTGAGGTCAATATCATCCCCCATCGTCGCTGCATCTAAAAATACCAGTTTCATGCTGCAAAGATAAGGGAATCTCCGGGATTCTGCGCCACTGCTATTCAGGTGAAATCTTAATTTACTGGAAACCAGATCTTTGCATTTTTCTTAATCAGCCAATGGCGCAGAATCCCGGAGATTCCTACTCAAGTGATCTGCTGCCTGCAGGATCTTGTTTTTCAGCAGGGGCTCGTAACCGGGGTGTTCCTGCAGGAAGGCAGCCACGCTGTCGGCCGCGACCCGGGAATTATGCCCCCTAAGACAGGCTGAGATCCAGGAGGTGGGGAAAAAGATGTCCCCGGTCCGTTGCACTTCCTCCAACTCGGCAAGTGCCGGACAGATGTATTTCAAGGCATGTTCCTGCCTCAAAAAATGGTTCAGGTAACCCAGGGCCGAGATGACCCAAGGTTCGGTGCCCCGGTTTTCAACTTCCAGGAGCGATTGAAAAAAGGCGTCTCTGGCCGCTGGGTCCGGATCTACGGCTTGCACTATAAAGGCATAGGCTTTTCGGCGGTCGAGATTGGTAATGCGTTCCAGCTGTTTTTCTTTGATGTAGGATGCTTTATCGGGCAGGCGGATCATCAGCTGGTAAGAGAGTGAGGTCATTTCTGTTTCCCCAAAAGGAAGTTCATCGAATGATTTGCCGCTGTCCCATTGCTCAAACAGTTGCTGTGTGATCAGGGTATTGGTAAAGATACCGGTCAGTGTACGGTAGGCAAGCAGGCGGTATTCTTTGTCTTCCGCGGTGTCGGCGGCGGTTTTAAGTAAAAATGCTTCTGTAAGGCCGTCTTTTACCGTGGCATAACGGAGGGTTGCTTCCCCGATGTATGAGAGTGCGGAATTCCGCACCAGATTGTTGGTTTCGGCAGGGAGGTAACGGATCAAGGCGTGGGTCAAAGTGTCTCCGGAGAGGTTCCCGGCCAGCATATTTTCGTACAAGGTCATCAAGAGGGAAAGCCGCGTTTCTTCCGCCTCAAAGCGGGCTAGGTTATGCAAGATGTAATCCAGGCTCAGGCTGTCCGGCAGGAACATGCCGTAAGCCAGGCCGTCGGTGTTGGGGAGTATGTATTTCATCCCGGGGGTAACGGGTGCCTTTGCCTCGGCAAGTTCCAGGTCAAGGGTCAGGATTTGGGTCTGCTCCCCGTCAGTCAGGGAAAAGGTGACCTTTTGCGGCCACAGGAGGCCCCGGCCCAGCGGATCGGTTTGAGTAACTACTAGTGAATCTTTTGACATACAGGCGCGTATGTGTGGCATTCCCTCGCTGTGGATCCATACCCGGCTCCAGCTCTCCAGGTCTTCCGGGGTCTTTCGGTCCAAGATGGAGATCAGATCTTCCCAGGTAGCGTTGCCGTAGGCAAATTGATGCAAATAGGTGCGGATACCTTCCCGAAAGGCTTCAGGGCCCATAATTTCAGCCAGCATATGCATCACGACGGGGGCTTTGTCGTAGATGATATTTCCGTAGATCAGGCCGGCTTTGGACAGGTTGTCCAGGGATTGCTTGATGGCGTTGGTGCCGGCAGTCCGGTCTACATCGTAGGCGGTAGCGTAAAAAGCACGCAGGTCGTTCAGACGATGGTTAATTTCCGGGAACTGCGGTCGGATCATTTGGGCAGCAAAGTAATTGGCAAACACTTCTTTGGTCCAGACATCGTCAAACCACGCCATGGTAACGTAGTCCCCAAACCACATATGTGCCGTTTCATGGGCAATCAGGGACATGCGGCTCAGTTGCTCCCCGGTGGTAGGGTGTTCTCCCAGGAACATGCGGCGGTCATTATATAAAGTAGCTCCGGTGTGTTCCATGCCCCCGTACTGGAAACCAGGCAGAATTATAAAGTCGTATTTGGCAAACGGGTAGGGGATCCCGGTGTATTCCTCCATCCATTCCAGAGAAGCGAATACCTGGTCAAAAATGATCCCGGTCTGGGCGATCTTCTGTGGGTCCGTTTCCCTGTGGTAAAGGGATATGCTCCGTCCGTTGCGGGTCTCGGTCAGGAGCTGAAATTGTCCTGCCACAAAAGAGAACAGATAGGTACTCAGAGGCTCGGTAGGACAAAAAGTAATTCTTTTGCGACCTGACCTTGTTGGGGCGTTTTCTGCAGCAGCACTGTGGGCAGTCTGAGCGGCTGCATCCGGCAGCACCTCTTGTTCCGGAGGCGTATTGGAAACGGCTTCCCAGTGTGCGGGTAGTTCCAATGTCAGGGTGTAGGTGGCTTTCAGGTTGGGCTGGTCAAAACACGGGAACAACGTCCGGGCACGGTCCGGCACCAGCAGGGTGTACAGGAACTCTTCGTTCCGGTTTAAGGATTGTTCCCCGGCCTGAAAATCAATAGTAATGGTATTCGTTCCTTTTTTGAAGTACCTGCGGGGGATGACAATATGCTCATTTCTAAAGCGGTACTTTGCCTGTTTTCCGTTCACCTGCACCAATGCAACAGCGGCCGGATCTTCCTTGAAATCCTTGAAATCCAATATGATTTGCCGGGGCTTTTCCAGCCGGAAATCAATTGTTTGGGAAGCCTGAATAGGAGCCTTCGGATCCTCAGGCAGATTGAAAAAAAGCCGGTACCCCAGCCCGGAAATGGTCTCCTTGCGTTCACTTGCCAGCTGCAGACTCACCCCGGGTTCGGGACCGGAACAGCTTAGGAATGCAAAAAACAGTGGAATTATTATGAATTTGCGCATGTGCAAAGGTAGTAATCTCCGAGATTCTGCGCCACAATCCCTTAGGTAAAATTTCAACTTATTGAAAACCGGACGTTTGAGTTTTTTTTGATCAGTCAGTGGCGCAGAATCTCGGAGATTCATATCTTTGTGCCATGTCAAAATACGGTACTGTTATTTGGGTGGGATTGCTGGCGCTGATAGCCGGTTTCCTGATCTGGCCTCCCACACACAAGGTGTTTGTGGACATTACGGCCAGGTTTCCCTATATCTCGGAGATTCATATCTTTGTGCCATGTCAAAATACGGTACTGTTATTTGGGTGGGATTGCTGGCGCTGATAGCCGGTTTCCTGATCTGGCCTCCCACACACAAGGTGTTTGTGGACGTTACGGCCAGGTTTCCCTATATCTCGGGATTTATAAAATTTGCTATCCTTTCCATGATGGGCGAGTTTCTGGCGGCTCGGCTGATACATAAAAAATGGGCGAAGGTCAGGGGCGTGCTGCCCAAGATGGTGGTCTGGGGTATCCTGGGGATGCTGATCGTGCTGATGTTCGCGGTTTTCTCCGCTGGGGTGGACGGTGCGGCTTCCCAGGGATTGCTCATCTCTGAGTGCAGCGATACCTGCCCTCCGGTGGTGCAGTTCATTTCCAGGTTGCGCAGGGCGTTGATGATCTCGGCACTCATGAACCTCACCTTCGGGCCGGTGTTCATGGCGGCGCACCGGATCACCGATGTGTACATTGACAAACGCTACTCGGGAGAAAAGATGACCTTTGCCGAGGTCATTCCGCGGATTGACTGGGGACGGTTCATCAGGGAGATCGTGGGGGTGACCATTCCGGTGTTCTGGATCCCGGCGCATACCATTACCTTCCTGCTGCCCGGGCAGTACAGGGTGCTGTTTGCCGCCTCGTTGTCCATAGTGCTGGGGCTGATCCTGTCGTTTGCCAAAATGAGGAATCTGAAAAGTTCAAACATAAAACAATAAACCATGCGTTACTTACTGTCTGTCATTTTAGTAATTGTCCACTTGGGGCTTTATGCTCAAAATGTGAACAAACAGAATTTTCCGGAGAAGAAAAACTTTAATAGGGTGGAGATGGCATTGCCTGTGGTAAACGGGTACACCGTTTTAAGGTGCGATTTTCACACCCATACGGTATTTTCTGACGGCCTGGTCTGGCCGGAATACCGGGTAAGGGAAGCCTGGAAACAGGGGCTGGATGTACTGGCCATTACCGACCATATTGAATACCGTCCGTTCAAAGAATATGTCGGCGGAGATCTGAATACCTCGTATGAGCTGGCTTTGCCGGTGGCGCAGGAATTGGGGATTATGCTCATCAGAGGAACCGAGGTTACGCGCAAGCAAGGGGTTATCGGTCACTTCAACGCCCTTTTCATAAAAGATGCCAATGCCATTGATCAGGCCGATCCTGAAAAAGCTTTACAAGCCGCATATGACCAGGGAGCTTTCATTATGTACAACCATCCGGGCTGGGCTGTGGATACCTGTTTGTTGACGGAATTTCAACAGGCCATGATTGAAAAAGGCCTGGTAAGGGGCATTGAAGTGTTCAATAACGATGAGTTTTATCCCAGGGCGCTTTCGTGGAGCCGGGATCAGAATCTGACTGTCTTCAGTTCTTCGGATATTCACTGGACCATCAATGATGTTTTGGAAACTCACGTCTTAGAGGGAGTAGAGACACATTTCCGTCCCGTGACCTTGTTGTTTGTAGAAGAGAACACACAGGAAGGGGTTAGGGAAGCTCTGGATAACAGGCGCACGCTGGCCTATTTTTATGGCAACGTGGCGGGGGAGGAAAGATGGCTCAAATCGCTGTTCCTGGCCTCGGTAAAACTGGAAAAGATATCTGAAAAAGGAAAATCGGCCTTTTACAAAATGACCAACTTTTCCGGGATCCAATATACATTTACCATAGGTAATGCCCAATACATGCTAGATGGAGGATCATCCATTCACATCACCCTGCCTGTGAATCAGCGAGAGGTATCGCTGCACGTTCTGAACATGCATTACTACGAAGGCAAGCACCCGCTGGTGAGTATGGTGCTGACAAAAAACAATTAGCAGGTGAACCCTCACTGCGCCATTTCTTCAGAGTGCCTTACAACGTGCTAATTAAGAATGTCTTAGAATTTGACATTCAAGTTTGGCGCAGTGAAGTTCCACCTGTTCATCGTGGCCCAAGGTCCCCCTAAACTAAAAAGAGTCGGATTTTGATCAGCTTTCGCTGTGGTGAAATTTCTCCGGACAGCTATGGACTGACTACACTAAAATTGTCAAAAACTGTATAAAGTCCGGATTCTCTGACAGATTGCCTTGTTTTTGTGAAAATATTCCCTATTTTTATGAAACTTTTCGATTTCCGCACCAATGATCAGCTATTACATAGCATCGCATGCCGGCAGAAACCCTATTTGCCTACTCTTTTAATGAGCCTTCGTCCCTGAGGGCTTTTTTTGTTCCATCGACCTTTAACCATATTTAAACTATTTGGAAATGTTAAAACGGACCTTCATGCTTTTGTGCATTTTGTCTCTGTCAATGGTACAGCTATTTGCACAAATGAGGGTTACCGGAAAGGTAACCGATGCAGCCGATGGTTCTGCGATCCCATTTGCTACTGTGGTGATCAAAGGAACTGCCACCAGTGTTCCTGCCGATGCCAACGGCCTTTATGTACTTAACAATGTTCCTGAAAACGGAACATTGGTTTTCTCCAGTATAGGCTATGAAACACAGGAGATCCCTGTAAACGGCCGGGCCGAGTTGAACGCAGTGCTCATCCAGCAGGCTGTGGGTTTGGAGCAAATCATGGTGGTTGCCTATGGCACCACTACCAAAGGATCCTATTCCGGTTCTGCTACCCAGCTCAGGCAGGAGAGCTTCAAGGATGTGCCTGTGCTTACCTTTGAACAAGCCATCGTGGGCGCTGTTCCAGGGGTGCAGATCTCCCAGAAATCGGGACAACCGGGTTCCCTGCCCGAAATCCGCATCCGCGGTTTTGGTTCCTTCAATGCAGGCAATGAGCCTTTGTATGTTATTGATGGTGTACCTGCCACCAGTGGAGACTGGAGTTCGGGGAACATCTACACAAGTTCCATGAACTTTTTGAATCCCGGGGACATTGAGTCTGTCACCGTGCTCAAGGATGCCGCCGCATCTTCTCTATACGGATCCAGGGCTTCCAACGGGGTTGTCATCATCACCACCAAAAAGGGAAAAGCCGGAAGACCGGTTACAACCTTCAAGGGCAATGTGGGAATTTCGTATTTTGCCATGGATAATTATCCCATGGTGTCTGAAGAGGAAGGAGAAGTCCTCACCCGGGAAGCCTGGCGCAACTACGGTACAGACAATCCTGCACAATGGCAGAAATACGGTTCCCTAGACAATTATGTGGATGTCATGACCGAAAAATACTATCCCTCGCGCAAAAGCAACCTGATCTACGAAAACTGGGAAGACCAGCTTTTCCGCACAGCCATTTCGCAGAACTACGAAGTGTCCATATCCGGAGGAAATGAAAACTCGAGGGTCTTTGCCTCGGTAGCCTACACAGACGAAAACGGTATCAACCGCATCCAATACATGAAACGTTTCACCGCCAATGTGAATGCAGAACACAAGATGTCCAAATACCTGAGGGTGGGCGGTTCTATCCAGTTCTCAGACCAAAAGCAGAGCGGCCACCAGGACGGGCAAGCAAAAGACAACGTGTTTTACCTGTGGAAGGTGCACCTCACCCCGCGCTGGCCTTTCAAATACGAAGACGGTTCCTACTGGATGGAATTCTACGATGGCGGTACCCGGGTGAATCCCGTGCCGCAGTTTGACCTGCAGATCAACGATGCTACCCAGATGAGGGTCATGCTCAAGGGATGGGCAGAGCTCAACATTACCGAAAACCTCAAGATCAAGAGCCTTCTGAGCAAAGACTACCTTAAGATGCACGACCGGTTTGCATGGCTCTACGGCCACATTAACTTCACGGCCTACGGGCAGGGATATGCCTCGGACCGACACCGCTTTATTGACCGGATTGTGAGCAGCACCATTGCAAACTACAATAAATCATTGGGAAAACACAACATCGCTCTGATGGCCGGATGGGAAGCCGAAAGGGAAGAATTCCTCTATACCCGCCTGGCCAAAATCGACTTCTCCAATTTTGGAGCGACTGAATCGGCTCTTGCCTCCAATTTTGAATCGGGCTACACCTACAGGAGCAATTCCAACCTGCTCTCCTTTATCAGCAGTGGCAGTTATGATTTCAACAGCAAGTATTACGTATCCGGTTCTTACCGCCGGGATGGATCCTCTAGGCTCGGCCCGGAAACCCGCTGGGGTGATTTCTGGTCTGTTGCCGGTTCCTGGAGGCTGAGCAACGAGGAATTCATCAAAGGTATTAAATGGATCAATGATCTCAGGATCAGGGGATCATATGGAACGAGCGGAACCCTACCCTCCAGTTATTTTGGCTACATGGCGGTCTTTTCTTACGGACTATATGGCACCCAGGCAGCCGGATACCCGTCCAACCTGGCCAACAGTGACCTGACCTGGGAAAAGAACCGCAACTGGAACATAGGGCTGGATGTACGTGTCTTTGACCGGTTTGATTTTGTTGCCGAATATTACAACAGGACTACAGAAGACCTGCTGCTCAACGCGACCGTACCCTCTACCACCGGGTTCACCAGTGCCCTTACCAATATTGGCTCCATGGTCAACAAGGGGGTGGAACTGTCTCTGAACGTTGACATTATCAAGACCCGGGACATGTCCCTGAAAGCAGGTATTAACTGGGCAACCCTCAAGAACGAGGTACTGGCCCTGTCCGAAGAAGGCGAACAGATCGTGAGCAGGCCCCATATCTGGAAGGCCGGCTACTCTTATGTGCAGTATTACACGCGTGAATACTACGGCGTGGACCCCGAAACAGGGAACCCGCTCTACTACTCCAACGCCATTTTGCCTGACGGCTCCCGGGACCGTACGTTGGTTTCCAGGGCAAAGGCATCCTCTACCATCCTGGAGGGAATGACCGCCATTCCCAAGGGCTTTGGGGGATTCAATTTCTCCTTTACCTACAAGTCGCTCTCTGCCTCCATGGCCTGGTCCTACAAGTATGGCCATTATGTATGGGATAATGCTGTGGATGACTTGGAAGATGACGGCTACAACTCTTATAAGAACACTTCCAAAGAGCAACTTAGAAGATGGCAGAAACCCGGAGACATAACCGATGTGCCGCGCAGGGTTGCCGGCAACAACCAGGGCGGTTACTACGACTCGAGCCGCGCACTCAAGAAAGGAGATTACCTGAGGCTGAAAAACCTCACCATCTCCTGGACCCTGCCACAGACGCTGCTCGGCAAGGTGAAAATATCCAATGCAAGGATCTACGTAGCAGGAAACAACCTGCTCACGTTCACCGGGCTCAATTTTGACCCCGAGGTGCAGGCTAACGGATACTACAATTTTACATTTCCGGCAGTGCGCACCCTGACCATAGGCCTGGAACTATCACTTTAACCTGTAAATAATTAAAGATATGAAAAGATATATTTTAAGTATTCTGTCAATTACAGGATGTATCTTCCTGTTCAGCTCCTGTAAGGGATTCCTGGACACCAAACCTACAGACAGGGTAGTTGCAGAGACTGCCATGCAGACACTCTATGATGCCAATGTGGCGGTCAACGGCCTCTATATAGATATGAAATACCAGGACTATTACGGGGGCACGATTCAACTCCTGGGCGATGAGCGGGGTGATAACATCCAGCCAAGGGTCATGAGTACCGGCTGGGTGCAAATCTATACACTCGGCTATGAGTCCGAAAGCAGTACTTACTTTTCTACCTGGGAAAGGTGTTACCAGACCATCATGAGGTGCAACACCCTGATAGCAAACCTGGCCAACCTGAATGTAACGTCTGCATCTGATGTGGCCAAAAAGAACGACTACCTGGGCCAGGCTCATGCCGTCAGAGCCCTGGTTTACTTTGACCTGGCCCGCCTCTATGGCTATCCTTACCTGAAAGACAATGGCGCCTCGCTGGGAGCTGTGCTCATTACCGAAGTCACCTCCCCGTCCGGGTCCAGACAACCCAGAAGCACGGTTGCCCAGACCTATGCCCGTGTTTTCGAAGATCTGAATACCGCATTGCCCCTGCTTTCGAAGGCAAAAAACACCGGCCACTTCAACTACTGGGCAGCAAAACTGCTGCAGGCCAGGGTGTACCTGTATAAAGGCGAATGGAATAATGCCTATGCCGCTGCCACAGAGGTCATCAAAGACTCTCCGTATGTGCTGGCCACACGGGATCAGTACATCAATTACTGGAAAGAGGAAGGCACACTGGAAACCATACTGGAGTTCTTTGTCTCGCCCCAATCCGGAATTGATGACGATGGAGGGTACGTCTCCTACTGGCACAACCTGTGGCACGGAGCACCCTCATCGGGCGCCTCGCTCATCCCCACAGTAAGCTGGATCAACCTTATCCAGAGCGACCCCAATGACATCCGGGCCCAGTTTGTAAGGACCGATTCACAGTACGACCCCACAAAGGCATGGTTCAACAAATTCCCGGGTAACGGCGGAGTCAACTTCCGTTACAACAATCCCAAAGTGTTAAGACTTTCCGAGGCTTACCTTATTGCAGCCGAGGGTGCCCTGAAGGGAAGTGCCGGTGCCACTGTGGCCAGCGGATACCTGAACACCATCCGCAAAAGAGCCAATCCCAATGTTGCCGATGTGGTGGCCACCGAAGACCTTATCCAGATAGAGCGCCGCAAGGAGCTTGTGGGTGAGGGACACCGCTTCTTTGACCAGATGCGTCTGGGCAAATCCATCACCCGGCTGGATTCCGACGGGCATAACTTTGCCGAGTCTGCCGGATGCCCCGGGACATTTGACTGGAGCTATTTCAAGATAGTGCTTCCGATCTCTCACACAGAAAGAAAGTCCTATCCCGAACTGCAGCAGAATCCCGGGTATACGGAATAAGGTCTGATAGGACTGCTGGCGCTTTTAGTGCCCGTTGCGGTCGCTGATACCACATTGAACGGAGAGCTTTTTTCTTTTTGCCGAGGCTCTCCGTTCCATATGTTGTCAGCGGCCGTTGACCGCCGGCCAGGAGCAGTGCCTTCTAGCAGCGACAGCCCCCGGTAAAAGGTGAAACCTTAGTGCGGGACTTTTACAGCTGTTTCCAAAAAATAAATTACCTTTGCCATCCCGCAAATCATTTGCAGAAGCAAAAGCAGCGACCAGCATTTTGTTTTACAGGACATTGCAGGTGTGGTGGAACTGGTGGACACGTCAGACTTAGGATTCTGATGTCGCAAGGCGTGGGGGTTCGAGTCCCGTCAACTGCTTTCTCCATACTTTTGCTTCCAAATATAAAATGTATAAAAATGGAAGCAGAAATCGTAGTTTCAAACTTAACAAAATGTTATTCTAACGGAACAGAAGCACTTCGAGGCATTAACCTTGAGGTAAAAAAGGGGGCATTCTTTACGCTGCTTGGCCCAAACGGAGCAGGAAAATCGACTCTTATTAAAGTATTAACGACTTTGCTCGAAAAAGATACAGGGCTGTTTTCTATTGACGGAATCAATCCCGAGCATGAGAAATCGAAAATTCAGCGTTATATTGGAGTCGCGTCTCAGGACAATGAGATTGATCCGGGCGAAAAAGTTGAAAATCTGCTGACTTTTCAAGGTAGGCTCTTCGGATTATCTACAGCAGATGCCAAATCAAGAACCGAAGAACTGATGGATACTTTTCAATTGTCGGGACAGCGTTTAAAAAAGGCGGGAATATTATCAGGCGGGAACAAGCGTAGATTGCATTGCGCCCTTGCATTGGTACATCGTCCTCAGGTACTTTTTCTTGATGAACCCACTGTAGGTATGGATCCGCAGGCTCGGGCAAACTTTTGGGAAATTATTAATCTGTTGAATCAAACGGAATATACGACTATTTTCCTCACAACTCAGTATTTGGACGAAGCAGATAAACATGCTAATGATATGGCACTGATCCTCGATGGAAAAATAGAATACGACGGTACTATTTCCGGGTTTAAAAATCTTGTATCCCAATCGGATTCTACATCTTTAGATGACAGTTACCTGAAATTTATACAATCATTATCAAAGTAAATCACAACAACAATTCAAAATAGGAAAAATGAATAGTAATATATTATTGATACAGAGAGCGATCATAAAGTTAATAAAACAACCATCAGCACCATTAATGGGCTTTGGGATGAGCCTGTTTTTTCTGGTCGTATACAATGCCGGGATCGGCGGGATCGGTGCTTTAGATGCCTTTGCAGGTAAAGGATATTTGTCTTTTCTTTTCCCGATAGCGATAATCTCTTTAGCGATGGGTTCTTCCGCAGGAGTAGGACAAACACTCAATGCCGATATGCAATCGGGATATTTCAAACGTCTCTATTTTTCACCTGTTTCACGTTGGGCTCTCGTGATAGCTCCAATGATTGCCGACATTTTATCGTCACTATTTTTTACAGCTATATTACTTGGTATAGGCGCTATATTCGGAATAACATTTTGAGTTTGTTCTTGATTGTATTAGAACAAAAAATAAAATATTAAGTCTGCATTCCCGACGAGCAGAAAGAGAAACATTAGAAATGCTTACTGAAAAAGGAATTGAAAATGCTATTTTTCATTGGTATTCAGGTGGTATAAAAACATTGAATGATATAGCCAATTCAGGATTCTTTTTTTCGGTAAATTCAGCAATGATTCAATCAGCTAATGGGAAAAAAATAATTGCAGAAATACCAAGGGAATTAATATTGACAGAGACGGATTATCCATATATAGACAATAGCAATATAGCCGATGTACACACGTATTTATCCATTTTATGGAACGTTTCAACAGAGAATGTAGAACAAATCAAATAGGAAATAAACATTGAGTATGACTAAAAAAAAGAGGCTACAAATCCGTAACAGTACAGCCGAATTTCTCATTTTCACTAATCAAGCGAAAGAAGATGGCATTGAAGTCCGAGTTCAGGACGAAACGATTTGGCTCAGTCAAAAGTTAATGGCAACTTTGTTTGATTGCTCAACAGACAATATATCGCTGCATCTTAAAAACATATTCAAAGAAAACGAATTGGATGAAGGTTCAGTTACCGAGGAATTCTCGGTAACTGCATCAGATGGTAAAACCTATAAAACTAAACATTATAATCTGGATGCGATTATTGCCGTCGGTTATCGTGTAAATTCCAAACGGGCAACGGCTTTTCGTCAGTGGGCGACATCCGTTTTGCGGGATTATGCTATTCGTGGATATGTTATCGACAAAAAACGGATGGAGAACGGTACATTCCTCAATGAAGATTATTTTGAACACTTGCTTGCCGAAATCAGGGAAATTCGATTGAGTGAGCGCCGCTTCTACCAAAAAATAACGGATATTTATGCCACGGCAATGGATTACAACAAAGATGCTGTTGCCACAAAAGAGTTCTTCGCCAAAGTCCAAAACAAGTTGCATTATGCTGTACACGGTCATACCGCTGCCGAACTCATTCTATCGAGAGCAAACGCAGAGAAAGAACACATGGGATTGACCTCGTGGGAGAAAAGCCCCGACGGCAAAATAGTAAAAACCGATGTTTCCATTGCAAAAAACTACCTGACTGAAACCGAACTGGAATCGTTGGGACGTATTGTCAATGCTTATCTGGATCTGGCGGAAGACCGAGCAAGAAGGCATATTCCCATGACAATGGAAGATTGGGCGAAACGCCTTGACAGGTTCTTGGAAGCCGACGACCGGGAAATATTGCAAAACAGCGGAAAAGTTACCGTCCTGATGGCAAAGGATTTTGCAGAAAGCGAATTTGAAAAATACCGCATCGTACAAGACCGCCTGTTTGAATCCGATTTCGATAAGGAGATAAAGCGTCTTGAAGAGAAACAAGACAAACCGGAAGATTGAAAAGAGTTTGAATATTTAAAATTTTCTCTAAGACTCTAGCCTGCAATGTTAAAAGATGGATTTATATAGTCTTTCTGAAATTTTTCATTTCTATTAATTACCGCGAAAATTCTTGCAACGATTTTCGCACGGATAGCATTAAGAATTAACATTGCATTCTTACAATTTCTTAAGTTGTCATATATAAAAGTTAAAGCGAACTTAAATCCGTTGAAATTATTGGATGAATTCTCAACAAATTGTTTAGCAGAATAATGAATATCAATGTCATCACCGACCGAAATATGCGCAAGTCCGTAAAAATTCACAATCTGTTTTGCCCAAGGGTGAGTCAAAATGGTTACGAAATGCCCACTTTTTTGTAATTCAATTCCGAGTGCAATATATGGTTGAATGTCTCCCCGAGAACCAATTGTTGTTAATGCTATTTTCATGATATTTCATTCATTGTTTTTTGTATCCAGTGGTCATTTTACAATTACCCCCAACTTGGAAGTAGGTTCAATTGTCTAACTCCTTTTATTATCTATTCCTCCACGATTCCTCAATATTCAGGGCTTTTTGATCGGGAAGAGGGCTGATATGTCTTTCGCATATCCAGCTTTTTCATTAATTATTTCAACAAGCGATACAATGTCATTTACCACCGATATAATATTGTCAAGACTTGCACTCTCATGAGCCTCTCCGTTTCTAAAAATATTTATTTTTCCGTGATATTCAATCTTAATATAACTTTGTCTTGATATATATATTCCATTATTATGGATACAGTTTCTAATATTTGAAAGTATTGATAATGCCTTCCAATAATCAGAATCCTTCAATAGATTAAAGTGTTCAAAAACTTCCTTTCGTATTTCGTAGAATTCTTTTTGAGCATTTTTATCTGTGAATAAGGTACGATATATTGATCGAAAGTAATTTTCAATTAAAGTAGACAATGAGTAAATAAAGCCGTTTTTTAGAAAACCGAAAAAATCTAGCAAGATTGCAGATGTCTCAGAAGCACTCTCAACATTAAATAATTCTTTTACTTTTTTTCCTCCGCTTATGTTTCTTACAAAATCTACTAAACCAAAATTGTACGACATAATTATTCTGTACAATTGATTAAAGAAGCTATATCTAACATCATCCCCATTCTTAATATCACCTTTCATATCATATTTATCTGTGATATCAGATATTCTTTTTCTTATCTGTTCTAAGTTTTGGATGTAATCTGAAAAAATCATATCACTAGTGTCCAAAGAAAAATAATTTAGTTCTTTGTAATAATTTATTATACAATTAGTTGTAAGCAAAATTGGCGCGTGTCGATTTGAATTGATTGTGGATCTTTGCCGTCTGAATGAAATCACAGACTGCATGAACAGCGGAAAATATCTTTTCAGTCAACTCGTTGAGTTTTTGCCTAAGCGAATATTTGATGGAATTGTCAAGAAGTATAACGGAGACAAGTATGTGAAGACCTTCACATGCTGGAATCAGCTTCTTGTAATGATGTTTGGACAACTTTCCAGCTGCGACAGCCTCCGGGAGGTCATTTGCATCATTGACGCCATCAAGAACAAGAATTACCATCTCGGATTTGGCATCGGAGACATCAAGCTTAGCAATGTTGCCTATGCCAATGCGAACCGGGACTACAGGATATTCGAGGAATTCGCCTACTTTATGATAAATCTTGCGCAGAGCAAGAGGCTTGATAGGGAGTTTATGCTGCATGGAAAGTTCTATGCCTTTGACTCCACAACCATTGATCTCTGCTTGAGTTTGTTTCAGGGGGCTTGGCATTTTGGTTGGCCCTAAACGAGTACGAAGGTTGTTGCGAAAGATGGGGATCATGGCCATATATCCACAAAAGAACCTGAGCAAGTTGGGGATTGCCAAATACATTCATCCCTATA
>Ga0334884_1000195_pt1 | contig 113167 bp, 94 predicted proteins | sample GraSluR1_MG_7_FD_207215 | JGI IMG/M metagenome (GOLD analysis project Ga0334884, IMG submission 207215) | Sludge microbial communities from methane-producing bioreactor in Wageningen University, Netherlands - Granular Sludge_12_05 R1 | ecosystem: Engineered > Bioreactor > Anaerobic >... | reverse complement strand
TTTGGCTATATTTAAAGCTCTGCCAATTTCAATAGCTCTAATTATTGGGTTGTTTTTTGTGGCTTTGATTTTAATAACATTTGATGAATTAAAATTATTAGATGTTGCTATGACCGCTTTATTTGTCGCTATAGCGATTATATTAATGGTTTATGGTCTAAATTCCATTACTCTAACCTTAGCAGGGATAGCTGGCTTTATATTATCTATTGGTATGGCGGTTGATGCTAATATTTTGATTTTTGAAAGAATAAAAGAGGAGTTAAAAACAGGCAGAACTCTACGGGACGCTATTGACGAGGGGATTCGTCGAGCATGGCCATCTATTAGAGACGGAAATATTTCTACTCTATTAATATGCCTAGTGCTTATGAGTTTTGGAACGGGAGCTTTAAAGGGATTCGGGACAACTCTATTTATTGGGGTTTCAGTTTCTATGTTTAGCGCCGTCGTTATTACTAGAAATTTTTTAAATTTATTTTTAAATAAAAAAATGGAAAACTCTCGATTTCTTTTAGGTGTTAAAAGAAAAGTAGAAGATTCTAATTAAAATAATAAAATAATTAAGGCAAAAATATGTTTAAGTTTAATATTATAGGTAATAGAAAAATTTGGTTAGCAATATCTGGTGTTTTGGTCTCCCTTTCTATCGTCGCGCTTTTTTCCTGGGGACTTAATTTTGGCATAGACTTTACTGGAGGAAGCTTACTGGAGCTTCGCTTTACCGAGAAAGCTCCCAGTGCTATTGAGGCTAGAGATAGTTTAAGTGATTTAGAACTAAGCAGCCTAATTATTCAACCAGCCGAGGGAGATTCTATAATTTTGCGCTTTAAAGATGACGATCCTAAAATACACTCTCAGATAATGGAAAGAATGATCTCTTTAGCTGAAAGCATTTCTCCTCAAGATGAGTCAGAAGAGACAGGAGGAGGAGATATAAACACATCAGACGTTGTTGTTGGTTCCGATGGTGAAGTTGATGTCGTTGTTGACTCTAGTAATAGCGATTCAGTGGGCGCAAGCGAATCGTCCTTAGTAGAGGAGATTCGATTCGATTCAGTTGGACCATCTATTGGACAAGAGTTGAGAAACAAATCTTTTAATACCATCTTTTTAGTTTTAATTATTATTATACTTTATATTTCCTTGGTTTTTAGAAAGGTTTCTAAACCAGTTTCTTCCTGGAAATACGGGATCGCATCAATCGTTGCCTTATTCCACGATGTTTTAATAGTTTTGGGTGTTTTTGCAGTTTTAGGCAAATTTTATAATGTGGAAATTAACACACCTTTTATAGCAGCTCTTTTAACAGTTTTGGGTTATAGTGTTAATGATACTATTATCGTTTTTGATAGGATTAGAGAGAACCTACCTAGGAGTGTTGAAAATTTTACCAACACTATTAACAAAAGCGTTAACCAAACCTTGGTTAGATCTCTTAACACTTCATTCACCACCCTTTTAGTTTTATTGGCTATTATTATTTTCGGCGGAGGATCCATCAGGGAGTTTGTTTTGGCTTTAGCAATTGGAATATTTATTGGAACCTATAGCTCTATATTTGTTGCTAGTCCTGTTCTGGTTTGGTTTGATAGAAAGAGAAAGTAGATTTCTAGTTATTTTAAAAATCGTGCTATCTAGTGCGATTTTTTTTTAGTTTTTTTTGTGCTATAATTATTATTGTAGATAAATTTCAATAAACATTATGAAAAGCTTAAAGCTTGATAAATCCTTGGATTTTTTAATAGAGTCTCTTTATTTGGGTATTATTTTTTTAATTCCTATATATTTTGGGGTTTTTATATCCTCAGCCCATCCTTTTGATTTTCAGAAAATGACCCTTTTTAAGATGATTTTGTTTTTTCTGATATTTTTTTCTGTTATTAGATTCGCCTTTTATTATAATTTTAAAAAGCTGTTCGCCAGGGTTTTTGGTAAGTATTTTTACATTCCCTTTTTTATATTAGTTTTTTCCCTAATTACTGTTTTATGGTCAGTTGATCCACGCCTATCCTTTTATGGCAGTCTTGAGCGCCAGGTTGGTTGGATGAGTGAATTTTATTTTTTTCTGTTTTTTATCATTTTGACTTTAAATTTGGTTATTTCTAAAAATAAAAGCAAGAAGATAAAAAATTTATTAATTACTTCGGTCCTCTCTTCTTTTTTAGTTTCGCTTTATGCTGTTTTTCAGTTCTTGGGCTGGGATTTTATTGTTTGGGATGAGCCGGTTAGGGAAACTCGACGAGCGATGTCGACTCTGGGGCAGCCTAATTTTTTAGGGTCATTTCTATTGTTAACACTTCCTTTTTCGTTATGTCTGGCCGCCTCAAGTAAAAAAGTATATTTAAGAGCTGCTTATATCTCTTTGTTTTTCATACAATTTATCGCCATTATTTTTTCTGGTAGTAGGGGGGCTTGGGTTGGATTGCTGGCAGCTTCATTTTTAATTTTAGCCTTGTTTTATTATAGAAAAAATAAAAAGATATTTTTTTCAGGCTTGGCTTTAATAATTATCATTTTATTAGTTTTGATTTTTGGTAATAATTTTGCCAGCAAGAGATTTCAGGATTCTTTCAATTTTTCTAGCGGAAGCACGTCCGTTAGATCATATATTTGGTCAGCCTCCCTTAATATTTTGGATGACCGAGATTGGGGATACGGACTAGAAAATCAAAAAGATGCTCTATGGAAAAATTATAAAGTTGATTGGGCCGTTGATAATAAGGTTAACGTTGTTTTTGATAGAGCTCATAATCTATTTTTAGATATTGTTTTAACAATTGGACTGATTGGTTTGTTTTTTTATCTGTGGTTTTATTATTTTTCTTTTAAATTAGCGATAAACAATATTAGGGAGGATAAAAATACAATTCTCTCTTTGGCAATATTTTGGTCCCTGACGGCCTATCTAGTTTCCCTTTTATTTAACTTCTCAGTTGTGGTTACTAGTATTTATTTTTGGATGGTAATTTCTTTATTAATATCTCTTAATTTTGTTTCAGAGGCTTATGCTTCTTATGAGCACACAAAAAAAGATATTATTTTAAAAAAGATTTTAGTTTTTATAGTTTTATTACTTTGTTCCTTTGGTTTTTGGAGGGAGGTTAGAAACTTTAATGCTGATTATTATTTCTTAAAGTTTAAGCAATTCTTCTTGGTCCAAGAAGTCCCGGCTTCTGTGGTGACCTTCTCTTATTTGAGAGAAGAGGCTCCGGTTTATCAAGAATATTATTATCAATTTATAGGCACGGTTTTTGGTAATTTTAATAATTTTCCAGATGAGACCTCTCGTCATATAGCGAAAGAAGAGGTCGGTCTTGTCTTCCTAGAATTAGAGAAGGAAAAAAATAATAATTCTTTTTCTTATCGATTAGCCAGGGCTCAGGCATTGGCAATTTTAGGTAATTTTACAGAATCAGACAATTTGTTTAGAGATTTATTATGGGATTCGTCTAAGTATCCAGATTTTTATTTCAATAAAGCTAAAATGGAAATAATGAGAGAGAATTTTCCTTTAGCTAAGAATAATTTAGAAATAGCTCTAGAGCTCCTTCCTCCGGAAGAGAGCTTGAGTAGTGAAATAAACGCAAAAGCCCTAAGGCTTTATAGGGATAAAATTATTTTAGAAATGTCTTTGGTCGATAGTCTTATTAATAATTAAAAAATTATGCCTTCTTTGGATTTCTTTTTTGTAATTTCAATTTTTATTTTTTTTCTTGGGTTAATTTTTGGTAGTTTTTTAAATTGCTTAATTTGGCGCCTTTATAAGGGGGAGACAGTTTTAGGCAGGTCTTATTGTCCTAAGTGTAAAAAAGAAATAAAATGGTTTGATAACATACCTGTTGTTAGTTTTTTTGTTTTGAAGAAAAAGTGTCGTTTTTGTAATAAAAAAATATCCTGGCAGTACCCTCTAGTTGAGATTATTACTGGTTTATTGTTTTTCTTGGCTTTTTATTTTAACTTTATAAACGATTTTTCCATTATTAAATTATTATTAAACTTAATTTTAATTTTAATTTTAATAATAGTCTTTGTTTTTGATTGGCGTTGGTTTTTAATTCCAGTACAAGTATTGTTAGTTGGTGGTTTACTTGCGCTGGTCTTGAATTTATTTTTAGGTTTTTCTATATATCAAATATTTTTTTCAATGTTAATAGGCGCTGGTTTTTTTGCTTTGCAATATATCATTACTAGGGGAAGGGGTATAGGAGAGGGTGATATTTGGTTGGGAGGATTCTTGGGAATAGCCTTCCCGGTGCTTAGTCAAATTATTGCTTTAATTTTTTTAACCTATATAATTGGAGGAGTTGTTGCTACTATTTTGCTTTTGTTGGGTTTAAAAAAAATGGGGTCTAAGTTGCCTTTGGGGATATTTTTGTCAACTTCGGCTTTGATTATATTGTTTTTTGGAGAAAGCATCGTTAATTGGTATTTAGGGCTCATTTTCTGATAAATTGCCGATATTGCTATCATTGCTAATATTTAAAAATTTTAGTATAATAGATAATATAAAATAAATAATTTTTTTAATATGAAAAACGATATCATTGTTGGTCTTGATATTGGGTCAAGTGCTATAAAGCTGGTGATTGCGCAGAAAAAGGTTGATTTTAATGAAGAAAGCATCCATATAATTGGCGCAGTTTCTCACCCTAGCGCTGGAGTTGGAAAAAATGGTGTTATAAATAGTATCGAAGATGCAGTATCTTCTCTTTCAGCTTGCCTAGAAAAGGCAGAGAGGTTGGTGGGGGTTCCTATTAGCTCGGTATGGCTCTCTTTTAATCATTCTAAGATAAAATACGAGAGAGTAAAAGGGGTAGCGATTATTAGTAAAAATGACGGAGAAATTGATCAAAACGATATTGATCGGGCCATTGATTCAGCCAAGTCATTTCCGGTACCCAATAATTACGAAATTTTTAAAACTTTCCCTGTTAAATATAATATTGATAATAATGAAGACGTTAAGGACCCTATTGGAATGCGAGGAATTCGTCTGGAAGTAGAGGTTTTGGTTTCTATGGTTTTAACCAGCCAAATGAATAATTTAGTTAAAGTAGTGCAAAGGGTGGGGCTGGGAATAGATGATATTTCTTTTCCTAGCATTACTATGGCAGAACTATTTTTAACCAGCAAGGAGATAGAATTAGGAGTAGCTGTTGTTGATATTGGAGCCACTACCACCTCCTTGGCTGTTTATGAAGATGGTGTTTTACTACACTTTAACACTCTTCCAATTGGCTCAGAATACATTACAGCAGATATTGCCCTGGGATTAAAATGCCCCATAACCTTAGCAGAAAAAATAAAATTAGAGTTTGGCGACTCAGATTCTTCTTCAGTTGATAATAAAGAAGGTATTAATATAGAGGGGTTATTAAAGGAAGAGAGAATAGAAGACGAGGATGAGACTGTTTCTAAAAAGTATTTATCAGAAATCATTGAGGCTAGGGTTGAAGAAATATTCAAAATGGTGGATGATGAGCTTAAAAAGATAAATCGTTCTAAAATTTTGCCAGTAGGAGTATTTTTGAGTGGTGGCGGATCTTTATTAAAAAATATTTCTAAAACAGCTAAAAAAACGCTATCACTGCCAATTGCCTTTTTGGAGCCTAAGTATATTAAAATAGAAGTAGACAAGGCTGGTCGTTTAGATTTTTTAACTGCCCTTTCTTTGGCTGTCCTTGGTGCTTACAGTGATTCTGGTCATCGAGGAAATAATTTTATTAAAGATAATTTTAAAGATGCTTTTAATAAAGCACAGGGATTTTTTAAAAAAATAATGCCAAAATAATAAATTTAATTAAAATATTATGCCGGAAATTAAACCAAACATTGAAACCTCTGCGAAGATTAAGGTTGTGGGAGTTGGAGGAGGCGGAGGGAACGCTGTTAATCGCATGATTGAAGCAGGGATTCGAGGAGTTGAATTCATTGCTATTAATACCGATGTCCAGGCTCTACAAAGTAGTAGGGCTAGTTATAAATTAAATATTGGAAAGACAATAACCAGGGGGTTGGGAGCTGGCATGGATCCTGAAATTGGTAGAAAAGCTGCCGAAGAATCACAAAACGAAATTAGAGAAATGTTAAAAGGGGCTGATATGGTTTTTATAACCTGTGGATTGGGTGGAGGAACAGGTAGCGGTGCCTCTCCTATCATTGCTGAAATAGCCAAAGATCTAGGGGCGTTAACCATTGCAGTTGTTACTAAACCTTTCTTCTTTGAAGGAGGTGTACGCCAAAAAGTCGCCGACGATAGCTATAATTCATTGTCAGAAAAGGTAGACACTATTATAGTTGTTTCTAATGAAAAGTTATTAGAAATAATTGATAAAAGAACAACCTTTATAGACTCTTTCAAGATGGCTGATAACGTTTTACGCCAGGGAGTTCAGGGAATTTCAGAAATTATTACTGTTCCGGGTATTGTTAATGCTGATTTTGCCGATGTCCGCACTATTATGGCAGACACTGGCTCTGCTTTAATGGGTGTTGGTCAGGCCTCAGGAGAAAATAAGGCGATAGAGGCAGTAAAATCTGCTATTAATTCAGCATTATTAGAGACCTCAATTGACGGGGCTAAGGGCATAGTATTTACTATAACCGGAGGCAATGATTTAAGCATGACCGATGTTAGCGATGCCGCCAAAATGATAAACTCTTTGGCTGACAAGGATGCTAAAATAATCTTTGGAGCAGTAATTGATGAGAGCCTAGGGGACGAAATCAAAGTAACGGTGATTGCTACTGGTTTTAGTGATAAAAATTCTCGAACAATAGCCAAAAAAGATAAAGATAATGAAAGAAAAATAGATAGTGATTATTTTGGCTTTACCAAGAAAGATTATAGTATGATGGACAGTTTAGACAAGAAACCTGAAGAGAAAAAGAAAATGGAAGAACAGCTAGAAGACAAGGATGGTCGCAAATCGATTTTTAATTTCACCTCTAAAAATATATTTAATAAAGAAAAGACAAGAGAATCTTCTAACGATTCTTTGGATGATGACTTGGATACACCGGCCTTTTTAAGAAACAAAAACAAGGCCTCTTTAGAGGAGAAGGATGATGATCTAGATGTTCCTGCTTTTTTGAGAAATAAAATGAAAAAATAGGGGAAAAACTACCCTTGACTTTTTAATTTTAATGCTTAATAATAAAAACAATAAACAAAAGCATTCGGAAGTGCTCGTTTTTGTCTTTTAAAAAATAAATTTTAGAGTATGTTTAAAAAATTTGGGCAAAACAAGGAGATAGCTCGAGCCATGTTTATGTATATCGGGTATTCTATACTGGGGCCACTTTTGGTTATTGGTGGGATTGGGTATGTTGCGGATAAATTGCTTAACACCCATATTTTTTTGTTGCTATCAGTTTTTGTAGCCTACGGAGTTTCGAATGTTTTAATGTTTAAAAAAATAAAACAAATTAATTTAGAGATAGAAAAAAATTCCCCACCCAAAAAAGATGAGGCAAAAGAATCTTCAGGTGTGGGGGGGTATGATGATTTGGACGATGATTATAATGAAGTTTGGCCAGTAAATAACCCGGCCTCAAAGGAAAAACCAAAGTTAGATTCGGATTTAGATTTAAATTCAAAGAATTAAATATGGAACTTAAAATATCTTTATCACCTGACATACTTTTTTATATTGGGAATTTCCCAGTTAGCAACACCTTTTTTTGGTCGTTAATAGTAACTATTTTTTTAATAGTTATTTTTGTTTATGTTGGACAAAAAATGAAGGACAGACCTTCTGGTTTACAGAATATAATAGAGGTATTAATGGAGGGTTCTTATTCTTTTATCGAATCAGTTATTGGTCCAGGAAAAAAAGCTCGAAGAATATTTCCTTTGGTTACCACAATGTTTATTTTTGTGGTTGTCGCTAATTTAGCAGTATATATTCCTGGTCAAGCGGCATTTACAATTGATAGAGGTGAGGGGCCCTTAGCTATTTTCCGAGCAGTAATGTCTGATTACGGTTTAGTTTTAGTGATGACTTTGGTTGCGGTTATTACAACGCAAATTGTAGCAATTTATATTAGTGGTCCTTTTAGATATTTAGGAAGATTTATAAATTTCCGCAGTCCCTTAAAGTTTTTTTTAGGAATTATGGAATTAGTCGGTGAGATTGCTAAAATTGTTTCCTTGTCTTTTCGTTTATTTGGGAATGTTTTTGCTGGAGAGATTCTTGGTATGGTGATGTTGTTTTTAGCCCCCTTCTTTATTCCCCTGCCTTTTATGTTTTTAGGCTTACTTACTGCTGTGGTTCAGGCTTTTGTTTTCGCTATGTTAACTCTTGTTTTTATCTCCGTGGTTTCAGAGATAGAGGCTTAGAGCTTAAATTTTGGCATTTTTTTAGTCTTAAGTATTATTTACTTCTAAAAAATAATCAAAATTTGAGCTTTAAAAATAATAAAAATTTAAGTTTTGTAGTTAATAAAAATTAATCAATATTTTACTAAATATTTTGTAAATTATTTAGTAAATAAAAAAAATTATGGAAGTAGAAGCAGCAAAGTACATTGCAGCCGGAATAGCCATCGGTTTAGGGGCTATTGGTCCTGGTCTTGGTGAAGGTATCGCCGCCTCGAAAGCTCTTGAGGCTGTCGGTAGAAACCCAGAGGCTAGTGGTAAGATTGCGCCTTTGATGTTTGTTTCAATGGCAGTAACCGAATCAACTGCTATTTACGCCCTGGTTGTATCTATGATTATATTGTTCGGATAGTTTTTTGAATGATCTTTGGGGTTTTTAAAAAGACCCCAACAATTATTTAAAAAATTTATTTAAAATATATGGAATTATTTAATGCTCTAGGTATAAATGGGAAAATATTATTAGCCCAATTTATTAATTTTGCTGTCTTGGTTTTTGTTTTATGGCGCTTTGCTTATAATCCAATTTTAAAGTTTTTAGAAGATAGGCGCAAAAAGATTGAAGATGGGGTTAAAAATTCAGAATTAGCTGTAACTAAGTTGGCTGAAATTGCCGAAAAAGAAAAAGAGGTTATTGTACAGGCTAAAAAAGAGGCGCTAGAAATTATTAATGGAGCTAAGGAAAATGCTGAAAAAAAAGGAGTTGAGCTTGTTAAAATAGCCCAAGAAGAGGCCTCAATTATTTTAAGTAAAGAGAGAGAAAAGTTTAATCAAGAAAAAATAGAGGCTTTTAAGGAAATGAAAAACAATTTGTCAGAGTTGGTTGTTTTGGCCGTAGAAAAAGTCATTGAAGAAAAAATGACGACAGAAAAGGATATGGATATTATAAAAAAATCTTTGCAGAACTAGTGACTAAGGATTTTTAAAATAAAATTTAATTAATATTTTATTATGAAAATAAGTGCTAAACAATATTCCAAGGCTCTTTTTGCAGAGATTTATGGTAAAAGTGAAGAAGAATCTTTACCAATACTCTCTAAATTTGTTGAAATTTTAAAAAATGATAATAGTTTATCGCAGATAGAAAAGATAATTAAATATTTTTCTAGTTTATGGAAAAAAGAAAGCTCTTTAGTAGAGGCAGAGGTCAGCACCGCTAGAAAAATTAATGACAGTACCAGGGAATCTTTGATAAATTATTTAAAAAAAATATCTGATGTTGAAAAAATACAAATAGTTGAGAGGATCGATGAGAAGATACTGGGTGGATTTATTATGAAATATGAAGATAAAATTATTGATGCTAGTGTTAAAAATAAAATTAAAACATTTAAAAATAATTTAATTCAATAAAAATAAAAATATGGAAAAAAATTCAAAAGATTTTATAGTTGAGCAAATTAGACAGAGAATTTCTGATTTCAAATCTGAGGTTAAGGAGGAAAATTTTGGTAAAGTAATTGAAGTTAGTGACGGTATCGCTAGGGTATCTGGTTTGTCTGAGGCTATGATGTCGGAAATGCTTGAATTTAAAACTGATTCAGGGCAGATTTATGGAGTGGTCTTAAATTTAGAAGAGGACAGTGTCGGTGTTGTTATTTTGGGGGATCACAGTGGAATTAAGGAGGGGGATGAGGTTATCGCTTTGAAAAGAATTTTAGAGGTCCCAGTCGGCGATGAGATTATTGGTAGAGTTTTAAATCCTCTTGGCGCTCCGATTGACGGGAAAGAGGCAATTAAGGCTGAGAAGTTTTATCCAATTGAAAAGATTGCCCCCGGTGTTATTACTCGCGAATCAGTTAATGAGCCAGTTCAAACAGGTATTAAAGCGGTTGATGCTATGATTCCAGTTGGCAGAGGTCAACGAGAGCTAATTATTGGTGATCGTCAAATTGGTAAAACAGCTATTGCTATTGATACAATTATTAATCAGAAGGGACAAAACATGAAGTGTATTTATGTCGCTATCGGACAAAAAGAATCCAAGGTTGCTGGGATAGTGGCTAAGTTGGAAGAAGCTGGCGCTATGGAATATACCACCGTTGTGTTAGCTGGGGCCAGTGATCCATCTTCTTTATTATATATTTCTCCTTATGCTGGTTGCGCCATGGCTGAATATTTTTTAGATAAAGGTGAAGATGTTTTAATTATTTACGATGATTTATCCAAGCATGCGGTGGCTTATCGTGAAATTTCGCTATTATTAAAAAGACCGCCGGGACGCGAAGCTTACCCAGGGGATGTTTTTTATTTACATTCTCGTTTATTAGAAAGGGCTTGTAAATTAAACAAAGATTTTGGTGGCGGATCAATTACAGCTTTGCCAATTATTGAGACCCAGGCTGGAGATGTTTCCGCTTATATTCCTACTAATGTTATTTCTATTACTGATGGTCAAATTTATTTAGAGCCAGATTTGTTTTATCAAGGAAATCGTCCAGCGATTAACGCCGGATTGTCAGTGTCTCGTGTTGGTAGTAGTGCTCAGATTAAGGCCATGAAAAAAGTGGCTGGAAAAATGAGACTGGAGGCCGCTCAGTATCGCGAGTTAGCTGCTTTCGCGCAGTTTGGCTCTGATCTTGATGATGAAACTAGAAAAAAGCTAGAGAGAGGAAAGCGTTTGATGGAAATTTTAAAACAGGGGCAGTATGAGCCGGTTGATGTGGCCGAGCAAGTAATAATATTTTTCTCATTAATTTCAGGATTGATGGATAATATACCGGTAGACAAGATTAGAGAGTTCGAAGCTGGTATGATTGAATATGTCAGAGACAACGCTGGTGATGTTTTAAAAAACATTAAAGAAGTAAAAGTCTTAGAAGAGAGGGATGAGGCTAAAATAAATAAGGTTGTAAATGATTATAAAGACACTTTGGATTATTTAATAGAAGAGGATAAGTAGAAATGGGTTTAAAAATTTTTTAAGATTAATTTTTTATGGCAAAAACCAAAGAAATACAAAGACGAATAAAATCAGTTAATAATACCAAGAAAATAACCAGGGCCATGGAGATGGTGGCCGCAGCTAAGATGAGAAAATCGGTAGAGGCTGTTTTAAGGACCAGAACTTATGCTAATTTGGCCTGGGTTACTATTTTAAATATTGCCGCAGCCTCAGATTCCGGAAAAAATCTACACCCTTTATTAAATGTGAGGCCCGAGAATAAAAAGATAGCCATGGTCTTAATTAGTTCTAACCGCGGTCTTTGCGGAAGCTTTAACACTAATGTTATTAACAAGGCGGTTAACTCTATTAAAAAGCATGGCAATGTTGACACTGATTTTATTCTTATTGGTAAAAAGGGGCTGGCTGTTAATAGTCGCTATAAATACAATGTAGCAGCAGAATTCAGTAAAGTTGACCACGCTTCTCAGATAACAGAGGTAATACCAATGGCTCGTCTTTTAATCAATGATTTTTTGTCCGGGAAGTATGATAAAATTTTTGTTGCTTATACAGATTTTGTTAGTGCCTCTAAACAAGTTCCTCGCATTAAACAAATTTTACCAGTTAATATTGAGGCTGAAGATGAATATTTGGGTGTTGTCGGGAAGGACGATAGAGTCGGGACTGATAAGGCCTATATTGCCGAGAAAGAGGCTAAGTATTTAAAAGATAATGGACATAAATTTATTTTTACTTATGAACCAGGAACGGAAGAGGTTTTAAATCAGATGTTGCCAAGATTAATTGAGGTACAATTATTTCAGGCCTTATTAGAATCAAATGCCTCAGAACATAGTGTTAGAATGGCGGCCATGCATCAGGCCACTGAAGCAGCCAATGACTTGGTAAAAGAATTAACTTTGTTTTATAACAAGGCTAGACAGGCGGCTATCACTTCTGAGATTGCGGAGATTAGTGCCGGAGCCAATGCCTTAAAGGCATAATATTATTAGGATTATTATTAATTTTAAAATAAATTAAATAAAAAATATGAAAACAGATAATAAAAAAATTGGTACAATCAGACAAGTTATCGGAGCGGTAGTAGACGTTTACTTTGCTGAAGATGTGCCCGAAATTTATAATGCCTTAGAGGTCAATACTGATAATGGTAAGTTGATTTTGGAAACTCAACAGCACCTAGGCTTTAATGTTGTTAGGGCTATTTCCATGGGATCAACTGACGGCTTAAAGAGGGGTGACGAAGTTATTAATACTGGAGAAGGAATCACAGTCCCGGTTGGAGAGGAAACTTTGGGAAGAATATTTAATGTTTTAGGGGAGGCCGTTGATGGTGAAAAAGAATTAATTGGAACAAAAAGATATGAAATTCATCGTCAAGCACCCGACTTTGTTGACCAATCAACTAAAACAGAAATTTTGGAAACCGGGATTAAGGTTGTTGATTTAATTTGTCCAATCGCCAAGGGAGGAAAGGTTGGTCTATTTGGTGGAGCCGGTGTAGGAAAAACAGTTGTTATCCAAGAATTTATTAATAATATCGCCAAGGCCCATGGAGGTTATTCAGTTTTTGCTGGTGTTGGAGAAAGAACTCGTGAAGGAAATGATTTGTATAATGAAATGAAAGATGCTGGAATTTTAGATAAATTATCTATGGTTTTTGGTCAGATGAATGAACCACCAGGGGCTCGTGCTAGAGTCGCATTAAGTGGTTTATCTATTGCTGAATATTTTCGTGATGAAAAAAACCAAGATGTGTTGTTTTTTGTGGACAATATTTTTCGCTTTACACAGGCCGGTTCTGAGGTGTCAACTTTGCTTGGACGTATGCCTAGCGCGGTGGGTTATCAGCCGACTTTGGCAACAGAGATGGGGGAATTACAGGAGAGGATTACTTCCACTAACAAGGGATCAATTACTTCAATTCAAGCAGTTTATGTTCCGGCCGATGACTTAACCGACCCAGCTCCAGCCACAACTTTTGGCCATCTGGACTCAACCGTAGTGTTGTCTCGCTCTTTGTCAGAACTTGGTATTTATCCAGCGGTAGACCCCCTAGATTCGTTCTCTATTATTTTAGATCCAAAAATTGTTGGTCAGGAACATTATGATGTAGCGTTAGGAGTCCAAAGAGTTTTGCAGAGGTACAAAGACTTGCAAGATATTATTGCTATTTTGGGTATGGAAGAATTATCAGACGAAGATAAAATTACCGTTTCTCGGGCTCGTAAAATTCAAAGATTTTTATCACAACCTTTTAGTGTAGCCGAAACTTTTACTGGGGTTTCTGGGAAATACGTAAAGTTAGCTGATACTATTAAGGGGTTTAAAGAAATATTAGAAGGAAAACACGATGACAAGAGCGAAGGAGATTTTTATATGAAAGGTACAATCGACGAAGTCGCTAAAAAATAAATTATGCCAGATAAAAAAAGAATTAAATTTGAAATAGCCACTCCAGAAAGAGTTGTTTTGAAAGAGGAAATACTTCAAGTGACTGTTCCAACTGTCGAGGGCGAAATAACAATTTTGCCCAAACATTCTCCTCTGGTTTCGGTTTTAAAGCCAGGGGTTTTGGAGTTGAAAAAAATGGATGGGAATATTGAAATTGTTTCAGTCTCTGGTGGTTTTGTTGAAGTGTTATTAAATAAAATTATTATTTTAGCTGATACCGCTGAACGAGCCGAGGAAATTGATCTAGAAAGAGCCGAAGAAGCCAGAAAAAGAGCCGAAGAATCTCTCAAAAATTTACGAAGCATTGATTCGGTAGAGTTTGCTAATTTATCAGCGATGTTAGAAAAGGAATTAGCCAGAACCAGATCGGCCAAAAAGTGGCGCAGTTTAAAGGGGCGGTAATTATTGTCGAATACCCCTTTTTCGTCGTATAAAACATAAGAAGCTAACGCAGGTTAGCTTCTTATGTTTCAGAGGTCCGAGTGGGATTCGGCCACACGTCGCTAAGCCTCGCTTGCCTGCTTTGCAGTCTTCGCTCGCTAAGGCGCTCTGGCCTGGCCTTGGCGGTGCGTCACTTCGTTCCGCACATCGCCTCCGGCTTTCGAATCCCACTCTCTTGTCTTATAAAAAAAACCAACCCAAAGCAGTTTGGATTGGTTTTTCCAGAGGTCCGAGTGGGATTCGAACCCACGAGTGGCGGTTTTGCAAACCGCAGTGTTAAACCACTTCACCATCGGACCAATTTATTTTATCTATAAAGTATAATAGTATATATTATAAAAAAATGCTATATTGACAAAAAATATTAAATATGCTAAGAGTGTAAATATAATAGCTCTTTTATTATTAACCCAAAAAGACCCGTGAGTAAAGTAGCGGGCACTAAGAACATGGGAAACAAGAGTTCTCAGGTTTCAGCGAACTTCAAACAAGGGATGGAGTTTTTGCGAATTTGTTTATTGGCCTTTAACAAGGCTAATCCATCAACCGAACAGGTTGATGAGCTGATTCATAATCCGGACCCGATATATGATTGGGTTGGAGAAATGTTTGCCAAGAAATTTGACGACAACAAAAACAGTCGCCAGATTAAAGCCACTTGGCAGGGGCTCTATAAAAGATGGTTCGGACTGCAGAAAGATTTTTCTGACCTGCAGGTTCCGGAAAATTACGACCCCCGTAAACACTTTGCTGTTATCGTGGCCCAAGGGCTGACAATGAATCAGGTTGTAGTTGGTATGAAGAAGAGGTTTAAGGTCTCTTTGTATGAAGAAGATCTGGATGCTTCTGTTGTTCACAACGACAGAACCGCCGAAAACGGCGATTACATCGTTCTGTTCAACAAAAATGTTGAAGCTGACGAGGAATTCAAAAACCTTTCAGCTAACCAGCTGAAGACCATGAGCCATGAGGGAATTACTCTGCTGGAAAGATTGCTGTTAGAGGTTCTATATTTTGACAGAACCAAAAAGCATCTGGACATCAGCAACTGGACTCTTTGTAGCGGTTCGCGTAATTCTGATGGCTATGTTCCCTTCGTCCACTGGCTTTCCAGCGATGGCAAGCTCCGCGTCTCTTGGGACGATCCTGTCTGTTCTCATGTCTTTTTGCGTTCCCGCTCAGTGGTTTCTTAATCCTTGAAACTCTGTGCTTTAACTCTTTGCCCCTGTTTTTAAACAGGGGCTTTTTTAAATTTTAAAATAATTATTTTTTGTTCTTGACACTATTCCTATTTATGCTAAAATGTTTTTAGCACTCGCTTATTAAGAGTGCTAATAAAAAAATTATTATTTAAAATTATTGACCTATTGAACTTTTATATTCCTCTTCGAATGTGCGCAAAATAAGGTTATAAAAGTTAATATTTCAATAATATTTATTTTATGAAATTAAAACCACTAAACAACAATGTAATTGTTAGGGCCTCAACCAAGGAAGAGGTCACAAAATCTGGTATAGTTTTACCAGATACTATGGATAAAGAAAAACCAGAACAGGGTGAAGTTATTGCTATTGGGCCCGGTAAATTAACTGATACTGGCCAAAGAGTCGAGATGACTGTAAAAATTGGAGACAAAGTTGTCTTTAAAAAATATTCCCCCGATGATATTAAAATCGATGGAGAGGAATATTTAGTGATTAATGAGAATGATATTTTGGCGATCATTGAATAACATTTATAATTAAAAATAAAAAAATATGGCTAAACAAATTATTTATAATGAAGAAGCGCGAAATGCTTTAAAAAGAGGCGTCGATAAATTAGCCGACGCTGTTAAAGTGACCCTAGGTCCCAAGGGGCGGAACGTGGTTATTGAAAAATCTTACGGCGCTCCAATTATCACTAAAGACGGAGTAACTGTGGCCAAAGAAATAGAATTAGAAAACAAAATTGAAAACATAGGAGCTGAAATGATTAAGGAGGTAGCCTCCAAAGCTAATGATATGGCCGGAGATGGAACAACTACAGCTACTGTATTAGCCCAAGCCATGATTAAGGAGGGTTTGAAATTAGTTTCCGCTGGAGTTTCTCCTATTGAAATTAGAGAGGGCATGGAAAAGAAAGTTAATTCTATGGTTAAAAAAATGAAAGAAATGAGCAAAACTATTAACACCAAAGAAGAACTGGCTCAAGTAGCTTCAATTTCTGCCAATGACAAGGAAATTGGCGAAAAAATTGCTGAGGCTATGGACAAGGTCGGAAAGAACGGTGTTGTAACCGTAGAAGAAGGACAATCTTTTGGTTTAGAAGTAGAGGTGGTGGAAGGTATGCAGTTTGATAAGGGCTATGTTTCCCCATATATGATTACTAATTCCGATACTATGAAAGCTGAATTTAGTGAACCATATATTTTAATTACCGATAAAAAGATTTCTTCCATTCAGGAGGTTTTACCATTATTAGAAAAAGTAATTCAGTCTGGAAAAAAAGATATGGTTATTATCGCTGACGAAATTGAAGGAGAGGCTTTGACTACTTTTGTTTTGAATAAGCTTCGTGGTACTTTCAATGTTCTAGGAATCAAGGCCCCTGGATTTGGTGACCGACGTAAGGCTATGTTAGAAGACATCGCGGTTTTAACTGGAACTAAAGTTATTTCAGAGGAAATTGGTTTGAAATTAGAAAATGTTGAGTTACAAGATTTGGGTCAAGCTAGAAAAGTTATTGCCTCTAAAGACAACACCACTATTGTTGACGGAAAGGGCGATGAAAAAGATATTAAGAATAGAGTTGCTCAGATTAGTAAAGAAATGGAATTAAGTGATAGTGATTTTGATAAAGAAAAATTTCAAGAAAGATTAGCTAAATTAACAGGTGGAGTGGCGGTCTTAAAAGTTGGAGCTGCTACTGAAACCGAAATGAAAGAAAAAAAAGACAGAATTGAAGACGCTTTAAATGCCACTCGAGCTGCCCAAGAAGAGGGGGTTGTTCCAGGTGGAGGACTAGCGCTAGCATTGGCCGGAGAGGCTTTTTCGGAAATTGATAATAAATCAAAAAACCCAGGAACAGCCATTATTGATGGAGCAATATTAGAACCAATTAAACAAATTGCTCAAAATGCCGGTAAAGATGGCTCCTTGGTTTTATTTAACATTATTTCTGAGCACAAAAAGGGAAACACATCTATTGGATATAATGCCGCCAATGATAAATTTGAAGATATGGTATCCTCTGGTATAATTGATCCAACCAAGGTTGTTCGTAGTGCTCTAGAGAATGCGGCTTCAGCTGCTATTATGTTTCTGACAGTTGAGACTGTTATTGCCGACAAACCAGAAGATAAGGACTCTTGCGGAAGCTGTTCTGGCGGGGCTATGCCTAATATGGGCGGAGGAATGCCAGGAATGGGGATGATGTAAATAGTATTAAAACTTTTTATTAAAAAAAGAAAAAATCTGGCCAATAAAACCAGGTTTTTTCTTTTTGGAAAATATGTTATAATGCAAATATATAATTTTTATTTTCTATATGAGTAAAGCAAAAAAAACTATTGTAGCTGTTAGCGGATATTTCAACCCCTTGCATGTTGGGCACTTAGAAATGATTGAAAAGGCCAAAAAACTAGGAGATTACCTAGTTGTTATTGTTAATAATGACAAGCAAGTAAAGTTAAAGGGCCGGGTTTCTTTTATGGACGAAAAAGATAGAGTAAAGATAATTAAAGCTATTAAATGGGTGGATGAGGTTGTCTTGTCTATAGATAATTATAAATGGGAAAATGGTGAGGTGCCCATTATTAAAACTTTAGCCAAGGTTAAACCTAATATTTTTGCTAATGGTGGCGATAGAAGAAAAGATTCGGCTAATATTCCTGAGAGTGAAATTTGCCAAAAGTTAAATATTAAAATAGTTGATGGCTTGGGTAAAAAAATTAGGGCCAGCTCGGAAATGATCGCTAACGCGGCCAAGAAAGAAAAAAATAAAAAATAAAGTTTGCGTATGATTAAAAATATCTTTTTAGCAATAATAGCGATTCTTATAATCGTTTTTATTGTTTATTTTACTTCTATTAATTCTTCTGTCGGTGGTGAGGGCGACCAGGATTTTATTATTGAAAAAGGTCAGGGGGTTACAGTTATAGCAGAGAATTTAAAAGAGCAAAATTTGATTAATTCTGTTTTCTTTTTTAAATTATACACCAGGATTTCTAATCAACAAGCCTCTTTTAAGGAAGGCACATATATCCTGAGTCCTAAAATGAATATAAAGCAGATTGTATCTGAACTGACACCATGGGTCTTTTTAAAACCAGAAGAGCAGGTAACCTTTATTGAAGGCTGGAACACCAAAGATTATGTTAGAGTCCTAGAAGAAAAGGGGCTAATAGATGCGGAGCAATTTTTGGCCTTAGTTGGAGAACCCTTATTAGATTATAGAAGTGTTGGAAGGGATTATCCCAAAGATTACTCAAAGGAATTTTCTTTTCTTAAAGATAAACCAGGTCACTATGGCTTAGAGGGTTATCTATTTCCGGATACCTATCGTTTTTTTAATGACGTAGACGAGGATGATATTATTAAGAGAATATTATCTAATTTTGATAAAAAGTTAACTGAAAAAATGAGGGCCGACATCCTTTCTCAAGGCAAAACTATTCATGAGATTATTGTTATGGCCTCAATTATAGAAAAAGAAGTTCAAAACCAAAACGATATGAAAATGGTTTCTGGTATTTTTTGGAACAGAATTAAAAACAGGCAAGCGCTAGAATCTTGTGCTACTTTGGCTTATGTTCTAGGGGTTAATAAGATTCAATACTCCTATGAAGATACTAGGGTTCCTTCTCCCTTTAATACTTATATAAATAGGGATTTGCCTCCTGCTCCTATTTCCAATCCTGGGATCAAGGCAATAGAGGCCGCAATATACCCAGAAAACAACAATTATAACTATTTTTTAACGAATACTGAAACAGGAGAGACTGTATTTAGTGAGACTTATCAGGAGCATCTTATTAATAAAAACAAGTACATAAAGTGACTATATTGCCTATAAATAGGCCCCACTTTTTCTGTTGATAAAACAGGGATAACCTGTGGATTGACATTTTTTATTTAATGTTATATTATAGAAACACAAAATCTTAATATTTATTAATATAAAAGTGTCTATTTATATTAAATAAACTTCTAAAAGCTTAATGACCAAGCCAAGCGTGGTGTTGGATTTTTTTTGTTGCTGGCTTTTTTGTCTTTTCAAAAATGTTTTATTAAAAATTTATATACTAATTTATATAAGCAAGACTATCTTGTTTTTAAAAACTTTATGCCTATTACAAAAACTAATACTAAAAAAAGTGATCGTAAATATTTCAGCAATTTTATTGAGGCGATGCCCGTGCCGGACCTTATTAAATTACAGAAAGATTCTTATAGTTGGTTTTTAAAAGAAGGCTTGGCTGAATTGTTTGACGAAATCTCTCCTATAGTTGATTTTAATAATCGAGAATTAGAGCTTTATTTCGGCGAATATTATTTAGATAAGCCTAAGTTTGATGAGGTAGAGAGCCGTGAAAAAAATATTACCTATGAAGCACCGTTAAGGATTAAGGCCACCTTAAAAAATAAAAGAACATCTCAAGAGGTTTCGCAGGAGGTTTATCTAGGAGATTTCCCTTTAATGACAGATAATGGAACCTTTATTGTTAATGGTATCGAAAGGGTTGTTATTTCTCAGTTGATCAGAAGTGCTGGAGTAATGTTTACTTCTGAATATATTAGAGGAAAAAAATATTACGGAGCAAAGATTATCCCAAATCGCGGAGCTTGGTTAGAAATAGAAACCGATGTTAATAAGGTGATGTGGGTGAGAATAGACAGAAAGAGAAAAGTCGCAGTAACTTCGTTGCTTAGAGCTTTTGGTCACGAGAGTGATGAGGAGTTAGTAAAATTATTTAAAGATGTTGATTTGGTTAAAAGCGAAGAAGAGGTTGGTTATATTGAAGCTACTATTAAAAAAGATTTGGCTAAGAATCAAGCTGAAGGATTGCAAGAGGTTTATAGAAGAATTAGACCAGGTGATATGGCCGACGACAAAAACGTTAAGCAGATGATTGAAAATATGTTTTTTCGTTTTGATAGATACGACTTTGGTAGAGTGGGAAGATATAAATTGAATAGAAGATTTAGCGAAAATCTTCCAATCAACAAAGAGACCAGAATATTGCGCCCTGAAGATTTAGTAAATATTGTCAAAGAGGTTATTAGATTGAATATTACTAAGGAGCTAGAAGATGATATTGATCACTTAGGAAATCGTCGAGTTAGAGCCATTGGAGGATTGGTACAAAATAGATTGAGAGTAGGTTTGGCTCGTATGGAAAGAATTATTAAAGATAAAATGAGTGTGGCCGATATTAATACCTTAGCACCCAACAAACTTATAAATTCTCGTCCGGTTATTGCCATTGTTAGAGAATTCTTCATGTCTTCTCAGCTTTCACAGTTCATGGATCAGACTAATCCGTTGGCCGAGCTAGAACATAAGCGAAGATTATCAGCTATGGGTCCTGGTGGTTTAACTAGAGAAAGAGCTGGCTTTGATGTTCGTGATGTGCACACAACTCACTACGGAAGAATTTGTCCTATTGCTACACCAGAGGGACCAAACATTGGTTTAGTTGGTCATTTATCTAGTTATGCTCGTTTAAATAGTTATGGGTTTTTAGAAGCCCCCTATAGAAAGGTTATAAAAGAAAAAGGAAAAAATGTAGTGAGCGATGAGGTTGTCTATTTAGATGCCTTTGAAGAAGAAAAATATGTTGTAGCCGATGCTACCATTCCTTTGGATAATAATAAGAAGTTTTTAGTAGAAAAATACCCAGCTCGACGTGGAGGAAAACCAGAGACAGTCGATGTTGACGAAATTGATTTTGTCGGAGTAGCGTCTAATCAAATTATCTCTATTGCCACATCCCTTATTCCTTTTATGGAACACAACGATGGACAGAGATCTTTGATGGGAACAAACATGCAACGTCAGGCTGTTCCTCTTGTTAAAACCGAGTCCCCAATTGTTGGGACTGGCATGGAAGTTATTGCTGCTAGAGATTCAGGGCACGTGATAATTGCTGAAGAGGAGGGCTTGGTTACCAAGGCCGATGCTCTAACTATAGAAATAACCAACAGTAAAGGTAAGACTAAAAAATATAGTTTAACAAAGTTTTTAAGATCAAACTTTTTAACTTGTATAAATCAAAAACCAATTGTTAATTTGGGAGACAAAGTCAAAAAAGGACAAGTTTTAACCGATGGTCCAGCTATCGCCAATGGCGAGTTAGCTTTAGGCAAAAATGTGTTAGTAGCTTTTATGACCTGGGAGGGTTATAACTATGAAGACGCGGTTATTATTTCAGAGAGATTGGTTAAAGAAGATGTATACTCTTCTATTCAGATTGAAAATTATACTATTGATGTTCGTGATACTAAGTTAGGACCAGAGGTTATCACTAACGATATTCCAAATATTTCAGAAGAAAAACTAAAAAATTTAGATGAGGACGGAATCATCAGAATTGGAGCCGAAATTTCTAGCGGTGATATTTTGGTTGGAAAAATTACTCCTAAGGGAGAAACTAAATTAAGTGCTGAAGAAAGATTATTAAGAGCTATTTTTGGTGACAAGGCAAAAGACGTTAGAGATTCATCTTTATATTTAGAGCACGGAGAACATGGTAAAGTAATTGATATTAAAATATTTTCTCGAGAAGATGGTGATAGATTAGAGGCAGGAGTTTTGAAGTCAGTCCAGGTGTCTGTGGCCAACCTAAGAAAAATTCAGGTTGGAGACAAAATGTCTGGTCGTCATGGTAATAAAGGAGTTATTTCTAAAGTTGTTCCGGTTGAGGATATGCCTTATATGGAGGATGGTACACCAATTGACGTTATTTTATCACCTTTAGGAATTATTTCTCGTATGAACTTCGGTCAATTATTAGAAACTCATATGGGCCTAGCTGCTCAAAAATTAGGTTATAAAGTAGCGACCCCAGCTTTAAATGGAATTACCGAGGACCATATCAGGGAGGAATTAAAAAAGGCAGGATTTTCTGAAGACGGTAAGGTTTCTTTGTATGACGGAAAGACTGGAGAAAAATATAGAAATAAGGTCACAGTCGGTTATAAATATGTTCTAAAATAAAATTCACCAAAGATCTATTGGTCCTTACTCTTTAATTACTCAGCAGCCTTTAGGTGGAAAAGCTCAATTTGGTGGACAAAGATTTGGAGAAATGGAAGTTTGGGCTTTAGAGGGTTATGGAGCCGCTCATACTTTACAGGAGGTTTTAACCATTAAATCTGATGATGTTCCGGGAAGAAGCAAGGCTTATGAGTCTATCATTAAAGGAGAAGAAATCCAGAAATTAAATGTTCCTGAATCCTTTAATGTTTTAATTAGAGAGTTGAAAGGTCTAGGTCTAAATGTTGACTTGTTGGGAGGTAAGGAGGATGTCTCAGACGATGAGGAGATTGAGGCTGAGGTAGAAGAAGTTAAAAAACCCGAAGAAATTGAAAAAATAAATCAGGCAGATAAAACTATTTATGACGACAGCTTGCCGATAAAAGAGGATTAAAACAATTAAATTAATTAAATTAATTAAATATAAAAAATATATGCTAAATCCTATAAAAACAAGCGACTTTGACGCTATTAAGCTAACACTGGCCTCTCCTTCCGATATCTTATCTTGGTCCAATGGAGAGGTTGTGAGACCAGAAACCATTAACTACAGAACTCAAAAACCAGAAAAGGACGGGCTTTTTTGTGAGAAAATTTTTGGGCCAGTTAAAGACTGGGAATGTTCTTGCGGTAAGTATAAAAAAATCAGGTACAAAGGCATTGTTTGCGATAAGTGCGGAGTAGAAATTACTAGAAGTATAGTTCGTCGAGAAAGAATGGGCCATATCAAGCTACAGGTCCCCTGTTCTCATATTTGGTTTTTGAAAGGACTATCTTCTAAAATCGGATTATTACTAAATCTTAGCATTCAGTCTCTAGAAAAAGTAATTTACTTTGCCAATTTTGTAGTTACTGATGTTGATGAAAAGCTAAAAAATGAAACCCTGGAAATTATTAAAAAGGAATACAAGAGCAAGAGAAAAAGTATTGAATCAGAAGGTCAGAAAAAAATAGAAGAAATTAAAACTGAAAAAGCAGAGTTAAAAAAAGAGGGAGGCAAGGACGATGTTGATAAAATTATTAATGAAAAAATAGATACCGCAAATAAGGAAAAGGAAGAAAAAATAGCTAAGCTAGACGCTGACTTTGATGTAGTTAAGAAAGAATTAAAAGATTTAAAACCTTTATTAATTTTGTCTGAACAAGAGTATCAAAATTTGAGTTTAAAATTTGGTCATTTATTCGAAGCTGGGATCGGAGCAATCGCTATTCAGAATCTTTTAAAAAGAATAAATTTAGAAAAAACCATTGTTAAGCTAGAAGAAAAATTGGAAACTGTTATTGAGACCAAAAAAGACAAGATTATTAAAAGATTAAAGTTGTTGAAAAATTTAAAGAAGAATAATATTAGGCCAGAATGGATGATATTAGACGTCGTTCCAGTTATTCCTCCAGACTTAAGGCCTATGGTTGCCTTAGATGGAGGACGTTTTGCTTCGTCTGATTTGAACGATCTTTATCGTCGAGTTATTAATCGTAATAATCGCTTAAGACAGTTAATAGAGTTAAATGCTCCCGAAGTTATTTGTCGCAATGAAAAAAGAATGTTGCAAGAAGCGGTTGACTCTTTAATAGATAATTCAGCCCGAAACAGTAAAATGGTGGTTGCCTCTACTGGGCAAAAAAGACAATTAAAATCCTTAGCAGATTCTTTAAAGGGAAAGCAAGGTCGTTTCCGTCAAAACTTACTTGGTAAGAGAGTAGATTATTCTGGTCGTAGCGTAATTGTGGTTAACCCTAAGTTAAATTTAGATCAATGTGGTTTACCTAAAATTATGGCGCTAGAATTATTTAAACCTTTTATTATTGCCGAGTTGATCAAAAGAGAAACAGTACATAATGTTAGAAGCGCTTCTCGTTATATTGAGGCTGGGCATGATGAGGTTTGGGATATTTTGCAAGTAATAGTTGATAATGCCTATGTACTTTTAAATCGCGCTCCCACCTTACATCGCTTGGGAATTCAGGCCTTTAAACCAGTGTTAATAGAGGGTAAGGCTATCCATATCCATCCCTTAGTCTGTACTGCTTTTAATGCTGACTTCGATGGAGACCAAATGGCCGTTCATGTTCCTTTAACCAAGGAGGCTGTGGCTGAGGCTCGTGATATTATGCTTTCTTCTCATAATCTATTAAAACCAGCAACAGGAGAGCCAATAGTAGCGCCTAATCAGGATATTGTTTGGGGAGCTTATTATATTACTTTGCAAAACGACTCTGATTTAAAAGACGAGGAGTTAAAACATTTCTCTGATTATTCGGAGGCATTACTGGCCTTTGAAAATGACTTAATTGAGTTACATGAGGTTATTAGAATTAGAATCGGGAAAGAGCTTTTAAGAACAACTATCGGAAGAGTTATTTTCAATAGAGTTGTTCCAAGTAAGCTTGGATTTATAAATGATATTTTAGGTAAGAGTAAAATAAAAAATATAATTAAAGACTGTTTAAACACTTATGGCGAAGATAGAACCGTTAAATTCATAGATGATCTAAAAAATCTTAGTTTTGAATTTATTACTAAAAGTGGTTTGTCTTGGGGTTTTGGAGATTTGCCGGAGTTACCAGAAAAAGATAAGTTGATTGAAGACGCTAACGACCAGGTAGATCAAATAAAAGAACAGTTTGAAGAGGGTCTTTTAACTGATAGTGAGAGATATAGTAAAGTTATTGAAACCTGGACTACAACCAAAGAAAAAATTGCTGATATTTGTAAAGAGAGTTTAAAAAATTCTTTACCAGTTTATTCTATGATTGATTCTGGTGCTAGAGGTTCTTGGGCTCAGCCAGTTCAAATTATTGGTATGAAAGGTTTAGTAACTTCTCCTTCTGGCGCAATTATTGAATTGCCTATCAAGGGTAATTTGAAAAAAGGGTTCTCTGTTTTGGAGTACTTTATCGCTACTCATGCTACCAGAAAAGGTTTATCCGATACAGCTCTCCGTACCGCTGGAGCTGGATACTTAACTAGAAGATTGGTTGACGTAGCACAGGATGTTATTATAACAGAGGACGATTGTAAGGATAAGGAGGGATTATTAATCACTAGAGAAGAAGTTGAAAAAGAGAATGATGATTTCTTTAGAAAAATTACTGGAAGATATTTAGCGCAGGACCTAGTTGATAAGAAAGGTAAGGTTCTGCTAGAAAAGGGCGGTCTTTTAACCGAAGGTTTCATTAAAAAAGTTAAAGATAAGGACGTAGATTCGGTTGTTATTAGGTCGGTTCTTAGCTGTAAATTACATAAAGGTGTTTGCGCTAAATGTTATGGAATTGATTTAGCCTATAATAATGAAGTTAAATTAGGAACAACCGTTGGGATTATCGCTGCCCAGTCTATTGGTGAACCTGGAACTCAGCTTACCATGAGAACCTTCCATACTGGAGGAGTAGCTAGTTCTGAAGATATTACTCAGGGTCTTCCTAGGGTAGAAGAGATTTTTGAAAATAGAAGCCCTAAGAAAAAAGCCTTAATGTCTGAAGTTGATGGTAAAATAAAAATTGAGTTAGGCCAAAAAATTATCAAGGATAAAGATGGCAAAGATATTTTTGTTAGCAACCCACAAGAGAAACTCTTAAAAATAATCCACAGAGGGGAATCTCTTGATAAGTATTATTTTAGAGAGACGGTAAATGAGATAAAATTATCAGGGAAGAAATTTCCTAAAAAAGAATTAGAGCCAAAGATAAAAGTTAAGGATGGTGATAATGTTTCTAAAGGAACAGAGTTATATTCTATTTTAGATAAAAGTGTTAAGGCAAGTGTTCCGGGGATTGTTAAAATTAATGATAAATCAATTGATGTCGCCACTGAAATAGAAAAGACTCAAGAGTTTACTATTCCTAAGGGGGTTATGATTTGGGTTAAAGATGGCGATATTGTTAAACCAGGAGATCGGTTAACCGAGGGAAGCTTTGATTTAAAAGAGCTGTATAGACTGAGAGGTCGCTTAGAAACTCAAAAATATATTATTAGAGAAATTCAATATGTTTATTCTTCGCAGGGACAACCTTTAAGTGATAAGCATATCGAAATCATTGCTCGGCAGATGTTCTCTCGTTATTTAATCTCTGCTTCAGGAGAAACAGATTTATTGCCTGGTGAAACAATTGAAGAGGAAGTTCTAGAGCAGGCTAATAAAGAAACCAAATCTAAGGCTAAATCTGAAAGATTGTTATTAGGTATAACCAAGACATCTTTAACTACTGATAGCTTTTTATCAGCCGCCTCCTTCCAAGAAACTCCAAGAGTATTGATTGACGCTGCTTTAAGTGGAAAAATTGATTATCTAGAGGGGTTAAAGGAAAATGTTATTATTGGATGTTTGATTCCAGCTGGAACTGGTTATAAGGGTAAGAAGAAGAGGGAAATATATAAGTAGGATCATTAAGATCATTAAGATTTTTACGTGCCACGTGCTACGTATAGCCTTGCGGCACGTGGTTCAACTCGATTTATGCGAAGCATAACAAGAGTTTTTACGTGGGAATATTTAGTATTATATGAAAATTATTGTTGGACTAGGAAATCCTGGTGAAAAATATCAAAAAACTCGGCATAATGTTGGTTTTATGTTTTTAGATTTTTTAGCCGGAGAAAGAGCTGATTGGAAAATAGAAAAAAAGTTTAATGCCTTTATATTAGAGCAGGGAGAAAGAACTCTTATTAAACCTCAAACATTCATGAATAATTCTGGCATGACAGTTAGAGCCTTTATGGATTACTACAAGATGCTACCCAAAAAATTAGGTCTATTTGCTAAAAAGGACATTGATTTAAGCGGGACATTGACCATTATTCATGACGATTTAGATATTGATTTTGGTAATTTCAAACAATCCATAAATGCTGGTAGCGCCGGTCATAATGGTGTAGAGTCAATTATTAAGCATCTAAAAACTAAAAACTTTAAAAGAATTCGTTTAGGGATTAAAAATGAATTTAAGAATAATGTTCCCGGAGAAAAGTTTGTTTTACAGACTTTTTCTAGAGATGAGTTGGATAATTTGGAAAATATTTTTCGAAAAATTGAAATATAATCTTATAATATTTATTTCTTAATCTCAAGCAACAAAAAAAGAGAATCGCAAATTCTCTTTTTTTTGTTTTCAAGGGAAGTTTAGTATAGTAAAACCTAATAAAATGGCTGTTTTTATTGAATAAATCTTGTTTTTTAACATTTTATCTCTTATTTATGATTAGTTTAATTTTTTTTAATTAAGTAATTAATATAATTTTTGAATGAATCAAAATGAAGACAAAATGTTTTTTGTAGCCTTTAATTATTTGATTAATTTTACCTTGGAGCGCTATAAGAGATTAATTAAAAAATTTAGTACTCTAGAAAAAGCTTTTTATGCTAATTCCAGAGATTTACTAGAGGCTGGCTTAAAAAGAGAGGTGGTCTTTGATTTTATTGTAGCTAGGAAAAGTTTTAATTTTGAGCAGACTTTTAAAAAAATAGAAACTGAAAATATTAATATTTGTCTTTGGGGTGATGTTGATTATCCAGAATTATTAGCTAATATTTATAGTCCTCCGCCCATTTTTTATTATCGAGGTAGTTTGGACATTAATTGGAATAGTTCTTTATCAGTAGTGGGTTCAAGAAAATTTACACCATATGGGGAGAGGATTGTCAGGGAATTTGTTTCAGTTTTACCTCAGGTTGGTATTAGTATTATTAGTGGTCTGGCTATTGGTATTGATTCGTTGTCCCATCAAGAATCTTTAGAAAATAATGGCAAAACTATTGCGGTTTTGGGCTCGGGTTTGGATTATTGTAGTATTTATCCGCGTAGTAATAGGGTCTTAGCTCAAGAAATTATTGAAAAGAGCGGGCTGGTTTTATCAGAATTTCCTCTAGGGACTGAGCCAATATCATTTAACTTTCCTAAAAGAAATAGAATTATAGCTGGACTTTCTCGGGCCACTTTGGTGGTGGAGGCCAGTAAGAAGTCGGGCTCTCTTATAACGGCGAAATATGCCTTAGATGAAGGGCGAGAGGTTTTTACCTTCCCCGGCAGTATTTATGACGACAACTTTTCTGGTAATAATAACTTAATAAAAAGCGGGGCGGGCGTTATTTTGTTTCCGGAAGAAATATTAGATTTTTTTAATATTTTACCCCTTCCCGGCAATAGACCAAGTAAGGTTGTTTATAAGGGTGAGAACGAATTAGAGGAGAAGGTTTTGGGTATTTTAGGGGAAAATACTAGCCATATTGATGAATTGCTTCAAATTTTACCCTTTAATATTAAGGAAATTAGCTCAGTTTTGGCGGTTTTAGAGATTAAGGGGGTTATTGTTGATATTGGAGGGAAAAACTATAAAATAGCTTAATTTGTGTTTTTTTGGTTTTAATATTATAATTGTTTTATAAAAAGTAAAAACATTGATTATATTGATAATATTGTAATTAATAATAAATAAACTATGAATTTAATAATAGTAGAGTCTCCGACTAAGGCTAAGACTATTGCCAAGTTTTTGGACAAAAATTATAAAGTAGAATCGTCTTTTGGTCATATTCGTGATTTGCCTAAAAGTGAACTAGGGGTTGATTTGGAGAATAATTTTGCTCCAAAATATGTTATACCAACCAAGGCCAAGAAAAAGGTGTCGGAATTAAAGAAATTAGCTCAGTCAGCTGATTTGGTTATATTGGCTCCCGACGAAGACCGCGAGGGAGAGGCTATCGCCTGGCATTTATTTTCAGCATTATCTTTGGACAAGGAAAAATCTAAAAGAATTGCTTTTCATGAAATTACCAAAAGCGCTATTTTAGAGGCCTTGGAGAATCCTAGGGAGATTGATCAGGAAATGGTGGATGCTCAGCAGGCTCGACGTGTTTTGGACCGCTTGGTGGGGTATAAATTATCACCCTTTTTATGGAAGAAGGTGGCTAAGGGTCTTTCAGCTGGTCGTGTTCAAAGCGTAGCCGTTAGATTGATAGTTGAGAAGGAAAGGGAAATCAAGGCTTTTGTTCCTCAGGAGTATTGGGATATTAACGCTGTTTTAGCTAAAGATAAAAATGAATTTGAGGCTCGATTATTGAAGATAAATAATAAATCTTTAGATAAATTTTATTTTAAAAAAGAAGAGGATACTAAAAAGGTTTTAAGTTCTTTAGAAAAAGGTGTTTGGGAGGTTTCCAGTATTGAAGCCAAGGAAAGCAAAAAAAATCCTCAGGCTCCTTTTATAACATCAACTTTGCAACAGGCCGCTAATCGTCGCATGGGTTTTAGTGCTAAGCAAACCATGATGGTTGCTCAGAAATTATATGAAATGGGCTATATTACCTATATGAGAACGGATTCAGTTAACCTAGCCAAGAAGTTTAGAGACGAGGCCGAAGAATATATTAAGAAAGAAGTGGGAGAAAAATATTTGGTTGCCGGTGGGCGAGTTTTTAAGGGTAGGAGTAAAAATGCTCAAGAAGCTCATGAGGCCATTAGACCAACAATCGCCTACAACGATCCCGAGAAAATAGCTGGTAAATTGGATAAAAATCAATATCGTCTTTATCAACTAATTTGGCAAAGAACTATCGCTTCTCAGATGAAGGAGGCTGTTATGGATACGGTTTTGGTTGATGTTTTAGCTGGAGAGGAAAAGGAATGCTTATTTAGAGCTAGTGGGCAGACCATTAAATTTGATGGTTATTTAAAAATTTATCCAGAAAAGATTAGTGAAAATGAATTGCCAGAATTAAAAATCCCAGATAAATTAGATTTAATAAAAATGCTATCAGAGCAACATTTCACTCAGGCTCCAGCTCGCTATTCTGATGCTACCTTGGTTAAGGAATTGGAAAAACATGGTATTGGCCGTCCTTCTACTTATGCTCCGACAATTTCTACTATTATTGATAGGAATTATGTTAATCGGGATGAGAAAAAAAGATTATTTCCGACTGACATTGCTTTTATTGTAGTTGATTTATTAGTGGAACATTTTAAACAAATTATTGATTACAAATTTACAGCTGAGATGGAAGACGATTTGGATCAAATTGCTTTTGGTAAAAAAGAATGGCAACCAGTAATTAAAAATTTCTGGGATCCGTTTAATAAAAATTTAGAAGAAAAATATATGGAATTAGATAAAAAAAGTTTTGCTCCCGAAGAGGAGAGTAATGAGGTTTGTGATAAATGTGGTGCTAAAATGGTTGTGAAAACTGGTCGTTATGGCAAATTTTTGGCTTGTAGTGCTTTTCCAGAGTGTCGTAATATTAAATCTATGGGTGGAGCCGGTGGTGGAACACCCAAAGAGGAGAGTCAGGAGATGAAAGATATTAAAGAGAAGTACAAGGGGGAAAAATGTGAGAAGTGCGGGGCTGAAATGATAGTTCGCAATGGTAAATTTGGCCCTTTCTTGGGTTGTAGTGCTTATCCTAAATGTAAGAACTTAAAAAATATTGATAAAAATGGTGAGGCTGAAAAAGAGGTGCCTTGTCCAGCTTGTGGTGAGGGGAAGATTGTAAAAAAGTTTTCTAAGCGAGGGGTTTTTTATGCCTGTAGTGCTTACCCTAATTGCAAAAATGCTTATTTCGCTAAGCCAACGGGGGAGAAATGCAAGAAATGCGAGGCCCTGATGATCGAGGACAAGAACGGTCCAAAGTGTTCAAATAAGGAGTGTGTGTAGGGTTGAAATTTTAAGGAAAATTTTAAAGTAACTGAATTTAGGGACTTTAAAAATAAAAGTGGTGTGCTTTTGGAAGGAAATTTATAATCCAAACTTTAATTATGGCGAATTTGCCGTAATTAAAAGTAGGGCGGGCTTGAATAACTATAAAATAAGCGCAAAAGAATGGATAGAAAAGACCATAGCTAATTGTGGTAAAATATAAATAAATCCAAATTAAATTTAATATTCATGGCAAAGAAACAAAAAATAAAAGTTGAAGGTATTGAAATTATTGCTTTTATCAATAATAATATTGATTATATTTCTTTGACTGATATAGCCCGCCACAAAAATTCTGCCTTTCCAGCCGATGTTGTAAAAAATTGGATGAGAAATCGCGGGACGATTGACTTTTTGGGACTATGGGAAAAACTACATAATCCAGCTTTTAAACTGGTCGAATTTGACCAGTTTAAAAATGAGGCCGGTGTTAATTCTTTTGTGTTGCCACCACAAAAATGGATAGAAAAAACTCGCGCCATTGGTTTAATTTCAAAATCCGGAAGATACGGAGGCGGTACTTTTGCGCATAAAGACATTGCATTTGAATTCGCCTCTTGGGTGAGCGCGGAATTTAAACTATATTTATTGGTTGAATTTCAACGACTTAAACAAGACGAAAATAGCCGCTTGAAATTAGAATGGAATCTTCAAAGAACACTGGCGAAAATCAATTATAAGATTCATACTGATGCCATAAAAGAGAAATTAATTCCGCTCAAATTGACCAAGGAGCAGATTGCCATGGAATATGCCAACGAAGCTGACTTACTTAATGTTGCACTGTTTGGAGTAACTGCAAAGATGTGGCCAGACCAAAATTCAAAACTAAAAGGAAATATTAGGGATCATGCCTCAATTGAACAGTTGGTGGTTTTGTCTAATCTTGAAAGTATAAACGCATTATTGATTCGTGAAGGACTTTCTCAACAAGATCGAATTGTAAAATTGAACGGCACTGCGATTATCCAGATGAGATCGCTTCTAACAAGCGATGAAACAAAGAAGCTGGAATTGCCAAAATAAAAATAATAAGGTGTTTTTTCGCGGAGCTCATCTCGTCGAATGGCGGGGTTGCGAAAGCGATTTAAATTAATTTAAAAAATGAATAGTGATTTCCGGTTATTGATGTTATTGAGGTTTTGACAGGAATTAAAAGACCTGAAAAATATTGGAGTGATATTGAGAAGAGATTAAAAAATGAGAGCAATATTGAGTTGTCCGAAAAAATCGGACAACTAAAATTAATATTTAGAGGCGGAAAGCATGAGGATGTTTAGCGGTATTTTAACGAGAAGTGTGGGTGGGGGCTAAAATTGATTTTAGTGGATATTTTTAGTATAAGTAGATTTATAAAGAAGGAATAATTTCTTTTTGTTCGTATAATATGCAGATTTTTACTTTTTTTAGCAATAAGTTCGCATAATAACCAGTTATACGCAATTCAAAAAATATTTTTCTAACGGAGAATAAGGAATGATAGGCTTTCAAAGAGGAATAAATTTGATTTTTTCTTTATTTAATGAGGGGGACAATATGGTATTTTCTCCACTTCGTTGCGAAAACAATTTATTTATAAATTGAAAAACATAACAAAACTTATATAATACAAATAACTTTTAATTTATTATGGAGAATAATATGAAACCACTTGAAGGAAAAATTGCACTTGTGACTGGTGGAACCCGCAATGTTGGGAAAGGAATCGCTATAGGCTTAGGCGAAGCAGGTGCTACTGTCTATGTAACCGGAAGAAGTATTACCGACAAAGATGTTAAAGGAATTACAACTGCTGGTGGAAAAGGTATTGCCTTAGTATGCAATCATGAAAATGACGATGAAGTAAAAAAGATATTTGAACTTATCAAAGAAAAAGAAGGAAAACTGGATATCTTGGTTAACAATGCTTGGGGTGGTTATAATCGTTTACGCAACAGAACAAAATATAAAGGTTTTAAGTGGAAAGAATTTTTTTGGAAACAACCCTTGGAATTATGGGATGAAATGAACAATGTTGGTGTTCGTTCAAATTTTGTCGCAAACGTTTTTGCTTCCGAAATGATGATTAAACAAAAACAAGGATTGATTGTAAATATTTCTTTTTACGCCAGTCGCAAATATTATGGAAATGTAATTTATGGCATTGCAAAGGCGGCTGTTAATAAAATGTCTATGGATATGGCAGTCGAACTTAAACCACACAATATTGCTTGCGTTTCATTATATCCAGGATATATTGACGACAATAAAAAGAAACCTAACCCAAAAAAAGAATCTTCGCAATTCGTTGGAAGAGCAATAGTCAATTTGGCTTCTGATAAAAATATAATGTCAAAAACAGGTAGTATCTTAGCCGCTGCCGAATTGGCGAAAGAGTATGACTTTAAAGATATTGATGGCACTCAACCTATACCATATGACACAATGTAAGATTTTAATAATGAGTTTTAAAAAATGAAATTCACCCCTAACCCCTCTTTCATTTTTCAAAACGGAAAAAATCAAATTTATAATAATTTAGGAGAGCCTGTCATAATGAGTAAAAACGAAAAATATTTTTTGAACTCACTCCGCTACGCTCCGTGCCACGCTGCGCTCTCCTCCTTTCAGTCGTCGGGGCGTATAACAGCGGATATGAGGTTCGCCCCTCGGCTCGGGGCTCACCCAAATTGCTCACTTCGTTCGCAACTTCTCATATCCGCAAACGTTAAATGAAATAATAAAAAATTTATGGCTATTGAAGTTATTTTTTATCTCGTAATATTTATATGTATCTGTGGTTTGGCATATGCAATGTATGAGGTTGTAAAAAATAAGGATTATTATACGCCAAAACAAATCTGGGACAGAATAACAGAAGAAAAAGAAAGTAAAAGTCTAAGTAGTTTGCCTTTTAGACTGCTAGGACTGAAGGTTCCGAATATTACATCTAGAAAATTTGATGCAATTTTTTTTCTGACAGTATTATTATTATTTATAATCATCATAATTATTTCAGCAGTAATGATAATAATTGAAAAGCTATAGATCTTTTATTATATTATAATAAGAGTGTACATTTGGTTGTATATTTTACACAAAAACTTCCATCTATATTTACCTCCGCTACGCTATGGCAAACATCAGATATGCTGAAACGTTAAATGAAATTAAAAACCAGTCCTAAGAACGATAGATTTTTATAAACTTAATAATTAAATAAGTTATGCCAAACGAATTTCAAAAAAATGTGAAAAAGTTTATGGATGATAGTGCCATGAACAATCCTGTTGAAAATAGGATGCTAGATTTAGTAGATGAAATTGGAGAAGTAGCAAAAGAAATCAATAAAATGTCCCAATATGGCACAAAAGAACCAAAGTTTAGAGAAGAAATAAGAACAGAAATTGGAGACGCTTTTTATTCTTTAATAACTGTTGCCAATTACTATGATGTTGATATGCTTGATTCACTTGATAAAGTTATAAAAAAATACAAGAAGAGAATTGAAAAAGGTGGACATGCTGGCTCTGAGAATGATTAACGGGCTGGTTTTTAACTTGCTCCGTTTTACTCCGCACCACGCTGCGTTCTCACTCCACTACGTTCAGTTCGGGCCACTTAACAAGGGATAAAAGGAAAATCACTCAGCTCGGCATTTTCCCAAATTTTCTTTCACTTCGTTCCAGAAAACTTCTCATATCCCTAACGTTATATTTAATTTGAGTCGTGGCAAAACAATAGTAAAACTTTTAAATTTTAATTTTTTACCAATTTAATATGACAAATGTAACTTTTATAACCGGAAATCAAAGCAAGGCAGATTACTTATCCAAATATTTAGGATATCCAGTAGATCATGTAAAGCTTGATTTGGACGAGATTCAATCTACCGATCTAAATGAGATCGTTGAGCATAAAGTCAAGCAAGCATACGATTTAATACAAAGACCTGTAATTGTAGAAGATGTTTCTTTGGAGTTTGAAGCTCTTGGTGGCTTGCCAGGTCCTTTTATAAAATTCTTTGTAGAAAAAGTTCCATTTGAAACAATCTGCTCAATGATTGGCGGCGGATTAACAAGAAAGGCTACAGCAAGGTGTGTTTTTGGTTATTTTGATGGCGAAGATTTAGAATTGTTTGAAGGTAGTCTGGGTGGTGAAATCGCTGAAAAGCCTTCAGGAAATAATGGTTATGGATGGGATAAAATCTTTATTCCAGAGGGTTATACTATTACAAGAGCATCACTTGACGAAGAGGGGAACCAAAAAACATATTTGAAAGTTAAGCCATTTTCTAAATTGAAAAAATATTTGGAATCGAAATGATAAAAAAGGTAAAAGTTTTGTAATTAATAAATAAATTCCACGACTCAAACTCTGAAATTTTCCTTCGGCACGTTGCACTAAATTTTAGCCCTACGGTGAATGTAGCAGGGTTTATGAGGAAATTTGCTCGGTTCGCCGCTCACCCAAATTTTTCCTACACTTCGTTCCAGAAAAATTTCGTATATCTCTGACATTATCGGAAATAGCATATATTTTTCTCGGAGATTGGAAGGATTTTGTTCCGCAAGAAAACCAAAAAAGCGAAACTATGAATCAAGAAGTGTTGGTGCTAACAAAAAAATAAAAAACGTTCAATTACACTAAGGAGTAAAAAATGTTTACTACATCCGATATGAAAGAAATTCCTTATAAAATTATTAATTATTAAGTTTTTCACAAATATGAAAGAAAAAATAGAACAATTTTCTGTCGCTAATCAACCCGATAATAACATTGTTGAATTAATTCAAAAACAACAAAAACAATGTTCAGAGCATGTTACTGAGTTAACAACAGAACAAATAGAAGATTTGCTAAAACAAGGGAATTATTTTTTTGTGAAGCAAGATGATAAAATTTTAGCATCAGGGTATAAAATGCCTTTAATAAATGATGCGAATGAAGACGAACAAATATATAGATTGGGTGGTTTGTCAATTTTAGATTTTAAAAACTCTTCTGTTGAATCTAAAAAGAATATGTTACTTCTTTTTCAAAAAATAAAAGAGCATTTTGAAAAAACAAAGGCACAATTAATAATGAAAACAGATAATCCTGTCTTGGCCAGAGTTTTAAAGAGTATGGGGGCAGAAGAGCTGTCTTATGACGAGTGTCTTGAGAAGTATCCAAGTTTTTTAGAGGCTTATATTGGTAAATCAGAAAAATCAGTAGAATATTATAAAACACAAAATTTTTATGTTAAGGGTAGAAAATAAAATATTGAGTTAGATTGTCCTATTCTTTTGAAAAATATTAATCTTTTTAAAATAATTATTATAAAGCTATTGTTGTGCATGTAAAAAGAACAGATTTCCAAATCTGTTCTTTTTATTTCCCCGGTATTAAAACTTTTTTATAATCTATTTCCTAGCTAAAATAATCTAACCGCATCCCTTTCTTAACCTTCCTCAAAGTCTCACTGGCCTTAGCTCTAGCCCTCTTAGTTCCATCCTTCAATATCTTGTCAACCAACTTCGGCCTAGCTTCATAATACTTTCTTTTTTCCTGAATTGGCCTTAAAAAAATAACAATATTTTCCGTTAACTCCTTTTTACATTGGACACAACCACGAGCACCACTTTCACATTCCCTCTTAATATTATCCAAATTATTCAAACTAAAAATTTGATGATAAGAAAAAACATTACAAATTTCAGGTCGCCCCTTGTCATCTATTTTAATTTTTTTAGGATCAGTTAAAGCCTTTTTAATTTTAGCCTCAATTATTTCTGGCGAATCAGCAATATAAATAGCATTATTTAGGCTTTTGCTCATTTTAGTGCCCCCATCAAGACCCTTGACCCGCCCAAAAGAGCTAACCATAGCCTCGGGCATCCTTAAAATAGGACCATAAATATTATTAAACTTTTTAACAATCTCTCTAGTTTGTTCTACCATTGGTAACTGATCTTCGCCGACTGGTACTAAATCAGCCTCAAAAGCAGTAATATCAGCCGCCTGACTGACCGGATAACCCAAGAAGCCAAAAGTTACGCTATTTTTGAATAACTCTGATTTTTGGCTAATTTCAGTCTTAACGGTTGGGTTTCTTTGAAGACGAGAAATAGTTACTAAATTAGAATAAAAAACCGTCAATTCAGCAATTTCTGGAATTAAAGATTGAATAAATAGAGTAGAAATTTTAGGATCAAGACCGACAGCCAAATTATCCATAGCTACCTCCCGCACATTTCCCCTCACTTTGTCGGGATTAGAAAAATTATCGGTTAAAGCTTGGACATCAGCAATCATTACGTAAGTTTCGTATTCTTTTTGCAGCTTAACTCGATTCAATAATGAACCAAATAAATGGCCTATATGTAATTGCCCGGTAGGTCTATCACCGGTAAGAATTATTTTTTTCATTTTTTTCATTTTTAATCTTTTTTACTTCTTCTGTTTCTTTTCTCTTTACTTCTTTTTTCTTCTTTTTCTTCTTTTTCTTCTTGGTTATCCTTAGGCTTGCGATTTATAAAATGCTCAATGGCTTTTTCGGCTAAGCGCCCTAAAACAAAAAGATAGGAACTGCTTTGCTTGATTTTACCTTTTAATAAATCTATTAAATCCTCGACTTTAATAACACCTCTTTCTACCTGCTTGCTAATTCGATTAATTCTTCTTAGGTTGGCTATTAAATAATAAATAGCCCAACAAAGAAAAATAACCAAAACTACTACAGCTGTAGCGATGGATATATTTAAAATATCCTTACTTGTTTCTAGCATAATTTTATATTTAGTTAATTAAAAGTCGCGCAAGTGAGCCGAAAATTTTTCTTGTAAATTTTTAACTAGTTTTTCTTGAACCTCGTCAATTTCTTGGCTGGTTAAAGTTTTTTCTTCGGATTGATATGATACATGAAAGGCCAAGCTTTTCTTATTATCTTCTAAATTTTTGCCAGAATAAACATCAAATAGCTCAACTTCTTTTATTAGGGGATGAAAATCTTTAATTTCTCTTCTAATATCATTATAGAATATTTTCTTGTCAATTACAAAGGCCAGGTCTCTTTTAGTTGGAGGGAATTTAACAATAGCCTGATATTCTTGTTCTTTGTGGCTAGAAGCGGCTATTATTAAGTTTTTTAAAATTATTTCCAGGGAGGAAACCTCCTTTTTAATTCCATTTTTACTTAAAATTTCAGAATCAATTTTAGCCAAAAATCCAATCTCTTTTTGATTTAAAAATATTAAACATTTTTCTTCTTTGTCGGACCACTCAATAATAGTTTCTGTTGGCAAAAATTCAACTTCTGAGCCCGGGTTAATTTCATTTAAGGCATTAAAGATAATGTTTTTTAGAGAATTAAAAGTCTCTCCTTTGTTCTGGGCAATAATTAAGCCTAATCTTTTTTCTTGATAGGGAAGGCTCTCTGTTTTTTCATTATCTTTATTTGGTCCACCGGCGACATTCAAGAAAATATTACCAATTTCAAATAAGGCTATCGGGTCATATTTAGCTTGGTTGGTTTTAATGTTAGTTAGCAAATTGGTAGTTAGTGTTTGACGTAAAAGAGTGTGCTGAGATGACAGGGGATTGGCTAATTTAATATAACCCTTTGGTTCTAAATTTAATTTTAATAATTGCTCTTCATTAACAAAAGAATAATTATAAGCTTCGTTCATTTTATAGCTTAATGACAGAACTTTTTTTATTCTTCTTATTAATTCTAATTCCTTGTCTTTTTCTGGAGGATTAATGGGGCTTTTTGGCATTATAATATTAATATTATTGTATCCATAAACCCTAATAATTTCTTCTATTAAGTCCTCTTTTATTTGGAGATCTTTTTGTCGCCAGGTTGGAACACTCACCTCAATATTTTCTGAGTCCTTGGCGTTTTTAATTATTAGACCAAGGCTTTCTAGTATATTTATTATTTTTTTATCATCAATTTTTTGACCAATTACTTTTTCTGCCCAGATCAAATTTAAAGATATTATTTTTTCTTCATTTTTAAAATTATTTTCATCTATTATTTTGTAATCCAGGGCTATTTTAGGTTGGATTTTTTTAATAATTTCTACTACTCGATTTAATGCTGGTTGACATAGGTTGGGATCAAGTCCTTTTTCAAAGCGCATAGCAGCGTCAGTTCTGCTTAACAGTCTTTGCGCAGTTTTCCTAACAGAAACAGCGTCAAAATTAGCTGATTCTATGATAATGGAGGTGCTAGTGTTATTGATTTGACTATTTTTTCCGCCAATAACTCCGGCGATAGCAATAATTTCTTTGTCGCTAGTAATTAATAAATCGTCTTCTATTAATTTCTTTTCTTGATCATCGAGGGTCTTTAAGGTTTCATTTTTTTCGGCCTTTCTGACAATTATTTTTTTAATATTCTTAGCGTCAAAGGCATGTAGAGGTTGTCCGCTTTCAAACATAACATAATTTGTGGCATCTACAATGTTATTTATTGGCTTAACTCCAATGGCGCTTAATTTATTTTTTAACCAATCAGGAGATTCCTCTACTTTAATATTTTCTATTTTTAAGGCTAAATATTTTTTACAAAGATTTTTAACCTTAACATCAACCTGAATATTTTCTTTTTCCTTTTCGGATTTATTTTTCTTTATTTTTATTTCGTTAGGACTATATTCTTTTAATTTTTTATTAAAAATAACGCTAAGTTCTCGAGCTATTCCATAATGACCCCATAAGTCTGGGCGATTAGATATTGATTTATTATCTACTTCTAAAATAGTTTCGTTTAAATCTAAATATTCAGCAATGTTTTGTCCTAGCTTGGCCTTTTTATCTAAGATCATAATACCGTCGTGGTTATTTCCTAATCCCAGCTCATCTTCGGCGCACAACATGCCGTTGGACTCTTCTCCTCGGATTTCAGCTTTTTTAATTTCTAGTCCATTTGGTAAAATAGCTCCAATTTTAGCTAGAGGAACTAATTGCCCTACGGCGATATTAGGAGCTCCGCAAACAACCTTGATATTGTCTTCTGAATCAGTTTTAACTATAGCGATTTGTAGTTTGTCGGCTTGAGGGTGTTTTTTAATTTCTGTTATTTCAGCGATAACTACGTTTTTAAACTGATCTTTTTGGTTGACTATTCCTTCTATTTCAACGGTATGAGCAGTCAATTTGTCCTTTATTTCTTCGGGACTAATATTTGAGAGGCTAATAAATTCTTTTAGCCAATTTAATGATATAAGCATATTTTTATTTTAATTAGAAAATTGATTTAAGAATTGTAAGTCTCCGCTATTAAATAGCCGGATGTCATCAATGTTATATTTCAACATAGCCAGTCGGTCTAGACCAAAACCAAAGGCAAAACCAGAGTATTTTTCTGGGTCTATTCCACCCTTTTTAAGAACTTCGGGATGTATCATTCCACAGCCTAGTATTTCTAGCCAACCACTATATTTACAAACTCGACAGCCTTTACCCTGGCATAAAAAGCAAGTATATTCTCCGTTGCTTCCTGGCTCAACAAAGGGATAATGTTTGGGGCGCATACGTAATTCAGTGTTGGCTCCGTATAATTTTTTACCAACCACCTCCAAAACTCCTTTTAAATTAGCAAAATTAATATTTTCATCAATCATTAATCCCTCAACGTGATAGAAAGTGTGTTCATGTCGAGCATCCGTAGCCTCATTACGAAAACATTTTCCAGGAATAATGGCTCTAAGTGGAGCGCCGTATTTCTCCATGGCTCTTATTTGCATGGGGGAGGTGTGGGTACGCATTACTAGGTCGTTTTCTCCTTCTTTATTTTTTTTATCAATAAAAAAAGTATCCTGCATTTCTCTGGCAGGGTGATGTTTAGGGAAATTTAAGGCAGTAAAATTATAGTAGTCACTTTCTAGCTCAGGCCCATCTAAAATCATAAAGCCCATAGAGGAAAAAAGATCCTCAATTTCTTGTAAAACCAAAGTAATGGGATGAATATGGCCGGTGCTAGATCTTTCTCCCGGCAAAGTCGGGTCAGTGTCGGTTGTTTTTTTCTGATTAGAATTAATATTTTTTTTAACTTCAATTATTTTACTGTTCAATTCTTCTCTAACAGAATTAGATAAGAAGCCCATTTCTTTTTTTAGCTCAACCCCAAGGTCTTTAATATTTTTCATTAACAGGTTTAGTTCCCCCTTTTTTCCTAGATACTTATCCTCTATATTTTTTAGGTCCTCGGAATTTTTGATTTGAGATATTTTTTCTAGAACCTCGCTTTTTATTTTTATTAGTTTGTCTTTCATATAGTTATGATGTTTTATTTAGAATCACTAATTAAAGCATATTCAATTATTGATAATATTATAATTAAGATTAAAATATTTAACCAAGAAAAAAGATTTTCTGCCAACATGAATAAGACAGATACCAGTAAAAAGGAGAATAAAAATGATTGACGAAAGGAAGATTTGGCTAGGTGAAAATTCAAGCTATTTTTTAGTAGTCGACGTCTAAGTAATAATCCAAAAATATTTATAGTTCCACCCAGAGCTAAAAATAGAGAAAAATAAAAAAGAATAAAACTTATCCAATTACTGGTTTCTGGATCTATCATCACGGCTAAGAAAATAAAAATTCCCCAAGTTAGCAGAACAATGGCGCTGAAGCTAAGTAAATATTTTTTTAAGGTCATAAATTTATTTTTTTAATTTATTTAATTCTATTTTATAATTATTCAATCTTTCCTTTTCTTTCGCCACTAAGTCAGCCGGAGCTTTTTCAACAAAATCTTGATTTTTTAGTTTTTCTTCTATGGTTTTTATCATTTTTTCTAAATTAGCAGCCTCCTTTTCTCGTCGAGCTTTTTCTTTTTCTTCGTCTATTGCTCCTAATAAGTAAATTTCAATCCCCGAAACTGTTATTAGTATAGTATTTTCTGTTTCTATATCTGATCTATTATTAGTAAAGCTAATTTCTTCTATTCCAGTTTTTAGGCTTTTTAGAAGGTGAGATTGTCTTTCTAATAATTCTTGTTTTTCAGGATTAAATATTAAGGCTTTTATTTTTTGTTTGGGGTCTATTTTATTTTCAGATCTAGCATTTCTAATCGAAGAGATAATTTCCTGAATTAAAGAAAAATCTTTTTCCTCTGAAGAAAAGTCAAAGTCTTTAGCCTCGGGCCAAGAACTTATTAATAATAACTTTTTTTCTCCTAATTCCTGCCAAACAACTTCGGTCAAGAAGGGGATGAATGGGTGCCATAGTTTTAGGATGTTTTTTAAAATAAAAACTAGTATTTTATTTTTGTTAGGCCCTTCTTCAAATTTTTTGGCCTCTAAATACCAGTCAGCTAAGTCATTCCAGGTAAATTCTCTTAATTCTTCTCCGCTTAAAGAAAACTTATAATCAGCCAAGTCTTGTGTTGTTTTTTTAATAGTATTATTTAATTTATTTAATATCCATTTATCGGCTAGGCTTAGGTTTTCTAAATCAAAATCGTCAGACAAGTCGTTGGCGTTAGAAATTATGAAGCGACTAATATTCCAAAGCTTATTAACAAAATTTCTGTAACCAGCTATCTTCTCCTCGCTCATGCGCAAGTCATTTCCTGGAGTATTTCCTAGAAGTAATGATAAGCGCAAAGAGTCAGTGCCAAATTTTTCAATCATTTCTATGGGGTCAACGCCATTTCCTTTCGACTTACTCATTTTTTTGCCATCCTTATCTAAAACCATTCCGTTCAAGTAAACTTTTTTAAAAGGAATTTCATTTAAGGCAAAAAAAGACATCATAATCATGCGAGACGCCCACAAAGTAATAATTTCATAGCCAGTCTCTAGTATTTGAGTGGGGTGATATTTGGCCAGGTCTCCAACTTTTTTTCCATCGACAAAATTTTCTGGCCAACCTAGAGTAGAAAATGTCCACATACCAGATGAAAACCAAGTGTCTAGAGTGTCGGGATCTTGCTCCCAGCCATTTTCGTCAATTGGTTTTTTACCAACATGTATTTCGTCTCCTCTATACCAAACAGGAATTTCATGACCAAACCAAATTTGACGACTAATACACCAATCATGTAAATTTTTCATCCAATCAGTATATCTCTTATTAAATCTTTCAGGGATAAATTCAATTTCATTTTTTTCTCCAGCTTCTAGAGCTCTTTCTTTTAAAGATTTGTCTCCTAATCGAGCAATTTTTTTATCAACATTAACGAACCATTGCTTAGATGGAAGTGGTTCGATGGCCGTTCCACAGCGATAACAATTTGATAAGTTATTATCGATTTCTTCCTCTTTTGAAATTAAATTATTTTCTTTCAATTCCTCAATTATCATTTTTCTGGCGGAAACAGCTTTTTGGCCAGAAAATTTTCCAAAACCATCTTTTATATTTCCATCTTCATCTATCACCTTAATGATTTTCAAATTATTTTTAATAGCCATTTGTGAATCTATCATGGAGTGAGCTGGCGTAACCCCTAGCGCTCCAGTACCGAATTCCATATCAACGTTGGGATCGGCTATTATTTTTAAAGCTAGTTTTTGACCACAGAAATTAGCTGATATTTCTTGCCCAAGATATTTTTTATATCTATCGTCTTTAGGATTAACGGCCACGGCAGTATCTCCCAATTTTGTTTCTGGTCTAGTAGTAGAAATGGTTATAGGGAAGTCGGAATCATATTTAAAAGTATAAAAATAGGTTTTTTGTTCTTGATATTCAATTTCATCATCGGCTAAAGTGGATTTACAACGGGGGCACCAATTAACAACCCTTTCTCCACGGTAAATGATACCTTCGTTGTACATGTCGGAAAACATTTGATTGACGGCTTTTTTTCTGGCATCGTCTAGAGTAAAAGCAGTGCGACTCCAATCAAGTGAAGCTCCCATTTTTTTGGTTTGTTTTAATATAGTGGTTTGAGTTTCGTGTAAAAATTCCCAAACTTTTTCCAAAAATTTTTCTTTTCCTAGATCATGACGAGTTTTTTTTTCTTCGGCTAATATTTTTTTCTCAACCGCATTTTGCGTGGCAATGGCAGCATGGTCAGTGCCTGGAATCCATAAAGTTCTATAACCACGTAAGCGATGGAATCTGATAAAAAGATCTTCAATGGCTATTACTGAAGAATGACCAATATGAAGTTTGGCGGTTATGTTGGGGGGAGGCAAAACCATGGTATAATTAGGGGCATTTTCGGGCAAATCTAAATTATCGGGATTAAAGTAGCCCGATTTTTCCCATTTTTGATAAATTTTATCTTCCCAGAGAGCCGGATTGTAGGTTTTTTCCATCTCTTTTTTCATATTCGAAATTAGCTTTTTACTTATAAATTATAGCATTATATTAACAAAATTAATATAGGAGGTCAATTATTTACCGGGTTGACTATTTTGTAAAATAGCTATACAATTAATAATTAAAGTTTAGCTATAATTTAAGGCAAGAAAATGAATTTAAGTCAGCAATTTTTTAATTTGATTGAGAAGTCAAATAACATTTTAATAACTTTTCCAGTAGACTGGAATGGTGACGCCATCTCCAGTTCTTTGGCTTTATACTTATATTTGAAAAAAATAGGGAAAAATGTTGAAGTTGGGGCAGAGAAGATGAAAAATTCGGGTAATTTCAGAATTCCAGCGGAATCTTTTAAATTTCTGCCGTCATTTTCCGATATAAAAAGCTCTTTAGAAAATTTAATGAAGTTTGTTGTCTCAGTTGACCTGAAAAATGCCAAAGTTAGCCAGATAAAATATACTATTGAAAACAATTATTTAAACTTTATAATTTCCCCCAAGGAAGGTCTTTTTACTAACGATGATATTAAGTCGGCTATGACCGGTTTTAAATATGATTTAATAATCACCGTTGATTGTCGAGACTTAGAGTCTTTGGGTCGTATTTATGATGAGAACATAGATTTTTTTTATAAGACCCCAATAATTAATATAGATCATAGTCCCGAAAATGAAGAATTTGGGCAACTAAATATTATTGACCTTAACGCTGTTTCGGCTACTGAAATTATCTTTGGTTTAATGAATGATTATAAGAAAGATTTATTAGACGAAGATATTGCTACATGTCTTTTAGCCGGGATAATTTTTAAGACTAAAAGTTTTAAGACCTCTAATTTAACACCCAAGGCCCTTAGTGTTACCTCGTCTTTAATTCAAATGGGTGGTCGTCGTGAAGAAATAGTATCTAATTTATATAGATCTAGAAGCTTAAACACTCTGAAATTATGGGGGCGAGTTTTAAACAATCTTTCATCCAACGAGGGAGGGGATATAATTTGGGCCACCCTATTTAAGAATGACTTTCAGGTTTCTGAGTCAGGGGAAGAAAATTTACAAGACGTTATTGATGAATTAATAATTAGCATTCCAACAGCCAAGGTTATAATCGTTTTTTATTCTTTAACGGAGCTATCTGTTATAGATGACCATTATGTTAAAAAAGAAGATAAACCAGATTTTTTTGATAAAACTGTGGTTGTTCATAGCGACGTTTCGGGTGGTATTTTTAAAACTAACGTTATGATTTATTCAGTAAAAAATATTAATTCTATAGATCTAATAAAGAACTTAAATCCCGAGGGTACAAAGAAAATAGCGCAGGCACTAGTTAGTCGACCTATTAAAGAAGTGGAAAAAGAGGTTATCTCTAATATCAAAAATCGCCTTGAAAAAATATTTTAATAGTGCTAATATTTTAATAGCCATTTCAATTTAAATGGCAATTTGTGGTTTTTAATGTTTTTCTTCTGGGTGTATAGCTCAGTTGGTTAGAGCGCTACGTTGACATCGTAGAGGTCTCCCGTTCGAGTCGGGATATACCCACCTAAGTATCGGGCATATGGCTCAGGGGTTAGAGCACCGCCCTTATAAGGCGGGGGTCGATGGTTCAAATCCATCTATGCCCACATATGAATTTATTCAAAAAAAACAAAGTAGATTCTTATAAAATTTCTCCTCAATCGCAGGACGATCCTAAGTCTTTTGATTGGTTAGAAGAGGAATTGCCCGAAGGACAATTATTGGTCGATGTTTATCAAACCTCCGACCAAATGATTATTAAGTCAACTATTTCTGGAGTAAAACCCGAGAACTTGTTTATATCCCTAAATAAGGATATATTAACAATAAAAGGGAAAAGAGAACCCGACACCCTAATAAATGAGTCTGAGTGCTTATTACAAGAGTGTTATTGGGGTTCTTTTTCTCGAACCCTAATCTTACCGGAAGAGGTTGATAATAAAAAAATGGAGGCAGTTTTAGAAAATGGTGTTCTAACCATTTCCTTGGAGAAAATTTATAAGAACCAAAAAATAAAAATAAAAATTAAATCTTAATTTTTATGAAGAGAGTTTTTGTTTTACAAAAAATTGAGTCTGATTTAGCTTTTTTAAAGTCGGAAGATGGTGCCTTAAATATTTCTTGGCCGGTTGATGCTTTGCCCGAGGGCTCTATTATTGGATCCAAAATATTTTTTTTAGTGTCTTTAGATGATGCTGATAAAACCAAAAGAAATCAAATAGCCAAGGATGTTCTCAATGAAATATTAGATTAACTTTCTATCTATATTTTATATTAATATATGAACAATAACTTAAAAAACTCTTTAATTTGGAGCTTGGGCATATTTTTGCTCTTGCTTGTTTTTTTATCAGGAACAATTTTGTTTTTGGAAAAATATTTTTCTGGTCAGATTTATCAAAATATTTATATCAATGACATTGGTTTGTCTGGTTTAACACCGTTTGAAGCCGAAGCAGTTATCAGGGAGAGAGTCGAGGAATTTGATAAAACTGGTTTTAAAATTACGCTAAATGATCGCGAGATTTTTTGGTATAATCTGGTTTCCTCTTTTGATCCGGACCTGGCTTCTCAGGTTGTAGCTTTTGATGTTGATGGCACTGTAAAAAAAGCTTATTCTATTTCTCGAGGAGGAAGTTTCCAGGACTATTTTACTAAATTAAAACTATTTTTTGTTAGAGAGCAGATTGATTTAGAATTTTCTATTGACAGAGATTTGCTGTCTAAGGTTTTAAAGGAAAATTTCTCTGATTTAGAAAACCCAGCTCAAAATGCCAGGTTAGTTTTTAATAAAGAGCTATTACTCGACAGCAGTAATAGGTCTCTATTCTATATTGAACCAGAGAGTCAAGGATTTAAAATTGATTATGATAAGTTTCTAGATGATTTTAAAAATAATATTAAATTTTTAAATAATAGAGATATTAATTTAAATTTAATAGAGGATCGCCCAGTTGTAAAAATGAAGGATGTTGAGGGTCTGGAATTCGAGGCACATAATCTATTAGACCTAGCTCCTTTTGAACTGTCTTATGAGGCGGGTGATAAGGTTTTTGAGGTTGATTTTTTAGAAATGGCTTCTTGGCTATATCTTAAGCCCCATTTTTTAAATGAAAAAGTTGCCTCAGCTAAGGTGTCTCTAGACCAAGATGAGGTTTATAGGTTTTTTGATGAAAAAATTAATCCAGAAATCAGTAGAGAGCCAATTTTACCGAAGTTTGAATTTAGTGGAGAAAAGGTTGTTTCTTTCGAGTCAGGTGAGGACGGTCGTAAATTAAATTATGAAGAAAGTTTTTTAAATATTTTAGATTCTTTTGAAAAAAGAGATTTGGAAAGTGTTAATTTGGTAGTAGATATTGATCCAGTCGAAGATATTAGTAATTTTAATGATTTAGGCATTAAAGAAATTATCGGAAGTGGTCATTCTAGTTTTGCCGGTTCTCCCAATAATAGAAGACATAATATTAAAGTGGGAGCTAACAAGCTACATGGTTTAATAATAAAACCAGATGAAGAATTTTCTTTAGTTCAAGCTCTGGGTGATATTAATGCGGCCACTGGCTATTTGCCGGAATTAGTGATTAAGGGAAATAAAACTATTCCCGAATATGGAGGGGGTCTTTGTCAGATAGCTACTACTATGTTTAGAAGTGCCTTGGCCGTTGGTTTGCCAATAACCGAAAGACGTAATCATTCTTATCGGGTTTCATATTATGAGCCAGCTGGAACTGATGCTACTATTTATAGTCCTCATCCCGACTTAAGATTTAAAAACGACACCGGAGGGAATGTTTTAATTCAAGCTCGCTTTGAGGGCTATAATGATATTTATTTTGATTTTTGGGGAGAGTCAGATGGCAGAATTGCCACTACCACTTATCCGGTTATTTATAATATTGTTAAGCCTGGTCCAACCCAAATTATTGAAACAACTGATTTAGCCCCGGGAGAAAAAAAATGCACCGAGAGTGCTCATTCTGGTGCTGAAGCTTATTTTGATTATACGGTTATTTATAATGCCGGGTTAGAGAACGAAAACAAGGTTGAGAATAGATTTTATTCTAAATATATTCCTTGGAGGGAAGTTTGTTTGGTGGGAGTGGAGCCAGAACAAGAAGATGATTCAAGTGGGGAGGAAAATGAAGATGAAAATGAGTTAAATGCTGAAGACGGAGACAATGAAAATATAGATAATTAAAAAATATAAAAGCCACCAAATTTGGTGGCTTTTAAATAAAACCGACTTAAGCGGGATAGGCAAGAAAATTTCTTTTAGCAACTTCGAAGCCGTAGCCTCCAAACCCTGAAAGAAAATCCCATGCTTGTCGTGCCTGGCCCGCTTAAATCGGTTTTTAAATTCTCAAAACATAACTATATATTATAGCATATAAATAAAAAAATGTCAATAGTGATTAGTAATTTGACATTTTAGTGATAAAGCCCTTTGTTTATAGGGTTTTTTGTTTTTTAAGATAAGTTTAAATTGGAGCTAATTTTTATCTTTTTATAATTTTTTATATTTTTTTTATTATATAAAAAGTGATAAATTCCGGCCAAGGCTATCATGGTGGCGTTGTCTCCGGTATATTTTAGGGATGGAAAAATAAAATTAATATCTTTGAATTCTTGTTTAACTTTTTTATCGAATTCTTTTTTTAATTCTGTATTAGCCGAAACTCCTCCTACTAAAATTATGGTTTTAATCCGATGTTTTTTTACGGCCTTAATAGTTTTGAATATTAAAGTGTCAATAATTGCTTTTTGAAGAGAATAGCAATATTGAGGAATTTTTTTTCTCCAATTTTTATCTTTTTTTAATTTGTAAAGCAAAGCTGTTTTTAACCCGGAAAAAGAAAAATTAAAATTAGGAGACCCTATCATTGGCCGAGGTAGGTCTATTTCTTCGGGATTATCATTTTCTTTCAAATATTTTTCGGCCATTTGGGAAATGATGGGTCCGCCTGGATAACCTAGACCCATCATTTTAGCAGCTTTGTCGAAAGCTTCACCAGCAGCGTCGTCTAAGGTTTGTCCAATTATTTTGTATTTTAAATTTTTTTCCATTAAGGCTAGAATATTGTGTCCGCCAGAGACAGTTAAAATTAGAGCCGGAAATTTTATCTTTTTTTGATTTTCAATAAAGGCTGAGTAAACATGTCCTTCGATATGGTTAATAGGAATAATTGGTTTTTTCCAAGCCAAAGCCAGGGCCTTGGCAGTTTCGCTGGCTGATATTAGCGAAGTGATTAGTCCTGGTCCAGAAGTTAGAGCAATGGCGGTTAGTTTTTCTGGTTTAATTTTAGCCTTTTTAAGACAAGTGTCTATAGTCGGGAGTATGGTTAAAACATGTTCGCGAGCAGCAATTTCTGGAACTACTCCTCCATATTTTTGGTGAATAGCGATTTGAGATGAAATAACATCGGCTAAAACCTGAAATTCGCCTTTTTTATTAAATTTTATAATTGAAGCAGCGCTTTCGTCGCAACTACTTTCTAGTCCTAATATATACATAGTTATAGTTTAGCTGAAGTTTTGTTTTTGAGCAAGGTGTTTTGTATTGACAATTATTGAAAATAAATATAAAATAAAAACACTTTTAGTGAAGGGCTAAAAGTGTTTTATTAAGATGGCCCCTTCGTCTAGTGGTTAGGACACCAGGTTTTCATCCTGACAACAGGGGTTCGATTCCCCTAGGGGTCACAAGTTAATTATTTTAGTTCATTTTTAAATGCATTGATCACTTTACTGAATAAAATTAAAGATTTCACAAACCAAAAACCAAATCGCCATGGGAAGAGAAATTATTGTTAATGAAGGGTTTGGCAATCGCTGTAGCATTTGCGGCCATTTTTTTGATGCCGATGGTGTTTGTAGCAACAAACACCAAGCAGGGCTGGTTTACGAGAGGAAACAAGGCCAAGTGGTTCAGATCACAGGAGTAGAAGCTGAACAAATTTGGCGTAAATTCAAAGAAGAAAAAAAGGCCAGAGAAAAAGCACTGGCCGAAGAGTCACAAAGAAGGTCTCTTGATGACCTGTGTCCTCTTTGTGGAATTCGCTAGTATGAAGCAAACTAGGTCTTTCGAAGGCTTTTCCCGCTCAATGAGCGGGATTTTTAATTTTATTTTCCAATCAGAAAATTACAAATATCTCCATCGGAAATAATATAATCCTTGCCTTCAGTTCTAATCCAGCCTAATTCTTTGGCTCGAGCTTCGCTTCCAGCTTCAATAAATTTTTCCCAATTGATAACCTCAGCTCTAATAAAACCTTTTTCAAAATCAGTATGAATTTCGCCAGCAGCTTGGGGAGCCTTACTCCCCTTTTTTATAGTCCAAGCACGAGTTTCGTCTTTACCTGTAGTAAAAAAAGTTTCTAAGCCCATTAGCTTATAGGATGAATAAATTAATTTGTCCAAACCACTTTTACTGATACCTAATTCCTGCAAGTACTCAGCCTGCTCTTCTTCTGGTAGCTGGGCTATTTCTTCTTCCATTTTAACATTGATTCTAACTATTTCTCCGTCCCAATTAAAGTCACTAGGAGCTTCGGTGTCGTCTGAATTTAGGGCATAGATGATTGGCTTGATAGTTAAAAGATTTAAACTTTTTACAAAAGCCTGGTCTTCGTCTTTTATTTCTAATTCTCTGACAGCGCGACCATTTTCTAATAGTTTAAAAATTTCTTCTAAAATTTCTTTTTGTCTGATAGCCTCCTTGGCATTACTTTTTATTTCTTTATTGATTTTTTCTAATCTTTTTTCTACTGTCTTCAGGTCAGCGAAAATCAACTCCATATTAATGGTTTCTTGGTCGCTTTTGGGATTAACTTCTCCTTCCACGTGGATGACATTTTCGTCCTTAAAATCTCGAATAACTTCACAAATAGCATCGCATTCTCGGATGTGAGAGAGGAATTGGTTGCCTAGGCCCTCGCCTTCGTGGGCTCCTTTAACTAGACCAGCAATATCAGTAAACTCAATAAAGGTGGGGATGATTTTAGCCGGTTGAGAGATTTGGGCAATTTTTTCCAGGCGAGAATCAGGAACCTTAACAACACCAACGTTGGGGTCGATGGTGCAAAAAGGATAATTAGAGGCCTCAACCTTTTTATTGGTTAAAACATTAAATAAAGTAGATTTTCCGACGTTGGGCAGGCCAACAATTCCGATGGATAATGGCATACATATTTAATTAAATTTTATGCTAAGAGTTTATATTATTTTTAATAAAATGGCAATTGGGGAGGGGTTTGGTGGAGAAACCTCCGGGGTTGAGGCTTTTGCGTTGTCGTGCTAGAATGTTGTTATATTATAATATTTAATTTAAAACTTATGAGTATGGATAAGAAAAAAGAATATTCTAAGTATGTAGGAGTGGGTTTGATTTTAGGTGTTGCTATAGGAGCAAGCTTAGATTTTGCTATGGGGGAGTTTTCCGGGGTTATTGCTGCCACAGGCGCAGGAGTGGGAATAGTAATAGGTTCGATTATTGGGCATTATAAAACTAAATTAAAGGAGTAAATATTTATCCCTTTTATACTGTGTATGCCTTACCTTTTACACCCCTTGACACCCTTAGGGGGTGTATGCTATACTGTAAAAGTAGCTAAATAATTATTTAAATTAACATTAAAAATATGAGAACTATTGATCAACGAATAAACATAATAATCGGCCAGCTCGAGGGCATAAAAAAAATGATGAAGAAAAAAAACTCTTGCCCCGATTTAGTTGTGCAGTTAAAATCTATTAAGTCAGGTGTTTCTTCAGTTATGGAAAAAATTTTAGAAGATGAATTAAATAATTGTATTTTAAAAGAGTGCTCGGGTAATAAAAACAAGATTACTAAACTTTTTTCAGAAATTTTAAAAAAATAAATAAAAAATTAATAAAGCTTATTTTAAATAATTTTTATTTATAAAAATATTTTTAATAAGGAGTAAAACTATGAGTAAAGCATTAGATGTCAATAAAGACAATTTTTCAGCCGAAGTTTTAGAAGAAAAAATTCCGGTTTTAGTAGATTTTTGGGCCGCTTGGTGTATGCCTTGCAAAATGATGTCGCCAATTTTAGATGAATTAGCTGCAGAGTTGGATGGAAAGGTTAAAATAGTTAAGGTAAATACAGGTGAAGAGGCTAATCAAGAATTAGCTCAGGAATATCAAATACAAAGCATTCCTAATATGAAATTATTTAAAGACGGAAAGGTTGTGGCCGAATTCGTTGGAATGCGCTCTAAAGACGCTTTGAAAAGTGATATTGATGCCCACTTAAATAATTAATTAAAAAACTATGTCAGTTTATCAAAACATTATTAGTCGTCTTAACGATGTTAAGGGCCTAATGAAGTTAAGGGAAGAGGAAATAAAATATATTTTGGAGCCTCAGCAAACATCTTTTGCGAAATTAAAAGTTGATGGCAAAAAAATATCTGCTTGGAGAATCATTTCTAATCAAGCTTTGGGTCCGGGAAAAGGTGGTATTCGTTTCCATCCGGCTGTGAGCGAGGATGAGACTAAGTCTTTGGCTTTTTGGATGAGCTTAAAAAATTCTTTATTGGATCTTCCTTATGGTGGAGCTAAGGGGGGAGTTCAGTTTAACCCCAAGGAACACGATGAAGTTTTTTTAGAAAAAGTTAGTCGAGCTTATATCGACGCTTTTTATAAAAAATTAGGGCAAGACAAGGATATTCCAGCCCCTGATGTTTATACTAATGCTCAAACAATGGCTTGGATGCTGGATCAATACGAAAAAAATATTGGTGAGCATCAACCGGGAATGATTACCGGCAAACCAGTAGAGCTAGGAGGGATTGCCCTGCGCAGTGATGCTACTGCCAAGGGTGCTTACTTTGTTATTTTAGAAATGCTCAAGACCCTAGATATTAATAAGAAGGGTCTAACAGTAGCTATTCAGGGTTTTGGTAACGCTAGCTCTAATATTGCCAAAATGCTTTACGCCGACGACTTTAAGGTTGTAGCAGCCAATGATAGTCGTGGCGGTGTTTATTGTGATAAGGGCATAGATATCAATGAATTAATTAAATTCAAAGAAGAGTATGGTGTTGTCTCAGCTTTCTCTGATTTTAAGGCTATTTCCAACGAAGACTTATTATCTCTAGATGTTGATATTTTAATTTTGGGAGCCTTGGAGAATCAAGTAACCAAAGAAAATGCTAATAACATTAAAGCTAGGTATGTTATTGAAGTTGCCAACGGTCCGACTAGCTATGAGGCCGATAAAATTTTATTTGATAAAGGAATAATTGTTGTGCCTGACATTTTAGCTAATTCTGGAGGAGTCTTGGTGAGTTACTTTGAGTGGAGTCAAAATAGAACCGGCGGTATTATGGAAGAGGATTATTTATTGGAATTATTTAAGAAAAAAATGGTAAAATCCTGGCATAATGTTTATAATAAATATTTAGAGTTTGATAAAAAAATTGACCTGCGTGCTTCGGCCTATATTTTAGCCTTAGACAAAATAATCAGAGCTGAAAAACTCCGTGGCCGAATGTAAAAAATTATAATTAATTCATTTGATAATCTTAAAGATCCTAATGATCTTAAAGACCCTAATGATCCTAATCCCATGTATGATCTAATAATTATCGGTGCTGGTCCAGCTGGTCTGACAGCCTCTATCTACGCTTCTCGCTACAAGATGAATCATTTGGTAGTCGGAGAAATTCCTGGTGGCCTTATATCTCAGGCCCATAATGTTTGTAATTTCCCAACCTATAAAGAAATTAGCGGTTTTGAATTAATGGAAAAAATGAAAAATCATGCTAAGGATTTGGGTGGGCAAATTATGAGCATGGAAAAAGTTGTTAAAATTAAAAAAGAAAAAGAAATTTTTAAATTAGAAACAGAATCAGGTAAAACCTTAGAGGCTAAAAGCGTCTTATTGGCGACCGGAACTAAATATCGTAAATTAGGACTAGCTGACGAAGCCAGATTAACTGGTCGAGGGGTGGCTTATTGTGCCACTTGTGATGCTATGTTTTTTAAGGAAAAAGTTGTTGGAGTAGTAGGGGCAGGAAATAGCGCTATGACTGCAGCTTTATATTTATCTGAAGTAGCCAAGAAAGTTTATTTAATAGTTCGAAGCGACAAGCTAAAAGGAGAAATGGTTTGGGCTGACAATATTTTAGCCAATGAAAAAATAGAGGTTTTATTTGAAACTAATGTGACCAAATTGAACGGAGAAAATAAGTTGGAATCGGTAGACTTGGACAGAGAAGTTGCCGGTAGTAAAAATTTAGTCCTAGATGGATTTTTTATAGAAATAGGGACTGAACCAGATACAACTTTATTTGATATGCTAGGAGTAGAGGTTGATAAAGGTTATATTGTTGTTGATAATAAACAAAAAACTAATATAGATGGCCTGTGGTCAGCCGGAGATATTACTACTGGGTCAGGTCTCTTTCGACAAGTTATTACTGCTTGTAGTGAAGGAGCGGTAGCTGCTTATGATATTTTTTCTTATTTGCAAAAGATTAAAGATGGGGATAATCAGTAAATATTATAAAACTTTGATCATATAAAAAACTCTGCTTATTGGCAGAGTTTTTTGTTTTATAGAAGTTTGTTGTTTGTTTTATTCTCCGAATCCGTATCCAGGAGCAACATTTGAAAGCTCGTTTTGGCACTCTTCGGGTTGCTCAGTAAAGCTAGAGCAAACTAGATTTAAAAGAGCCTGAGAAGTTCTTTCGGATTCTACTAATTCTCCATTTATCACTAAGGTTGGGGAGCCCTCTACTCCGTAGCGATCATTATCTTCTTGGTAAATAGTAAAGATAGGGTAGGTCTCCATTAGCCAGGTTGATTGATCATTATAGTTTTCGGTAATTTTATACTCTTTGTCAGTATTGTCAGCGCAGGTGCTTATTTGGTTCTTATTAAGACCAACTTCTGTTAAACAACTATCTGATTCTGATGCTTTGTTAAAGCAGTTTAAATAATCAATTAATTTTTCCGGGCTTTCTTTTTGAATACAATACTGATTTAATTGTTCGTCTATTTCTTTTTTCTCGTGCATAATATAAGAATTGAATTTTAGTTCAAAATCAAGATAATCATCTAAAAGAGATATAACTGGTAGCAAAGCTTTTTCCATCTGCACTCCATAAGGACAATGGCTCATAACAAATAATTCTACATAAGGTCTTTCTTGTTTATTAGAAACCTCTGTTTTGGCCGCTGGGTCACTGTTTAGGTCTTCGTACTCTTTTATATTTATAGATTGAGGGAAGAATAATTCACCGTCCTGACTGATATAAGACTCAATAATTTCCTCTGAGCCAACATCAACCTTAATTTTGTATAAACCGTATTCCTTAGTAATTTCAGTCACATGGGCCTTAGTTCCGGGCATCATTAGGCTTTCGTTAATGAAACTTTCGGCCTTAACCTTGGCCTCTTCCATTCCGAGGGCGTTAGGGTTAGGGGATAATCTAGATATTAATGTTCCTAGTAATATTAATACCACGGCCGAGATGGAGATGAAAATAATTTTTTTTCTATCCATTTTTTGGCAGCATTTTTTAGTTGACTGGTTGTCATTTTTTGTTTCGTTTTCCATAGTTTTTTTATTTTAAAAATAAGGATTTTTTAGCTTGTTTTATTTTAGCAATTATTTAAAAAAATAACAAGCACTAAAGCTAGTCTTTTATTATCCTTTTATTAAAAATTATAAAAATAATACTTAAAATAATAGTGACTACTAGATATTTTAGTATTTTTTCAGTGTTATTTTGTTTTTCTAGTTCCCAAAAATCATCGTTTAAAATCTCTCCTAGGGGTATTTCATTCTCTCCCTTAAGAGCTTCGATGTGCTTTTCATTTATTATTGTTAGTTTTGGTTTGTTAGAGGAATGATTTAGTATACCACTAATAATAAATTTTTGACCTTCTTTTAGAATCTTGCTAGGGATGCCAGTGCCTTTTTTAATTTCTATTAAAATTTCGTTGCCATCATCTAAATAAATTTGATTGGTTTTGTTTTGGGTTATTTCTCCCCTAATTTTTTTTAATTGCCCGATCTCTGTGGTTTTAAAGTTTTGAATTTTTTCTATTTCTCCCAAAATTATTTCATTATTTTGAGATATTATTTTTATATCCTCTAATTCTTTGGTTTTTAATTTATAATTTGGAACAGCTTCACTTTCGGTGATAGACAATTCTCCGCTAACTATTATTTTATCACCTAATTTTAGATTGGGAAACTTTTTATTATAATTATAGATTTGTAGTCCATAAATATTTTTGTCGCTTGAGTATTTGTAGTGGATGTAAAAGTATTGAGTCCCTAGCGTCCCAGGCAAAACGCTGACCACCCCCTCTATTGTTAATAGATCTCCGTTGTCGTAGTTTTTGTAGTTTTTTAGGTCGCTAAACCGCATTGTTTTTATCGTCTTACTTGTTTTAGTCTTTTTTTCAGTAGAGCTTATTTTTTCTTGATAGTTATCTATTTTAATAACATCTCCCCTAGTATTTTTTATTTGAATAAATTTTTCTTCAATAATAAAATCATTAAAATTATTAGGTGAATTGATGTTTGTTTTTGTTCTTCGTAGCGCTTGGTTATTCTCTGGTAGGGTAGCTGGTTTAAAATTAAAATCGGTGACCTCTCCGTAACCTAATTTATCTTCTACTTCTTTATTATAATTGTAGAGAATAATAGTGTTGTTTTTCGATAGAGAATTGGAGGTAGAATAGTTTAGATCAGCTTTGATCTGGGGACCAAATTCGGGGCTGGATATTAGGAAGTAAGACTGAGGTCCAATAATTCCAATAAAAGCTTTATTAGAAATTAAATTTGATTCATTTCCACTAGCGCTTTTCTTTTTCAGAGTATATCCCTCTAGATTTATAGCAAAATCATTGGGGTTATAAAGTTCAATAAATTCATTTTTAGCTCCTTCATTTTGCCCTATCATTATTTGATTTATTAAAATAGGCCAGATTTCAGCCTGAGCTTTGTCAGTACTAGAAAGCCAGACAATAGATAATAAAAAAAATAAAACTACTTTTTTCATAATTTCTTTTTAGTAATTAAGTAGTTTTATTTTACTGAATTGAAGATAAATTTTTCTTTAACTTTTATTAAAATTGATTTAATTATTTTATTTTTGTTAAAATTTCTTTTAAATCGGGGCTCAGCTCTATTTCAAATTCTTTTCTTTCTCCCTGGTTATCAATAAAACCTAGTTTATTGGCCATTAAAAATATTCGCTTGGTGTTTAGTTTAGAGTTTTTTACTTTACTTTTTTTATTGCCATAAAGATTGTCTCCTAACAAGGGGTGTCCGTAAGCAGAAAAGTGAACTCTAATTTGATGAGTTCTCCCAGTTTTTATTTTTACTTTTAATAAAGTAAAGTTGATGTATTTTTTTATTATAAAAAATTCAGTAATAGCCTCGCGAGACTTTTCTAGCGCCTTTAGATTGCCCTTGGCTCTGTTGGAAATAGATTTTCCTGCATACTCCTCTTCTTCGGCCTCCTCTATTATTCCTTCAGCTGATTTTTGAACAGATTTAGGAATGGCCGCCATTTTATGACCTTGGCTAGAGCGAACAATCGGGAAATCGATTGTTCCTTCATCCCGTCTTATTTGGCCAAGGACTAGAGCAATATATTCTTTCTCTATATTTCTATCTTGAAATTGTTTTTTAAAATATTCAAAAGTCGGATTATTTTTAACTATAATCATTAGACCACTGGCCTCCTTATCTAGCCGATGGACTATAGCCGGACGATAGGGATCCTCACCGACGTCTTTTAGATTTGGATATTTTTCTAATATCCAATCAGTTAAAACAGGCTCATCAATATGAGGCCCGCCGTGAACCGTTAGCCCAGCTGGCTTGTTGATTATTAGATAATCGTTATTTTCGTATAAAATTGGGATATTCATATTTTAATTTCTTTTTTATTTTTAGGTAAAAATGTTTTTAAATCATCTTTGCTTATTCCTTTGAGTAAATATAACAGAATAAAATAAATAAGTATAGCCAGGGCAATTATTATTAATAATGTTAAGCCGTTTTGATAAAAAGACCTAGGAATAATATACATAAAAATAGCCATGCCTAAGGAGGCCAGTAGTGCCTTGTAAGTTGTTTTTAGGCGAGGTGAAAAGTCGGTGAACTTTTTAACATAGTAAAAGCTACCAAATAAAATTAGAACATTGCTATAAATAGTAACAATGGATGCGCCTAAATAAGAAAATTTAGGAATAAGTATTAAATACAATATTAATGACGTTACTGTTGTTATGGCATAAAGAGCTATTACCTTTTTTTGCTTTTCAATGGCAATGATGATGTGAGAAAAAATACAACTAACGAATAGTAGGGATATTGAAATTATTAATAATTGTAGAGGCAACCCTCCGCTAGCAAATTCTTTTCCGGCTATTAAAGAAATCACTTCAGTGGCCGTAAATTGAGCGCCAATGGTCAGTGGAACGGCTAAAATAATCATAAAATCAAAAGATTTCTGGGCCATTTTTTTAAAGAAATCAAAATTTTTATTTATCCAATTAAAGGTAAATAGTGGAAGCATTATCCCAGCAAACATATAGGGAATAGTTCCGATTACTTCGATGGTCCGATAAGAAGCGCCGTAGATTCCGACATCTTGGATATCCTTAAATAATGAGAGTAGAATAATATCACTTTTTTGGTATATTAAATTTAAAATAATAGTTACAGCCAGGGGCCAGGTTTTTTTAATAATTCTTTTCCAAGTTTTTAAATCAAAAGCTAATTTAATTTTAGCTGTTTTTTTGCCAAAGAACCAATTAAGTATAAAGTTTACTCCGGCACTAATAACTGATGCCCATAAAACTCCACTTAAGCCACCATCTAACTTTATGGCCCCAAAAATAGCGACGACTAAAAATATTTTTCCAATAACCTCGGCTATCATCGCTTTTTCCATTTTTAATGTTTTTTGAAATAATGCTATTAATATTTGGTTTAAGGCCGGGAAAATATAGGACAAAGTAGCTATTAATACGCCAATCTTAATGATTGGGCTGTAGGGGAAAAATAAAACAAAAATAGGCGCTAGTCCTAAAAGAATTAGAGCTGATAATAATCGCAAGGAAAACAAATTACTTAAGATCTTATTTTGGTCTTCTAAAGGGTTGCTGATCATTTGAGCACTAATTAGGGTCAGACCCAAATCAGCTGACATAGCAAAAAAGGACACAAAAGTAATTACAGTTGAATATTCTCCAAATCCAGCGGTGCCTAGATATCTGGTCATAATAGCCAGGGCGATTACTCCTAATAAGGTTGATAGGCCCTTGCCGACTATTTGAACGACGGTGTTATAGGCAATTTTTCTTTTCAATTCCATTTGTTTTTTTATTAAAAATAGTTTATAATAATTATAATAATAAAAGTCAAATTATTGTCATTAAAATATTATCATAATTTTATGAAAAAAGCGAAAATCATTTTTTTAACTTTTTTAATCTCTTTTGTTTTTGGATTTCTAGCTAAACCGCAGGCGGTTTTAGCCGATAGTTACTGGGATATGCAAATTGGTATGAGTGAGATTGGGTCGGCTTATGGTGAGGATCCCGCAAATCCTAAGGACTTTCGTTATCAGATAGTGAAGATTATTAATGTTGTATTATCAATCCTAGCTATATTAGTAACAATTTTAATTATTTTTGCTGGATTTCAGTGGATGACCGCCGGAGGTAATGAGGAAAAGATTAAAAAAGCTCAAGGTGCTCTTAAGAACGCTGTTATTGGACTGGTTATAATAATGTTGGCTTGGTCAATAACTCGTTTCGCCTTGACTTATTTTCAATGCATAGCTAGTGGAGCACAAAATGTTGATAGTTGTTATTTTTTTGATACTACATTCTAACTCCTTGTCTTTTTCAAATTATTTTGCTATAGTGTAAATATTAAAGCTAATTGATGATACAATTGGCTTTTATTTTAAAAACTAACTCCCAAAGATCCCAAGGATCCTAAAAATCCCGAAGATCTTACATAATAGTATGTCAGAGCTAATAAGTGCTATTAAGCAGGTTTGCGAAGAAAAAAAAATCGAATATGACTTAGTAATATCCGCTATAGAGGCTTCTTTGGCGGCTGCTTATCGTAAGGATTATGGTAATAAGCTGCAGAATATTAAAGTTAAATTTAATCCTGAAACCGGAAAATCAAAAATTTACGACGTGAAGACAGTGGTTGAGGACTTAACTGAAGAAGAACAAAGAGAATTAGACGAACTAGAAGAAAAGAGAAAGTTAGGATTAGACAAAAATGATGGGGATAAAAAAACAGCTCAAAAGGAGGATGAAAAGAAAAAAGATGAAAATAAGGATAAAAAAGATGATAAGAAAGGTGAGGAAGAAGTCGAAGAGGAAAGAAGGTTTAACCCTAAAACAGACATTCAATTAAAAGATGCTGTTCTTATTAGAAAGGATGCTAAAATTGGTGAAGAAGTGGTTTTTGACCTAGAAGAACCCGAGGGTTATGGTCGCATGGCCGCTCAAACTGCTAAGCAGGTAATTATTCAAAAAATTAGAGAGATAGAAAAAGAAACTGTATTTAATGAATTTAAAGATCAGGAGGGAGAGGTTATTAATGGTGTGGTCCAAAGAGTTGAGGGGCGTTTAGTTTTTGTAGACCTGGACAAATCTATTGGTATTTTACCCATGGACGAGCAAATACCGGGAGAAAATTATAATATTGGTGGGCGAATAAAAGTTTTTATCAAGGAGGTTCGCTCTGGAATCAGAGGGGCAGAAATTATTTTATCTCGTCGCTCCGAAGAAATAGTTAGACAAATATTTTTTATGGAAATCCCAGAAATAGCCAATGGCTTGGTGGAGATAAAAAGCGTAGCCCGAGAAGCTGGCTCTCGTTCTAAGATTGCTATTTATACTGACTCAGAAAATATTGATCCAGTTGGATCTTGTGTTGGGCAACGTGGAGTTCGTATACAAACTATTATTAATGAATTGGGAGGAGAAAAGGTTGATATTATTGAATACAACGAAGACCCGGCCAAATTTATTGCTAATTCTTTGGCTCCGGCTAAAATTATGGGGATTGATATTGATGAGCCTAATAAAAAAGCTGTAGTTAAAGTGGAAGAAGATAAATTGTCTCTAGCCATTGGTAAAAGCGGACAAAATGTTCGTTTAGCAGCCCGTCTTACTGGCTGGAAAATTGATATAATTCCTTATAATAATGATAATATTGAAATAGAAAAGGTTCAATCTGATGAGTTTGAGGAAATCAAGGAGAGCGAGGAGGCAGAAGAAGAAGTTAAGGAAAAGACAGAGAAGGTGAAAAAGGTAGAAAAAAAAGAGAAGAAGGAAAAAAAGGAAAAGAAAGATAAAGTAGAAAAGGAAGAGAAGGAAGAAGAAACTAAAACAACTAAAAAATCTGCCAAACCTAAAGCAGATAATAAAGATAAAACTAAAAAATAAAATTAATTTCTAGAGGTATTTTAATTTTTTAAATTATTAATTTTAAAAATTAACTTATTTCTAAGAATAAAAGTTATGATGGAAATTTTTATTGTGGCCAGTTCTTTAATTGCCATAATTGCTGGAGTCATTTTAATTGGCTCTATTATGAAGGCCCCTAAGGGCGATGGTAAAATGCAAGAAATTGCCAAGGCCATTCAAGAAGGCGCTAATGCTTTTTTAAATCGTCAATATAGGACGGTAGCAATTGTTGCTTTAATTTTATTTGTAATTATTATTTTTGTTCCATCTCTAGGGATGACAACGGCTTTAGCCTTTTTGATCGGAGCTATTTTATCGGCTGTGGCTGGTTATATTGGTATGCACGTCAGTGTTAGGGCTAATGTTAGAACAGCCGAGGCGGCTAAGACAACCCTTAAAAAGGCTTTGAATGTAGCTGTTAAAGGAGGGAGTATTACTGGTTTATTGGTTGTTGGTTTGGCTTTGTTAGGAACTTCAGTTTTCTATTTAATAACTCAAGACCTGCATGCTTTAATTGGTTTTGGTTTTGGTGGTTCACTTATTTCTATTTTTGCTCGTTTAGGTGGAGGTATTTACACTAAAGCAGCTGATGTCGGAGCAGATTTAATTGGTAAAGTAGAGGCAAATATCCCAGAAGATGACCCTAGAAACCCAGCTGTTATAGCTGACAATGTTGGAGATAATGTGGGAGATTGTGCTGGAATGGCAGCTGATTTATTTGAAACTTATGCCGTTACTTCTATCGCCGCAATGATTTTAGGGGCTATGTTTTTCCCTGGAGTATCAACTGCGATTTTGTTTCCTTTATTTTTAGGAGGAATTTCTATTTTTGCCTCTATTGTCGGAATCTTCTTTATTAGATTGGGCAAGAAGCAAAATATTATGCAAGCCCTTTATAAGGGCTTGATTGCCTCCGGTGTTATTTCAGCAATCGCTTTTTATCCAGCTACTAAATTTTTTATGGAAGGAAATGAAATTTTCCCTTTTCTTAATATTTATATTAGTGCTTTAATTGGTTTAGTAGTTACTGCTTTAATGGTTGTTATTACTGAATATTATACTTCTACAAAGTTTAAGCCAGTTAAAAGTATTGCCGAGGCTAGCAAGACTGGTCATGGTACTAATGTTATTTCCGGCTTAGCTGTTTCTATGAAATCAACTTTATGGCCAGTACTAGTTATTGCAGCTGCTATTTTAGGAACCTATAGCTTAGCAGGATTGTATGGAGTTGCTATTGCTGCCGTAGCTATGCTTTCTATGGCTGGTATTATTGTGGCTATTGATTCCTATGGTCCTATCACTGATAATGCTGGCGGAATCGCTGAAATGTCAGAGTTAAGTGAAGAAGTTAGAGACAGAACCGATGCTCTTGATGCTGTTGGTAATACTACTAAAGCTGTTACTAAGGGTTATGCTATTGGTAGCGCTGCCTTGGCTACTTTAGTTTTATTTGCTGATTATACTCATAGGGCGGGCGAAAAGTTTATTTTTGCCATAGACAATCCTAACGTTTTAGTTGGTTTATTTATTGGGGGTCTTCTTCCATATTATTTCGGTGCCTTAGCTATGAAGGCGGTTGGAAAGTCTGCTGGCTCTGTAGTAGAAGATGTTAGAGCTCAATTTAAAGAAAAACCAGGGATTATGGAAGGAACAGAAAAACCAGACTACGGACGAACAGTTGATATTGTTACGAAGTCAGCTCTTAGAGCAATGATTTTACCAGCCCTTATTCCTGTGGTTGCTCCAATTTTAGTTGGTTTCTTATTAGGAGTAGAGGCTTTAGGTGGTCTTCTTATCGGATCTATTATCACTGGTATTTTTGTGGCTATTTCTATGACTTCCGGTGGAGGTGCCTGGGACAATGCTAAAAAATATATTGAATCTGGTCATTTCGGTGGTAAGGGTTCTGACGCTCACAAAGCAGCGGTTACTGGCGACACCGTTGGTGATCCATATAAGGACACAGCTGGTCCCGCTATTAACCCGATGATTAAAATTATAAATATAGTGGCCTTGTTGATTATTGGTTTGCTATTGTAAATATTCTTAACAAAAACAAATTATGAAAGTTACAAGAAAAGATTTAGAGAAATCACAAATTGAGCTAACCGTTGAGGTTAGTGTAGAAGAATTAACTCCCTTTATTCAAAAGGGAGCTGAATCCTTATCAAAGGAAATAAAGATAGAAGGTTTTCGTCCAGGAAAAGTTCCTTTTGATATTCTAAAACAGAAAGTGGGCGAAGTTTCTATTTGGGAGGAAGCAGCCAAGCTTCTTATCAATAAACAAATTTATCAAATTATTGATGAAAATGTTAAAGAAGAAGAAATAGTTGGGCAACCCCAAGTAGATATTTCTAAGATAGCTCCGGGCAATCCACTGGAGTACAAAATAAAACTAATTACTTTACCAAAAATAACTTTAGGAGATTATAAGGAATTAAAAATAAAGGCTGATAAGGTTGAAGTAGACGAGAAAGAAGTAAATAAAGTTTTAAATGATTTAGTGGAGATGCGAGCTGTTGAGAAAATTTCCGAAGAAGCTATCAAGGATGGCGACAAGGTTTTAACTTCAGTTAATTTATTTTTAGATAAGGTCCCGGTGGAAGATGGACAAAATCCAGAGGTTATAATTTTGATGGGTAAAAACTATTTTGTTGAAGGTTTTGACAAAAATTTATTGGGTCTAAAAAAAGGTGATAAAAAAGAGTTTAGTTTAAATTACCCAACCAGTCATTGGCAGAAAAATTTGGCTGGTAAAAAGGTAGACTTTAAAGTGGAAATTAAAGAGGTTTATTCTCGTGAATTACCAGAATTAAATGACGACTTAGCTAAGGTTTTTAGATTTAAAAATGTTCAAGAACTAAAAGATAATTTGAAAAAAACTATTGAAGACCAAAAAAAGAGAGAGGTTGACCAAAAAAATGAATTAAAAGTTCTTGATAAAATTTTAGAAAAATCAAAATTTGGTGAAATTGCCGATGATTTAATTAAAAGTGAATCTCAGCTAATGATGAGAGAAATTGAGCAAAATATTATTTCTCAGGGAGGAAAGCTGGATGATTATTTATCTAGCATCGGCAAGAGTTATGACCAGTTAATGTTGGAAATGATGCCTAACGCTGTCAAAAGAGTTAAAAGTGCCTTGATTTTAAAAGAGGTGGCTAAGGCAGAAAAAATGGAAACTGAAGAAAAGGAAATTGATGAAAAATTAGAAACCTTAAAAGAACAGTATAAAGATAACGCTGAGGCTATTAAAAATATTACTAGTCCAGCCTATAGAGCCTACTTATCTAACTTTATTTTAAATCAAAAAGTTGTTGAAAATTTAAAGAAGTGGAATCTAGTTTAGTTCATCTTATTTTGCGGAAATGAAAATATTAGCTTTAAATAAAAAAGCAAGTTTTGATTATCAGGTTTTAGAAAATTTTGAAACCGGCATTGTTTTGTTTGGCCATGAGGTTAAGAGTTTGAGATCCGGACAAATGAATTTAAAGGGGGCATACGTTTCTCTCAAAACTAATAAAAAAGGGAATAGCGAAGCCTATCTAATGGCAGCTCATTTGCCTCTTTATAAATTTGCCGGTGAGGTGGATGACTATAAACCAGATAGACCAAGAAAACTTTTACTGAACAAGAAGCAAATTGATTATTTAGTAGGCAAGAAGCAGGAAAAGGGCTTGACAGTTATTCCGATTAAAATATATACTAAAGGCAGTTTTATCAAGTTAGAGATAGCTATAGTTAAGGGGAAAAAGACTTTTGATAAGCGCGAAGATTTGAAGAAAAAAGACATTGATAAACACATCAGAACGTTAACAAAAAAGAAGCTAAAAGATTATTAAAGTTTTTTTGGGGATGATATTGGCTTCGATAGTAAGAATTTTTTTAAATATTCAAAGCGTGCTGAATAACCACGTTAAAAGTATTCAAAAAGTATAAGTGCCAAAAACACTCTAGCAAAAGCCGCTTTCTCTTGGAAAGTTCCAGCTTTTGCACCAGTTGCCGCTTAATTAATAGTAGCAACCATCGGTCCGGTGACTCCTTATATCCGTCAACCGGTGTAATTTATAAGGATAGATTTTTTCGGCGTTGTCCCTTAAAAATCGAAAGATTAGACAACTCGTTATTATTTTATTTTGCTTAATTTTTAAAATAATAATTAAAATTTAATTAAGCTATTTTTGTAAAATTATTTAAAAAAACTTATTAGACACGGGTTCAATTCCCGTCATCTCCACAAGGGGAATAGCCGTGGTGGCGGAACTGGTAGACGCGCTGGACTTAAAATCCAGTGATAGTGATATCGTGGGAGTTCGAGTCTCCCCCGCGGCACATTGAATTTAGCGGGTATCGTATAATGGCTATTATATAACCTTGCCAAGGTTGAGATACGGGTTCGATTCCCGTTACCCGCTCATAATAAAAATAAAAAAAAATGAGAAGAAAATTTAAATTTGCTCGAGCTGATAAGAGCAAAAATGAAAAAAAATTTAATGCTAACGAAAGAATTAGAGCCGAAAGAGTTTTTTTAATTAACGAAGAGGGCGAAAATGTTGGTGTTATTGAAACCTACAAAGCTATAGAAATGGCTAAGGAGGCTGGTTTAGATTTGGTGGAAGTTAATCCTAAAGCTGACATACCAGTGGCTAAAATATTAGATTTAGGCCAGTTTAAATATGAACAAGACAAAAAGGCCCACAAGCAAAAAGCTTTACAGAAAAAAGTTGAAATGAAGAATATTCGTCTTTCTTTGCGAATAAGTAGACACGACTTAGAAGTCAGAGTAGAGCAGGCTTATAAGTTTTTGTTGAAGGGCAATAAAACAAAAATAGAAATGACTCTTAGAGGCCGAGAAAAGCAACATTTTGATAAGGCCAGGGAGGTTATGATGGAATTTGTTGGAGATTTAAAGAATAAGCCCGATATAATAGTAGAAGAAGAGCAACCCTTGACAAAACAGCCAGGAGGGCTTAGTATAATATTAGTTAATAAAAAGTAAAATCAGTTAAAATCAGGTTTTATGGTACCTGTTTTTTTAGCTTATATAATGAATATGCCAAAAATAAAGACTCATAAGGCTACTAGTAAGAGATTTACTAAAACAGCCAAAGATAAGGTTATGCATCGAAAAGGAGGACAGGGCCACTTTAACTCTCGAGAATCAGGTAATACTACTAGAAAAAAAAGGCGAGATTTAGAAATAACCTCAACTCTAGTTAAAACAGTTAAGAAATTAACTCCTTATAAATAATTAATAGTAATTTCAAGATACAAAAATATTTTTAATTTCCAGATTTTTGTTTTTTGATTAGAATATATATGCCAAGAGTTAAAAGAGGAACTACCCACGTTAAAAGACGTCGAAATCTTTTAAAACAAGTTAAGGGATACAAGTGGGGTCGTAAAAAACTTATTAAACTAGCTAAAACTGCTCAAACCAAGGCTGGAGCCCATGCTTTTAATGATAGACGTAAAAAGAAGAGGGTTACTCGTAGTTTGTGGCAGATAAAAATTAATGCCTTTGTTCGAGAACAAGGGACTACTTATTCTAAATTTATAGATGCCTTGAAAAAAAATAATATCGAGGTTGATAGAAAAATATTATCCGACTTAGCAGTTAACAATAAAAAAATATTATCAAATATTGTTGACAAGGTTGGTCTTAAAAAGTAATAATATAGTAACAAGATAAAGATAAAAAAATGAAAGAAATTAAAATAATTCAAATTATAATATCGATTCTTCTAATAGTTGTTATTTTATTACAAAATAGAGGAGCTGCTTTAGGGGGTGTTTTCGGAGGAAGTAACGCAGTCTTTTTAACCAAGAGAGGTATTGAAAAAAAGCTTTTTGTTTTAACTATAATTTTAGCAATATTGTTTTTTGCTGTTTCTTTAGGGTCTATCTTATTATATCGCTAATTTATCATATCGCTTTTAAATTTAAATCGTGAAACCAATTAATTCCTCAGAAGATCAAATAAGTTCGTATAAAAAAGAGAAAAAGAATAGTTTTTTTTCTAAGTTTTTTGTTTTATTTAATAAGAAAAAAACAAAAACAGATTTAAGTAAAAGGGATAAAGACTTGGATCATAAATTAGTTTATTCCTTGTCTCCTAAAAAAATACCTAGTTTTAAACAATTAAAATATTCTAAAAAAGTTTTGCCACCAAGAGAAAGAAGAATTATTAATATTTTGTTAATTTTAATATTGTTGGCTTTGGTTTTTTGGGGAGTTAAATTTTATAAAGATCATTTAGTTGTTTATCCTCAATTTGGTGGAGAATATACTGAAGGACTTTTTGGTTCTCCTAAAAACATAAATCCTCTTTATAGCACAGCTAGAGATGTTGATAGTGATATAAGCCGTTTGATTTTTTCTTCGCTTTTTACTAGAGACGGGTCTGGCAATATTATTAATGACTTAGCAGAAAATTATTTTATCAGCGAAAATGGCTTAGAATATCAAATAAAAATAAAAGAAGGAGTAATGTGGCATCATGGAGAAGAATTAACATCCGATGATATTATTTTTACTTTCTCGGCCATAAAAAATCCCGAATATGGTTCTCCCTTAAGAGCTTATTTTTCTGGTATCAATATTGAAAAAATAGATGACTTCACTTTTAAGTTTGTTTTAAGTGAAGTTTATGCGGGTTTTTTAGAATTGTTAAATTTCGGAATTTTGCCCCAAGATCTATGGTCTGAAATTTTACCACAAAATGCTTTTTTGCATGAATTGAATATAAAACCTATTGGTTCTGGACCCTATAAATTAAAATCATTAACTAAAAATAAAAATGGAGAGATTCGGGAGTTGTTGTTAATTTCTAATGATAACTATTATTATCAGGTCCCGTATATTAGTAAAATAGTTTTAAAATTTTATAATAACTATAATGAATTAGCCAGCGCTTTAAATAATAATCAAGTGAACGGAATTGGTTATTTACCACATAGCATGAAGTCTGAGCTTATATCACAAAACTCTTTAAACTTTCATAAGTTAGGCTTGCCCCAAATAACTTCATTGTTTGTTAATAAAAACAAAAATTCTTTATTAGATAATAAGGATTTTCGTCAAATGTTAGCTAGGCTTGTAGATAAAAATAAAATTAGTGATGAGGTTTTTTCTGGAAATGCTAGCCCGGCTTATGGTCCTATTTTACCTAGTAGCCCTTCTTATAATCAGGATATTAACAAGATTGATTATGACTATGATTTGGCTAAAGAATTTTTGGAGGAAAATAACTGGTCTTTGTTGGAATTGAAATTAGAGGAGATCGAATTAATCAAAGAGGTTTCTCGTTTAGAGGAGGAAGACAATTCCTCTTCCGATACAGAAGAAAATGAATCACCTGAGAATGAAGAGGAGCAGGTTGTTAATCAAGATTTAGAAAATAAAAAAAATGAATTAGAAGGCCTTTCCGATTGGGAGGTTAAAAAAAATATTGTTTCTTCATTTTCCGACCAAGAAGAAAATTTAGTTGGTTATTGGAGATTTAAAAAATCTAATGTTTCAGGAAGAGATTATGATTTTTTAGTTTTAAATTTAACGACTGTTGATTCAGTTGATAATACCTTAGTGGCTGATTTTATAAAATCATCTTGGGAAAACATTGGGATTAGGGTTAATATTAAAACAATTAGTTCTAATATGGTTTCGTCAGAAATCATTAAGCAGAAAAATTTTGAAGTATTACTTTTAAGTCAGGTGGTCGGCAGTGATCAAGACGCTTATGCTTTTTGGCACTCCTCTCAAATTGGTGAAACTGGTTTGAATATTTCAGAGTACAAGAACAAGGATGTTGATAGCTTGTTAGAGGAAGCTCGCTTAGCTTTAAAAGAAGAAGACCGTATAGAAAAATATAAGAAGTTTCAAGAAATTTTGAGTAACGATTTTCCGGTCATTTTCCTTTATTATCCTACTTATAATTACATCCAAAATAAAAGTATTAAAGGATTTAATTTCTCTAGTATTTTAAACCCGGCCGATCGATTTAATGATATCTCTAATTGGTATATTCGGGTTAAAAGAAAAATTGAGCTTTAACTTCTTCCTATAAAAATTAATTTGTAAGTTTATTTTATAATTTTTTTGATATTATAAAATAATTTAAACGTGTATGATTAGAAAATATAAGTCTTATTCTTCTGGGCAAGAGACTTCTTCGAGTGACAAAAGACCCAGCAGCTACAAGGCAAGTGGTAATTTTTCAAAGAAAAATACCTTCAAAAGAGGTCCTAATAAAAATTTTAGACCTTTAACTGAGAAAAAGATTGTTGATTTGAATGGAAAATTAAGAGTTATTGTTTTGGGTGGCCTAGAAGAGGTTGGCCGAAACATGACTTTAATTGAATATGAAAAAGAAATAATTATAATTGATATGGGGCTACAATTTCCCGAAGAGGACATGCTCGGAATTGATTATATCATCCCTAATGTTTCCTATTTAGAAGATAAAAAAGACAGAGTCAAAGCTGTTTTTATAACTCATGGTCATTATGACCATATTGGTGGCATCCCTCATATTATGGGAGAAATTGGTAATCCCCCAATGTTTATGGGAAAGATGACTGCCGGCCTAGTTCAAAAGAGAAGTGTAGAATTTAAAAAAGCACCAGTTTTAAAAATAAAAGAGATAACTGAAATGGATCGTGTTAAAGTTTCTGATAAAATTCAAGTAGAATTTTTACGAGTAAATCACTCTATTCCAGATTGTTTTGCTATTATTATTACTACTCCTTTAGGAAAAGTCGTTCATACCGGAGACTTTAAAATAGATTTTTCTCCAGTTAATGATAAGCCGGCCGATCTGAATCGCATTGCTCAATTAGGGGCAGAAAATATTTTATTATTAATGTCAGATTCAACTGATGCTACTCACCCTGGTTACCAGATTTCAGAGTCAGCTATTGGAGATGAGATGGGTAAGTTGTTTGATAAAATTGAAGGCCGTATTATTATTGGGACTTTCGCCTCTCAGCTTAGTCGTGTTCAAAAAATATTTGATTTAGCTAAAAAATACGGTCGAAGAGTTTCTTTGCAGGGACGAAGCATGAATGATAACGTTGATGTGGCTCATAAAATTGGTTATTTAAAGTTTGATCCTAAAATATTAGTTGAAGACAAAGATTTAAATAGGGTTAGGGATGATAATATTATTATTATTGGAACTGGAGCTCAGGGTGAAAGTAATGCTTTCTTATCCCGAGTGGTTAATTCTGAACATAGAGTGGTAAAATTGAAAAAAGGTGACACCGTTATCTTTTCTTCTTCAGTTATTCCCGGGAATGAACGGAGCATCCAAAATTTAATGGACATGGTAGTTCGTCAGGGGGCTAAAATTATTCATTACAAGATGATGGATATCCATGCTGGAGGCCACGCTAAAGCTGAAGACTTGAAATTAATGATGCGCCTAATTAAACCGCAATATTTTATGCCGATAGAAGCTAATCATTACATGCTTCAAGCTCACGCTGAGTTAGCTGAGCAAATTGGTATCCCTAAAGATAATATATTTGTAGCCGATAATGGGCAGGTTGTTGAATTCAAAAAAGGACAAAAAGATATTGGTCCAAAAAGATATAACGTTCTAGGGGAATTAACCAAGGAGAAAGTGCCCAGTGATTATGTTATGGTTGATGGCTTGGGTGTCGGAGATGTCTCGGCCATAGTACTACGGGATCGTCGTGTTATGTCAGAAGATGGAATGATTGTCGTTATTGTAACAATTGATTCTAAAACTGGAGATTTAATAGGAAGTCCCGATCTAATTTCTCGTGGTTTTATCTATATGAAGGAAAATCGTGATTTAATTGAGAAGACTAGAGCTAAAGTTAAGGCGATTGCTCGTGACAAAAACCCTAACACTCCGGCTGATGATGATTTTATTAAAAATAAGATCAGAAATGAGGTTGGTCAATTATTATTTACTGCCACTAAGCGCAGACCTATGGTCTTGCCAGTAGTGATTAAAGTTTAGAATTTTAAAGCAACTTTCTGTATATAAAAAAAGACAAGGAGAGATCCCTGTCTTTTTTGTATTTTGATGTAGCCTTATATTCTTTCTCTTTTAATTCTATTTAATAAAATGCCGATAAAAATCCCGGTAATTGCTAAGACAATGGCAATAAATAGCTCTTGATTAATCACCGGCCAAATGTTTTTTTGTCTAATAATAATTTCATGATTATTAATTATTTTAGTTTCTAAAATTTCTTTAAAGGGCCAGATTTTGTTTAGTGCTCCCAACATAAAGCCAATTAATAGCATTAAAGTTGTTTGATAGTATCTTTTTAATAGGAAGCTTAGGAATTTGGAGAAGGCTAATAATCCAATTAGACAACCTAGGGCGAATATTATTATAATTGAAATATTTTCTGGGGCCAGGGGATTTTTTAGGGCTGATATCATAAATTCATATTTGCCAATTAGGAGAAGTATAAAAGCTCCGCTAATACCTGGGAGTATCATAGCACAAATTGCTAGGGCTCCGCTTAAAAATATGAAGCCGTAGGTTTCGGGACTTTGGGCTGGAGCCAGGAAGCTGATTAACCAGGCAATTATAAAGCCTAGAATTAAAAAAATAATAGAAAGTGGCTTTATGTTTTTTTTAGGAATTAATAGTAGGGCTGAGATTATTATTAAACCAAAGAATAAACTAAATAAATAGATGGGATAATTTTCTAGGGTCCAGCTAATAATTCTAGCTAAGCTGATAATAGCTATAATTATTCCCAAAAATAAGGATAATAAAAATTTCCAGTCGATTGAGTTGAAAGCTTTTTTGAAACGCAAGCTAAGGATATTTTTGAAAAATTCAAAATTAATTGAACGTAATTCGTCGATTATTTTTTGGTATATTTTTAGAATTAAGGCCATAGTTCCGCCGGATATTCCAGGGACAATGTCAACTGATCCCATGGCGACGCCCTTTAGAAAGGTGGAAAAATATTTTTTCATTTCTTTTTGCTCATTTTAATTATTAGGCTGCTTTATATAGTTTAATTATAAACATTATTTGGTCTGATGTCCAATTTTTTTTAAATAAAATTTATATATTGACTTGCCGGAGGGGGGGGTGGTATAATAGGAGTATTAAAATCATTAAGATTATTAGCCCCAGCGTACGCCGGGATGACAAGGGGAGATCTAATATAGCAAAAATAAACTCTATGTTTAAAATTAAAACCAAAAAACAAGGATTTACTTTGATCGAGCTACTAGTAGTAATCGCCATAATTGGTATTTTAGCTACTCTTGCGGTAGTGTCATTACAAAATGCTAGAAAGAATGCGCGAGATGCTAAAAGAATAGCCGATGTTAAACAAATGCAAACGGCACTGGAATTATATTTTAATGATAATGGACAATATCCCACCGAAGTAACTAGCACTATCGCCTATGGAGATAGTATTTATATGGCAGTAGTCCCATCTGCTCCAACTCCTCCCGACGGAGATTGTGCGGAGGGCGACAACACTTATTCTTATTCTCCAGCGGGTTCAGAAAATGAGTCCTATGAAATATCATTTTGTTTAGGTGGTCCTATTTCTAATTTATCTTCTGGAGATAAGGTAGCTACTCCGGCGGGGATAGCAGATCCTTCTGTGATCATCCAATATACCTTGACTCTCATTAAAACAGGATATGGTAGCGGAACTGTAATAAGTTCTCCTTCCGGCATTAATTGTGGCTCAACATGTTCCTATGATTTTAATGATGGAGCCTCTGTTGTTTTAACTGCCGATTCTATAGATGTAGGTACTTTTTCTGGTTGGTCGGGAGGAGGGTGTTCGGGGACTGTACCCTGTACAGTGTCTATGAGCGAGGATATAACTGTTTATGCTGACTTTTATATTGCAGGGGGCCCAATATAGCTGTAAACATTATATTTGTATTTATTTTTCTAGTAATAAGCATTATCCCCCTTGCCTTTTTTAAATTAATAATATATAATCATCCCATAAACTTAATATAGCCTTTTTATAAACATCTTGGACCTAAGGCGGCCAGGAACTTTCTACTTTTATTAAAGAGAAGGTTAACTCATTCTTTTTTATTTATAATCAATATTTTCATTATAAATAAAACTAAAAATATGAGTGAAGATAAAAAAAGTAATCATATTTTAGAAGCATTATTAGAACAAGACAAAATAAATATTCCTAAAGTGGGAGATATTGTTTTAGGCAAAGTTGTTTCTGCTTCTAAGTCAGAAGTTCGTTTAGATATCGACGGAGTTTTTGTTGGTATTGTTCGTGGTCCAGAATTATATTTCGAAGCCGAAGAATTTGCTAATTTAAAACCAGGTGATGAAGTTGAGGCTACTGTCATAGAAGAAGAGAACGAAAGAGATGTTTTAGAATTATCTTTTCGTCAGGCTGGTCAAGAGAAGGCCTGGAGTAAATTAAACCAAGCCTTAAAAGATAAAGAGGTTGTCAAAGTTAAAGTAACAGATGCTAATAAAGGTGGTTTGTTGGTAAAATATTATCAAATTCCTGGATTCTTGCCGGTTTCACAACTTTCCCCAGAAAATTATCCTAGGGTTAGTGGAGGAGACAAGCAAAAAATATTAGATAAATTAAAATCTTTTGTTGGACAAGAAATTGATGTGAATATTATTAATTTAGGAGAAGAGTCTGATAAAATAATTTTTAGTGAAAAGGATGTTTGGAACAAAAAGCAAAAGCATATTATAGATAAGTATAAAGTCGGTATGGTAGTTGATGGTAAAATTTCAGCCGTTACTAACTTTGGTGTCTTTATTAGCTTTGGCGAGGGCATGGAAGGTTTAATCCATATTTCAGAGTTAGCTTGGCAGAGAATAGATTCTCCTGAAAAAGATTATAAGGTTGGAGATGAGATTAAGGCCGAAATTGTAAATCTAGATAATAATAAAATATTTTTAAGTGCTAAAAGAATAATTGAGGATCCTTGGAAAAAGGCGGTTAAAAAGTATAAAAGTGGAGATATTGTTAAAGGGGAAGTTCTAAAGATTAATCCATTTGGCCTTTTTGTAAAATTAGACGAAGAGATTCATGGTTTGGCTCATATTACTCAATTAGGCATAAATCCAAGAGATAAAATTAGTGATTTATTTAAGACTGGAGATATATTTGATTTTGAAATTTTATCAATTTCGCCAGCTGATCATCGCCTAGGTTTAAAAATTATCAAAGAAGGAAAGAAGTCTAAAAAAAATGACTCAGAGAAAGAAGCTAGCGAAAAAAAAGTAGACAAGAAAGTAGAAAAGAAAGAGGATAAAAAGGAAGATAAAAAGGAGGGTGAAAAAGAAGGTAAAAAAGAAGATAAAAAAGAAAAGTCTGGAAAAAATGATAAAAAAGATGAAGTAAAGAAGCCTAAAAAAGAAGATGGGGGAGAAGACAAAGATAAAGCTAAGAGTTCAACTAAAAAACCAAAGACCGAGAGCGAAAAATAATTTGAAATAATAAAAATAAGAGGCTTTTAAAAAACCTCTTATTTTTATTGAAAAGTTGTTTTTAAATCTAATTTATTATATAATCATAGATGATAATAATTAATATTTAAATATGAAGTCTTTTTTAAAGAATTTTTTAGTTTTTTTGTTTGTTTTCTTAATAATAGCTAGCTTATTTAGTGTTTTTTCTGATAAAACAACTCAGCCCGAAAACATTTTAATAAGCGATATGATAAACCTCATAAAAGATGAAAAAGTCTCTGAGATTGTGGTTTCTAGTAATAAAATAAATCTTGTTCTGGATTCAGGAGAGGAAAAGGTTACTAAAAAAGAGGCCGGAGAATCATTGTCATCTTTATTGAGTAATTTTTCAGTTGAAACTGAGAAAATTTCCAAGATAGATATATCAGTTAAAGAAGGGGATGGCTTTGGTGCCTTTATGCTTTCTCTCTTACCATTTTTAATTCCGTTTTTGTTAATAGTTGTTTTCCTTTACTTTATGATGAAGGGTGTTTCAGGTGCTAACTCTAAGGCTATGATGTTCGGACAGTCTCAGGCCAAGGAGTTCGATAATAATCAAAAGAACAAAACAACCTTCAAAGATGTAGCTGGAGCCGAAGAAGCTAAGCAGGAATTAAGTGAGATAGTCGACTTTTTGAAGTTCCCTAAAAAATTTCATGACTTGGGAGCTAAAACACCAAAAGGAGTTTTGCTTTTAGGAAGTCCTGGAACTGGAAAAACATTAATGGCCAAGGCCGTCGCTGGAGAAGCTAATGTTCCCTTTTTTAGTATTTCTGGTTCAGAGTTTGTAGAAATGTTTGTGGGGGTTGGTGCTTCCAGGGTTCGTTCTTTATTCCAAAAGGCCAAGAAAAATTCTCCTTGCATTGTTTTTATCGATGAAATTGACGCTGTTGGTCGTCGTCGAGGAGCTGGATTAGGTGGGTCACATGATGAGAGAGAACAAACATTAAACCAAATTTTAGTAGAAATGGATGGCTTTGATCAAAATACTAACATTATTATAATAGCTGCTACCAATAGGCCAGATGTTTTAGATCCAGCCTTACTTAGACCGGGCCGTTTTGACAGGCAAGTGGTTATTGATTTGCCAGACTTGAAGGATAGAGAAGCCGTTCTTAATGTTCATGCCAGAAAAAAGCCTTTATCTAAAGATGTTAATTTAAAAAGAATAGCAGAAAGAACTCCTGGATTTAGTGGAGCTGATTTGGCCAACGTTTTAAACGAGGGGGCAATTTTGGCGGCCAGACAAAACAAAAAATCTATTGATATAGCAGATTTATTTGAAGCCATTGAAAAAGTAATGATAGGGCCGGAAAGAAAGAGTCGTGTCATCACCGAAGAGGAAAAAAAGATAGCTGCTTATCATGAAGCCGGGCATGCTTTAGTGGCTCATTTTTTACCCAATTCCGATCCGGTCCATAAAGTTTCTATTATTGCTCGAGGTCAGGCTGGTGGATATACTTTGAAGTTGCCAACTAGTGACAAAAGGATGTACTCAAAGAGTTATTTTATCGATGAAATAGGAGTTTTATTGGCTGGTCATTTAACTGAGAAAAAGATTTTTGGTGAGGTGACTACTGGAGCTACCTCCGACCTTAGAAGAGCGACCAATCTAGCTCGTCGTTTAATAACGGACTACGGTATGAGCGACAAGCTGGGCCCCCGAACCTTTGGTGAAAAAGAAGAAATGATTTTCTTGGGTCGTGAAATCCATGAACAAAGAGATTATAGCGAAAAGGTAGCCGAGATGATTGATGCTGAAATTAATGAAATTATGAAAGAAGGAGAAAAAAAGGCCGAAAAAGTTTTATCAGATAAAAAAGATTATTTAGAAAAAATAGTAAAGGTTTTATTAGAAAAAGAAACCATAGAAAAAGAGGAGTTTGAATCGCTGGTAAGCGAATAAAACCTTAAATTGACTATTTCCTTAATTTAAATTATACTTAAAATCGTAAGTCCTAAAAATTAACATCCTAAAGATCTTAAAGATCTCAAAGATCCTAAAGATCCCATTTTTCAATATGTCTGTACCAAAAAAAAGAAAAACCAGATCCTCTGTTGGTCAAAGTAGATCACATCAAGCATTAAAAACTAAAACTTTATCTAGCTGTTCTAAGTGTGGGCAAGCTGTTTTACCTCATAATGCCTGTGGTTTTTGCGGGAACTACAAAAACAAGGAGGTTTTGAAAGTTGAAAGTAAAAAAGTTAAAAAATAAAAATAAAGCACTTTTATAGTGCCTTATTTTTTAATATTATTTTATGGCCAATCGTCATTTATCCAGAACTATAGCTATGCAAACTTTGTTTGCTTGGGACTTTAATGGTAGAAATAAAAATTTAGATGAAATTATTAGTGAAAATTTTTTCAATTTTGCGCCTGAATTTGATGATGGTGGTTTTGCTAAGGAATTGGTTTCTCAGGTTTTTTCTAATTTAGAAAAAATTGATGCCTATATATCCAAGTATGCTCCCGAGTGGCCTATAAATCAAATAACAGTAGTAGATAGAAATGTTTTACGTCTCGGAATTTATGAGCTAGTTTTCTCTGAAAAAATTCCTCCTAAAGTAGCTATTAACGAGGCTATTGAAATAGCTAAAAATTTTGGCGGGGAGTCTTCCGGTAAGTTCATTAATGGCGTCCTGGGTTCTATCTATAATGAAATACCAGAAGAAGAAAAAGAAAAAAGAGAAAAAAATTCCTCTCGCAATAAAGATAATAAAGACAATAAAGACAATAAAGAATAAGGATTATTTTTATGAATGATTTAAAAAAACTAGAAAAGATTATTGATGTAAAGTTTAAAAATAAAGATCTTTTGCAACAATCCATGGTCCATCGTTCTTATATTAATGAGCACTCTAGTTTTAGAGTCGGCCATAATGAGCGTTTGGAATTTTTAGGAGACGCTGTTTTAGAAATTATTATTACTGAATACTTATATTTAAATTTCCCTGATAAGCCAGAAGGAGATTTAACTAATTGGCGGGCTAGTTTGGTCAATTCAAAAATGCTTTATCAGGTCGCGCAAAATTTAAATTTTGACGAACATTTATTATTATCAAAAGGTGAGTCTAAGGATAGGGACTCTAAAGCTAGGCAATATATATTAGCTAATTCGGTAGAGGCGGTAATTGGAGCTATATACTTAGACCAGGGAATTGAACCGGCCAAAAAATTTGTATTCAAAAACGTTATATCTAACTTAGATGAGATTATAAAAAATAAAACCTATTTAGACCCTAAATCAAGGTTTCAAGAGGTTGCTCAAGAAATAGTAGGAGTAACACCTTCTTACCAGGTTCTGAAAGAAGAGGGGCCCGACCATGCCAAGAAGTTCACCGTAGGCTTGTTTCTGAAAGAAGAATTAGTTTCCAGCGGAGAAGGGTCCTCTAAACAGGAAGCTCAGGCTGATGCGGCCGAAAAAGGTTTAAAGGCGAAAAACTGGTTGTAAAAAATATTTATTTTATTTGTTAATTAATTTTAAAAATATGAATATTGATAAAATACTGAGTATTGCTATAAAAAATAATGCCTCGGACGTTCATTTAGTCCACGGTCTTTATCCCGTATTGAGAATAGATGGGCGACTTTATAGTTTGAGGGAAAAATCTTTAGAAGAGGCTAAATTTTCTGATAATGAAGACTTTTCTCCTAAAAGTTCTGATGAAACTAAAGAGGAAAATGATAAAATATTTTTAGAAGAGCCTGTCTTAAAAAAAAGCATATCTGATGATGATGATTTTGGGGATGGAGAAGGCTTTAGAGTGGTTACCTCTGACAGTATTCACAAGATGTTAAAAAAGGCTCTAGAGATAGAACAATTAGAAAGGTTTTATAAAGAAAAAGATTACGATTTCAGTTATCAGTTTAATGGATTTCGTTTTAGAGCTAATTTATCTTACGAGAGAGGAAACTTTAAAGCTGTTTTTAGAATAATAAATACTCAGAGTCCTACATTAGATGAAATTGGGATGGGAGAGGGGGTAAAAAGGTTACTGCATTTGAATCACGGCCTTATTTTGTTAACTGGTCCCTCTGGTTGTGGTAAATCTACTTCTTTGGCGGCCATGATTAATTATATTAATGATAATAGGAATTGTAATATTGTCACCTTAGAGGATCCAATTGAATTTATTTTCAAACCCAATAAGAGTGTAATTACCCAAAGACAGCTAGGAACTGATATGGCTACTTTTGCTAGTGGCTTAAAACATGTTTTGCGTCAAGATCCTAATGTTATTATGGTCGGAGAAATGAGGGATTTAGAGACTATTTCTACCGCCATCACCTTAGCTGAGACCGGGCACTTGATATTGGCCACTCTACATACTTGTAATGCGGCTCAAACTATTGATCGTATTATTGATATATTTCCTTCTCATCAACAGGGTCAAATTAAATCTCAGCTATCTTTAATATTATCAGCTGTTATTTCTCAGGTTCTTTTGCCTAAAGTTGGAGGGGGCCGAGTAGCAGCTAGGGAAATTTTAATAAATAATGCGGCAGTTTCAAATTTAATAAGAGATGAGAAAATAGCACAGCTTAGAAGTGTTATTGAAACTCATTCTAAAGACGGTATGGTTAGCTTTGAAAAGAGTATTAAATCCTTGTGCGATAAAGGACTTGTTGATCTTGAGGAGGCTAAATCATTTTTAGATAATAAATTATTTTTTAGTTAGTTTTTCTGTATATATAAGTCTTCCCCGTTACTTGTTATGTCAATCGTTCCGTCTAAATCAGTGCGGAACGATTTTATATTTAGTCTCTCTAGCTTTTTTATGGTTCTAAGGTTGGGATGATTAAATTTATTATCTTCCCCAACCATTATAACTGCAATTTGAGGGCTGACTTTTTCCAAAAATTCTTCCTGGGATGATGTTATTGATCCGTGGTGTCCAATTTTTAGAACATCACTTTTTATATTAATATTTTTTTCTGATATTTCATTCTCAACCTCTATTTCAGCGTCTCCAGTAAATAAGAATTTGTAATTAAGGCAATCTAATTGACTAACTATAGAAGAGTTGTTTATATTTTCTATCTCTCTTCCTTGAAGACTTTCCCAGGGGAATATTACTTTTATAAAACAATTTTCTCCGAAATTAATGACTTGGTTTTCTCTTGGGATTATCAGAGGAATATTTTTGCTTTGAATTAATTCTAGCAACTCTGAGTAAACAGGGGAGGAGTGCAAAATCCCGGTGTACATAATTTGGTCAACTTTGTATTTTTTTAAAACAGAAATCATGCCCAATATGTGATCGTCATGAGGGTGAGTTATTATCATTAGGTTTATATTTTTATTCCACCAAGGGATTCTTTTATTTAAATCTTTTAGACCCTTGTTACTCCCAAAGTCTATAAGTATATTTTGCTTATATGGGGTTTTAACTAATATGGCGTCAGCTTGTCCAGAATCAATAAACGAAACCAGTAACTCGGAACTATTAACTTCTTTTTGGTAGATTTTTGCCAAATAAAATATTATTATTAGCAGGGCTAAGAAAAAGATGATTTTTTTAGTGTTGCTGGCCTTCATTTATTAGTAGATAAATAGTATTTTTTCTTATTATAATTATAGGGAAATAAATTAAAATTAAATTATTTTTAAAGAGATGTTAAAAAGTGGATTTTACCCTTTATTTATAGGGTGTTGACATCGATTAAAAAATGATGTATAATAACTTTACTTTTCAAAATTTAAGTTCGTAGTTTCTGAAAGATAAAAATAAATTAATTATGTTTAATTCTTTTTTATTATCAAATAAAAATTAGCGGCTTTAATTTTTTTCTCTTATAGAGAAGTAAGGCCGCTTTTGAGCGGTTCTTTTATTTTAAAAAAATGGTTAGATGTTAAAAATTTAAATATTATTTTAAAGATAGTGTTTAGATATTAATATTTAAGGGTCTTTAAAAACTTAATGAAAAATTTTATTATTATTTAGCAATTTCAATAATAAAATTTCCAAAAATAATTTTTGAATTTAAAATCAAAAATGTGAGAAAATCTCGTTAAGAGTATATGGTGGATGCCTTGACATAAAAAGACGATGAAGGACGTAGCAGCCTGCGATAAGCTTCGGGGAGGTGGCAAGCAACCTTTGATCCGTAGATTTCCGAATGGGGAAACCTACTCTGTGGAAGACAGAGTGACCTGGCGTTAGCTAGGTGGAGCACCCGGTGAACTGAAACATCTTAGTAGCCGGAGGAGAAGAGAATAATAATTATTCCCTTAGTAGCGGCGAGCGAAAAGGGAAGAGCCTAAACTTTATAAACTGAGCAATAATTGAGTTTACTTTTGTGAATGAGATGTTGTAGAAGGGGTCAAGCCCATATGTTTATAAGGAGTTGCAAGACAATTACTACTGTTTCTTGAATAAAATAGGGTAAAGTCATAAATAATATTTTTAATCGAATGAACTGGAAAGTTCAGCTAGAAAGGGTGATAGCCCCGTAGGTGAAAAAAATATTACTTTACTGTGATTGTTCTTAAGTAGTGCGGGCCTCGTGAAATCCCGTATGAATCTGGGTCGACTATGACCCAAGGCTAAATACTTTTTATGATCGATAGTGAACCAGTACCGTGAGGGAAAGGTGAAAAGCATCCCGGTGAGGGAGGTGAAATAGTACCTGAAACCATATACTTACAAGGAGTCGGAGCCTCAATTTATTGGGGTGACGGCGTGCCTATTGAAGAATGAGCCAACGAGTTTGTTCTATGTGGCTTGCATAAGTTCCTCTGGAAAATATGCACAGTGAAAGCGAGGGTTAATAGCCCGTTTCAGTTATCTTATTGGAATAAGATGCTTCTTATTTCAATATGATAGCTGATCTGTCGCATGGACAAGACCCGAAGCCGGGTGATCTAGCCATGGCCAGGTTGAAGTGTGAAGAAATTCACATGGAGGACCGAACCCACTAGTCGTGCAACACTAGGGGATGAGCTGTGGTTAGCGGTGAAATTCCAATCGAACTCGGCAATAGCTGGTTCTCCGCGAAATAGTTTTAGGACTAGCCTTGAGTGTTTATCATTGGGGGTAGAGCACTGAATGAGGGCGGGCCTTCGGGTGCCGTCTTTAACCAAACTCCGAATACCAATGAATATAACTCAGGAGTTAGACTATGGGCGCTAAGGTCCATCAGTCGAAAGGGAAACAGCCCAGACCACAATCTAAGGTCCCTAAATATATACTAAGTGTGAAAGGTGGTGTTGTGACCACGACAATTAGGAGGTTGGCTTAGAAGCAGCCATCCTTTAAAGATAGCGTAATAGCTCACTAATCAAGTTGTTTCGCGCCGAAAATGTATCGGGGCTAAGTATATTACCGAAGATGTGGATGTCATTGTTTACAATGACGTGGTAGCGGAGCGTTCTGTCAGCGCTGAAGTCAAGTCGTGAGGCTTGGTGGAGTTGACGGAAGTGAGAATGTTGGCATGAGTAGCATAAAGGCAGGTGAAAACCCTGCCCACCGAAAATCTAAGGTTTCCTGGGCAACGTAAATCGACCCAGGGTTAGTCGGCCCTAAGGCGTATCTGGTGTAGTGCCAGAGAAGTCGATGGACGAGCTGGTTAATATTCCAGCACTACTGTAATTTCTGATGGAGGGACGCAGTTCCTAGGTTCAAGCGTTTTAATGGTATGAGCGTTGATGTCCTCAAGAAACGATCTAGGTAAATCCGGATCAACAATTTCAAGAGGTTGTCAGAAGGTGAAGCTTCGGCGGAACCAATTTGGGCGAGGGAATTGCCAAGAAAAACTTCTAGGGTTAAAAATTATAGTAACCGTACTAAAACCGACACAGGTAGATGAGGCGAGGAGCCTAAGGTGTACGAGAGAATCTTCGTTAAGGAACTCGGCAAAACAGCGACCGTAATTTCGAGATAAGGTCTGCCCTAGCAATAGGGCCGCAGCTAAAGAGCTCAAGGGACTGTTTAACAAAAACACAGCTCTCTGCTAAATCGAAAGATGATGTATAGAGGGTGAAGCCTGGCCAGTGTCCGAACGTTAAGAGGAGGGGTTATCCTAGTTTACTAGGAGAAGCTCTGAATTTAAGCGCGGATGAACGCCGGCGATAACTATAATCGTCCTAAGGTTTTGCTTTTTAATTAATTTTAGAAAGTAAAAGGACTGGGACGATTGTAGAGCAGAAAAATCGTTGCCTATTTATAATGTGAATTATAAATGTCCTTAAATACTCAGTAAAATGCGAGGAAATCCTCAAAAGATTTCTGGTACTTATTAAATTTGCATTAATAAGTAAAAATCTAGAAATACACGGGGGCAACTTGCAGGATTAATAATTAATTAATCCTCAGAGACCAAACACTGAGGTTCTTGAAAAAAATATGAAACTAGATCCTTATTGGGTTAGTGGATTTGTTGATGGAGAAGGAACTTTTTATGTGGGAATAAACAAAAATGAAACAATGTCTAGTAGATTTCAAGTTTTACCTGAATTTAGAGTTGTTCAACATAAAAGAGATATTAAGGTTTTATACGCCTTGAAAGATTTTTTTAAATCTGGGGTTGTCAGAGTTAATCATGATGATCGTTATGAATTAAGAATAAGATCTTTAGAGGGTATTAATAATTATGTTATACCTCATTTTGACAAATTTCAACTAATAACAAATAAAAAGTTTGACTTCATTAAGTTTAGAAAGATTATAAATTTAATGAATCAAAAAAAACACTTACAAGCCGAAGGCTTGAAAAGAATAATAAAGGTTTCTTTAGAAATGAATCGACAGAATAAAATAAAAGCTAAAGAAATTTTAGATAGTTTTAATCAAGAATAAGATAGAGTCCATACTTAATAGAAATATTAAGAGGGTGTAGAGCGAAATTCCTTGTCGGGTAAGTTCCGACCTGCACGAATGGCTTAACCACTTGAGCACTGTCTCAACGAAGAACTCGGCGAAATTGCAATTCGAGTAAAGATGCTCGATAACCATAGTAGGACGAAAAGACCCCGTGAAGCTTTACTACAGCTTGATATTGAATTAGGTGTATGCATGTTCAGAATAGGTGGGAGCCTTCGGGCGCCAGTGAGATACCACCCTTGTATGCTTTTAATTCTCACCGCGTGATACGCGGGACAGTGTCTGGTGGGTAGTTTGTCTGGGGCGGATGCCTCCCAAAAAGTAACGGAGGCGTTTACAAAGGTTGGTTACTTCGGAATGGAAACCCGAGGGATAGTGTAAAGGCATAAACCAGCTTTACTGCGAGACCTACCAGTCAAGCAGTCGCGAAAGCGGAACTTAGTGATCCGACCATTCAATGTAGGATGGTGGAAGCTCATCGGATAAAAGCTACTCCGGGGATAACAGGCTAGTCACGCCCAAGCGTCCACAGCGACGGCGTGGTTCGGCACCTCGATGTCGGCTCGTCGCATCCTGGGGGTGGAGAAGCTCCCAAGGGTTGGGCTGTTCGCCCATTAAAGCGGCACGCGAGCTGGGTTCAGACCGTCGTAAGACAGGTCGGTCTCCTATCCACTATGGTCGTGGAAACTTGAAGAGGCCCTTCCTTAGTACGAGAGGACCGGGAAGGACGAAACTCTAGTGTACCAGCTGTTCTACCAAGGGCATTGCTGGGTAGCTACTTTCGGTTATGATAAGCGCTGAAAGCATATAAGCGCGAAGCTGTCTCTAAGATTAGGTTTCATAGATTCCTTATAGACTATGAGGTTGATAGGCTCTAAGTGTAAGTCCAGTAATGGATTGAGCTGAGGAGTACTAATAAATCATTTGATTTTCTCACATTTTTGGTTTTAATAATTAATACATAATTGCTTTAAGCGATTAGTATTGATTTTTATATAATTAGATTATATAATCTTGGTGGCTAGGCGGAGGGGGTACACCCGTTCCCATCCCGAACACGGAAGTTAAGCCCTTTAGCGTCGATGGTACTTGGGCCTGAGCCCTGGAAGAGTAGACCGTCGCCAAGATTATGTAATTTAATGAATTACATTTGTTCTTTTTAAAATTTTTTTGGTGAAGTTTTGATGCTAATAGGCATCGATTCGGACTTGTTTTCCTAAGTTTTCTTAGGTTTAGCAAGCAAAAATAATGCAAAAATTTTTTATCTTGAGATGCTTTTTTAAAAGCGGACAAGATTCTCAATATATTTGTTTTGAGAGTTTGATCCTGGCTCAGGATGAATGCTGGCGGCGTGTCTAAGGCATGCAAGTCGAATGGTTCTTAATTCTTTACTTCGCTTGAAGCTATAAACAGTAACACTCGTTAAAAGGTGTTCATATTTTAAAGCTTGAGCGCGGTAATGAATTAAGGACCATGGCAAACGGGAGAGTAACACATTGATAACCTGCCCCGAAGACGAGGATAACCTTGCGAAAGCAAGGATAATACTCGATAGTATTAAAGGACTTATGTTCTTTAATTAAAGCTCCGGCGCTTCGGGAGGGGTCTATGGCCTATCAGTTAGTTGGTGGGGTAATGGCCTACCAAGACTACGACGGGTAGCGGGTGTGAGAGCATGACCCGTCTCACTGGGACTGAGACACTGCCCAGACTCCTACGGGAGGCTGCAGTCAAGAATATTCCTCAATGGACGAAAGTCTGAAGGAGCGACGCCGCGTGTATGAAGACGCCTTTCGGGGTGTAAAGTACTTTTATTAGGGATGAAACAATGACCGTACCTAATGAATAAGGGGCTGCTAACCTCGTGCCAGCAGCAGCGGTAATACGAGGGCCCCAAGCATTATCCGGATTTATTGGGCGTAAAGCGTCCGTAGACGGTTTGTCGCATCTCCTGTTAAATCCTCTGGCTCAACCAGGGGGCTGCGGGAGAGATGGATAAACTAGAGACTGGAAGAGGCAAGCGGAATTGCTGGTGTAGGGGTTAAATCCGTTAATATCAGCAGGAACACTCAATGCGAAGGCAACTTGCTGGGACAGTTCTGACGTTCAGGGACGAAAGCGTGGGGAGCGAATGGGATTAGATACCCCAGTAGTCCACGCCGTAAACGATGGATGCTAAATATTGGAAGTATCGACCCTTCCAGTGTTGTTAATTTAAGGTAACCCGTTAAGCATCCCGCCTGGGGAGTACGAGCGCAAGCTTAAAACTCAAAGGAATAGACGGGGACCCGCACAAGCGGTGGAGCATGTGGTTTAATTCGACGATAAACGAAGAACCTCACCAAGGTTTGACATCTAGCTGCAAGTCCTAGAAATAGGAACGCCTTCGAGGGTGCTAGACAGACGCTGCATGGTTGCCGTCAGTTCGTGTCGTGAGATGTACCGTTAAGTCGGAAAACGAACGCAACCCCTATCTCATGTTTTATATGTCATGAGAGACTGCCCGTTTTAAATGGGAGGAAGGTGGGGACGACGTCAAATCAGCATGGTTCTTACACCTTGGGCTACACACGTGCTACAATGGTAAATACAAAGGGACGCCAAACCGCGAGGTGGAGCAAATCCCTAAAAATTTATCTCAGTTCGGATTGAAGTCTGCAACTGACTTCATGAAGTTGGAATCGCTAGTAATCGTAGGTCAGCTATACTACGGTGAATACGTTCTCGGGTCTTGTACTCACCGCCCGTCAAGTCAAGGGAGTTGGCAGTGCCCGAAGCCCCCTGTATAGGGGTCTAAGGTAAGGCTGGCGACAAGGACTAAGTCGTAACAAGGCATCCGTAGCGGAAGCTGTGGATGGATCACCTCCTTTCTAGGGAGATTCAGAATTTTAGATCATGTATTTAAAATTCTAGGTCGGCTCTTCTGTTTACAGAAGAGACCTCATTAGCGATAATGGGGAAAAACTAAAAAGAATTGATGCCTATTAGCCTCAAAATAGCCAAAAAAATAACATAAAAAGAATCGCCGTTGGGCGGTTTTTTTTATTGGATAAAATTTTTTAAACATGTTATAATCTATAATAACAATTTTAAACAATTATTATGAATTACGACGTTATTATTGGTCTAGAAATCCATGCCGAAATAAATACCAAAAGCAAAATGTTTTGTTCTTGTAAGAATGACCCTTTTTATTCTAAGGCTAATTTTAATATTTGTTCCATTTGCTTGGGGCACCCTGGGACATTACCTTTGCCCAACAAAGAAGCTATTGATAAAGTCCTATTATTAGGCCTAGCTTTAGATTGTCAGATTAATAAAATCAGCAAGTTTGATAGAAAAAATTATTTTTATCCCGACTTACCTAAGGGCTATCAGATTTCTCAATTTGATTTACCTTTTGCCTACGGAGGAGTTTTAGAGGTTAATAATCAAAAAATAGAAATAACCAGAATTCACTTAGAAGAAGATACTGGTAAATTAAATCATCCAACTGGTAAAAATTATACCTTAATTGACTTTAATCGAGCTGGAGTTCCTCTTTTAGAATTAGTTACTGAGCCAGTTATTAGAGATGCTATTACTGCTAGAATATTTTGCCAAACCTTTCAACAAATTTTGAAATATTTGCAAATAAGTTCAGCTAATATGGAAAAAGGAGAGATGCGGTGCGAGGCCAATGTCAGTTTGCAGGCTAAAAAATCTTGGCGCCGGAGTTCGGATGGGAAAATTGAGCCCATTAAAAAAGCCAAGTTGAACAATAAAGTGGAATTAAAAAATATTAATTCTTTTAAGTCTTTAGAGAAGGCTATTAATTATGAAATAAAAAGACAGTCCGAAATGCTAGACAAAGGCGAAGAAATTTTACCAGAAACTCGAGGTTATAATGAGAGCAAAGGTGAAACCTTTAGGCAGAGAGTCAAGGAAAGCGGAGCCGATTATCGCTATTTTCCCGAACCAGATATTTTACCGATAAAAATAGATTCTAAAAAATTAAAAGAATTAAAAGCCAAAATAATAGAATTGCCTCACAAAAAAAAGGTTCGATTTTTAGAGCAATATAGTTTATCTCCCGAAATATTAGATATTTTAGTTGATGATAAGGATTTGGCTGATTGGATGGAAATGGTTATCTCAGAATTAAAAGAATGGGTTAGCTCTTCCGGTGAATCTTGGAAAAATCAGAGAAAAAAAATGAGCAAGCTAGCTTCCGACTGGTTAACTAGTGAGCTTTTTAAATTCCTTAAAAAAGATAAAAAAAATATTAAAGAAATTAAAATAAGTCCCGAAAATTTTGCTGAATTAATATTATTAATACATCAAGAAAAGCTAAATTCTAGTTCGGCTCAAAAGGTGCTAGAGATAATGTATGAAACTGGTGGAGATCCTTCTAATATTATGAATGAAAAAGGGTTGGAGCAGAAAAATGACGATAACTTTACTGACTTAGAAGATGTTGTTAAAAATATTTTAGAAAAACATCCTGTCCAATGGAGAGATTTTAAAAATGGAAAAGAAACCTTACTTCAATTTTTTATTGGTAAGGTTATGGCTGAAACTGGAGGCCGATTTAATCCTAAAAAAATAATTGAAATAATTAAGAAAAGCTAATATTTATTTTTCATGTCTAATTTAATAAAGATAAGAGGGGCTCGGGTTAATAACTTAAAAAACATTGACCTAGATATTCCTCGAGATAAATTTGTTGTGGTGACCGGTCTTTCTGGGTCAGGGAAATCATCCCTGGTTTTTGATTTGATTTATGCTGAAAGTCAAAGAAGATATGTAGAATCTCTTTCCTCTTATGCCCGTCAGTTTATTGGTCTTATGGATAAACCCGATGTTGATTTAATAGAGGGATTAATTCCAGCTATTTCTATTGACCAACGTTCGGCTAGTAATAATCCTCGATCTACCGTTGGCACAGTTTCCGAGATTTATGACTATCTTCGACTATTGTTTGCTAAATTGGGTGATGTTTATTGTGAAGAGTGTGGGATAAAAATGCAGTTAAGAAAAATAAATTCTAAAAATAGCTCTAAAAGAGAGTCTAAATTAGTTTGCCCAAAATGCGATAAAGAGAGATCCGAGTTAAAAGCTGTTGATTTTTCTTTTAATTCTAGCCAGGGAGCCTGTCCTGCTTGCGGTGGCCTAGGGGTCAAGACAGAGGTGGACCCTAGCGCTGTTTTAAATCTAAAATTAAATATTCCCCAGGGAGCGATTAAGCCTTGGCTTCATTATAATTTTGATAATCAAAATAATTTAATAAAAGAAATACAAAGTTTGGCCGATCGTCATAAATTTGATTTTTCAGCTCCCCTAAAGATGTTATCTAAAAAAGAGCTTAGTTTAATATTAAATGGGGATCAGTTTTACGAGGGTGTTTTACAGGGCTTGCGAGATAAATACCAAGAAACTGATTCTAATTATATTAGGCAAAAAATAAATCAATATATGAAAATGGTGGAATGCCCGTCTTGTCAGGGTCAGAGATTAAGGGATAATATTTTAGCTGTTAAATTTCAAGGGCTAAGTATAAATGACGTTTCTAATAAAAATATAGAGAAGTTAAAAGATTTTTTTAAGAAGGAGAGTAAAAATTTCAAGTTTTTAAATAATCAAAAAATGATATTTGATTCCATTAGTAAGGAAATTATTTTGCGAGCCGAAAGTATCTTAAATGTTGGATTGGCCTATCTTTCTGTTGGTCGTCCAGCTACAACCTTGTCAGGAGGAGAATCACAGCGACTTCGTCTGGCACATCAAATCAGCTCTAACTTAGTAGGCCTTCTTTATGTGTTAGATGAACCATCTATCGGCTTACATCCTAAAGATAATGAAAGTTTAATTGCAACTCTAAGAAACTTAAATAATAAAGGGAATGGTGTTATAGTTATAGAACACGACACTAAAATGATGTTGTCGTCTGATTATATTTTAGATATTGGTCCTAGAGCCGGTGAACATGGCGGAGAGGTTATTTTTTCTGGTTCTTTGGACAAATTTAAGAAGAATAAAAGCTCTCTTACTGCTCAATATCTTTTTGGTGATAAAAGAGTTCCCACCCCAATTAGCTATAGAAAAAATAATGGTAATTATTTAAAAATAATCGGGGCTACTGAAAATAATTTAAAAAATATTAATGTTGATATTCCATTGGAAAATCTGGTTGTTATAACTGGGGTATCTGGCTCTGGAAAGTCAACTTTAATGATAGATATCTTAGCCAAGGCTTTAAATAAGAAATTTTACAGATCCAAAGAAGATCCGGGTGAGCATAAAGCCATAGTTGGTTCTGAGTGGATAGACAAGATAATTGATATTGATCAATCTCCCATTGGTCGGACTCCTCGTTCTAATCCAGCAACTTATACTGGCGTATTTTCTTATATTAGAGATTTGTTTGCTTCTTTACCAGAGGCCTCTAAAAAAGGTTTAAAGCCAAGGCATTTTTCTTTTAATTTAAAGGGAGGGCGCTGTGAAAAATGTCAGGGAGATGGTTTATTAAAGGTTGAGATGCAATTTTTACCAGATGTTTATGTAAAATGTGATGAGTGCTCAGGGCAGAGATATCAGGCCGAAGTTTTGAGCATTAAGTATAATAATAAAAACATTTTTGAGGTACTAGAAATGACTATAGAGGAGGCTGTTAAGTTTTTTAATAGTGAAAAAAATATTAAGGCTAAGCTAGAGGTTTTAAATAGTATTGGTCTAGGTTATATTAAATTAGGACAGAGCGCTACCACCTTATCAGGTGGAGAATCTCAGAGAATTAAGCTGGCCTATGAATTATCTCGTCCCTCTACTGGAAAAACTCTGTATATTTTAGACGAGCCCACTACTGGCTTGCATTTTGAGGACGTCAAAAATTTATTAAAAGTTTTACATGGCTTGGTCGACAAGGGAAACACTGCTTTAATTATTGAACATAATTTGGATGTAATAAAATCGGCTGATTGGGTAATTGACTTGGGGCCAGAGGGAGGTGATAAGGGCGGAGAAGTAGTGGCCTGTGGTCCTCCAAAAGAAATTATTAAGGTTAAAAAAAGTTTTACTGGTAAATATCTAAAAGACATTTTATAATTTTTGTATGGCAAAAAATAAGAAAATAAAAAAAGTTGGTTTAGCTCTGGGGAGTGGGGGTTTCCGAGGGCCAGCTCATATTGGGGTTTTAAAAGCTTTGTGCGACAATGGAATAAAAATTGATTTTATTAGTGGTAGTAGCGCCGGAGCTATTGTTGCTGCTCATTATGCTATCTTTAAGGACCCCAAAAGAGCCGAAAAAGACATATTAAAACAACAAGATAATAAATATTATTATTTAAGAGATTTAAACTTGAGCAATGGATTATTAAGTGGTAATACTTTAGAAAAAAATTTTTCTAAAATGTATGAAGAGGCCAATTTTTCCGATAGTCATATTCCTTTGGCCGTAGTTTCTACTGACTTGGTGACTGGGGATCCTTTTGTTTTTAAAAAGGGGAGTGTTGCCAAGGCGGTGCGAGCCAGTGCATCCCTGCCTTTTACTTTTAAGCCCTTAAAATATGAAGGTAAGGTTTTGATAGACGGAGGTATTTCCGAGCCTGTTCCTGACAAAATCTTAAAAGAGATGGGGGCTGATGTAGTTATCTCTGTTAGTTTGTATAATAAGCGTAAATTTTTAAATGGTAAGTTTACCCTACCCAAGGTTGTAAATCGTGCTGTTGAAATCTCTTTGTTAAACGCTTCCAATAGGAGTATGGATCATTCAGATATTATTATAAACCCAGACACCTCTCATTATGCTAGCGCTCCTCGTTTGAAATCTTATTTTAGTAGTAAAATATCTTTAGAAATAATAAAAATCGGCGAAAAAGCGACGATTGATAAGCTATCGGAGATTAAAAAGATGCTAAGATAATTTCTTGTTATAGATTCAGCTTCTTAATATCTCTTATAATATTTTTGTGATTTTTTTTATTACTAGCTACAATATCGGGACTTTCTAAGTTCCATTTTTTATTGGAGAAATCGGTAACAATTCCTCCGGCTTCTTCAACTAATAAAACTCCAGCAGCAACATCCCATGAATTAGCTCCGGGGATAACTAGGGATTCAATTCGCCCGCAGGAAACATAGGCCAATTCGATAGCAGCGCTTCCTAATTGTCGGCAATCCAGACCATTCATTTTTTGATAAGAAAAATATTTTACAGCCTTTTTAATGTCAGATTTTTTTCTACTATGACAAAAAGTGTTTATATTTTTGTCCTTTTCGGTTGTCGAAACTTTTATTTTTTTACCATTTAAATAAGCTCCTTTCCCTTTTTCGGCTACATACAGCTCATTTAGCATTGGGGCTAGTATTATTCCTAAAACAACCTCTTTCTTGTAAAGTAGCGCCACTGAAATTGACCAAAGGGGATTATGAATAGAGAAGTTAGTGGTTCCATCTATCGGATCTATAATCCATAAAAAATCAGATTTATTTTTATTGTAACCACTTTCTTCAGCCAAGATTTGATGGTCAGGAAAATGCTTTTTTATTTCCTCGGTGATCATTTTTTCTGATAATAAATCATATTTTGTGACTATTTCATGCCTAGCTTTTAGTTTTATCTTGCTCCTATCAAATTTTTCATACTCCTTTTTAAGCATTTCTCCAACTAAGGATATATTTTTAATAGCTATTATTTTTATTTTTTTTAATTCCATATTTTTATAAATGCATTAATTTTAATTTTAATTTTTTTGTTGTTGTGTCAAAGATTGCAAAACTTGGTCTTTGAAAGACTCCCCCTAATGTTCCTGGGTTTGCCATGGTAGCTTTATTTTTTATAGATATCCAAGGCTTATGAGTGTGTCCATAAAAAACAAAGTCCAAATTAGGCTCTTCTTGAAATAATTTTCTTATGAAGCCTGGTTCGTGACAAAGACCTATTTTTAAACCGTCTATTTCTATGACCTTCAATCTTTCCAGGTAGTTAATATTTTTGTAATTATCTAAATCTGATTCAGGATAGATTTCAGCATTACCATAAATTAAAAAAATCTCTGAAGAGAAATTTTTAGCTAGCTTTTTTAAGGTTTCAGAATTAGTGATATCTCCTAAACATATAATACTCTGGATATCTGCGTCTTTAATTGTTTGAAAAAAAATATCTAAATTAGCTAGATTATCATGAATATCAGAAATAATAGCTATTTTCATAAATTATAATTTCCTTAAGTTTATTTCGTAGTCCATTTGTTCTATTTTCTTAAGGTTGTTCCGAGCTTGATCATATTTGGTTCTTAGATATCCAGTAATATCAAAGTCAATTAATTCGTTTAAAACCTCGTTTATTATTTCTTTTATTTTTCCAATTTCAGAGAATTTTTTATCTATAGCCTTATTAGTGGCTAGGCGAACCAGTTCTCCGGTTAAATCGCATAAACCACCCAGATATGATTCTAGGGGAAGCTCTATTTCTTTTATTTTTCCGATTTTAGAGGTAGTAATAAAATTAAAAAATAATTTAGCTTCAGCATATTCTTCCAGGCCGGCCATAAAAGATCCTTCGGTGGTTGCTCGATCCATTCCAAAATCACTTTTTATTTTTTTTATAACATCCTCATTTTCCTCTAGTCTTTCCTTCGCCAATTCCATGTCGTTTCGATGTATGGCAAAAATAGCCTTTTTAGAATTATTTAATATTAAGTTAGAGCGACTAATAATTTGCCTTCTTTCACTGTTTTTTTCTAGATAATTTTTCTTCAAATTGCTTACAAATTTCTTGTCTATCATTTTTTTAAGTTTAATTTTTATTTGGCTGATCTGAAAACCTCGTCAATTGTTGTTAGACCAATTAAGGCCTTTAAAATTCCATCTTGCAAGATAGTGGTCATGCCATTTTCAATAGCGACACTTTCTATTTCGTGGTCGCTCACATTTTGATCTATAATCATTTTTTGAATATCTGGGGTGATAGTTAGGACCTCATATAAGCCTAAGCGCCCCTTATATCCGATATTATTACACTTTTCGCAGCCCTTTCCTTTGTAGAATTTTATTTCGGACGGAACGTGGAAGTCTTTTGCTTTTATCCCTGATAAAATATTATTAATTTCTTTTAATATCTCTGGTTCTAGAGTAACCTCTTCTTTTTCGCAGTGAGGGCATATTTTCCTTACTAATCTTTGACCAATAGAACATTCTAAAGAGTTTGCCAACATAGACCTTTCTACCCCTAATCCCATAAAACGAGAAACCGCTCCAGCAGCGCTGTTGGTGTGGACAGTAGAAAGAACTAGGTGTCCGGTCATGGCGGCTTCTATGGCTATTTTAGCAGTCTCGGAGTCTCTAATTTCTCCGATCATCATAATATTAGGATTTTGACGTAATAGTGATCTCATAGCGGCAGCAAAAGTGTAGCTACTTTCATTGTCAATTTGAGTTTGGATTATTCCTTCCATTTGATACTCAATTGGATCTTCAACTGTTATAATTTTAACATCAGGCGTGTTTAATGTTTTCAAAACACTATATAGGGTGGTTGTTTTTCCACTACCAGTTGGCCCGGTAGTAAGAATGATACCCTTTGTTTTTTTGATAGACCGTTTTATAACGGGCAGGTCGTAACTAGAAAATCCAAGCTTTTCTAATTCTAAAGCCTCTCCTCCACCGGTAAGTAGTCGGACTACAATAGTTTCACCAAATCCTCCAGATATTATTGAGACACGACAATCCAGTTTCCTTTCGGCCATGGCAATAGTAAATCGCCCATCCATAGTAGCTTTTTTAATGTTGGTTTTGAACCCGGCTAATATTTTGAACTCTCCTAAAAGAGGCAGAAATAAGTCTTTGGGTAAATCAAACATATCGTGCAGGATTCCATCAATTCGGAGGCGGATTTTTACACTTCTTTCAGTTGGCTCAATGTGCAGATCTCCGGCATCGGATTCTACAGATAGTGCTAATAATATAGTGATGATATCCTTGGTAGATACTTTTTTTATTGTTTCAGCTAGTTTGCTAGGGTCTTTTATCATTTCTTTGGCTAGGTTTAGGTCCTCGACTTTTATTTTTATACCACGACCAATTGTTTGCGATATGGCAATATCATATAATTCATCGACATAGTCAAAGTTTCCAACAACTCGATAAACCTCTTCTAGACTAGTTATTCCATCCATGGCCTTTAATATTCCATCTTGAAGCATAGTTACCATTCCGTTCTCAATAGCTTGCTGCAGTATTTTAAAAGAGGGTGCACTTTCCATTGTTAATTGCTTTAGCTTGTCGTCCATGGTAAATATTTCATAAATTCCAGTTCGTCCCTTATAGCCTATGCCAGCACAATTTTCACATCCGGGTCCAGATTTATAAATAGCTGGTAAAATTGTTGGAATATCTATTTCAGACTTTGGTGATATTACTGCTAATATTTTCTTAACTAAAAATTCCTCCTCTTCATTTAATTCATGAACCTCTCTGCATTCAGTGCAAAGTTTTCGAATCAATCTTTGACCCACAACAGCATTTATAGCTGGAACTAAAAAATATGGTTTAATTCCAATGTCTATCATTCTAGGTATTACTCCAGAGGCGTCGTTGGTGTGCAAGGTTGATAAAACTAGGTGCCCGGTTAAGCTAGCCTGAACTGATATCTCGGCTGTTTCTAGATCTCTGATTTCTCCAACCATAACTATGTTGGGATCTTGACGTAAAATAGAGCGCAAGCCTGAGGCAAAAGTATAATCTTTTTTAGGGTCAATTTGGCTTTGATTTATGCCTTCTAATTGGTATTCAATAGGGTCCTCTAATGTAATTATTTTAGCATTGGGTTGATTTAATTTATTTAAAACAGCATATAAAGTAGTAGTCTTACCGCTACCAGTTGGACCAGTTGTTAGAATTAGTCCGTTGGGTCTTTTGATTTCTTTTTTTAAAATTTCATAAGATTGGGATCTAAGACCCAGGTCCTCAAAGGAGAGGCCAACGGCGCTAGATCTAAGGATTCTCATTACTACACTCTCTCCAAAGGCGGTTGGTAAAAAGGAGGATCGAACATCAACGTGCTCTTTTTCTAAGAAAATAGTGAATCTTCCGTCTTGTGGTTTATCTTCGATGTTTATTTTTACTCCAGCTAATATTTTCATACGAGAAACTATCTTTTTCCACTTTTTTTTATCAACCGTAGCAGCTTCTTGTAAGACGCCGTCAATTCGGAAACGGATAACGATTCCTTCACTTTCAGCTTCGATATGAACGTCGCTGGAATTAGATTTTAGAGCAGTCGCTAGTATTAACGTAACAACATCAGAGACGTTAACTTCGTTTATTTTTTCGTTAAGACTTTTATAACTAGTAATAACATCCTCAAACTCTAGCAAGTCCTCTTCACTTATTTCTACTCCCTTTATATTTTTTTTAACCTTAGGGATAGTTTTGTAAAGATCTAGTCCTTGTTTCAAACTATTTTCAGACATTAGATAGATATTGCTCTTAGTAAAATAGGCTTTATTAATTTCATCATTTATTTTTTTTATTTCAGGGTTTTCGGGGTTAGTGGTGGCCAATCTAATGTTTTCACCGTCATAAAAAAAACAGATTATTTTATTTTTTATAGCATCCTCCTCGGGTATTAATGAAAGAGCCTCGGGGCTTATAGGGAAGCCGAATAAACTAATATAAGACAGACCTAGGGATTGTGCCTTGGCCTGCGTCTGCCTTTCTATTTCTTTGTTTTTTATTTCTTCTTGCTTACTTAAAAATTTAGCCTGTGTGCTGGAACTGTTTTTTTTATTATTTTTAAGTAAACTAGAAATTGAATCGAACTCACTCATAAATTGTTTTTAATTTTCTTGGAACATTCTTTCTAATTTACTTTCTCCCCCCTTGTTCCTAAGTTGAATGAATAAATCGGTCCAAGACGCTATTTGGAAGGTGTTTAATAAAGCTCCTCCTAGTATCATTACGATTAAAAGGAATAAGGCTCCCAAAGCTAATATTAGCCAGAATAAAAATCCCGATGATAATATAAGCATGGATGATAATGCAAGTCCAAATAAAAGGAAGAAACCGATAAAGGATATTATAGATATTAATAGTATCGCTATTATGTTGATAAAAAATAATACAATGGTCATTTCTATGCTGATTAACCAATTTTGAACGAATAGCCTCCATCCATGTTTGATAGCCTGAAAAAATGGTTTATTTTCAATAACTATATAGGCAATAGCATATTTTATCATGAAGGATAAAAATAGAGATATAGGAATAAATACTAGAAATATGACTCCGTATAAAACAGTGGACAAGCTTTGATTTTTTATAATAACTAGTATTAATAAAAAGCTAATTAATAAATAAATAACATTTATAATAATACTAATTAAAAGATTCATAAAAAAGACTGGCCAGAATTTTTTAGTTCCTTTTTTAAGTCCGATTTTTATATTTAACTTTTCTTTTTTCCCTTTGATAATTCTATTAATGGCGTCAATTATGCCGACTTGAGAAGAGGTTGACAGCCAGGCAAAAAAAGCAATTAGACCTAACACTATCAGCAAGACTACAAGTAGAAAAATTATAGATTTTGGGTCTGTTTTAAATAATCCTAAAATATTTGCCCAGGCGTCTTTAGAAAATACCCCAGTGCTTAAAAACATTTGTAAATTATTTAGAGATTTAATACCAGACTCCTGGTTGAAGGCTTGGGCTATAACCTTGAATTCAGCGGTAAAACTTATAATTGAGGCAAAAAATCCGAAGAACCACAAAAAGCGATTTTTCCAGGATATTCTCCAGGCTTGTTTCAAAATAGCTCTATAAGATAGCATAGTTTTAAAGTTTAATTTTAAATTAATTTATATTAAAATTATAACATATTTTTAAAAAATGTAAAAGAAAAATGATGCCTAATTTCAGTTTGCCAAAAAATAATAAATAATATACAATATTTATGTATTTATAAGCTAAATATCTAATAAATAATAATATGAGTAAAATAATTACAGACTCTAAAATTATCGATGAATTACTAAGTCGGAGTGTGGTCGAGGTTTTGCCGTCCAAGGGCTTATTAAAAAAAGAATTAATGTCTGGTCGTCAACTGAAGTTTTATATTGGAGCTGACCCAACTGGCGCCGCCTTACATTTAGGGCATGCCACAAACTATATTATTTTGGAAAAATTTAGGCAATTAGGCCATAAAATCGTTGTTTTATTTGGTGATTTTACAGCTAGAATTGGTGATCCTACTGATAAAATAGCCGCCAGAGTGCAATTAAGCCGAAGCGAGGTTGTAAAAAATACTAAAAACTGGAAGAAGCAATTATCTCCAATAATGAATTTTTCTGATAAAAACAACCCTATTGAGGTCGCCTATAATCATGATTGGTTATCCAAGATGAGCTTTGAGGACGTTATAAATTTAGCCTCAACCTTTACTGTTCAAAGAATGTTAGAGAGAGATATGTTTGAGAAAAGAATGAAGGAGGAAAAGCCGATTCATGTGCATGAATTTTTTTATCCCCTGATGCAGGGCTATGATAGCGTCCACTTAGAAGTTGATGTAGAGCTTTGTGGTAATGATCAAAAATTTAATGCTTTGTGTGGGAGGACTTTATTAAAAAAATATAAAAATAAAGAAAAGTTTGTTTTTATTACTACTCTTTTAGAGAATCCCGTAACCAAGGAAAAGATGATGTCAAAAAGTCTTGGCACTGGTGTTTTTTTAGATGATAGTAATATTGATATGTACGGCAAAATTATGTCTCAGCCCGACGAGAATATTTCTCAGCTTTTTACCGATTGTACTTATGCTGATTTAAAGGAAATAAAAAACATGACCCAAGATTTAATAGACCAGGTTGTTAACCCCCGAGATTTAAAAATGAAATTAGCTCATGAAATAGTTAAAATTTTTCATGGAGAAAAATTAGCTCAAGAGGCGCGGGATTATTTTATAAACACTTTTCAAAAAAAGGAAATCCCGGAAGAGCTTCCAGAGGTTTTATTGGAAAAAGGATCTAAGAAAATAGTTGATTTATTAGTAGAGATTAAATTAGCCTCCAGCAAGGGCGAGGCCCGTCGTTTGATTGAACAAAAAGGTGTTAAAATCAATGATAATACTGTTAATGATATTAATATGGAGACAGAATTAGAGAATGGTTTAGTTATTCAAAAAGGCAAAAGACATTTTGTTAAGATAAAGTTAAAGTAATTTTTTGGTATGATTCTAGATGAAATTAAAATTAAAATAGCTTCGGCCTTAAATATCTCTGAGAGCGACTTGGTCTATCCGCCCAATAGTAATTTGGGTGATTTTTCTTGGCCTTTATTTAAATTATCGCAGGAGAAAAAAATGTCTCCGGTGGAGATTGCTGAAAAAATAAAGAAAGATTTATTAAGTCGAGATGACCTGATGAATATTTTAGATAAAATAGAAATCGCTGGACCTTATTTAAACTTTTTTATTAAACCCAACTTTTTAATAACTGAATTATTGAGAAATATTTTTTCTTATGGCCGGGACTATGGACAAAATAATGACGGTGACGGCGAGCTTAGTATTTTTGAATTTTCTAATGTTAATACTCACAAAAATTTTCATATTGGGCACCTGAGAAATGTCTCCCTGGGTGATTCTTTGCGTCGTCTTCATAGTGCCAATGGTTTCAAATCTCATCCTGTCTCTTATGTTAATGATTTTGGCATTCATACTGCCAAGGCTATTTGGAGTTATAAAAAGTCATATAGCGATGATTTAAATAAGTGTTATAGTAACACTGTTAGGGAAATAAAGGAGAACCCTGACTTATTAAGAGAGATTTCTAAGATTATGTCAGATATTGAGGCTCGGCAAGGTAGTAATTATAAAATCTGGCAGAAAACTAGGAAGATGAGTATAAGAGAATTTAATGATATTTATAAAAAATTAAAAGTTAAATTTAAGAAAAATTATTTTGAGAGTGAGGTCATTGATAGGGGCAGGGAAATGGTTGATAGCTTTGTTAAGAAAAGAGTTTTGCGTAAAAGTGAGGGCGCGATTATTGCTGACTTAGAAAAATATGATTTAGGGGTTTTACCAATTATTAGAAGTGATGGGACAGCCCTTTACCCAGTGGCTGATTTGGCCTTGGCTGAAAAAAAATTCAAAGATTTTAAGAAATTAAAAAACTCTTTTATAGTAGTTGATGTTCGACAGAGTTTGTACTTTAAGCAATTATTCAAGGTTTTAAGCTTGGTTGGTTATCGACAAAATTTTGAACACTTAGCCTATGACTTCATTACTTTGCCTGAGGGGATGATGTCTTCTCGCTCGGGCAATGCTATCCCTTTTGTGGATTTATACCAGAAAGTTTTAGATAAGCTAATTATAGAAAGTAAAAAAAGGCATCCTGAGTGGAGTAATAAAAAAATCAAGAAAAATTGTGAGGTATTAACTATAGCTATTTTGAAATTTGAGATGTTAAAAGTTTCTCCTAAAAAAATTATTACTTTTAATATGGAAGAGGCCACTAAATTTGATGGCTTTAGTGCTTTATATATATTATACGGATTAGTTCGTATTAAAAGTATCTTAAAGAAGGCCGGCTTTAAGCCTAGGGGAGTTAAAGGGATCGATTTCAGTGAGTTAAAAACCGAATATGAGAAAAAAATTTCCTTGAAGTTAGCAAAATATCCAGATATAGTTAGACGAGCTGGAGTTGATTTTGACCCTAGTGAAATTGCTAAATATTTGTTTGAATTATTTAAATTATTTAGTGATTATTATCAAAATGTCAAAGTATTATCAGCTGAAAAAAATATTAAAAAAGCTCGCTTAGTTTTTATGGGAGCGATTGCCTTGGTGGCTGAAAACGCCCTAGGGATCTTGGGTATTGATAGTTTAGATGAAATATAATAAATTTTTAAATTAATGAAATAATATATGTCAAAAAAAATAAATTCTAAAGAGGTGGAGGTAAAGGGAAGCGAGGAATTAGATAAGATTGTATCTCTATGTAAGCGCCGAGGCTTTGTTTTTCCTTCCTCGGAAATCTACAAGGGATTTTCAGCTGTTTATGATTTTGGTCCTTATGGGATGGAGCTGGCCAATAATATTAAAAATGCTTGGCTTAAGGCCATGGTGCAATGGCGCGATGATGTTGTGGGTCTAGACAGCGCTATTTTTATGAGCCCCAAGGTTTGGGAGGCCTCTGGCCATGTCAAGGGTTTCTCTGATCCTTTAACTGAATGTAAAAAATGTCATAGTCGTTTGCGCTTGGATTCTTTATTGGAGGAACAGGGAATTTTTGCTGACGAAAAAATGACTGAAGATGAAATCAATAAAATATTTTCTGAAAATAAGGATAAAATTAAATGTCCTAATTGTGGAGCTCAGGATTTTAGCGAGGGCAAGAATTTTAATTTATTGGTTAAGTCTAATTTGGGAAATTTTACTGGTGACATGGACAAGGAGTCAGTTTATTTACGAGGAGAAACTTGTCAGGGAATTTATGTTAATTATAAAAATGTTTTGGATTCTACTCGAGTCAAAATTCCTTTTGGTATTGCTCAAATTGGCAAGGCTTTTCGTAATGAAATTACCGCTCGTCAATTTATATTTCGCACTCGTGAATTTGAGCAAATGGAAATGCAATATTTTGTTAAACCGGAAGATGCTAAAAAATATTATCAGGAGTGGAAGGATTTACGTTGGAATTTTTATTTGGATTTGGGAATTAAGGAAGAAAATTTGCGCTGGCATCAGCATGAGAATTTGGTTTTTTATGCCAAGGAGGCTTATGATATTGAATATAATTTCCCCTTTGGTTTTAAGGAGTTAGAAGGTCTGCATAATAGAGGTGATTATGATTTAACTCAGCATAGTAAGCATTCTGGTCAAGATTTGAGTTATTTGGATCCTAGTGATAACAAGAGATTTATTCCCTATATCATAGAAACTTCAGCTGGTGTGGGGCGAACTTTCTTGGCTGTTTTATCTGATGCTTATTGTGAGGAAAAATTAGAAGGGGATGATAGCCGAGTGGTTTTGAAATTGAGTCCTAAGTTGGCTCCGATTAAAGTAGCGGTTTTTCCCTTATTAAAAAATAAGCCCGAGCTAGTGGCCAAGGCTAAGGAGGTTTTTGATATTCTGAAGAAAGAATGGCGTTGTGAGTTTGATGATAATGGTAATATTGGTAAGCGCTATCGTCGTCAGGATGAAATTGGAACCCCATATTGTGTGACGGTTGATTTTGATAGTTTGGAAAAGGGTGATGTCACCCTGCGTGATCGTGATACCATGAAACAGGAGAGAGTAAGTATCGGCGATTTAGTGAGTTTTTTGAAAGATAAAATTTGTTAATGATAAAAAATAAAAAAGGCCCGGGCTTGCGCTCGGGCTCTTGTGTTGTCTCCAATTGGTCGGGTTTATCCGATTTTGTTGACGACAACGAATTCGTTGGTACCAGGGATGGATGCGGAGAACACGGTGTTCTCCCTTTTTTTTCCCCCGATTTTAACTTCATGGGTGGTTTTGGTTGGGGTAAGGTATATGTAGTAATCTACAATAACCTTAGTTTCTTTTGTGCGGGAATTCTTTGCTTCACGCACTATAATCTTCCCACTAACCTCCTCGCCAAATCTAATCTCGTGTTTGGCGTTTGGTTGTCCGGCGATCCTGTAGGTGCGGGTCACCAATTTTCCTGCGATCATGACACCATAGCGCCAGTAGGAGGGGATGATGATGATCTCCCCGCTACGCAGGAGCGTTAAGCCCGCTTCAACGAATTTCAGGAATTTTCCGTTCACCTGTGGTGTCCGGAATTTTACATTTTTGAAGGTTCCCAAGATCCTGTGATTCCAATCTGAAACCATAAGTGTTTCTTCGGATCCATCATCCCTTGTTTTTACTCCGACCACCACCCCGTGGTTGTCGTGAATAGCGACCCCACAACGGAGTCTTTCTACTAGTCCAGAGATTCTTTGGTCATTAATCCCTGTCGCTGTTTCTCTTGTTTTTGTTCTTGTCTCCATCTTTTTGGTTTTTGGTTTTGGGTTTTTAATTAAAATCTCCTTAGAAAATAAAAAGAGCGAAAAGACGCTTTTCTATTCTCTAAGGAGATTTTAAATATTTTTTTAAAGAACAGTTCGATTTATTGACTGCTAAATCATAACCAAGAATTATAGCATACTTATTAAAAAAAGTCAAGTCCTTGCGAAATTGCTGTGGTTAGTGGGGTGTTTTAGATTTATTTTGTTTCGTTAATTTTTGCAATAATATTTTAAAAGCCTTTAAAACAGCTTGTTTTTATTGGTTTTTATCAGTGTTGACAAATTTTTGTCTATATGCTACAATATTCAGTTAATTAAAAATAGAACTTTGACAAAAAGGTTTTTGAATTTGCTTATTCTTTGAGACTATAGATATTATTTATTTTTTTAATAACTACTATTTTATTGTAGTTTTAAAAAATAAGCAAATTCATTAATTATTTACTTAAAAAAGGAGGTTATTATGATCATTTATTTGGCTGATGGGACTTATATCAACACAGATCCCGCCGCAGCTCCAACACCACCGGCACCAGCACCAACGCCGCCAGCACCAGCACCAACGCCGCCAGCACCAGCACCAACGCCGCCAGCACCAGCACCAACGCCGCCAGCACCAGCTCCGGCACCGGCACCGAACATCAACACCCAGACCATCAATTTCCCCAACGGGATTTGGATGTGGATCCTCGGAATTGTTGCTATTCTGGCTATTGTGGCCATGGTGGCATTTTCCGGAGGTTTCGGTGGAGGCAAGAAAGCCGAGATGGAAGCCCTTAAGGCCCAAATCGAAGCGGCTGACGCTGAAGCCGACTTTGCCAAAGCCGAAGCCGCAAGGGCCCAGGCTGAGGCTGACAAGGTCAGCCGTAACTCCCGGAATAATTCCGGACGGCTAACCAAAGTGGAAGAAAGGATGGATGTCCAGGATGAGCGCAATGCTCTTCAGGACCAGTTCAACCAGATACTGGTTGATAACACCACTCCTACTACCACTCCTGCCCCCGCCCCTGCTTGTCAGGACGGCGGTATTGAGAAAACTATAGCCACGATAGAGGCTCTTCAGGGCCTCTTGGACAAGATGGATTAACCATCTAAGTCAAATCATGGTCCACCAGCAGAGAATTGAAACCCTCTGCTTTTTTATTTTCTCAAACTAAATTCATCCCTAAATAATTTTTATTTCATATAAAATATCTATTAAAATATTTTAAATAATAATTTACAAAAACATATATTTATCGCAAAAACCCCTGTTTTTAGGTATTTTATATATCTATTGACAAAAAAATATTTATATGCTACAATTACAAGTTAAAATTAGGTTCATTAACAAAATTGGTTGGTGTTTTAATTGTCTAGCAAGTCAATGATTTTAGGTAATTTTATTTAATTATTTTTTGTTGATTTACTAGACAATTAAACTTTAAACTAACCAATAAATACGAGACCTCACGTGAGTAAAGTAAGCGTGAGGAAAAAACCATGAGAAATTTTTTTGTAATTTTATTCGTTGTAGTGCCGTTGTGTATAATGGCACAGGAAATCACACCCTCCAGTTCTTTCGGAGACTTGCCGGTCGAGATGAAGGCCTTCATGGGCAACATCGAGATTGAGAATAAGACCATCATTCAGGATTTGGTGCTCAAGGCGAGCCCCCTGTATCAGGACAATTATTTGAGTGGCAACTTCGGGACCATCCGTAACCGGGTTGAGTTCTCGAACATCGTCAACAAATCTACGGCCCAGTTCACATTTGTGAGTAGGGTAGTAAAGGTTGAGGGTGTTTACCAACTCGCTACGACCCCTCCGACCACCTGCGCCAGCGCCGATTCAGCCTTGATCAACACTTCTCTCATGAAGGATTTTAAGGCGAAAAAGTTGCTCGTACAGGCAGAGTTCACCAATCCCTTTACTGGGGAAAGGGTGAGAAAACTGTTGGAGATTAATTTTGATCAGAACTCAGAGCCGAATGGCGACGACATTCTGGCCAGCGCCTCCATTACCAGTGCCGACCTCGGCCTTAACGTACTTACGTTAAAGGTTGAGTCTCCAGTAGGGTTCACGTTTTCACTGCAGAACAAGCAGTACGACGTGAGCATGGTTATCAAGGCCGATGACAAGGGAAGTCTTGAGTTTTTGGCTCCAGCCATGATGCCAGACGGAGTTTACGAGTTTGTCTGTCGCCTGGGGCTCCCCAATGGGATCTCCGGCGAGGAAAAAGTCACCGCCTTCGTCTCCAAGGGAGAAGTTATTCTGGAAGAATCCTCCTTTAATCCTCTGGCTTTTGCCAAGGGTAAAGCGACTTTCTCTGGAAAGAGGACTCTCGTTAAGATGCGCAACACGCGCAACGAAGACGTGACTGTTTTTATACCCGATGAGTACATAGCTCGGGGAAGGAGAGTGGACGTGGATATCCGGACTGACGCTTTTTTTGAAGGGGTGACCTGGAAAAGCTATAATATAGCGCCAGGTCAGACCCTCAAGTTGAGACTGAAGGAGTCATCGATTCCAACAATCGTCTACGGCAATAAGTCGAAGACGACCAGAATCCTTTACCTCCCAGTTGGTCAGAGGAATGTCTATCGGGCATACCTCAGTTGGGACCGCTGGGCATCCAACTAGAGTTATCTACCCCCCAAGGGGCACTCAAAGCGCTTGCTAGTCGAGCGCTTTTTTATTTTTAGCCATTGACCACTATATCATTTTTTGCTATAATTATTGTATAAACATTATCAATTCATCCAATCAATATTATTTTGTCTGGGATGTAAAAGGGCCTGTTTATAGGCATTTCAAGGAGATAAAAAGGCTAATAAAAGTTGGCTTTTTGTCTTTAAGTTGATTTTTGAATTTTATTTTTTTACTTTTAAGTTTTTAAAATAATTTATTTTTAAATTTTTATTATATGAATATTACTTACTTTGGTCATTCTTGTTTTAAGATTGAAGAAAAGATAAATGACCAGAATATTTCCATTATTACCGATCCATTCACTAAAGAGGTGGGGCTGAAGGTTCCTAATGTTGAGGCCGATATTGTCTCTATTAGTCACGATCATTTTGATCATAATAATGCCTCTTCATTGCGCGGAAATCCCTTTGTGGTTGATACAGCTGGAGAGTTCGATGTTAAGGGGGTCATTATTGAGGGAATCCGTTCTTATCATGACGACAATCAAGGGAAGGATAGAGGTGAAAATATTATTTTTCGTTTTGATGTTGAAGGGCTTAGTCTGGCTCACTTAGGAGACCTAGGAGATGTTTTGGATAATAAGCAATTAGAAAAAATTGGTGGGGTTGATATTTTATTTATCCCCGTTGGTGGTAAATACACTCTTGATGCCAAGAAAGCCCTAGAAGTTATTTCCCAAGTTGAGCCCAGAATTGTTATTCCTATGCATTATAAAACTAAAGATTCAAAAATAGATATAGATGGTGTTGACAAATTTGTTAAAGAGCTAGGTATCGAGCCAAGTTATGAAGATAAATTAAAAATAAATAAAAAAGATTTACCGACTGAAGATATGCATCTGGTAATTTTTAATATTTAAAATAAAAATAATTAATAAATATTGTTGTTAGGATTTTTCTCTAATAATCAGAAATTAAAAAGATTTAAAAAGAAATACTCTAATAACATTAATAGCAAAAAAATATGAGCACAGTTAACCCCAAGAAAGAACAAACCTTTGTAATTTTAAAACCAGACTCTATCCAAAGATCTTTAATTGGTGAGCTTATTTCTCGCTTAGAGAGAACTGGTTTGAAGATGACTGCTATGAAGATGATGATGGCGACCGAAGATCAATGTTGGAAGCATTATAATAAAGATGAAAAATGGTTTTTAGAAAAAGGACAAAAGGTTGTTGAAAACAGAGAAAAATCTGGCATGCCAGTAGAGAAAGAGGTTATTGAATATGGACGAGATATTATTGACGCCTTGGTAAAATTTATGACTTGCGGACCAGTGGTTTCCATGATTTTTGAAGGTAACCAATCTGTGGCTATTGTTAAAAAAATTGTTGGTGGAACAGAACCCACTACCTCTGATGTTGGAACCATTCGTGGAGATTTAACTTTAGATTCCTATGAATTATCAAATTTGGATAGTCGAGCCGTGCGTAATTTAGTTCATTGTTCAGATTCACCGGAAGAAGCTCAGAGAGAAATAAAACTATGGTTTAATGATGAAGAAATTTTGAAATATCGTTTAGTGTCGGAAGGTATATTATATGATGTTAATTTAGACGGAATCAAAGAATAATAAAATGGAAAACAAAAATTGGCACCAAAAACTAATTGAGGTTATCAAAAAAAGAGATAGTCGTTTTTGGCTGATGATTTTTGTAGTTGTTTCCACCCTGTCTGTTTTAGTCGTCTGGGTTATGGATGTTAGGAATGTTTTTTCGGGAGACAACTCCTGGGATGAAGAACTTAGTCTTATTAAGTCAGATGCGAGTAATAAGCAACTCGAGCAGGATTTAGTAGACTTGTCTAGCTTCTTGGATAATATTATTTTAGAAGATCAACCTAGCCCGACAAATATTTCAGAGTCATCCGAGGTTGAAAATTCAAACAGCAATGATTTAGACAAGATAATAGAGGCAGTAAATTTAAAATTATCTGAACAGGGAGACGAGAATATGATTGTTTCTAATATTAATGACTCTCAATCGGAAAATAACTCCTCCTCTGACCCAATTTTATCATTGGAGTTGGATGAGAGCGATCAGAGTCTGTCAGAGCTAAGAAAGAGAATTGAAGAATTGGAAGAAAAATTAGAAGATTAGTTTTTAATATATTTAATTTTATATAAAATGAAAAAGACAGTTAAAAATAAAAAAGAAGCAGCAGATAATTCAGCTGAAAAAAATAATTCTAAAGAAAGTTCTAACGAAGAATCAACTTCGGTGGTAAACGGCAATGGTCGTCGCCAAACAGAATATGGTTTAGTTCAGAATCAGTCTATTAGTGAAGAAATGAGCTCGTCTTACTTGGATTATGCTATGAGTGTTATAGTCTCACGCGCCCTGCCTGATGTCCGTGATGGTATGAAGCCAGTTCATCGTCGTATTTTGTACGCTATGTGGGATATTGGCTTAAAGGCTAACGCTAAATTTCGTAAATCAGCTACAGTGGTGGGAGAAGTTTTAGGTAAATATCATCCTCATGGTGATAGTGCAGTTTATGATTCAATGGTTCGTATGGCGCAGGACTTTTCAATGCGTTATCCTTTGGTCCGGGGGCAGGGAAACTTTGGTTCTATGGATGGCGACTCCGCAGCCGCTATGAGATATACTGAAGCAAAATTGGCTAATATTAGCGAAGAATTATTATTTGACATTGATAAAAATACCGTTAATTTTATCCCTAACTACGACGGCTCCCAGAAAGAACCTCAGGTTTTACCAGCAAAACTACCCAACCTCTTGTTAAATGGAGGAATGGGAATTGCTGTTGGTATGTCAACCAATATTCCCCCTCATAATTTAAAGGAATTAATCGGAGCCATTAACTTGTTAATAGAAAAACCAGAATCAACCGTCGAAGATTTAATGGAGCACGTTAAAGGCCCAGACTTCCCAACCGGTGGAATTATTTATGATAAAAAAGATATTTTGAATGCCTATGCTACTGGAAAAGGTGGAATAGTTTGTCGAGGTAAGGCTGACATTAAGGAGGATAAAAATGGTAGCTTTCAAATAATTATTACCGAAATTCCTTTTCAGGTTAATAAGGCTACTTTAGTAGAAAAGATTGCTGATTTGGTTAAGGATAAAAAAATAGATGGAATCAAAGGTTTGCGTGATGAGTCTGATAAGGACGGTGTTCGCATTGCCCTAGACCTTAAAAAAGATTCTTATCCTAAAAAAATATTAAATAGTTTGTATAAGCATACCCCTTTACAGGGAACTTTTCATGTTAATATGCTGGCCCTTATCGACGGAATTCAGCCCAAGGTTTTGACCTTAAAAATGGTTTTAGAGGAATATATTAAGCATCGCCAAGACGTCGTTTATCGTCGCACTGAGTTTGAATTAAATAAGGCTAAGGATAGGGCTCATATTTTGGAGGGCTTGATGATTGCTTTGAAAAATATTGATGAAGTTATTAAAGTTATTAAGGCTTCCAAAGATAAGGATATTGCTAAAGAAAATTTAATCAAGAAGTTCAAATTATCCGAAAGACAGGCTGTGGCTATTTTGGAAATGAGATTACAGAGCTTGGCCAACCTAGAGCGTATCAGAATTGAAGATGAACTAAAAGAAAAACTAAAATTAATTAAAGAATTAGAAGCCATTTTAGCCTCTAAGACTAAAATCAGAAATATTATTAAAACCGAGATCAATGATTTGGGCGAAAAATTTGGTGATGATAGACGGACTCAAGTGGTGGCTCATGGAGTCAAGAGCTTTAACGTTGAGGATTTAATACCCAACGAAGAGGCTATGGTGATGATGACTCGTGATGGCTATATCAAGCGCATTGATCCTGACACCTTTAAGGTTCAGGCTCGCGGTGGTAAAGGTGTTATTGGTTTAACGACTAAGGAAGAGGATACTGTTGATTTTATGTTTATTACTCAGACCCACAATGACATTTTGTTTTTCACTACTAAGGGACGTGTTTTTCAGTTAAAAGCTCACGAGATTCCTCAAGCTTCTCGCACCGCTAAGGGAACCCCAATTGTCAATTTTTTACAGTTGATTGGCGGAGAGAAAGTAACCTCGATTCTGCCTTTAGACAAAATTGCCAGTTATAATTATTTATTTTTTGCGACTGAGAAGGGGTTGGTTAAAAAGGTGAAAATTAGTTCTTTTTCAAATGTTCGTCGCAGCGGCTTAATAGCTATTAAAATAAAAAATGATGATAGATTGATTTGGTGCAAACCAACTTCTGGCTCTGATAATATTAGTTTAATAACCACTAATGGCCAGGCTATTCGCTTTTCTGAGAAAGAGGTGCGTGATATGGGGCGCAATGCATCTGGTGTGCGAGGAATCAAATTAAAAAAAGATGATATTGTTGTTGGGATGGGTGTTGTTGAGACTGATAAGAGTCAAAAAAGAAGTTATCAAATTCTTACAATTATGGACAAGGGCTATGGCAAGAGAACTGACTTGAATTTATATAAACTTCAGGGACGAGGTGGTAGTGGTATTCGTACCGCCAAGGTTGGTGATAAAACTGGTAAAATCGCTAATGCTTTTGTGATTAATAAGGATATTATGGAGGGGCGTGATTTAATTATTATCTCTGATAAAGGTCAAGTTATACGTTTACCATATAAGTCAGTTAATGAATTGGGCCGTGATACTCAGGGAGTCAGAATCATGCGCTTTAAAAACGAGGATGACAGCGTTTCTAGTGTTACTTATGTTTAGTTTTTGAATTGTTTCAAAATAGTAAAAAGAGGTCTACGTTTAGGCCTCTTTTTACATGGATTTTATAGAGCATTTTTTATCCGATCGATCTGATTATCACTTTATTTATAATATAATAAGTTTGTGATATAATAAAAGCATAATTATTAACTCATAAAAATATGACTACAGCAGTAATTATTTTGTTAATTATACTAATCGCCTCAGTCGGTTTTTTGATTTATTTATTTTTCAAAAACGCTTCCGGTGGGAAATCCGATGAAAAATTATTGGTTTTAGCTGAAAAATTAAGCGAATTAAGTCGACAAAACGAAAACCTCCGCCAAGAGCTGGATAGAAAATTAAGCGAAACTTATAAGGCTAGTCAAGAGAGCGCTCACAAATCTAGCCAATTAATCCAGGGAATTTCCAATCAATCATCCAAATTAATTTCCGAGATGACTGAGAAGTTAACTAAACTAGACGAGACTAATAAGCAGGTAATTAGTTTTTCTGAACAATTAAATAATCTAGAAAGAGTTTTAACCAACCAAAAAAAGCGAGGAAATTTGGGGGAGGCTGGTTTAAAGTTAGTTTTAGAAAATATTTTACCTCCGACAGCCTATACCTTGCAATATCAATTTAAGGGAGGAGATATTGTTGATGCTGTAATTACCACCAAGGAGGGCCTAATCCCAGTTGATGCTAAATTTTCCTTAGATAATTATAATCGTATCTTAAACGAAAATGATGCTGATAAAAAAGCGATCTTAGAAAAAGAATTCAGAAATGATTTGAAAAAAAGAATTGATGAAACTTCCAAGTATATTCGAGTCAAGGAGGGGACTATGGATTTTGCCCTAATGTTTATTCCGGCCGAAGCTATTTATTATGACTTATTAATTAATGAAGTTGGTGCTGTGAAGGTTAATACTCGGAGTTTAGTTGATTATGCCTTTGGTGAGAAGCGTGTTATTATTGTTTCTCCCACAACTTTTGCTGCTTATTTGCAGACAATTTTGCAGGGTTTGCGAGCCTTACAAATTGAAGAGGGAGCGAAAAATATTAGAAAAAATGTTGAGGCTCTGAGTCGACATTTGTTGAGTTATGATGATTTTATGAAAAAATTGGGTAACAGTATGTCCACCACAGTTAATCATTATAATAGTGCTTATAAGGAATTTAAAAAAATAGATAAAGACGTGGCCAAGATCACCGACAAAAAATCAGAAGTAGAAATTCTAGAGATAGACAGACCCAGAGGATAGGATCTTTAAGATTTTTAGGATCATTCCCGTTCAGCTCGCTTCGCTCGTGAACGGGCAAGAAGATCTTTGGGATTTTTTCTATAATGATATATAAAAAATGAACAACAGTGATAGCGAAAACTTAAGAGCAGAAATTTTTAAAACCATCATCTGGTTTGATTTATTTTCTCATCCTTTAACGGTTTATGAAATTTTTAAATATGTAAATTATCCCTGCAAGCTAAATGACATAATTATAGAATTAGAAAACTCTTCAGATAAAATTAAACATAAAAATGGCTTTTATTATTTAAATGGCCGAGAGGAAATTGTCGCAGAAAGGTTTAAGCGCTTAAATTACTTTAAGAAAAAAATAAAACGAGCTAAAATATTTAGTAAATTAATTAGTAAAATTCCTTCGGTCTTGGGTGTGGCTGTGTCTAATGTCATCGGCGATCATAATTTGAAAGAAAGTGGTGATATTGATTTTTTTATTATCACTAAATCTGGAAAAATCTGGTTAACTAGGTTTTTTTGCACTTTATCAGCTAAAATTTTACATCTTCGACCCAATAGTAAAACTAAAAAAGATAAAATTTGCCTAAGTTTCTACGTTAGTTCTGATAATTTGAATTTGGAGAAATATTTATTAAACCCTAATGACCTCTATTTTATTTATTGGTTTTCTGGGCTTGAGGTTGTTTATAGCTACAAAAATGTTTTTAATAAATTCTATCAAGAAAACAATTGGATAAAAAAATATTTACCAAATTTTTCAGAGTCGTTAATTTTTCATGGGGGCTTATCTGACGAGGAGAGTTCTTTGGACAATATTTCTAGCGATTCTCAGCTAAATATTTCCACTTCGCAGTCGAGTGTTACTTTCCCTGGTTTTTGTGAAAAAGTATTTAAGAAAATTCAATTTAAAATTATGCCAAAAAAATTGAAAGATCAAGCTGGAAAGTCTTCGGGGGTTATTTTGGATGATAAAATTATAAAATTATTTTTAGAAGACAAGCGTCAATTTTTTATAGAAAAATATGAAGAAAATTTTAGAAAAAATAATTGAATATTTGTTTTATTTCTTTGTTTTTATCTTTTTTTGGCAGACTAAGTTGATAATTAGGTCGGCTGAAACTAATTATAACGAAATCGCCCTGTATTTTAATTATCTATTATTACTTTTAATCTTAGTTTTGTTTATTTTCTATCTTTTTAAATATAAAAGTAAGGACTTTGCCGATAATTTTGATTTTTCTAGATATTGGGTGGCTTTAGCGGGGATGGAATTCTTTATTTTCTTATCAATTTTTGTTTCTCAGGCGAGGGAGATTACTATTTTTAAATATATTTTATTTTTATTCGCTATTGGTTTACTGTTTTTAA